>Ga0209063_1000038_pt1 | contig 164197 bp, 129 predicted proteins | sample KloWWTmeKNB19Kit_FD_187177 | JGI IMG/M metagenome (GOLD analysis project Ga0209063, IMG submission 187177) | Active sludge microbial communities from Klosterneuburg, Austria, studying microevolution and ecology of nitrifiers - Klosterneuburg... | ecosystem: Engineered > WWTP > Aerobic digester... | reverse complement strand
CCATTTTTTTTGGTAATTGAACTGCCACAGTAAAAGCACTTTTTTTATTCATAACCTTTGATTAGCCTTAAAGCTAATGACAATAAGCGTTTCAGAAGATTTCAGCATCATTTTTGTCCATTAAGCCATATTTCCAAAAGAAAGAAAAATAGAAAATAGGGGTGGGGGGGGGGATGGCAGTTTAGGGTATTTTTGAGTAAACGAGTAAAACTCATTTTTGGAAATTTCTTTAATTGAATTTCCGCTATCTGGCTATGAATGCAGGTATATAGTTTGGATAGAAAGGGGTTAATCCTGTCATCCTGCATATTTTTCCTTAACGATTTTTGCCACTATTTTATCAATAGGCAGGGTCATTACATTTTCGTCAAAATACGCCCAATCTACAAATCTGAAAATCTCTGAAACTTGTTTTGGATACACAGCAGCACCATTATTAGTATGTATTAATAATGGTTTAATTGGAGCAATTAAATAATAAATTGAAATTATCTGGTGTTCAGGATTAAATGCCGATGGTTGAAAAAAGTCGGTTGTGTATATATGATCTATCACTTCTACCTCGATACCTAATTCTTCCTTACATTCTCTAATAATACATTCTAAAGTGCCTTCGCCTAACTCTAGGCCACCTCCCGGAAATTTGGTCACCTCCAAATTCTGATGATAGATGCGTTCATCACTCACAAGGATCTGTTTTTGTTCATTCATTAGCACCCCATACACACGAAGATTTATCGACTTGATCATGGAGTTTTTTTTTACACAGTGATATTGCCTTCATACACATTAACAGCCGGACCTTTTAACCAAATATCCCTATAAATTCCGTCCGTACTTCTTGTAAAGCAAACATTTAGATTCCCGCCTAAGGCCTGAATATCTACTGAGTTAAATCCGTTTTCATTGTGAAAAAAAGAAAGAGCCGCAGCGGTTACACCTGTGCCACAGGAATAAGTCTCGTCTTCTACGCCTCGTTCATAGGTTCTGACTTTCAATTCGGCATTACCCAAAATCTCTACAAAATTGACATTGATCCCTTCTTTTTTGAAAGCATCACTATATCTTATTTTTCGTCCTTCCTCGAACACATTGAACTGATCTAGATTGGAAACCATTTCCACATAATGCGGCGATCCAGTGTTTAACACAAAATGATTTTGTTCGTTCTCGATAAAATCAACATCCTTCATCTTTAAGGAAACAGCATTGGTAGCCACCTCTATATTCGCCAAGTGTTCACCATCCGAAGCCATAAAACGATATTCGTTTTTATGAATACCCATATCATAAGCAAACCGAACTATGCACCTCCCACCATTGCCACACATGCTTCCCACATGACCATCGGCATTATAATACACCATTTCAAAGTCGTAGCCAGGTAAATTGTTTAACATCATAAATCCATCCGCACCAATCCCAAATCGCCTGTCACAAAGCTTTTCAATTTCCTTCTGGTGCAGAGTACTGTGATTGGCTTCACGATTATCCACTATGATAAAATCGTTTCCTGTCCCCTGATACTTATAAAAATGCATATTGTTTACTTATTTTCTGCGGTAAAAATACTAACTGTTTCGAGCATGAAAGTTTTTGATTTTTTTTTATTTTTTTTTTGAAAGCTGATCTGTCAAATGTTGTAAAATGATTAAAAATTTTGAACAAAAATCTCCAGAAATTTTTGAATCAACATTTCTACCGCGGCTTTACCATCTTTACTAAAATCTTTTTTTACCCTGTTGGCTACAATGGCATTCAGCGCAAGACAATTATGACCTAGCAATTTTCCAAGACCAAAAATTGCCGAAGTTTCCATCTCAAAATTGGTGATCCGATGGTTGCCAAACCTAAAATCAGTTAGCCTTTCGTTTAGATGTGGATTGCTGATTCCTAATCTTAATATTCTGCCCTGAGGACCATAAAATCCCGGGCAGGTAACGGTGATGCCATGGTAAAAATCATGAACAAAATGTTTTAGCAAAGAAGGAGCCGCTCCACAGATATATGGCTTACTAAGTGAATCATTCAATTGTACATGGGTGATAAAGGCTTGCAAAATTTGTTTTTCTTCATCATTCCCTTCGTATCGGTAGAAGTTCAATAAATTGTCGATTCCCAATCCATGTGTGGACGCAACAAAACTATCCACCTCAATATTTGCCTGCAAGGATCCTGATGTGCCCAGACGAATAATATTTAAGGGAGTAAGATTTTCTTTTATCCGTCGGGTTTCAAAATCTATATTCACCAATGCATCCAGCTCGTTCATCACAATATCAATGTTGTCCGGGCCTATTCCAGTGGATAGTATAGTGAGTCGTTTACCACTAATAAAACCTGTATGCGAAATAAATTCTCGATGTTGGCGTTGCACTTCAATCTTGTCAAAATATTTACTAATCTCGCGCACTCTGTCTGGGTCTCCCACCGTTACAACTGTGCCTGCAATTTCCTCTGGTCTTAAGTCCAAATGATAGATAGCTCCTCTGCTGTTTAGTATTAATTCACTTTCTGCAATACGGTTCATAATTTTTGAAATTGAGTTCTAAATTTATCAAAAATACCCTATTTTTGCCACCCTTCAAAGAAAGGGTCCCGTGGCCGAGTGATCAGGCAGAGCTCTGCAAAAGCTTGTACAGCGGTTTGAATCCGCTCGGGACCTCTCGATAGTAAAACCCCCTTCTCGTAAGGCGGGTTTTTCTTTTTTGGAAAGCACTTTTGATCCTCTTATTTAAGTCAACAAACGGTGATCCCTTTTTGATTTTTTTGGACCCACAAATTTAGAGTTGGTTTTCTCCGTTTTCGGGAGTATTTTAGCCCGATTATAAAGTATCACCAATAGAACCTACGATTGTAAAAAAATGAGTCCGCACTATTGCCTCAACTTACTGAAAATATGGTGGTGCCAATTCGCTTTTTTTTATCAGGAGTTTAAACGTTATCACAATAAATTATGCCTACAAAAAGTACCCTCATATTTGCATCTTTTTTCTTAATGTTTACTTCCACACTTTTTGCCCAGAAAAAGAATGCCCCGATAATGGGCTGGAGTAGTTGGAATCATTTTAGAATTCATATTGACGAAAAAATGATTAAAGAGCAGGCGGATGCCATGAAGAGTTCTGGCCTCTATGAAGCAGGATATCGGTATATAAACATAGATGATGGATATTTCGGTGGCAGAGATCAAAACGGAAAATTGTTTGAAGACAAAGAAAAATTCCCGTCAGGGATGAAGGCTTTGGCTACTTACATACACAGCAAGGGCTTGAAAGCGGGTATCTATACCGATGCTGGAAAGAATACCTGTGGTTCAATTTGGGATAATGATCCCAAAGGTTTTGGCGTGGGTATTTATGACCATATAGAAAATGATTGTAAGCAGTTTTTTCGGGAATGGAATTACGATTTCCTGAAAGTAGATTGGTGTGGTGGAGAGAAAATGAAACTGGATGAAGAAACAGAATACTTGAAAATTATCAAAGCCGTAAAAGCGATCGATCCAAAAATTGTTTTTAATATTTGTCGTTGGAAATTCCCTGGAACCTGGGCCATCAATAAGGCTGATTCCTGGCGTATTTCTGGAGATATATCTGCAAAATTTTCTTCTATCTTACATATTATTGACCTTAATCGAGACTTGTATCAATATGCTTCTGCAGGCCATTTTAATGATATGGATATGTTACAGGTAGGCAGGGGAATGAGTTATGATGAAGACAAAACGCATTATTCTATGTGGTGTATGATGAATTCACCGCTTCTTGCCGGAAATGATTTGAGGAATATGTCTCAACAAACACTGGAGATCCTTACCAACAAGGAAGTCATCGCACTAAATCAGGACAAAGCATTTGTACAGGCAAAACGGATATTCGTGCAGGGCAATGTGGAAGTTTGGATGAAACCATTAGGTAAAAAGTATGGAAAATTAAAAGCTCTAGCGATCATGAACAGGGGAGGTGCGGATACTAGTTTCTCCTTGAATCTGCCTCAAATCGGAATAAAAACTCAGAGCCGCTTTCGGGATTTATGGTTACATAAAGACCTAGGTTCTATTGCTAAAGAACTTTCCTTGCAAATTCCCCAACATGGTATTGTGGTTCTGAAAGTAAGAGAAAAATAAAGAACCTTTTCAGGCTTATTTTAGAGGTCAACTATTTTAAACAGAATAGATGTTTTTTGGAATACTATTGCAATTTCCAATCCACTATGCTGTTCTCCCATGCAGTTTTGTAGGGTACAGTTATTCGGATATAATTGTCGGTGTATCCTTCAATCATGCCATTCTTATTATGATTTTCAAAAAGTACTTTTCTGGTTTGCCCTGTATGTTGCTGTTCGAAATACTGCATCTTTTTGTAAGACAAATTACGAAGTTGCTTATTTCTTTTGTGTCTGATATTCATAGGCACTACCTGATCTAAACTAAGCGCTAATGTATTGTCTCTTTCAGAATAGGTAAATACATGCAGATAAGAAACTTCCAGAGATTTTAGAAAGTCCATTGTTTCCAGAAACTCAACCTCTGTTTCACCGGGGAATCCTACAATAACATCCACCCCGATAGCACAATGTGGCATCATGGTTTTTATGAGGCCAACCCTTTCTGCATAGAGTTCCCGTTTATACCGTCTGCGCATCATGCCCAGCACTTTATTGCTTCCGCTTTGCAAAGGAATATGAAAATGGGGCATGAACTTTTTACTATTGGCTACAAATTCTACAATTTCATTGGTTAGTAAATTGGGTTCAATGGAGGAGATGCGAAAGCGTTCTATTCCCTCCACCTGATCCAATTCCTTAATAAGTCCAAAAAAGTTTTCCTCTCTTGTATTGATGGAAGCCGTCGCATCGCCCATGGGGCCTTTCCCAAAATCTCCAAGATTGATGCCGGTTAGCACAATCTCTTTTGCTCCCTGAGCAGCCAGTGCTTGCGCATCTAGGATCACATTGCCAATGCTGTCACTTCTGCTTTTTCCCCTGGCCATAGGTATGGTACAAAAGGAGCAATTATAGTCACATCCATCCTGAACTTTCAAAAATGTTCTTGTGCGATCTCCCAACGAATAGGATGTATTAAACCCGCTCACCTGATCAATATCACAACTACAGATTTTTGCAGAATCGCCTTTTGAAATTTCTTTGATATGTTTGGGGATATTAAATTTTTCAGAGGCACCCAGCACCAAATCCACACCCGGAATCTCTGCAATTTCTTTCGGTTTCAACTGTGCATAGCATCCTATTATTACCACCAGACTTTCAGGCGCATTGCGCTGAATACGTCTCACCAATTGTCTGCATTCCTTGTCTGCATTGTCCGTAACCGAGCAGGTATTGATCACATAAATATCTGCCTGATCTGTAAAATCTTTTTTCACAAACCCTTCGCGCTCCATTTGTCTGGAAATGGATGAAGTTTCGGAGTAATTCAATTTACATCCCAATGTGTGAAAAGCTACTGTTTTTGCACCTTCCATAAGGCCGCAAAGGTAGCTGATTCAGTCAAAAGTATTGTGGGCTGAATCATGTTTGGGATCATGTGTACAAAAGGAACGCTATGTTTTAATATTTTTTTTTGAAATGAAATAGAAAATGCTGATTCGTTATTTTTGTTTTATTATGCTGAAATTGTTCCGATTTCTCTTTTCAATTTATGCTGCCATTCTGTTTGTAGCCATCATGCTGCTCATTTTCCCCTTGGTGATTGCTGCTAGTTTTTTTGGCAGAATTAAAGGAGGAAATATGATTTACCGGCTCTGTGTGCTTTGGGCTGATATCTGGTTCGCACTTACTTTTATCAGAGTAAAGAAAATATATGATGTTCCTTATGACCATAATGGGAAATATATTATCGTAGCTAATCATATTTCTTATTTGGATATTCCTATGCTGGTCAAAGTTTTCAGAACACCCCTGCGTCCTTTGGGCAAGATAGAGATGACAAAAATTCCGGTTTTTGGTTTTATTTATAAAAATACAATTGTTACGGTGGATAGAGAAAATACTAAAAACCGGGCTGAAAGTTTGCGAATATTACGATCGATATTGAACAAAGGTATTTCGATCCTGGTTTTTCCGGAAGGTACTTTTAATGAAACAGAAAATCCTTTAAAAGATTTTTATTCTGGAGCCTTTAAGCTGGCGGTAGAAACCGGAACTGCTATTCAGCCTGTTTTGTTTTTGGATACGTATCGGCGTATGCACTATAGAAGTATTTTTTCACTGAATCCTGGTAAAAGCAGGGTCTTGTTTTTGAAGCCACATACCATATCTGCTCAATCAAATTATCAGGAACTAAAAGAAAAAGTATATTTGGAGATGGAACAAAAATTAATTGCTTTAAAAGCAGATTGGATAAAAAAAATTAGCTGATTTTCGACCAACATATCTTGACAACTACCTCACCCAATACCAGTTTATTTAATAGCCAGGCTAGCTGCTTTGCAGAAATAGTGATCCCGTTAGCCCTGCCATTAAACTATACCTGGGCTGTTCCCGAACGGTTGAAAGATAGTATTGGCGTGGGTTGTAGGGTAGAAGTGAATTTAGGCAAACAGAAAAGATATGCAGGCATCGTTAAGCGTATCCATTATGATCCACCTACATTTTTTGAGCCAAAAGAAGTGCTGAATGTACTGGATGTACAACCTGTAGTTTTCGAATCTCAGTTAAAATTGTGGCAGTGGATGGCTTCTTATTATTTGTGTAGCGAAGGAGAAGTGATGGCTGCGGCACTACCGGCCCATTTTAAACTGAGCAGTGAGTCCATTCTGGTTTTTAATGAAGAAGCTGGAGATGATTTTACAGAATTGGATGATGAAGAATACCTGGTTGCAGAAGCTTTATCTATCAAAAAGGAACTAAAGATTACGGAAGTGCAGGAGATACTGGATGCCACTCATGTTTACCCTGTTATCAACAATCTGATACAAAAAAGAATTTGCTATGTGTGGGAGGCACTCAAAGAAACCTACGTACCCAAAAAGGAAAACTATATATTGCTGAATCAGGCATACAATTCTGAAGCGGCGCTGGAAGTATTATTGAATGAGGACAAGCGTTTGCTAAGAGCAGAAAAGCAGTTGGAACTGTTGCTCGCCTACCTTCATTTTCAAAAAACAGAAGGAGAAATTACAAAAGCAGCTTTGCTGAAAAAATCAGGGGCTTCGGAATCTCAGCTAAAAGGCTTAATAGAAAAGGGCATACTGGTTCAGGAGCGCAGAAATGTAGATAGAATTAAGCTTACAGCTAAAAATATACAAGTCGATTTCACTTTGTCAGCACAACAGAATATTGCTCTTGAATCCATCAATGAAGTTTTTTTGAATAAAGAAGTTTGCCTGTTGCATGGTGTTACTTCGAGTGGGAAAACAGAAATATATATTCGGTTGATAGAAACCTATCTGAAGGCAGGAAAGCAGGTTTTGTATATGTTGCCCGAGATAGCACTTACTTCTCAAACCATACGACGTTTGCAAAAGCATTTCGGTGGTCATATTGGGGTATATCATTCCAGATTTTCCCAAAATGAAAGAATAGAAATCTGGAATAAAGTAAAAAACGGAGAACTGAAGGTGTTGCTGGGAGCACGTTCAGCCTTGTTTTTACCTTTTGAGGATTTGGGATTGATTGTTTGTGATGAGGAACATGATACTTCCTATAAACAAATGGAGCCTGCTCCTCGCTATCATGCGCGCGATGTGGCAATTTATATGTCTACTTTGTTTAAAGATTGTAAAGTATTGCTGGGAAGTGCCACTCCTTCTTTTGAAACCTATTATAATGCGGTATCGGGAAAGTTTGGTTTAGTGAAACTCAAACAACGTTTTGGTGATATTGAAATGCCGGAAATAGAAATTATTGACTCCAGAAAATTTGCCACGAAAGAACTTAATGAGCAAATTTTTACACCTCCGATGAGGGAAGCCATTTCTTCTGCCATTGGAAATAAAAAGCAGGTCATTCTTTTTCAAAACCGAAGAGGCTATACGCCCTACCAGCGATGCAATGTCTGTGGCTGGATACCTCAATGCAAATATTGCGATGTGTCGCTGACCTACCACAAATTTCATAACCAATTGGTTTGTCACTATTGCGGCACCACCTATCCACCTATGTCCATTTGTGCAGCCTGTGGCAATCACGATTTTGTCCAAAAGCAATTTGGTACCGAAAGAATTGAAGAAGTGCTGCTGGAAATATTTCCCGATGCCAGAATTGGCAGAATGGATATGGATGCTGTGCGTGGTAAAAATGCGCATGACCAGTTGATACAGTCTTTTGAACAACATAAGATTGATATGCTGGTCGGCACTCAAATGGTGGTGAAGGGGCTGGATTTTGAAAATGTAACACTGGTAGGTATTCTGGATGCCGATGGCATTTTGTCCTTTGCCGATTTCAGGGTGAATGAAAGAGCCTTCCAGTTGATGGAACAAGTGAGCGGACGTGCCGGACGAAAACATGGTAAGGGTAAGGTGCTTATTCAGTCCAGACAGCCTATGCATCCAGTATTGCATTGGGTGCAAGGACATGAGTATGAAACCATGTATCAGGATGAAATAGCAAAAAGAGAGCTATTTTTTTACCCACCATTTTCAAGAATTATAAAACTAACTTTCAAAAATAAAATCAAAGACGTTGTGCAGGATGCCGCCCAACTTTTTGCCAATGCCTTGTCCAGTAGATATCAAAGTCATATCACCGGACCAGCAGAACCAGTGGTCAATCGGGTACGCAACCAATACCTGATGGAGCTTTTATTGAAGTTGCCTCGCAATGCGAAATTACTGGCCCAATGCAAAAAAGATATTCAGTACCAAGTAGCTATTTTGCATCAGGAAAAAAGATACAAGTCGGTGGTGGTGGTACCGGATGTGGACGCATTTTAGTCAAGAGATTCAATATCAATTGAGGAGCATTTTTTTCAAATCTTTACATCTATATCCTCATCTTGGTTTGTTTAGTTATTTAAAAAAGGAGGAATGATTGAATCGATGACTTATTGTTTGTATTACTTTATTCCCCTACCAGCACACCACTTACATTCCAGGAGCTAAAGCTACTGCCTTCGGGTTTGCCTTGTGGAATTTTTACCTGCAGGGTGTATTGTCCGGCGGGTAGGTCGCCTAAAGAAATAAAGTATGGATTGGTCACCGTGCCGGGGCACCAGTTGGACCGACTTAAATCCGATGATGACAAACCGGTATTGAAATTGCCGGAGGCCGGATTGTACAAGCGATAGGAGCCGCAGTCCTCGCGCCAGGGAGTCATCTTAAACACTACTTTATCATTCAGCAAAATGGTATTTTCTTTGGGTACAAATTCATCGCCACCACCCCAGCCACCATGTCCGGTGGTGGTGTAGCGTAACATGCCATTTTTAAGAGGTTCTTTTAGGTCAAAATTTACCAACAACCCTTTTTCACAATCAAACATGGTGGCATAATCCTGGCCGGCCATTTCCATAATATTTAACGTATTGAACAAGGAAATTATTTTTTGATTTTTTTGATTTTGTTCGAAACCATCGTGCAGGGTAATGTTTACATCCACCAAATGTCCGCCCCGGTCGTAGTTGCCAATAAATACTCCCACATACACATCTTTACCATTTAGCAAGGGGGCAAAGTCGGTAATGTCCTGTCGGTAATACACGGCATTCTGCCAGGGTTTGTCTTTTAATTGCAGGTAATTAAACTGCTTCACACCAAAAGGAGTAAAAAAGCGCATCAGTTCAAAGGCAGGACTGTATTGACTTGTAGCCACCACGCCCTGATATTTTTTGCCATTGCCGTTTTCATATACCGGTAAAGTGGAAGCACCGTTTTGTAATCCATCTAAAAAAGATTGTGGCTTATCGTTGGCAATCAAAAACACCGTTCCTGTACGGTCATAGGCATCCCCAGCCGATTGCTCTTTCACATCCAAAAAAACATTTTTTGAGGATGAGAAAGCTGGGATACTAATTTTTTTCAAAACAATCGTGCCATTGGCAAAACGCATAATGCCTGGTGCTACGGTTGCAGTATCAGCAAAATTTATTCTTTGATGACTAAATACCGGAATAGTGCTAAAACGACTTTTCCAAATTTCATCCTTATAGGAAAGCAAATCCATATTTTGCGACTGCATGGACTGCATGGAGGCCGGCAACACTGTTTTTAGTTTTTTAATTCCAATAGCCGTGGTAGTAGTGTTGCCATTTCGGATCATTTCCAACACCAGCCCCAAGTCCGCACCCAGTATGGATGGAGCGCCTTTTACTTCTACATCGTTAGTGTACCAAAGCTCAATGGTGTTGGAGTTTACAATGGTTTTAGCTTTTTTGCAAGTGAAGCCCAGTATCTTTTTGGTATCCGGCAAAAACTCCATTTTTTGTTTGCCAATAGCCGTACTGTCTACCGTACTGATGGATTTATTGGCACCCAATACCGCATACAAAAACTGAACATTGTTTTTGGCATCGACAGTAAAATATTCAAAAGGATATTTACTTTTATTGGCCAAATCATTTTCGGTGCTAACCAAGGACTGTAGGGCGTTTGCAAGCACTACGGTTTTGTTTTGGTCGGGTCGGGTTTTGCCATTATTGGTAACCGAATAGACAATTCTATAAACATCTTCTTTGTTTGAAAAATTAACCTGGGCCTGCAACTGGGCGCAAAAAAAGAGAGTACTGGTTAAGGATAAAATTGATTTCATTTTAATTTATTTAGGTTGATTGAAACACCCTCCAATAAGGCCTTGCAATAGTTCAAAGTTTTTGTAAAAATAAAACAGACCGCCAATGTTTGTGCAACAGCAGCGGTCTGAAAAATAAAAAATGATCTACTAAAGCGCTGCCAAACTTTCCTCCAAAGATTTTATTTTTTCTTCGGCATCTGCTTTTTTCTTACGCTCTATATCCACCACTTCGGATTTGGCGTTTTGTACAAAACGCTCGTTGCTTAGTTTCTTTTCTACCGATGCCAAGAAACCTTTCAGGTAATCAATTTCCTTAGTAAGCATTTCTTTTTGTGCAGTCGTATCAATGGCAGTGGTAGGTACAATATAATATTTATCCTTGTTCACCAACGTATTGATGCTCTTTTCAACAGCCTTATCCGTAAACTGCACATCGCTTAAAAACCCTTGCTGCATCAGTATTTCAAGTATCGGCTGGTAGGCCGCAGCCTCTGCACTTTCAATAAATAACTGAACAGGTTCTTTGGGCTTTATATTGTTTTTCACCCGCACATCGCGCAGGGTGGATATGGCTTGTTGCAATAATTGACCCTGTGCTAAAACAGTAGCATCTGCATTTTTAATTTCCGCAAACTGACTAATGGTCAAAACAGCTGCATCGCTATTTATTAGACCATTTAATTCTTCTGTAATAAACGGCATATAAGGGTGTAGCAATTGCAACAACTCGCAGTAAAAGTTTTTAGTGGCGGCAAGTTTTTGGCTGTTGGTAGGGGCACCAAAAGCAGGTTTCTGCCATTCCAAAAACCAGGAACAGAAATCGTCCCAAATCAGCGAATAAATATGTTTCAAAGCTTCGCTTAATTTAAAATCATCCTGCAGGCGTTTAATTTCTTTTTTGGCTTCATCAATGCGGTTACGCATCCAAAGGCTGGCAAAGTCAGTATCGGCGGTGGTTTCAGCTTCCATACCATTGGGATTGTGTTCCCACATGGTAATTAGTTTCAAAGCATTCCACATTTTATTGTTGAAATTGCGGCCTTGTTCCAAACTGCTTTCATCAAAAAGTAAATCATTACCAGCCGGTGCCGATATCATTATACCAAATCGAACAGCATCTGCCCCATATTTATCAATTAACTCCAATAAATCTGGTGAATTACCTAATGACTTACTCATTTTGCGGCCTTGTTTATCACGCACCATGCCGGTGAAATAAACATCTTTAAATGGAATTTCTTTTTCATATTCCAGTCCCGCCATCACCATGCGCGCTACCCAAAAGAAAATAATATCCTGCCCGGTAACCAATACCGAAGTTGGGTAATAATATTTTACTTCCTCGTTGCCGGGGTTAGTTATGCCGTTAAAAACTTCGCTGGGCCATAACCAAGAGGAGAACCAGGTGTCCAGTACATCAGCATCCTGTGTAAGCTGTGATGCTGTGCTGTCAAGACTTTCAACGCCAATGGCTTTTTGTTTTTGGGCAATGGCTTCGGCTTCTGTTTCGGCTACAAACACATTTCCAATCTCATCGTACCAGGCCGGAATTTGTTGGCCCCACCAAAGCTGGCGGCTAATACACCAGTCCTTCACATTTTCCAACCAATATTTATACGTGGCCAAAAAACGATCACCGGGATGAATTTTTATATCGCCATTTACCACTGCATCCAATGCGGGTTTGGCCATTTCGTTCATCTTCAAAAACCATTGGGTAGAAATTTTTGGTTCTACCACGGCATTGCTTCTTTGCGAAAAACCATTTTTGTTTACAATGTCTTCGGTCTTTACCAAATTGCCGGAAGTTTCTAAATCTACCGCTATTTTTTTACGCACATCAAATCTGTCTTCGCCAATATACAATTGCGCTGCTGCACTTAAAGTACCATCATCATTCAACGTGTCTATTACCTCTAAATTGTGTTTTAGGCCCAGGTTGTAATCGTTCAAATCGTGTGCTGGCGTAACTTTCAGCGCACCAGTACCAAACTCTCTATCCACATATTCGTCAAAAATAATTGGGATACGGCGGTTCACTAAAGGCATTATTGCAAAAGCACCTTTCAGGTGTTGGTAGCGTTCATCTTCGGGATGCACACAAATGGCAGTATCGCCCAAAATGGTTTCGGGGCGGGTAGTGGCAATGGTAATGTAGCCATCCTGTCCGTCTAATTTATATTGTACATGGTACAGTTTGCTTTGCACTTCGCGGTATTCCACTTCCTCATCGCTAAGGGCGGTTTTAGCTACGGGATCCCAGTTAATCATTCTAGCTCCACGGTAAATTAATCCCTTTTTGTACAAATCCACAAACACTTTTATAACGGCTTTGTAATAGTGGTCGTCCATGGTAAAACTCACACGGTTCCAGTCCACACTACATCCTAAGCGTTCGATTTGGTTGTAAATAATACCGCCATACTTTTCTTTCCATTCAAAAGCATATTTTAAAAATGCTTCCCGGCTCAGACTATTTTTGTCAATGCCCCTTTCGCGCAACATCTGCACCACTTTGGCTTCGGTAGCAATGGAGGCATGGTCGCTACCCGGCACCCAGCAAGCGTTGTAGCCGTTCATGCGGGCACGACGCACCAAAATATCCTGCACTGTTTCGTTTAGGGTATGCCCCATGTGCAACACGCCGGTAACATTGGGTGGCGGAATGACCACCGTGTAGGCCGGACGGCCATCGGGTTTGCTTTCAAAATATTTATTCGTTTTCCAGTGTTCGTTCCACTTAATTTCAACCTCCTTGGGCTCAAAGTTTTTTGACAATTCCATAAGGCTGCAAATTTACTGGTTTTGCACTTGCTGGAAATAGGGTAGGAGGGAGGAAATTGAAATTATTTTAAGGTGGATGAATTATTTTTTTACTACTCCACTACCCACCAGGAGTATCCCTTCGCCGGCAAAGAAATCGTTACTTCTGCCTCATGATTTCTGTTTAGGGAATAGCTATTTAAAGCACCTTCTTTTTCTCTTATTCTGGCCATATTCTTTAGTCCGGCAAAATAAAGTGGTATCGTAATTTTCCTTTTCATTTCCTGGTCAGTGGGATTAAAAATCATAAATAATCCTTTTTCTTTCAATGTGGGATCTACATGTAGCCAGCCATCCCAGTCTCTTCCATCAGCACGACGCAAATGGATGATGTCTCCATTTAAAATGTTTCTGTATTTTTTGTACCAGCTCACTACATCGGCCACCACTTTTTTTGTGGCTTCGGTATCGTACAGTCTTGGCCCTCGATAACAGGCCTGAACACCTGCACCATAGTACTGCATCATTAATTGTTTGTAATCTTTCAAATGCTCCGACAGTGGTTCCAATATGGCTTCCGGGCCACCACCCTGGTAGCGTGTAAGCGGAACAAACCCCCAGGCCATAGATGGTGTTTTATCCCAGGTGCCATCAAAAATATTTTGTCGGTTTAAAATTTTTTGCTGCTCACGTGGCAATGAAAAATTCACCTCTCTATACCCTAAGCCAATCTTATTGGTGCCATCTAAAAAATACCAGTCTGGAGCATTTATGTAAATGCCTTTCCCATTTAGCCAGCGGTACAATTCCTTTTGAATTTCCATTTGCCGCCACTGACTATCTTCCAATCCTTTGTGTCCGGGATGATTTGTAGATGCGCATCTGTCGCCTGGATATGGTCCATCATTTTCCCATATATCAAACCCTGTTTCGGTATAAAATTGTTTTATTTTTTGGCTGTAAGCTAGTCCCCATTTGCTTCCAAAGCAAGGCGCATTTCCAAAAAAAGCACCACCGGTTTTTCCGGTCAAAGGATTGATGACATCATCTTCCTCACTTATTTTTCGGGAACTGAACAATGAATAGCAACCTATTTTAATACCCTGCTTGTGAGCATAATCTGCCATCTTTTTGCAACGCAAAAGATTGGAAGCAGAATTATCCTCCATGTTGATATGGCTTCCAAAACTTAGTATAAGCGATTCATAGCCTGTGGCCACACATTGCTCAATAGCATTAAAAACTTCCTGATCATTTTTACTAACCAAGTGCATAAAAATAGGATTGGCAGTAACCCAGGGTGCAATGGTTCGATACATTTTTTGTATGGCCATGCCCCTGCGCTGACGATCGTAACTATCCATCAACAGTTCAAAAGTTTTGATGGATGAAAACGTTTCTTTGGGTTGCAGGTCAATGCCGGGGCCATATTCTGGATAGACTTCCACAAGACAGGGTGTTTGATAATTGTAATTCACCTGCGAGGTATAAAGACTGTCTTCTTTCCAATGAAGCGTTTGGTCGCTTAGGTTATAACGCATGGCATTGTTGAAAGCATAGTTGGATTCAAAATAAATTCCGAACTGTTTTTGCATCTGATCCGTAGCACCTATCACAGCACTTTCTTCCTCTACCAACCCCAGAATTTCATTAACCACTCTGTTTATTTTGATGGATTGATTTGAAAAATTTTTGACAGCCACCCACTTGGCCAATACAGGAATACCATCATAAATTTCGTAATTCACTTCTATTTCTATTCCAGGTAGTGAGGGATGTATAAAATGAAAACAAACCAATTTCCCGGTCGCATTTTTTTTGTTGGTAGCCCAAAAGGGTAATTGGGCATTAAGAAAAGGAGGTAAATCTTTTACCTCGTATTTTGTAAAATAAAAATAATTGTTATTGGAAGTGAAGGAATCAATCCATTCTGGTAATAGATAGGCGTTTTCTTTTTGTCCATAAAGTCCTCCAATATTATAAGTATGACCATTAAGTACCAGACTTGCCTCTGGCTTTACTGCCCTCAAAAGTTGTTGCTGGGTAGTGGTATTTTTAAAGTCCACACAGGCTAGGTTAGGTCTAAGTCTAAATGTTCTTTGCAAAAGACCATTATCTAAGACAATATCTTTTTTGCTGGTGCTTTCATACACTTTGGCTTTGGAGGAAACCGGATGAACTAACCAATCCTGGGCAGATAAAATGTTAGTCGACAATATTATTAATGAAAATAGCCAAATTCTCATGAGGTAGTAGTTTAAATAACTTTAGTAAATTATTGAATCGAGAAAAAAACTATCACTAATATACGGGATTGTTTATGAGTAACTAATATTCTATTTTGTCAACCAAAAGGATTTAAAAGAAATAGGGCCAAAGTCTCAGATCCTTAATGAAGTAAATAATTGATAGAAAATAGGACAAATCAGATTTTTAAAAATTAGGCTTTTATGGTAAAAAGAAAAAACCCAATTTTAAATAGTATCATTTCAATATTAAATGATCAAATTGAAAAAAGAAATATTGACTCAGAGGAGAAACGTAGCCAAAATAAATATGACAGAAGAAGTTTTTTGAAAGAAGGAGGTTTGGGTAGTATTGGAGTAGCTCTTACCTTAAGTCTTCCTGCTATTTTTGATTCCTGCCGTAGCAACCCAAAAGAATCGGATGAAAACATTTTAGATATTGCCATTCTGGGAGCTGGAATTGCAGGACTTAATTGTGCCAATCATCTTTTGAAAAGTGGACTTCAATTTCAAATTTTTGAGGCTAGCCACCGAATTGGTGGGAGAATACTGACACATTACAACGACTCGCTTGGGCTAGGGATTTTTCCGGAATTTGGTGGAGACTTTATAGATTCGGATCACAAGGACATGCTGGCTTTGGCAAAAGAGTTTGATCTGGAGTTGATAGACTTAATAGAGGAGCAGGAGTCTAAAAAGCTGATTAAGGACATTTATTATTTTGATAACCGAATTATTGAGGAAAAGGAGATCATCAATGAGTTTGTAAAAATAGCGGATAAAATAGCCAGAGACAGGACTTCCTTAGGGGAAGATTATAATACACCAATGGCCGTGGAACTGGATAATATGCCGCTGTCGGCCTATATTTCCGCTTTGCCCTGCAAAACATGGTTAAAGGATCTTCTGATGGCTGCATTTGTGGCCGAATATGGATTGGATTGTGATGACCAATCTACCCTCAATTTTCTGGATCTGATAGAAACTGACACTAGTGCTGGTTTTAAGGTTTTTGGAGAAAGCGATGAAAGATATAGGATTATGGGTGGTAATTCTAAAATAATTGATGGTCTGTTAAAAAAGATCGGGCCAGAAAAGGTTCAAAAAGGGCAGGAGGTAAATGAGATACAAGAACTGCAAAACGGAAGTTATCTGATTCGGTTTAGCAATCAAAAAGAAGTAAAAGCCAGAGCAATTGTTTGTACAATTCCATTTACCATACTGAGGAAAATTAAATTGAACCTTCGGCAAATACCTTCCGAAAAAAGGAGATGTATTGATGAGTTGGGATATGGAATGAATACTAAGTTGGTGCTTGGTTATGAAGGTACTCCCTGGTCAGATTCGGAAAACCGCGCAATGGGTTATTTGTTTCATAAAGAAATCGTCAATGGATGGGATAGTAGCTATAATAAGACAGCAAACAATCAGAATGGAACTTATGTTACCTATTTTGGAGGCAGGTTTTCTGAAAACCTAAATTCTATTTCTTTCAAAAACAAAATGGCACCACCTACACATATTTGGAAAACGGCCCTACCTGAAAAAACTGTGAGTGGCATTGTAGAGGAGCTGGGTAAAATATTCAAGCACTCAAAAGAAAAATTTTTAAACAAGCATGTTTTTGTGAATTGGATTGACTTTCCATGGGCCAAAGGGAGTTATAGCTGTTACAAACCTGGACAGTGGACCAGTATTGCTGGCTGGGAGATGAAGCCAGTTGGAAATTTCTTCTTTGCCGGAGAGCATTGTAGTGAAATGTTTCAGGGTTTTATGAATGGAGCTGCGGAAACAGGAAAGAGAGCAGCCCAGCAAGCCCTAACAAAAATAAAGGTCGAAAAGTCCTAAATATTAATTGCAAAATATTACTTATAGTAGTTTGATAAGCAATATGTTAAATAAATATGTTTAGCGTTATTGGAAAAGCTCATTTTGAATGAGACCAGCTTCTAGGTCAAGTAGTTTCTTCTTTGCCGAAAGACCACCGGCATATCCGATAAGTTTTCCATCGCTACCAATTACCCTATGGCAAGGTACAATGATTGAAATTCCATTGGCTCCATTGGCGGAAGCTACCGCCCGAATGGCTTTTTCATCGCCCAGTTTTAGGGAAAGGTCAAGATAGGTTGTTGTTTGTCCATAGGGGATTTTCAAAAGTTGTTGCCAAACTTGTTGCTGAAAGTTTGAACCAGCGAGTAACAATGGAAGGTCGAAGGAAGAGCGCTTCTTATTCAGATATTCTCCCAATTGCTGTTTCACCTGCTGGTGAAAATCGGTTTCCTGATAAGTATACTTGGCTTTTAGAAAGTTACAAACCCTTTCGTCCACTTGTAATCTTTTGGCTCGATACTTCCAGTCTAAAAGGCAAAGCTGGCCTTCAAAATCACCGATCAATAGTTCGCCGATTGTCGATTTGAATGAATGAATATGGATCTTGCTCATGGAGCATAGTTAGGTTATTAATCCTGAACAAGCAAAAAAGATGAGTATTATTGTTGGATGATGGGCTGCCGAATGCGAAGGGGCAGCCCCCGCCTAAAGTGGGGGCCGTAGCCCGAAGCAGCCGGTACTACTGATGCGTCTTATTCAATATCTGATAGCCCATAGTAATAACCTGATTATTATTGTTTGGCGGTGTTGGAGTTATTTATTTTATGCTATCATATTTTTACCAGCTCTCTGCGGATGGCTTCCAAACAAAGCCCGACCCGGCTTTGAACATTGAACTTTTTGAATAGCGTTTCGCGATAACCATCAATGGTTCGTTCGCTTAGATTCATTTCTGCGGCAATTTGTTTGTAGGTCAATTCACTACAGGCATATTGAAGTACGGATTGTTCTTTTGGGGTTAGGTTCAGATCATCCTTTTCCTCTGCTTTCATCAAGATTTTTCTAAAATTCAGATTGCCAGCATCCGCATTGTAAAAGCCTTTCAGTTTGATCTCGTTTAGTGCTTTTTCCAGCTCATTGGGGTGGGTATCTTTGAGCAGGTATCCACAACATCCGGCCTTAAACATGGAAATGATGGCATTGTCATCAGCATTCATAGATAAAGCGACTAATTGAATTTGAGGATAGTTTTGGGTGAGCCAGGTAGCGGTTTCGGCACCATTCATAATGGGCATATTTACGTCGATCAGCATGATTTCCGGAAGTACTGACCTGCCTTTGATTTTTTCCTGCAAATCTTTTCCATTGGAGGCTTCCAGAATTACTTCATAGGTATTGAAACTCTCCAAAAGAAGGCTTAGGGATTTTAGAAAAAGTTGGTGATCATCGATCAAACCTATCTTAGTTTTCATGGTGTTTGTTACTTTCAGGTAAATGAATATGAACTTCTGTACCAAGGGTAGTGGCATTGAAATGGATAAAACCTCCCAACAATTTTGTACGGTTTTTCATATTTTCTAACCCAAGTCCTTTGGTAATTTGATCCGGTTGAAAACCAATTCCATCATCTGCAATGGTTATATCTACGGCATTATCTTTTTTGATAAGATGAATATCCACTTTCTTGCAATGACTGTGCTTGATGGCATTTTGTATGGCTTCCTGAATAATTCGAAATAATATAATCTGTTTATTGGACGTTATCGTAGGATGGTGTAATATTTTCAAACTTGCTTCCAAAGCACCACTGGCATTAAGCCTTGCCACTTCGGCTTCTAAATTATCAATCAAATTAAATTGGGCCAGCCATTCTTTGTCCAGGGACTTTGATAGTGATCTTAACTCGCTTATGGCCTTGCCCAAAGTAGCATTGGCAGTTTGCAAACTGTCTGGAATCATGCCCAGGCTTCTTTCAGTAAGTCCGATCAACATTCTGGAAGTGCTAAGAAGTTGTCCTACATTATCATGCAATTCTTTACCTATATGCTGAAAAGTTTGCTCCTGCACCTCTATTTGAGAATGCAACAATTGCTGATAAAAATCTTCTTCCAACCGTTTCTTTTCTTTTAGATGTTTAAAATCTCTGCGTTTGTAGGCCATCAGAAGGAAAACTATAAATAGGGTAATAACCAATAGGAAAATAGAGGAACCAAGAATTATGATAATATCGTTCGATAGTTCTTGCATATAATGCCATAGCTAATATACAAACAACAGATTAGTAGTAGAATATTATGAAACCTCCAAAGTGTAGATACTGTACTGCTGTCTGAATCAATTAAATATTTATAAGATATAAATATAAAAAAAGAACCGGCAAAATAAGTGAAAATACCTACGACACACCAGAAAATACTTGTATCCGGAATACTCAATTCTTCGGAAGAATTGATAAGCCTAGAATAAAAAAAATACAAACAGAAACCAACAGTGATGACACTTGTCAATGCCATCCCATAACTATTGAAACTGTTATCCCATCCATAAAAATAGTAGGTGGTTCCAATACATAAATACACAAAAGCCCCAATCAATTTTGCTTTGTTTTTACTAATATCAATAAGGTATTTGCTAAAAAGCCAAAGTAAGATTGCAAATGAAACCAGCATGTTGAGTTCATAAATCCAGTAGTTTTTTAATTGCAAGACATCAAAAAGAAAGGCAGTTCCATTGCAAACTAACTGAACCAAACAGAACCATTTCACTAATTCCAGTTCAAATGAAATTTTCTGCTTTAGTAACCAAAAACAAATACAGGCAATTAACGGTCCTAAAACATCTACTGTATTCAATATGTTTGAAAACTCACTCATCAATCATTTATAATTTTACATTGGAACACAACCTGGAGGTTCAGGGCATCCTGGCACTGATTCGACAGGTGTAGTTCTGGCACTTCTGGATGCAGGGGCCACCTTGTCCGGACGAGCGGTAATTTCTATAACGTTTAATGTTTCTTTATCCGCAGTCTTTCTGACTTTAATCTGATATTTTACAATTATCCCTTTTGCCTTGGGATTTTCGGAAAGAAGTTTTTCGATGTTCTCTCTTTTGAAATAAAATTCCATTTTGCATTCTTTGCTTGCTGATTTAGCCATAAAAAAAATTTTAAAAGTGAATTGATTTTACAAAAATACTATGCCTTATGATATTCAGAGACGGGAATTTTCCCGTTTAAAAACCGCTATTTTCCCGTTGTTCTCCCCTAATTCAATACTGTATATTTGTTTTAGAAAAGAATTAGAAAGCATAACCGCTAACTTATTTAAACACCAATTTTTTTCCTATGAAAGTATTAAATAAGGCAGATTGGGAAATCACCATTAAAGGTTTCCTAATCTGCAAATTTTTTTGATACTCAGACACGGGGATTTCCCCGTATAAATACCGTTATTTCCCCATTGCTTTCCCCTGATTCAATATATATATTTGTTTTAGAAAACAATCAGAAATCATAACGGCTAACTTATTTAAACACCAGTTTATTTCCTATGAAAGTATTAAATAGGGCAGATTGGGAAATCACCATTAAGGGTTTCCTAATCTGCTATTTTTTTTGATATCCAGACACGAGAATTTTCCCGTTTAAAAACCGCTATTTTTCCATTGTTCTCCCCTGATTCAATACATATATTTGTTATAGAAACCAATCAGAAATCATAACGGCTAACCTATTTAGACACCAATTTTTCCTATGAAAGTATTAAATATGGCAGATTGGATATTTATAATTTTAGTTTACCCAATCTGCCATTATTTCCAACAAAAAATACTGAATTCATTTTCTTTGACCAGGCACAACTATTAAATTCCTCAGAGCTTATTTTCTTCCATGTTCTACCCGCATTGTAACTTATATCTACCCCCGTAATACCACAGGCAACAGCAATTGTTTCGCTTGCAAAACAAACGCCACTTCTATATCCACCAGTCATCTCTTCTGGTATTTGCCAGGTGGCACCCCCATTCGTACTGTACACCAAGGCACTGTCTTTCCTATTCTGATGTTCATAATCGCCTCCGGCAATAATAATATGTTTACCATGAATGGCTATTCCGTTGGCACCGGTCATTTTTCCACCTTGAAGAGTTGGCAATATCTTGGCCTTTTTATCAAAAAAAAATCTTGATACAGTACCACCACTTACCAGATAATATTGTCCATTTGCAAATTCAAGATTAGTGCCGCTTGCTGCAAAAAAAGCTTCTCCTTCCATTGTATTCGGAAATTGAAGTCGGTCTGTTTCCGTCCAACTTTCCCCTCCATCCTGAGTAGCAGCTACAAAAATTTTGTTGTTGATTGGATCACCTATGACTATTCCATTTTTTTTATCTTCAAACGCCATTGCGTCCATAAACATCGCGGGATCATTGTTTTGATAAACCTTTTGCCAGGTTTCGCCCCCATCTCTGGTTTTTAAAATATATGCAGGAGAGGCTATACACATTATGATAGCAGTATTTTTATCAATGGCCTGAACATCTCTGAAGTCATTATTTTCAAAGCCTTTCACCTGAATCCATTTCCAGGAAACACCACCATCTAAACTTCGGCCAATAGTTCCACTATTTCCACTTACCCAAATAATATTCTTATTGATATTAAGTCCTCGAAAACTGATTTTCCCATATTGCTCAATAATATTCACTTCCTGCGAAAATGAGTTTTGAATTCCCAATAGTGTAAATAATAGTGTGTAATAAAATCCTTTCATGAATTAAATGTATCAAAATAATGGCAGAATATTTCCATTGCAAAAACGGAGATTTAAAATATCGCATTATCTATCATGGAGTTGATCTCACCCTTTGTCCTACCTTTTTGTATAGAAGTTCTTATTATTAAGGTTATTTTTATGGCAACTCATAAATAGACAAAACAGAGATGAAAACAGCCATTAATGAGGTGTCATTTGTTGAGGTTGTTCTGAAAGGAATCAGCCAGATTATGCTTCAGGAAAATAAATGGACCGGATTAATATTCCTATTAGGATTATTTGCTGGAAGATGGCAGTACTCAGTAGCTGCATTGTTGGCCACTGTTGTAGCAACTACCACAGCGAAGGTCTTGAACTATGATCCTGCTGAAATCAAATCAGGACTTTATGGATTTAGTGCTGCACTTGTGGGAGTGGCGTTAATAATTTTGTTTGAGGACACCCTGCTAGTTTGGCTTTCCATCATCGTAGGAAGTAGTTTAGCGGCCATCATTCAACACTTTTTTGTTGTTCGGAAAATTCCGGTTTTTACACTTCCTTTCATTCTGGTTACATGGATGTCGGTGTTTTTAATTCAAAATTATTCCAATACTTCAGTTGAAGCCTTGAGCTTTTCAAAAGTTTCTACCACCCAATATGACAATTTGTTCGCTATCATAAAAGGTTTTGGGCAAGTGATATTTCAAGGGGCGGTCTTGTCTGGGATATTATTTATTTTGGGTGTATTTATTGGCAACCCCATGGCAGCACTTTATGGACTGGCTGCTTCTTTTTTGGGTGCTTGCTTTGCGATGAATTATGGACAATCGTTAGATCAAATCAATCAGGGATTGTTTAGTTTCAATGGTGTATTGATAGCCATTGTTTTTTCCGGTTCAAAAAAAACCGACGGAATTTGGGTACTCGTCGGTTCTTGTATTACCTTTTTTATTCACAATTGGTTGGTTGAGCTACCTTTTTTTAATAGAGTAGGAGGTGTATTTACATTCCCTTTTGTAGCTGGCACATGGCTCACCTTCCTGATTAAAAGAGTGGCTGCTAAACATTAACCATTTTAGGATTTCTTTTTATTAGCCGATTTTTTAGGTGCAGTCCTTTTTTTTGCTGGTGCCTTTTTTGCCGGCTTACTAAAGGCATCCGGAAGTTCAGCTACAATCATTTTCTTTACATCATCTAATAATACCGAAACCAACTCCTCCGCTGTATATTTTTCTCCATTTTCTTTTCTGCTTAGCTTGATCATTTTCTTACCAAATCGGATATAAGGTCCCCAGCGACCATTTTCTATGGAGATCTTTTCTTCTTCCCAGTGTTGTATATATCTGTTAGCTTCTTTCTCAACTTTAGCGGCTATCAGCTCGTTTACGTCATGCTGAGAAAGCTGATCAAAATTGTACTTACGTGGTACGTTGATAAACATTTCGTTCCACTTGATAAATGGCCCAAATCTTCCTTTGCCTTTTGTCACTGGCTTACCTTCAAATATGGCTATGGGCGCATCCGCCAATTGCTTTTCCTGAACCAGGGCAATAGCTCTGTCCAAGCTCACACTAAAAGGATCTTCTCCTCTGGGAATAGACACAAAGTCTTCTCCATGTTTTACGTAAGGCCCAAATCGTCCTAAGTTTACAGAGATTTCTTTGCCTTCATACTCACCCAAGACTGCGGGCAGCTTAAACAAATCCAGCGCCTGTTCTAGGGTAATGGTTTCAATGCTCTGTCCTTTTTGCAGCGAGGCAAATTTGGGTGTTTCGTTTTCTTCTGCACTTCCTATTTGAACCATTGGGCCAAATCTTCCCATGCGTGCGATAACTGGTTTGCCAGACTGAGGATCTGTGCCCAGTTCACGCTCTCCCTTTATTCGTTCAGCCGTTTCGATAGTTTGGTCCACATCGGCTTTGAAAGGACTATAAAACTTACCAATCATATTGTTCCACTGCATTTTCCCTGCTGCCACCTCATCAAATTCGTTTTCTATTCTTGCCGTGAAACCAAAATCCATGATATCATCAAAGTACTGTTTCAAAAAATCGGTAACTACCAGACCCAGATCTGTTGGAAAAAGTTTGGATTTTTCTGCTCCGGTTGTTTCTTGAAGATTAGCTTTTGTAATTTGATCGTTCTTTAAAGTCAACAACTGATATTTTCTTTGCCACCCTTCCTTATCTCTTTTCTCAACATACTCTCTCTTAATGATCGTAGAGATGGTAGGCGCATAGGTAGAAGGTCGTCCAATTCCTAATTCTTCTAATTTTTTTACCAGTGAGGCCTCAGTATATCTTGGTGAGGCACGCGTAAATTTTTCGGTGGCATTCATTTGCACCAGCGGCAATGTCTGGCCAATGATCAGAGTTGGTAACATGCCTTCCTGTGTTTCTTCATCAGCCATATCTTCTTCATCTCTATCCTCACGATACACTTTCAGAAAACCTTCAAATTTTATTACTTCTCCTGTAGCCGAAAGTTTCTCTCGATTTGTAGATATATCAATCGATGCTGTGGTTTTTTCCAATTGGGCATCAGCCATCTGACTGGCCATTGTTCTTTTCCAAATCAACTCATAAAGCCGCTTCCAGTCAGGGTTTTCAACCGAGGCATTCGTCATGTAGGTAGGTCTAATTGCCTCGTGGGCTTCCTGCGCACTTTGGTTCTTATTTTTGTAACGGCGAAACTGATGATACTGTTCGCCATACATTCCTTTTACTGTATTGGTAATATCACCCAATGCGGTGTCACTCAGGTTCACACTGTCTGTACGCATATATGTAATGTGTCCATTCTCATACAATTGTTGCGCTATCAGCATCGTTTTACTAACACCATATCCCAACTTCCTACTGGCTTCCTGCTGAAGAGTAGAAGTAGTGAAAGGTGCTGCCGGAGAGCGTTTTCCAGGCTTCACCTGTATGTCGCCCACTTTATAGTTTGCCTGAATACATGATTGTAAAAAGGCCTCAGCCCCTGCGCTATTGTCATATCTTTTACCTTCGGCTTTAAACGGTATAGCCTTTCCAGCCGTATCTTTTGAGGTAAAAATAGCTTCGACTTTAAAACTGCTCTGAACTTCAAATGCATTGATTTCTCTTTCTCGATCCGCAATCAATCTCACCGCCACACTTTGCACTCGACCTGCACTCAGATTATTTTTCACACTTATCTTTCTCCACAATACCGGACTAAGTTCAAACCCCACAATCCGATCCAGCACACGCCGGGCCTGCTGTGCATTCACCAGGTTCATATCCAGCTTTCGTGGATTTTCAACTGCTGCTCTAATAGCAGGTTTGGTGATCTCATGAAAAACAATCCGTTTTGTAGTTTCCGGGTTCAATCCCAACACCTCACACAAATGCCAGCTTATGGCTTCCCCCTCTCGATCCTCATCCGTAGCTAACCATACTTCTTCACTTTTGTCGGCCATCAATCTTAGTTCTCTCACCACTTTTTCCTTTCCATCACTTACCACATACTTGGGTCTGAATTGATTTGCAATATCGATCCCCATATCTGTTTTCTCCAGATCCCGAATATGTCCAAAACAACTCTTCACCTGGAAATCTTTTCCCAAAAATTTCTCAATTGTTTTTGCCTTTGCAGGGCTCTCCACTATCAATAAATTCTTCGCCATGTATTTATTTCTATATAAATATTATTGTCCCGGCTTCAGTGCTACTATCATCAAAGTTGCGTCGCACTCTTGTACACCTGTGCATCATGCATCATTCAACCTGCACAGTCGTTCCACCGGTTTATCTGGCAGCAAGATTAATACATTTTTAATAAATGCCATATTTTTTGTGATCGGATTGCCTTGGCCGGGTAGGATTCATAAAAAATCGATCACTGTCTGTATCACCTCCTCATCCCGATAAATACGCCGATGACCAAGGTGTTTAGTAAACCTAAATTGGAAATTGGATAGTGCCATTTTTTCCACTTTTTTTGCATCAGCCACCGGCGTTATCTTGTCATCCAAATCATGAATCCAAAGCACAGGCCCCTTTAAATCCGATGCACATCTATCGATAGAAAACCAGTCAATTGGCCGTCCACTAAGTCTTTCACTATTTTCAAAGAAATATTTCCTAACCATTGGATCCTGAATCCGTAATTCATTAAAAAAGTTTTCACAAAGGCTTATAGAATTACCTGCTGGTGCAATCAACACCGTTTTTTCCGTTCCATTTTCCTCAAGTTCCGACAAGGATAAACTTACTGCCAGTCCGCCATAGGAATGAGTTAGATACCCATCAAAAGGACCGAAAGTTTTATGAATAGCATCAATAAAATTTTTATACTCCAAGGCGTTCAGCGTTTTCCCTTCACTTAATCCATGTGCAGGAGCATCAAAGGCAATGACATCAAACCCTTTTGTGGCCAACCTTTTAGCAAAATGCTCAAAGTTTACCGCCGAGGACCGAAAGCCATGGGCTATCAATATCTTCCTTGATCCTCCTTTGTTCCACCGATAGCCGTATGTATTCAGATTATTAAAGAGGAGCAGCAGTTTTTCGGCCTCCTTCAATTTGTCTGCATCGTATCGAATTTTGATATATGGGGTACAAAAAATCATAAAGGCAGCATTCCCTGCTTTTTTTTTAGAAAAGATGGAAAGCAGCCGAATTTTTAGTCGTAGATATCGAATAGCAAAGTGCTGAAACTTCATGAAGATGCAAAATATAGGAAACATCCGGAAATAGAGACAACTAAAATTTTTTATAAGAGCGGTTTGTGTGTTGCTGAAAGGCGGAAAAGGGGAGAGGACACCCTATATGATTCAGGAATAAATAATTTATCCATTTAGAAGTTTGTATTTTTATTTTATGAATATAGTATTTATTGGTTCAGGTAATGTGGTGGCAGTATTAGGTCGCAAGTTTTTAGCAGCAGGGCATAAAATCATGCAGATAGTCAGTCGAAATCCATCCGAAGCCTCCAGTTTGGCTTATGAGTGGGATACTGAGTCTGCGAATTATATGAGCTTGATCAATAAGGAAGCAGATATATATATTATAGCTGTGGCAGACAGTGCGATAGAAGAAGTGATCATAGATTTGCGACTAAAAGAAAAAATTGTGGTGCATACAGCTGCGGCTGTAGAAATGGATGTGCTAAAAAAAGTAACAGTGAATTATGGTGTTTTTTACCCATTGCAAAGTTTACGAAAAGAACAATTAGATTTGCCAGAAACCCCCATTTATATAGAAGCCGTAAACGAATCCACATATACCATACTTGATAAGCTGGCTCGCTCCATAAGCCATGATACGCCCAGTCGGACAGCTAATTTTGACAAGAGAACCAAGCTACATGTGGCGGCTGTTTTGGTCAATAATTTTACGAATCATATTCTGGCACTCACCGAAAATTTTTGTCAGAAAGAAGGCATAGATTTTAAAGAAATGTTGCCACTGGTGGAAAATACGTTCAACCGAATGCAAAACACACCGCCATCGCAAACCCAAACAGGTCCTGCTATAAGAGGGGATATGGCTACTGTACAAAAGCATATTGAATTATTGAGCCAATATCCCCAATTATTGGAACTGTATAAATTCCTGACCGAAAGTATCAGAAACTTCCGTACCAATTGATACGTTTTTTTTAAACACATTATGTTAAATAGAAGACAGGCAAATACCCTAAATTTTGGTTCATGAATGTTTTAAGTTCATTTCAAACAATAGATACCTTTATTTTCGACATCGATGGTGTGCTGACTGATGGCAACTTTCTGGTATTGGAGTCTGGCGAAATGGCCAGGTCTATGAATGTGAAAGATGGTTATGCAATGCAATTGGCCATTAAAAAAGGGTACAAAATATTTATTGTAAGTGGTTCAGCCAAAAGTGCTGTAGATCAACGACTAAGAAATCTAGGCATCACAGAAATATTTTTTAAGATCAAAGATAAAAAAGCTTTTGTAGAGGAACTCCAAAGGAACCATGGATTCAGCTTTGCTAGTACATTGTTTATGGGTGATGACATGCCAGACCTTCCAGTTTACGAATTAGTGCACCTGAGTTGTTGCCCTGCAGATGCCGCCGATGAATTGAGGCAGATGGCCAAATATATCTCTTTGAAAAAAGGAGGAGAAGGATGTGTGCGAGATGTCATCGAAAAAGTACTTAAACTCAACGGTCATTGGGATGGGGCGAGGGAAGTAGCATCCACCTGATCCAAATAGGAAAAGAAGGGATTGTGGAAAATACTCTATTTAACATAATATAAATTATAGGAAAAATGTTGTACAATAAACCAAAAACAACTACATAGAAATAATTTCCTAGTTGGTGCAAAAAAACTATTGGCTCCAATATTTTAGAAAAGGTAAAAAAAATCTAATCCGTACCAAAAAATTATCCGGCCGCAGCCAGACTTCTAAAGTCCACACTCACTAATTTGCTCACACCAGGTTCCTGCATGGTAACTCCATAAATCACATCTACTGTACTCATTGTAGTCTTGTTATGGGTAACTATAATAAATTGTGAGTTGTCGCTAAACTCGCGGATCATATTCGTAAACTTGCTCACATTGGCATCGTCCAATGGTGCATCTACTTCATCCAGAATACAAAAAGGTGCTGGTTTGATTAGATAGATTGCAAATAGTAGTGCAGTTGCGGTCAGGGTTCTTTCTCCTCCGCTCAACTGAGTGAGCGAGGTGGGTCTTTTCCCTTTTGGACGTGCCACTACATCTATGCCCGTTTCCGCCAGGTTTTCCGGATTTTCCAAAATCAAATCGCAATGGTCGTCTTCGGTAAACAGGGATTTAAATACTTTCTGGAAATTTTCTCTAACCTGATTAAAGGTTTCCAAAAACTTTTGATTGGCTGTTGATTCTACCTCTTCAATCGTTTTTAGTAAACTTTCTTTCGCATTTACCAAATCTGTTTTTTGCTCTACAATGAACTCATATCGTTTTTTCATTTCTGTAAAAGCTTCAATAGCGGTGGGATTCACCTCGCCCAAATTTTCTAACCGTTTTTTCAACCGATCTGCTTTTTCCTGCAAATCATATACTGCTATTTCTGTATTTCGTGCTTCGTCCAGAATATCTTCCAACTGAATTTTGAACTCCACATTCAATCGTTCTTTTGTTCCCGCCAATTGTAGTTTTAACTCATTTAGCTTATCCTTTACTGCTGCCAAAATATGTTCGGCATGTTCTTTCTCTTTGGATTTCTGGCGCAGCTCGCTTTCTTTTTCACTCAGTTGGTTGCGCAAATTGTAATATGCCTGATCTGCCTCGTCCAATATTTTTTTATCCTCCTCTCTGGCTCGCATCAAATCTAATAATTCCTGCTCCACAGCTAAGAGCCCGGATTCGTTTTGGGTAATGTCCTGGCTGGTACTGGAGAGTTGTGCGGTGCTTTGCTCTACTTGTTTCTGAAGTTCTATTAACTGATTTCGTTTAAAACTCAGTTCCTGTTTTAAAGCGTTCACTTTGCTATGCTGACGCATCACATTCAAATTAAACTCATTGAAATATCCGGATGCTTCTTCGTGTGCACCCTGAGCCATTCTATAGGTTTCTTCCGCCTCTGCCATCTGGTTGGCATTTTGCAGTAAGATATCGTTGAATCCGATTAGTTCTTTGCGAACATTTTCTATGGAAGACTGCGTTTGTATAAGTTGTTCATTCAAATCTTCCAGTCGGTTTCTTGAAGCACTTTGCTGACCCTGAATATTTTCCAGCTTATTCTGTAAAGAAAATACCTGATTGGTTAGCTCCTGAATACCTTTTTCTGTTTCTTTAATCGCGTTTTCTCTCAAGTCCTCATTAAAAGCAATTACCTCATTATGCCTGGATTGAATTTGTGCCCGAAGTTGCTGCACTATTTCATCCTGCACCGCTATATCCTCCTGCAATTTTTCCAGATTTTTGGCACGACCTATTTTCTTTCCTTCTATCATACCAACACTGCCACCAGTAAGGGTATGCTTGCCTTTTACGTATCGTCCGGTTTTTTCAATTACAGTAAACCCGTTGGCACTGTTCAGAGCCTCCTCTCCTTCTGCAATGAAAACATTACCCAGCAAGTGTTTGGCAAGCTGGCTGTATTTATCTTCTACCTCCACCACAGAAAGTGCAGGCGTGGCATTCTCCAAGCTGTGACTTGGGCTATTCCCTACTGCTTCATCCAATTTGTCCAAAAGGAAAAAATTGGCTTTCCCTTTTTTGTTTTCGTTCAGCAAATGAACTGCCTCTAGCCCTTGTTGCAATCCGTTTACCACATAATAATTCAGAAAGGGTTCCAATACATTTTCCAGTGCTGTACGATACTCTTCTTTCACATAAATAATATCTGAAAGTATTGGTGCTTCGTGGTTCCAGTCTTTGTTTTTATGTAAAAATTTCACACTATCTGGATAACCTTCCATCGAGTCTATCATACTCTTCAGCAGGTCATGTTCGTTTTTCTTTGCATCCAATTTTCGGCTTTCATCTGCCATTTCATTGCGCAGGCCATCTAGTATTTCCTGAGTCTGTAGTATCTGATCTTTGGTGTGCTCGTGATGGGCCAGCAACTGATCTAAGGAAAGTTTTTGTTCTTCCAATCTTTGTTCTTTCTCTATTCTTTCTGCATCCAATTTTTCATAGGTAGCTGTCCTTTGTTCGGCCTCCAGTTCAATTTGCTGAATAGCTCTTTGCAGATTTTGAATAGAAGTGTCGGCTACAGCCACTTTTTTCTCGGCTTCAAACTGACTGCGTTGCACTTGTTGGTTTTCGACACGCAGTTCATCCAGTGCATTTCGTCTGGAATCCAAAATTCCCCGCTTTTCATCTGCTTCCAATTTCAGATTCTCCAACTGGCCAGTAAGACCTTCATAGGCTTTTTCCTCTTCTCCAATTTGAGATTCGGTAAAGGAAATACTTTCTTCTATTCCTTTCAACTGCATTCCGGATTTGTCCAGAAACGCTTGCAAACCGGTTCCTTTCTCTCTTAAATATTGTAGTCTCTGTACAGCCAGATTCTTGTCCCCTTCTTTGGTTCTAACCTTTTGCTGCAGCTCGTTGAACGAGTATTGCATACTCTGCAATGCACGCTCTTTTTCTATAAAAATAAGTTTTTCTTCTTCTATTGCGGCTTCGCCGGAGGCTACTTCGGCTTCCAGTCTCACCACCTTATCAGTTTCTGTTTCTTGCTGTTCGGTCAGGTCTTTGTACGTGAGATTAAAACCTTCCAAAGCTGCTTTCGCCAGCTCGATGCTAATATCGCGGTATTCTTTTTTTATTTCATGATACTTCTCGGCTTTTTTGGCCTGACTCTCCAGGGCTTTCAACTGATTGTTGATTTCAAAAAGCAGATCCTCAATACGGTTCAGATCAGATTCGGTAGCATCCAGTTTTTGTTTTGCTTCTTTTTTTCTGGTTTTATAAATAGATATTCCGGCAGCCTGTTCCAGCATGCGCCTACGGCTATTCTCCTTATCCCGAATCAGGTCATCCACCATGTCCAGCGCAATGATGGCATAGGAATCGGTGCTGATACCGGTATCCATAAACAGGTTTTGAATATCTTTTAATCGGCATTGCACATCGTTGAGTCGGTACTCGCTTTCTCCACTCTTATAAAATTTTCGGGTAATTCGAATGGTGTTAAACTCAGTTGGTAAAAGGTTTTTTGTGTTTTCGAAGGTGAGACTTACCTCGGCCAATCCGCTTGCCGACCGGGTTTTAGAACCGTTGAAAACAAGACTGTCTAAATTTTCGCTACGCAGAGCAGAAATTTTTTGTTCCCCGATTACCCATCGGATGCTATCCACAATATTCGACTTTCCACAACCATTGGGTCCCACAATGCCGGTTACATTTTCATCAAAATTCACAATGGTTTTATCTGCAAAACTTTTAAAACCCTTTATCTCTAAACTTTTTAATCTCACTTTAAAAAATCATTTATTGTAACGGCGAATATATAACGATGTATTGGTTGCTGGTAGGCCTTTTATACACAGGAAATACAGATTGCTGTGGAAAAGAAAACTACTTAAAAATATAGCAATTTTATATTTATAAAATATCGACTATTAGTTTACTAATCAACTAATTATGTTTATAACAATATTTGTCTTTTTATGAATTTATTTATAGCGAAAATAAAGCAAGCTCTTGCTAGTTTACTATTTGATAAGAGTATATAGACTGGTAGATATAATTATCTCCTAAATGCATTTTCCAAACGTAGATTATGAATTTCTGCTATAAATATTTTGCCGTGAAACTGTTTTTGATTTTTTTTATATCAATTGGTTTGCCGGCAAATAAAAGTTCCCCACCTGCGTCTCCCGCATCAGGTCCCAGTTCTATGAGCCAGTCTGCACATTTTATGACATCTATATTGTGTTCAATGACAATGATGGAATGGCCTTGCTCTATGAGTGCATTGAAGGATGCCAAGAGTTTTTTTATATCATGAAAATGCAATCCGGTGGTAGGCTCATCAAAAATAAATAAGACTTTATTGGATGTTCTGCTTTTGCCCAGAAAGGAAGCCAGTTTTACTCGTTGAGCCTCGCCACCAGAAAGTGTGTCTGATGATTGACCCAATTTGACATAGCCCAAACCCACATCACTCAAAGGTTGTAGGGCATCTGCCAATTTTCTATCATCACTAAAAAAGTCGATGGATTCATCTACACTCATCTCCAACACGTCATGAATATTTTTGTCTTTATATTTTATATCAAGGATTTCTTCCTTAAACCTTTTTCCACCACAGCTTTCGCAGATCAAATGAACATCTGCTAAGAACTGCATCTCCACCACTTGTTCTCCTTCGCCTTTGCACGTATCGCATCGACCGCCATCTACATTAAAAGAAAAATGTTTTGGCAAAAATCCACGCATCTTACTTAATGGTTGTTTTGCATACAAGTCTCTAATTTCATCATAAGCTTTGATATAGGTAACCGGGTTGCTGCGTGATGATTTTCCAATCGGATTTTGATCAATCATTTCAATTTGCTGAATACTTTCCAGGTCTCCGCTTATCGACTTGTGAAAACCAATCTTTTCGCCACTAAACTCTCCTTTCAACTTTTGTAATGCCGGATAAAGTATTTGTTTGACTAAAGTTGTTTTTCCACTACCACTCACTCCACTTACAACGGTAAGCACATTCAAAGGAAAAGAAACGGTGATGTCTTTTAGATTATTTTGTCTGGCTCCTTCTACTACCAGCGACCTATTCCATTTTCTTGGATTTATCGGAGGTGTTATAGAAAAACTGCCATTCAGATATTTCCCAGTTAGACTTTCTGGATTGTTGATAATGCTTTGATAATCCCCTTCGGCCACCACTTCGCCACCCAGATAGGAAGCCAATGGCCCCATGTCAATAATATGATCTGCCTGCTCCATCATCATGCTGTCGTGTTCCACTACAATGACCGTATTGTCCAAATCCCTAAGTTCTTTTAGCACTTTTATCAGGTTGTCGGTATCTCTGGAATGCAGGCCTATGGAGGGCTCATCAAGGATATATAAAGAGTTTGTCAGATTACTTCCCAGGCTGCGGGTAAGCTGTATTCGCTGACTTTCGCCTCCACTTAAGGTATTGGCTACCCTGTTTATAGACAAATAGCCTAAACCAACTTTTACTAATGTATCCAGTCGATTGTTGATCTCAATTAAAACTCGTTTTGCAATTTCCTGTTTATGGTGAGACAACTTTAGTTTTCCAAACCATTCTTTCAGATCTTTAGCTTGCATTTCACTAAGCTCACCAATATTTCTTCCTCCAACCTGAATATATAAAGCTTCCTTTTTTAAACGGTATCCATTGCAATCTGGACAGGTGGTTCTGCCTCTGTAGCGACTCAATAATACCCGGTATTGCACTTTATATAAATTCTGTTCTACCTCCTTAAAGAAATCATTGATCCCCCCAGCACATTTCCACAAGAAATTATAATGCTCTTTTGATAAATCGGCGATTGATTTATGAATCGGAAATCCTTCTTTAGAAGCTTTCTTTATAAAAAGCTCCTTCCACTGACCCAGCTTCTCCCCTTTCCAGGGAGCCACTGCACCTTCAAATACACTCAATCTTTTATCAGGAATGACGAGATCTGGGTCAATGCCCAATACCAGACTAAAACCTTCACAGGTAGGGCAAGCACCTAATGGATTATTGAAGGAAAACAGATTTGGCTGAGGTTCCTCAAATACCAATCCATCCAACTCGTATCGATTACAAAAATGTAATAGTTTTTTTCTGCCGGTTTCAGGAATCACTTCTACATACACATCTCCCATTCCTTCATAAAAGGCCGTCCCAATAGAATCACCCAGCCGATGAATATCATCCTCATCAAAACCACCATCATCAATGTCTTTAACGATTATCCTGTCTATTAAAACAAAAACTTTGTCCGATGAAAACAATCGCTTGCTTTCGACTTCGTTTTGGTCAAGCAGATCTTCAATCCTTTTCACCATCATACCTTCCTCTGAATGCTTAGATTCAAAAGCCAATCGGCTGAACCCTTTTTGCAGCAGAATATTCAGCTCTTCTTTGGTGTCTCTGTTTTTTTGTTGTAAGAATTTAGTTAGGATAAAAACTTTGTCACCTGCTTTAAGATTTTGGATCACATCAATAACATCCGCTACGTCATCTTTCTTTACTTCTTTTCCCGAAATAGGTGATATAGTATTGCCTGCTCTGGCAAATAGCAATCGCAAATAATCATAAATCTCCGTCATTGTTCCCACTGTACTTCTAGGGGTGCGGGTTATTACCTTTTGTTCTATGGCGATGGCTGGGCTTAATCCCTTGATATAATCTACATCTGGCTTGTTCATTCTGTTGAGAAACTGTCGCGCATAAGCACTAAGACTTTCAGCATATTTTCGTTGCCCTTCTGCATATACAGTATCAATGGTTAGAGACGATTTTCCAGAGCCAGAAACGCCAGTGACCACAATTAGCTTATTACGGGGAAAATTAACCGTCACATTCTTCAAATTATGCACCCTGGCTCCGTGTACTTGTATGGACTCGATTTTATTCGTCGAAATTGCATTCATTGTTCGCTAAATTACTTAGATTACCACTTAAACCTACAAATGTACAGGCAATTTTGTTCTTCTAGAAAGTGGGATTTCAAAATGTATTTGACAAACAAAAAAGACGAAAAGGTACTTAATTGTAAAAATTGTCATGTGTAAATCAATCGATTAGACAATGCGATTTTTAGTTTTAACAAATATTTTAACTAATTTGATTTTTTTTTTAGGTGCTTTGTTCTGTTCGGAAGAGGTTGAAACCAGAGTTAGAAAAGAACATGAGGAGAAAATAGACTATTTATCAATTTTTCTTAAGAGACGTAATGACTACACTTGTTAAAAAAAGCGATAACGAACTAATACATTTGTTTACAAATGGTCACGAAACAGCCCTTGACTCTTTGTTGGAAAGATACAAGGACAAGTTGTTTAGTACCATTATGTATATTGTAAAGGATAAGTATCATGCTGAGGATATTTCTCAGGATGTTTTCATAAAGATAATAGAGACACTAAAAAGTGGCAAATACAAGGAAGAGGGCAAGTTTCTTCCTTGGGCTATGCGTATTGCCCACAATCTTTGCGTAGATTATTTTAGAAAACTAAAACGTTTTCCGTTTGCAAAGAATCATACCAATCATGAAGTATTAGATACCATTAACTGTACAGAGCAAAATGCAGAAGATAAGATTATCAAAGTTCAAAGTTTAGGTAAAGCCAAAGACTTACTAGAACAACTGCCCGAAGAACAAAGGGAAGTTATTATACTAAGACATTTTGCCAATCTTAGCTTTAAAGAAATCGCCGAAATTACAGGGTGCAGTATCAATACCGCATTGGGGAGAATGAGATATGGCCTGTTGAATTTGAGAAAACTAATGTTGGGAAAATAAGTATTAACAATACAATATCAACGAACTCATAACAAAGCTTTCAGATTTTCGTTTTTTTTAAGAGCAAAAGAATTTTAGTTCCTAAAAATATTGTCATCTTGACCTTCCGATAGGAAAAAGAATTTCGCTGATGAATCAACCGGATATTCTTGCCGAAAGCCAACCGGTTAGTTCAAGATGACGCCTAATTAAGCCATTCAATTTTTGAATGGTTTTTTTTATTTCATTTTTTAGATTTGGAACATTTTAAAAAAAAGCCAGAGCTATGCTCCGGCTTGGTATATGTACAGATCTTGGTTTATTATGTGAATACTGATTGTAACCTATAAGGTCAAATTCCAGCCATCCCTATATTCTCTTTTTACAAATTCGTTGGCAGCATCAAAGTTGGTAACGCGCATATTTGCAGCATCCCACAAAAGTTTCTTCCTGCCTACATATTTGGTTTTTCCCCAACCAGATATTTTTGGATCCAGATACATCGCACTTCTTATAGCAAGATTACCCATTAATATGCTTTCTGTAAAAGGACCCGCATATTCAAATGGAGAACTAACTTCCGCATTGCCATAACCTGCAAAGCAGGCATTCACCCATTGTTGATAATGCCCCCCCATGCCACCTGGTACACGCTTGATAGTTTCTTTTGGCAACTTGGTTGTCTTCATCAATTTGGTAGGCAATAATCTTGGATTCATTCCATAACAATCCATCAATAATTTCCCTTTTGTTCCAATGAACAAACAACCTCCATCCCAGTTACCCATAGGTTCATCAGGAAGCAATTCGTCCGGACGTTGTGGCATCAAACCACCATCATACCAGGACACTTTTATTTTTCCCTTATTATCGGTTCTTGGATAAACCAGGTGAATAATGGAAGACATAGGACAGCTGGCATTGAAGTTGGCTTCCTGATTCATCCCCGTCCATTGATCGGTGATGCAACACTCTGCCGATTCAGGATATAAAATGGGTAGGATCCGATAAATTGGATCCATCACATGGCAAGCCATATCGCCTAAAGCTCCTGTGCCATAGGCCCAGAACCCACGCCAGTTGAAGGGTACATAAGCAGGGTTATAATCATCTAATTTTGCTGTACCCTGCCAAAGATTCCAGTCCAATTCTTTGGGAATATCGTGTTTACCAGTAGGCTTAGGAACACCTTGTGGCCATATCGGACGATTGGTCCAGGCATGAACCTCGTAAACATCACCTATCAATCCAGACTTAACTATTTCTTTTGTACGGCGTACTCCATCACCAGACGCTCCCTGATTTCCCATTTGGGTAACCACCTTGTATTTCTTTGCGGCCTGAGTCAGAATACGTGCTTCATAAATATCATGAGTCAGTGGCTTTTGGGTGTACACGTGTTTACCCAGTTGCATAGCGGCCAATGTAGCCACCCCATGAGTATGATCGGGAGTACTGATACTACAGGCATCAATATTATTTTTCTCTTTTTCCAGCATTTCTCTAAAGTCTTTGTAGTAATTGGCTTTAGGAAATCTTTCTCTGGATGTTTTTGCTTCTCTGTCATCCACATCACAAAGTGCTACGATATTCACTCGCTCATTTCTGATGTACGGATAGTTGCCTTTTAGATCCTTATTAGGAGATTTCATAAAGGCAAATTCATACAGATCACTGGTGCCTTTGCCTCCTACTCCAATACCGGCAATATTCAGTTTGTCACTGGGGGCTACAAAACCCTTACCGAGTACATGCCTGGGCACAATAGTGACACCTGCTCCTATTACCGCGGCATTCCTTAGAAAGTTTCTTCGCGAATTTGAGAGATTCTTTTTCATTTTTTTTTATTGTATTTTGAATATTTACACTGTTTAGTTTTAAATAAATTTATGGTAATGGATCTTTCAAAACTTTACTTTTCAGATCCTTACTAAATGTAATATCTACCTTCAGGTCTAACTGTGCATAATAGTCGGTCAAAATTTTTTTGATTTTTTCCTTTGTCTTTTCTTTATAAATACTATTCCTATCCAGTTGTTCTCTGGACTGTGTATATAATTTTTGCATCAACTCACTATAGGATTTTTCGTCAGAGGCATTCAACAAACCTACACTGGAATTCGCAACCCCTTTATCTAACACCAATTCATAACTCAACAATTCCGGTTCTGGTAAAACGATAAATATCTGTTTATTTTTTTCCTCAATATTGATCTTTTGTTTATTCAAATCCACACCATATTTAGCCACATAGGGTATAGAAATATTTACCGTTTTTTCTAAAAATATTTTTTTAATAGCGTCTGTCAAACTTCCATCATTAGCAATATTGCTACTTTTAACGCTGGTACTTCCTCTTACTTCCAAGGAAGAAAGTTCTGCTATTTGCTGCACAAAAACATTGTTCAGTACAATATTTTCTATAGATTTTGAAGCATTTTTTTTTCCGAGAAAGTAGGCCAGGATCCCAACTCCAAGCAAAAGCAACAAAATAAAAGTGGAGGGTAACCGGTACCGCATAAACAATCCTTTGAATTCCAAAGTTTAGTGATTTTGGCCAGTTTGCCAAAAATAGCAAATTCTATTTTGTAAATTCTACATTAATATTGTACATTGAATTTTCAATAACATAAATGTTGAGCGATATGCCAGACTTTCAAATAAAGAAACAATCAAAAAAATATGATGTAGTAATAGTAGGCTCAGGAGCTGGAGGAGGCATGGCGGCCTATGTGCTGGCAAATGCCGGTTTGAGTGTGTGTATGTTGGAAGCAGGTCCTATGTATCATCCGCAAAAAGAAATATATCAATTAAAAAATCCATGGGAATCTCCACGGCGTGGAAGATCTACAAAATATCGGCCATTTGGCGACCTGGATGCATGCTATGGCGGATGGGAGCTTGATGGAGAACCTTATACCAAAGAATCCGGAACAGAATGGGAATGGTTTCGTGCCAGAATGCTAGGAGGACGAACCAATCACTGGGGGCGAATTTCTCTTCGCTTTGGCCCAAGAGATTTTAAGGGATATAGCCACGATGGTGTAGGTGCCGACTGGCCCATTAGTTATGATGATATAAAGCCTTACTATGATAAGGTGGACAAGCTTATAGGCATTTTTGGTACTATTGAAAATATGCCCAATGAACCTGATGGAATCTTTCTTCCTCCACCCAAACCTAGGCTGCATGAACTTTTTTTGAAGAAGGGGGCTCAAAAAGCCGGTTTGCCGGTTATCCCATCCAGACTGTCTATTCTCACCCAACCTATCAATAGTGATCGTGGCTCATGCTTTTTTTGTGCCCAATGCGGTAGGAACTGTAGTATGGCCAAGGCAGATTTTTCGTCCTCCAATGTGTTGATTTATCCGGCCATGAAAACGGGCAAGTTGGAGGTAATTGCCAACGCAATGGCCAGAGAGGTACTCACCGATATTGAAGGAAAAGCAACAGGGGTGTCTTATGTGAACAAGGATGATATGTTGGAGTATCAGGTGGAAGGTCGCGTAGTGATTCTGGCTGCCAGTGCTTGTGAAACAGCAAGACTATTGTTGAATTCAAAATCAAAAAGACATCCAAACGGATTGGCCAATAAGAGCAATGTGGTGGGCAAATATCTTCAGGATAGCACAGGTGTGTCTTTGGGAGGATATCTGCCAGAGTTATTTGGAAGAAAGAGGTATAATGAAGATGGCGTGGGGGGAATGCACGTATACACTCCCTGGTGGGGCGATGATAAAAAATTAGATTTCCCACGTGGGTATCATATTGAGTATTGGGGTGGCTTTGGACAACCATCTTATGGTTTTGGCATGGGTGTGGAATCCATGAATGGAAAACATGAGGTGAATGGAAAAAAGAAAGAAGCCGGTGGGTATGGCAAATCACTGAAAGAGGATCAGCGATATTTTTATGGCGCTAGTGTGGGAATGGGCGGTCGAGGTGAGGCAGTGGCCTTCGAACATAACAAATGCGAAATAGATCCGAAGGTGGTGGACAAATTTGGAATTCCGGTGCTAAAGTTTAATGTAGTCCAAAGTGATTATGAAATAAAACAAGCCAAACACATGGTGGAAACGTTTAAAGAAATCATGCACAATATGGGAGCCGTTATTACTTATGGCGGCAATGCTGGTCCTGAAAACAACTGGGGACTTGATAAACCCGGTTTAATTATCCATGAGGCAGGCACTGCTCGCATGGGGGATGATCCCAAATCTTCCGCACTGAACAAATGGAGCCAGGCGCATGATTGCAAAAACCTGTTTTGTGTAGATGGCAGTCAGTTCACTTCACAAGCCAACAAAAATATCACCTGGACAATTTTGGCCCTTAGCATGAGAGCGAGTGAATATATTATTGATGAAATGAAAAAGCAAAATTTGTAGTGTAACTTGGCTTATTCAATTTGCATTTTCGAAAACTTAGGATAGATAATTTATAGATCAGCATTAAAGCATTCAATACCTGAAATAAAGTCATTAAAATGAAACGTCGAGAGTCATTAAAGTTTATTGCCGCCTCTGCTCTGGCGAGTGGAGCGATGGCCGTTGGTTGCAAGCCAGTTGAAAAAAAAGTAGTTGATAAAGTTATTCCCCATAAAGAAAAATATCCGGTACATAGGTATGCCGAAGAAGAGCAACGGGAAGATGAGGTAGCCAAACTATCCAAATTTTTCTCAAAGCATGAAATGGAAACCTTGGTGATGCTGGCAGAAATCCTAATTCCCAGAGATGAATTTAGCGGCAGTGCCACAGATGCCAAGGTAGCAGAATTTATAGAATTCACGGTGAAAGACCAACCTCAGTTGCAAACTCCAATGAGAGGTGGACTAAGATGGGTGGACATGCAATGCCTGAATCAATTTGAAAAAGCCTTCAAGGATTGTGATAGCGGTCAGCAAATAAAAATAGTAGATTCGATTGCCTATCCAGACCGTGCAAAAGATAAACCCGAACTGTCTCCGGGGGTTTCTTTCTTTTCGCTGATGCGTAATCTTGCCTGTACAGGTTTTTATACTTCCGAAATGGGCATAAAAGATCTTGGCTATGCAGGAAACGCTCCAAACAAATGGAACGGCATACCAGATGATGTTCTAAAACAATATGGGCTGGCATACACTGAAAAAGAATTGAAAGAGTGTATCAGTTTCAATGTATAGCCCGCCGCTGTTTTACTTTTTAATTTCAATGATGTAATCAATTTTTTCATTTTTGGCAGCCTGAGGAATCAGTAGCTGCCAATTGTTTTTTAGACGTCTTAATTTCACTTCACTCCCATCATTTAAGGCAGTTGCTTTCAACTTTTTTTCTGGTAAAGGCAGCTCAATCATGTCGATAGAGTCTGTTTGTAGAATATGTATGTAATAAGCCTTTTCATTGGCTGTTATCAGCCCCCATTTCTGTGGTGCCATTACTGCCCCTCTCGTGCCATAGATCGATTGCCCATATTTGTTGAGCCAGTCTCCAGTGGTGTACAGGGTATCGAGAAACTCCTGTTGAATGGCTCCATTGGGCATTGGGCCGATATTCAATAGCAGATTGGCATTGCGTCCTGCTGCTCCCACCAAATATCTGATAATAGTTTTAGCACTTTTATACTTATGGTCTGCCAGATCAAAGCCCCAGGATCCGTTCATGGTTTCGCAGGTTTCTAATGGCAGATTATCAGATGCTATCTGAAAACTCAGGCCAGCACTATTTTCACCAGGCAAGTCGCGTTCAAACATTTGAAAATCTTCGCCAGGAAAGGGGGTTTGATGATGATTGTTCCCTATCATACATTGTGGTTGTAGCTGATGAATTAGAGAATAGATCTCATCGTATTTCCAATCTATTCTGGACACAAGATCCTGATGTCCTTCCGCATTGGTTTGATCCCAATGACCATCAAACCAAATGGCTCCTATCTCGCCATAATTGGTCAGCAATTCTGTAAGCTGCCCTTTCATGAACTGCAAATAGCTATTGTAATCTCCTTTGCCTGTTCTGCCGCTGAACTGCCCAGTGCGTCCAGTTCGCCAAGGATAATCTTCACGGGTCCAATCCAACAGGGAATAGTATAAACAAAGTTTAATATCCTGTTTTCTGCACTCATCGGCCAGCATTTTCAGCACGTCTTTTTTGTAGGGCGTGTTGGTGATTTTCCAATCGGACATCTTTGTATCCCAATTGCTAAATCCATCATGATGGCGTGTTACAAAAGTGATATATTTCATACCAGCGGCTTTTGCCATCGACACCCATTGTTTGGGATTATAAGCTACGGGGTTATAAAAATCTTTCAGATGAGTATACTCCTGCACTCTTATTTTACGATTATTCATCACCCATTCCCCGGAACCTGGAATACTAAAAATGCCCCAATGCACAAACATTCCAAACTTCATATCCTGAAAGGCTGTTCTCGCCTGTAGGATTTCCGACGATGCCTTGTAATTTTCCTGCGCCTGCATTTGTATAGAAAAAAACAAAATGGACAAAGCAATTAATTTATACTTCTTTAGCATGTAATAAATTTTTACGAATATAATATTTACAAAGGATTTGGCACTATTACAAAATGCCTTATACCAATCAATATAAAATATTATCTTCCCAAAAAAATATAAATAATGAATAACAGATTAGGTGCTTTATTAATTTGTTTGGCTTTTTTTGTTCTGGCTTCCTGCTCTTCAAAAATACCAAACCAAGGTTCAGGTAAATCTGAATGGATGGCACTTTTTAATGGAAAAAATCTTAATGACTGGTATGTAAAAATTCATCATCATAATACAGGAGAAAACTATGGAAACACCTTTCGGGTAGAGGATGGAATCATTAAAATTCGGTATGATCAATATGAACAATTTAATGAGCAATATGGTCATTTGTATTATAAAACGCCCTTTTCAAAATATCATCTAAAGTTGGAATATCGGTTTACAGGAGAATGGAGAAAAGATGCGCCCTCCTACACCATTCTAAATAGTGGGGTGATGTTTCATTCCCAAGATCCGCACACCATGCCCAAAGAACAAGATTGGCCAATCTCGGTAGAGATGCAGTTTCTGGCAGGACTGCCAGATGGAAAGCCTCGCCCTACGGGCAATATGTGTTCGCCTGGTACTGATATTTTTTATCAAGGTAAATTGTATGATGGCCATTGCCTGAGCTCTTCCTCCAAAACCTATCCACCAGGCAGATGGGTGAAAGCGGAATTGATCGTGTTGGGCGATTCCTTAATCACACATATCATTGAGGGTGATACCGTATTGCAATATTCCAAACCGATGGTTGGAGGCGGTGTTGCCAATCGTTTTGATCCTAAACAAAAGATAGATGGGACAGCTCTAAAAAGTGGGTTTATCGCCTTACAAAGCGAAGGGCAACCGATTGATTTCAGAAATATCTATTTAAAAGATTTGTCTAAATAGACCTCAGAAATGGAGAAAATATCTTTTGGCCAACATCTAATTTAAATCCAATATTTTTTTTCTAGCATATTCAAACTCTTCCCAAACCATATTTACAATATCAGCGGCTGGTAATAGTTGATCAAGGAGTGCAGATATTTGCCCAATTTCAAGTTCACCTTCATCCAGTTCGCCATCAAACATTCCTTTTCTGGCGCGCCCTTTGCCTAAAAGTTCAGACAATTCTGCTACTGTGGCAGCTCTATTTTCAGCCTCAGCCACTTTATGGAAAAACTCATTTTTCAATAACCTCACAGGCGTCAATTGTTTTAAGGAAAGTTGAGTATCGCCCTCGCCAGCTTTTTGGATCAGGTTTTTGAAATTAATATGCGACGAACATTCTTCGCTCAAAACAAATCGGGTGCCCATTTGCACAGCCTCGGCGCCTAAGGCAAAGGCTGCCAGCATCTGACTCCCGGTGGCTATTCCGCCTGCGGCAATAACCGGAATTGAAACGGATTTTTTTACTAAAGGAACAAGCACCATGGTCGTGGTTTCCTCCCTCCCATTATGGCCACCGGCTTCAAATCCTTCGGCCACCACCGCATCGCATCCAGCTTCCTCGGCCTTGATAGCAAACCTGCTACTGCTAACCACATGCACCACTTTTATCTCTGCTGCTTTCAAGACCGGTGTAAACGTTTTTGGATTTCCGGCACTAGTAAAAACGATCGGTACTTTTTCTTCAAATATCACTTGTATGTGCTGATCTAATAGACGATAGAGTAAAGGAATATTGACAGCAAATGGTTTATCACAAACCGCTCTTAATTTTTGAATATGTACTCTCAAAATATCTCGGCTCATGGAACCTGCACCAATGACACCCAGACCACCGGCATTGCTGACCGCAGCAGCCAATCTCCAACCGCTGGCCCAAACCATGCCTGCCTGAATGATAGGATATTGAATTTTAAATAAATGTGTGATGCGATTGGTAAACAAGTTGCTGCAATTTTTTATGCATTGCAATATACTTAGAATGTTCAAACAAAGGGCTATCGAAGCCCTTTGTAGGTTTCTTGAATGGAATATTTCCGTTTCGGAAATTTATGGAAGATCAATGGTTACAAAAATGAGCTTCTATTGAATAGGACACTCCTATCTTACTTCTGCAATAACTACTTTGGAGTAGGATTTATTTCCATCTATATCATTTTGTACTACACGGATGTAAATTTTTTGTGTGGATGAGTTGCTGATAATTTCGTTTTTGCGGCAACCAGAAATGCTCAATGCAATAAATCCTGTAATCATCAAACCACCCATCAAACATCTGTGTTTTTTTCTGCCTGCAAAAGGAAACAGCAGTGCCAAGAGACCAATAGCACCCATGATGGCCACTTCCTGCAAGGATACAGAAGCCTCGTAGTTTAGTGGAGAGGAAGAGTTGCCATTATTAGCCTTTGAAGATACAGTAGCAATTTTTGTAAAGTTGTTGCCATCTTTTGAAGCTTCAATATCGAAATGACTGTTATTGGTTTCTTTGAGCGTGGACCAGGAAACCAAAAGTTTGTTATTGGAAATGGAAGCATTGATAGCACCAAAACTTACAGGCAAAGGCTGATCAGACAGAGCCAGGAAAAATGCTCTGCACTTTCCACCAAACTTTTGAAAATTACCGCCAACATAAATGGTGCTTCCATAAACAGAAACTTCCTTGACAAAACCATTTGCTCCAGCTCCGGCATTCCAGCTAGTGGCATTTCCGGTACTAGGGTCCACTGATCCTAGATAATTTCTGGGTTGCCCTCCTATTTGTGTGAAAGTACCACCAGCATAAACTAACCCACCTGCAATTGCCATTCCAGATACAGTAGTAGGAGCAAATGGATTCCATGCGGTAGCATTATTATTTCCTGTATTTATAGCAGCTATTGCATTTCGGACCTGACCCCCAATATTGTTGAAAAACCCACCCACATAAGCTATGCTCCCATTTATTTTTATTTCATAAACTGTGCCATCAGCATTCGGATTCCAAGAAGTGGCATTGCCAGAAACAGCTTCAATGGCTCCAATTTTGCTTCTTGAAACGCCCCCTATTTGCGTAAAATTTCCACCCACATAAACTGTATTTCCTACAACCTCAATTGTCTCAACAGCACCTGTAATATCAGGGTTCCAAATACTCAAATTGTCTATGAGTGTTCCATATCTTGCTATCCCTTTTCTGGTTTGTCCGCCAATTGTAGTAAAACCACCACCCACATATAAACTGTTCCCTACAATTTTCATTGCACTAATGGGTGCGCTTGGATTGGGGTTCCAGCTATCCACAGTATTATTTCCAGTATTCAGCCTGGCTAGAAAGTTTTTACCGACGCCTCCCATTGAAGAGAAATTTCCTCCTACATATACTTTTGATCCATCAATTCGAATTATCTCAACGCCTCCATCAGCATTTGGATTCCAGGCAGTAGCTTGGCCTGAGGTCGCATCTAATGCAGCAATATTATTTCTAACTACACCGCAGGCATTAATAAAATTGCCGCCAATATAGACTGTATTCAAAATAACTGATATAGCCTGAACCCGTCCCCCAGCACCGGGGTTCCAGCTTGTGGCATTGCTGTTTGCTTTGTTCATCTGGGCAATATTTCTCCTTGCCTGTCCGCCTATGTTTTCAAACTCACCACCTGCATAAATGGTAGTACCACTTAATAACAAAGAATAGACAGTACCATCTGAATTTGGGTTCCAGGCCGTAGCACTGTTATTGGCAGTGTTTAAGGCTGCAATACGGTTACGGGCCAATCCACCAATAAGAGTGAAGCTGCCTCCAGCATACACTGTAGAACCATCCACTATAATAGATCGAACAATACCACCACTAATTGGATTCCAACTGGTAGGGACACCAGTTCCAGGATCTAATGCGGCAATATTGCTTCTGGACTGACCGCCAATAGAACTAAAATTACCCCCTGTATAAATAAGCCCACCTGATGCAAACATTGTGTTGATAGCTCCCGCTAATGTATTTGGATTCCAACCAGTAACAGTCGAAGTGTTTAAATCTATTGCGGCACCACCTACCCTGGCTTGTCCACCAACATTGTTAAAACCTCCGCCCACATACAAAGTATTGTTGTAAATAATCATTGCATTGACCGACCCACCAGTTGCCCCCGGATTGAACACTTCCACCGCTCCGGTCATTGCATTTATAGCAGCTATTCCATTTCTTGGCTGACCACCTACATTATTAAAACCACCACCAACATACACTACACCACCATCAACAACCATTGTATTGACTAAATTGCCTGCACCAGGATTCCAGCTATGTAAACTACCATCAGCATTTATGCGAGCCAGCCTGTTTCTTGGTACTCCGCCTACTTCAGTGAAATTTCCACCAATAAACCATCCTCCTGTACCAGTGGGCACAATCGTGAGCACCGGGCCATCTGGTTTTAGGAAATTCAAGTCTGGCAAGGCTGTAGCATTATTGATTGCTGCTGCGTTAGGTGTATTGTACCCCCAAAAATCAAATTCTCCTCCAACATAAATGGTATTGGAAACATTTTGAATGCTACGAACATTTCCATTTGGCACCCACATATTTTCCTGCACTTGCTGGGCAGAAAGAAAGGAAAAACAAAAAACAACTGAAAGTACCAGCAGAAAGATTCTTTTTTTCATAAAAATGGCGTTTAATGTTTTTTGATTGAATTTTCGGGAATAGGAAAAAGCATTTGGATCACATTTTTCACCTATTGTGGCTTTTTTATTATTCATTGACTTTTGATTTTATATATCAAAGATGCATAGCCAGCCAAGCGATAAAAAGTTTATGAAAGTCAAGTGTAGAAAAAATGAATTGAAATGTAGAAATCCTGTTTTTGAGATGAAGCAGAAAGACTTGGATGTATCCAGTTGTGAGAAGTATTAGGTTGATTATTTTCTAGCTTATCCAAAAAAAATGCCCTTGAAGCCCTATTCATCGTATTGCTACGCAAACATTTTTGAAAAAAGGCCAGACGGTACTATTGCCTCCATTTTTCTTGAAGGCTTAAATGCTCAATTTCTGATTCAAATAGATTGAGGATCAATTGCAAAAGTAAATGACAAAAAAAAACCCGCACAAAAATGCGAGTCTTTTTTTGGTGGAGGATATCGGAGTCGAACCGACGACCTCTTGCATGCCATGCAAGCGCTCTAGCCAGCTGAGCTAATCCCCCATTTTTTTTGGTGAGCGAAAATAATGGAATCAATTTATTTATCCAATAAAAAGGAAGCTATTATTTATTATTCTCTTTTTTCTGATCAGATAGTTCTGGAAAATTAAAATTTCGAATGCCTTTGGCTGCATTTCGAAGAATTGTTGCAATACGCTTATCCGGTTTATGACCTACTAATCTGGAGGTGGTTTCCTTCACAATATATGGTACTACTATGCGCGGCAGCCAACCTGCTTTTTTCAAAAGTACTTTTCCTAATAACCATTCAGTGGCTTTGTTTATTCCAATTTTTATAATAGGGTTAGCACCGTTGGTTTGAAGCATGGCACCAGCCGATTTTTGCACACTGGAAAATGGATTGATCTCTTCTTTTAAAGCCTCAAAAGAATGATTGATGCCCGCTTTTCTTTTTTTTAATACATCTCTTAGTCGATCCTTTTCCTGCAATAATTCTTCAAGATTATTTATGTCTGATTTAGCCATATATTTTTTTGATAATAATATTTCTTATAAAGGGTATGATCACTTTTCCGCTCAACAAAGCCACAACAGTTAATAATATAAACAAACCTCCGGAAACAATAAAAAAGCCCAAAGTCTGATTTTGCAATCTTTCTCCAACCCACCAACTTATACCCAGGCAGGCAAAAAGCAGCGCGAATAAAAACAATCCAAATAAGAACATCACAATTATTAATGATGCCCCCACATTACTTCCTTTATCCGCTACTTTCACCACTGATAACTGGTAATAAGTATTGGCAATCGCTTCCACATTATTTACTATATCTTCTACTTTATCTTTTATTTCAAACATACCAGATTCATTAAAGTATTAATAAAAAAGTTGCCAAATTTATTTAACCATAATTATTGTAACACAATTTATGAAGAAATACTCCAGCAACCTTTGGCACTAAGTTTAACTTAGTTCTATCTAATTTTGATAATCATCGGACAGATCGTTATAAGCATCCTGCGTCTGATTCTTTGTTCTTTTAAATTTGTTCTTGGCTTTTTCAAAAGCTTTATTAGAAATGTCTGATAAATTTTCTTTACCAGATTCTATCAGGCTACCCAGAGAATCGGCCCAGTCATGAGTAGTATTCTTAATTTTTTTTCTGGTTTTTTTCCCTTCGTCGGTGTAGAATAATAAACCGATGGCTACTCCAGCTGCTGCGGCACCTAAAATGCCTAATAATATCTTGTCCCGATTTTTCATGATTAAACTATTTAAATTAAAATAAAGTGGTTTAAATACTGATATAAAACTAATCTATAATCCTAAATACCTGAAGAATCATTTAAAAATAACAATAGTAAATTACTAAAAATTCATCAACGATGCAGTATTAATCTCCCAAATTTTCCACTTCCTTATTTAACCAGCGTTTCACAGCAGCAGTTGTTACAGATTTTGGTCTTTCCAAAGGCATACCCAATGCCCTGTCCCAACATAGACTAGATAATACTCCTAAAGCCCGGCTAACAGCAAAAAGTACCGTGTAATAATCATACTCTTTCATGCCATAATGCACCAACAATGCGCCACTATGTGCATCCACATTTGGCCATGGGTTTTTTACCTTGCCTAGTGATTGCAAAATTGGAGGCACTGTTTCATAAATTCTCCAAACAGTATTTACAAGTTTATCATCCGCCATGTGCTTTTTGCCAAAATCCATTTGGGCAGAAAACCGAGGGTCGGTTTTACGCAATACGGCGTGTCCATATCCGGGCACCACTTTTCCTTCTGCTAATGTTTTTTCCACATAGACTTTTATCTGTTCTGCCGTTGGATCTTCGGTTTGAAGTTCTTCCTGCATTTCAAAAATCCATTTTATCACTTCCTGATTAGCCAGTCCATGCAATGGTCCAGCTAGACCATTCATTCCGGCGGCATAACTCAGATAAGGATCGCTAAGAGCAGAGCCTACCAAGTGGGTAGTGTGGGCTGACACATTACCACCTTCGTGATCCGCATGAATCACCATATATAAACGCATGAGTTCTTTAAACTCTTCATTATCGTACCCAAGCATGTGTGCAAAGTTTCCAGCCCAGTCCAACATGCCATCGGGCTGTAATGCTTTACCACCTTTGTATTTTCTGCGATACACATAAGCAGCAATATGCGGAATACGTGCTATTAGATCCAATGTGTCTTCGAAAGTAGCTTCCCAATAATCTTTCTTGTTCATGCCATCGGCATACTTTTTGGCAAAATTGCTTTCGCCTTGTAAGGCCATTATACCCACTACAAACATGGTCATGGGATGGGTTTCTTTTGGGAGCGCACTCATGGTGTCGAAAACATAATTGGGGACATGGCTACGTCTTTGTAAAATGGCTGTAAGGTTTTCAACTTCTTGTTGGGTTGGAATTACGCCAACCAGCATCAGATAAAACAATGCCTCTGGCAATGGCTCATGGCCACCTGGAGCTTTTGGAAGTTTATCACGTAATTCATCAATTGAGTGTCGTCTGAAACGTATGCCATCCTGTGCATCTAGCAAAGAAGTTTCGGTTATCAATGCCGTCATTCCCCGCATTCCCTGATATACTTGTGCTAACTTGGTTTCACCAATTATTGTTTCGCCATGCTCTTTTAGCATGGCTTTTATTTCTGCACTCTGGTGTTCGGCCTGTTCTTTAAACTTTTGCTTTAGCGTGTCCATATCGCTTATATTATTTTCTTTTTGATTATTTGGTAGGCATCCGGGCTAAAGATAAATAAAGGTGGGTGCTTATGCAAATTATCTTAGACATTTTACCCTAAAGAATTTCCGAAAACGATTGCGTACAAATATTGAAATAATTATAATATGGCGAGCATCATAGAAATGGAATAAATAATAAACTCTCAACTATTTGGTTTCAGAACTTTGACTCTCACAATAAACACATGAATGAAACTTCCCCCAAAATATTGAAGAGTGAGGAGGATGAAAACAATGATCTTTTGCTTGTAATTTTAAGGTTGAAAATAGGCTACTATTTAGGTGCGTCTTTGTACAACTTTAAGGCTACCAGAGAGAAAAATATATTCGGCAGCCAGGCGGCTAACCCGGGAGGAAAGTTTCCCTTGACTGAAAAGACTGTAGAGAATTGATCTGCAATAATGAATATTGCTGCAATAATAATACCCAGTGCCAAATGAATTCCACTTCCGCCTCGTGTTTTTCTGGCAGCGATGACTGCCCCTATAAAGGTTAAGAGTATCACAGTAACTGGTGTAGCCGTTCGTTTATGTTGTTCTACCTTCAGGGAATTGAGCCCTTCCGTACCGCGAAGCTGTTCCCTCTTTATGAATTTCACCAGTTCTGGTGTGGTTAGTTTATCCTTTTGATATTCATCCTTTATCATTTCGGATGGAACCATATTCAACTTGATAGGCTGCGAATCATACCGATGCAATTTCTCACCCAGACTATCCACTATTCGAACTAGTACATTTTTTGCCAGCCATTTTTGTTTTCCACTTGTGGTGTCCCATTGTATGGATTCGGCTCGAATATTATACACCACTTTGCCATTTTTTACCCTATCCAGGAAAAAGCTTCCACTGGTCTTGGTTTCCGGATTGTAGTTCTTTACACCAATATAGGTGTTGCTGTCTATCCGTTTGAAAATACAATTGTAACAACTGGTTTCCTGTCTGTTTTTTAATGGGTTATGCTTATCCAATTTTTGCTGCATAAAGGTGGTGTAAATCACATTGGCCTTGGGAATAAAATAATACCTTCCTGCAAAAAGAATGGATGCAAGGAAAATACCACCGATGATATAGGGGCGCAAAAATCGGTTAAAGGAAACACCACTGGCCAGGATAGCAATCACCTCACTACGCATGGCCATTTTACTGGTAAAAAATATAACAGCGATAAAAACAAATAATGGAAAAAGCAAACTCCAGATGAAAGGGATGAAACCAATATAATATTGGGTAAATATTTCCCAGTTACTCAGACCTGTTTTCACAAAGTCATCTGTTTTTTCGCTACTATCTACTGCTACGGCTATAACAGTAAAAAGTAACATGCAAAAAACGAAGGTAACCAGCAGACGTTTTATTATGAACCAATCTAATTTCTTCATTCAGCTGCCAAAAATAGTAGAAAATTAAGATTTACAATTTTTGAATTTACATTTTAGGAATGATTTATTAATTCCTACAAACCAGATCGCTGCATAAATTCCTGCAACATGATGGTAGCTGCAATTTCATCAACTAGCGCTTTATTGCGTCGCTGCATTTTTTTTAGCCCCATTTCCAGCATGGCATCCTTAGCCATTTTGGATGTGTAACGCTCATCAACTGTTTCAATGGGCATTTGTGGAAAATGTTTCTTTAGCTCTTTGATAATTTTTTGAACCATCGGTGTGGCATGGGTATCCGATTCGTCCCAATTTTTGGGCATACCAATGATAATTTTTTCAACTGATTCTTTTTTAAAATAGTCTTTTAAGAACGTGATCAGTTGTTTGGAATCCACGGTAGTTAGGCCGGACGCAATGATCTGAAATGGATCGGAAACGGCTATGCCTGTGCGTTTGAGACCGTAGTCGATACTGAGTAACCTAGCCATAGGATTTATGGATTAATCGTATTGTTTTTTATCAAAAGGTCGCAAATCACCAACACAGCGAAGACTACCGAAGCAAGGCCATTGGCCGTCATAAAAGCTATATTTACCCGATGAAGGTCATTGGGCTTCACGATAATGTGCTGATAGATCAACATGCCCACAAAAACCAAAATTCCTGCCCAATAAAACCAGCCAAACTCCCCCACAAAGCCTACTACCACTACACAAATACCACTAAGCAGATGCAACAATTCGGAAACACGTAAGGCTTTTCTTCTGCCTAACACAGATGGAATGGAATACAAATTATTGGTCTTATCAAACTCATCATCCTGTAGGGCGTAAATGATATCAAACCCGCTAACCCAAAATATCACGGCAAACGAAAAAAGAACAGGCTCCAGATCGAACTGGCCAGTTACAGCTAGATAAGCACCAATAGGTGCAAGAGACAGGCCCAAGCCAAGCACTAGGTGACACAAAGGAGTGAACCGTTTAGTGTAACTATATCCCAGAATAACTGCAAGAGCCACTGGAGAAAGAAAAAAACAAATTGCATTAATGAACCAGGTGCAAAGAATAAAAAGACCTGCATTGACAATAGTAAACCATAAGACACTATCCGCTTTAAGAATACCTGCCGGAATTTCCCGCACAGCGGTTCTTGGGTTTTTAGCATCGAAATGCCGATCCAGATAGCGATTGAAAGCCATGGCTGCAGTTCTTGCAAAGACCATACATAATACAACTAATACAAACAAATGCCAGTTGGTGGAAAAAAAATTGCTAAAAGAATTATTATTTGACAAAACAGCGGTATCAGTGGAGGTTTGTGGCAAAGAATGACTGTACCAGAAGACGCCCAGAAAAAAACCAATTAAAGCAAATGGCATTGCAAAAATGGTATGGGAAAATTTGATAAGATTTAAATATTTACCTGCGATTGTCATACTTATTAATTCGAATTTAGTTTTTGCCTTACCATTTCCCATAGAACTACACCGGCTGCGGTGGCAATATTTAATGAATGTTTCATTCCCAACTGAGGAATTTCCAAACAGTTATCACAAATTGAAATAGTGGTTTGCTCCACTCCTGTCACCTCATTTCCAAAAACTAGAGCCAATTTATCGTTCCCGTTCCAATTTAATTTATTCAAAAATACACTGTTTTCCACCTGCTCTATGGCATATACCCTATACCCCTTGCTTTTCAAATCCTCAATCGCTTCCTGAGCATTGGAAAAATGCTGCCAATTCACCGAATCTTCAGCTCCAAGGGCTGTCTTCTTTATTTCTTTATGCGGTGGTTTGGCCGAATATCCGGTTACATAAATAGCTTCTACCAAAAAAGCATCACTGGTTCTAAAAACGCTACCCACATTGTACGCACTTCGTATATTCTCCAGTACAACCACTATGGGCATTTTATCGGAAGCTCTAAACTCCTCAACAGACTTGCGCCCAAGTTCCTCCATACTTAATTTTCGCATCGGGCAAAAGTAATAAAATATCAAAGAGCATACAGTTTGTTTTCAGGGAATCATTTTCTTTGTTTTTGATAAGATTAAGTCCAACTATCAGAATTGGTAGGAAATGCCAATAAGTATTTTTTGTGATCATTTTAGAGGATTTCCATCGCCCCATTGAAGAACTATTCACAATTTTCACAATTTAGGTAGCTATATAGCAAATCACCTTAATATATTTGCATAACTTTTTATATTATTTTCATGGCAATGATGAAACAAATTAGTGTATTGGCGGCTCTTATACTCTTACTGTCCTGTGGTAGAGAAGAAGACAAAGTCTTACCGAAAGAAAAAATGGGGAAACTTTTGTGGGAGGTGTCGGCAGGTGGCTCTTATATTACAGGATATATTTTACCAAACAATCCTTCCATCAATCAGGCAGCTGTGAGCAATCAGATGCTGGATCATATTCTTAAAATAAACAAGGTAAATAAGAAACAGTTTGACAATAGTCTGGAATTTTATAAAAATCATCCAAAGGAACTAAAGTTGATTCTGGATTCTATAACTGCCAGGAAAAAGAGAATAATTGATGCCGATACTGCTTGGAAAAAACGTGACAGCCTGCCTGGTACGCAACCGCTGACACCAAAGGCATTATAAATTAATTAAAGGCGACAAAGACCCATGGCACTGATTTGTTTTAACGGAAATTTTTTGGACGAATCCAGACCGATTTTAAGATCGTCGAATCGAGGGTACAGATATGGCGATGGTTTTTTCGAAACAATTAGAATCGTCAACAACAGCATTCCGCTCATAGCTTATCATCAAAAAAGAATTGAGAAATCAATCAAACAGCTTGGGTACACAATACCTGAAAATCTATCGCTTGAAAAAATTCTTTTGGATATACTTGAACTTTGCAAACAAAACGATTGCACCAAAGCAGCAAGAGTCCGACTTTCTTTTTTTAATGGCCACGGCGGACTTTATGAGACAAATCAGGTTCTTAGCTATCTCATCGAAGTAGTGCCATTGATCAGTCCCCTGCCTTTTATGAATATAGAAGGTTTAAGATTAATTGTTTTTTCAGATGCAAAAAAAGATTGCAGTTCACTTTCAAATATCAAAACATCGTCTGCTCTGCTACTAAGCCAGGCTGCCAGATTTGCTATTCAAACCGGATATGATGATTGTTTGATTCTAAATTTCAAAGAGAATCCATGTGAGAGCAGTATTGCGAATATTTTCTGGATCAAAAATCAGGTGATCTATACCCCACCCCTGTCCGAAGGTTGTGTGGACGGTGTGCTTCGTGCCTGGCTTTTAGATCAATGGCCGGACATAAGAGAATCGCCCAGTAGGTTTGAAGACTTGTGGAATGCCGATGAAGTGTTCTTAACCAATGCAATCAGAGGCATACAATGGATTAAACAAATTGAATCTAAAGAATATTCCAATTCCATCACAAAACAAGTTTTTAAACAATCTATCCTTCCTCTTTTCGAAGGAGCTATTTAGCCTTTACCCTCTCAATTTTTCAAATATTTCCTTTAGCACAGCCACCGCAGTCCTCCCCTCCTCGCCCAGATCAAGGGTGTATTCGTTTACGTATAAGCCGATATGCTGGCGCATCACTTCTTCACTCATTTCCTGCGCATTTTGTTTTACAAAATTTGATATTTCAGGATAATGATCAAAAGAATATTGAAGGCTCTGCCTGATTAATTCATTCACTTTATCAAACAGCTCAACCCCTAATTTCTTTTTTATTACAATGCCACCTAGCGGAATTGGAACCTTCATTTTTTGTTCCCAATGAGCCCCCAGATCCAACACTTTATGCAGTCCTCTCACCTGATAGGTGAATCGATTTTCGTGAATGATGACACCGAGTTCGTTATCACCATGTAACACAGCATCTTCAATTTCATGAAAAACTTTGAAAACCTTTTGCTCTGCTTTCGGATAGGCAAAGCCAAAAAGCAGATGAGCTGTAGTGTTAATGCCAGGCAGAGCAACTGAAGCCTGGTTCACATCCGCTTCTTTATAAATTTTTTCCGAATTGGAAATCAGCAGTGGTCCCACTCCTTTCCCCAATGCGCTTCCGGCATTTAATAAATCATAGGTTTCTGCAGTTTTGAACCAGGCAGGAAAACTCAGTTTGGTAATATCCAACCTGCCTTCCAACGCCCATTGGTTCAAGGTTTCCACATCTTCCAGCACAGGTTCAAATTCAATGCCACTTGAATCAATTTTCCCATTGATGAGCGCATCAAAAATAAAAGTATCGTTTGGACAAGGTGAAAAACCAATTGTAATCTTCATGTACTAAGTAGAGGAATGAATTTTAAAAAATTAAAATTTGAGTGGCAAATATCGACATAAGCATTTTAAGATAAGTAAATTTTGCAGCTAAAAAATAATTCTAATGCCAACCAGCAAGAGACAAATAGCCAATATTTTAATAATGCTTTTGGTATTTATTTTATGAGAAATGAAGGCACCAAGCTGAGCACCAGGTATCACACCAAGACACAATCCCAACAACATTTTTTGTGTTACAGGATCATCATAACTCCCTTCCATAAAATGTATGCACACACTAACCATAGACATGATGGCCAGAATAAAATGTGAAGTGGCTGTAGCAACGTAAACCGGAAATTGCAACCATTCGGTCATGGCTGGCACATGAATGATCCCTCCTCCAATTCCTAAAATTGGGGAAATAAATCCAACCAGAACGCTTATCAAAATACCCAGCTTGGTATGATAAGCGTATTGATAAGTCGCCCCATTTTTATCCATCAAAATTTTCTGATTAAAACCTACGACCAAGGATGGCGGACTTTTCTTTTCACCACGGATAATTTGCTTTCGAAACAAATAAACCGCCAGAAGGATAAGTACCATACCAAAAACTACTTTGAAAATATGAAGTGAAATATAATCAACAAGATAAACGCCAATTATGGAACCCGGAACGGTACATGCACCAAAAAGTAATCCTGCCCTATAGTCTATTCTTTTCGCAAATGCATAAGCCACTGTTCCAGAAACGGCATTTGCAGCAACCACCGCCATTGATACTGCTGTAACCTCCTCTGGTAGCATATTTGGGTGTGTAAATAGCAACAAAGGAACCAGCAAAAATCCGCCTCCGGCTCCCACCAATGTTCCCATTGTACCAATCAAAAACCCGATCATGATTAAAAAAAATAAGCTATCTGTCATGATGATCCTTCAGGACTTCTTTTTTTGTAAAGAAATCCTGCCATAAATATGTTTGTAAAATATTAGATTGAAACACAATGAATCATTAAAAATTTGTTTACCTTGAAAGCAATATAACAATTATACCGATAAAAGCTTGTAACTGTTGATGAACTAATCCTACGTCAGGCATGGATATAAATGAGTTTAAACCAGAATAGAAATAGCAAATAATTTTCAATTCGATCACAATAAACTTACAGGTCATGTCACAAACCACCCAAAAGTATGTTATCCGTTTTACCAATGGTATCAAAAACAGTCAAATCGAAGAGTTTGACTTTAGCAAACCTGAATTATCCATAGGCCGAGACACCAACAACGATATTCAGTTTGACCCCGAAACTGAACTCGGAGTGAGTCGGGAACACGGCAAAATCATTAAAAAGGCAGATGACTGCTTTATTCTGGTGGATAATAATTCTCGTAATGGCACTTTTGTAAATGGAAAGAAAGTTACTGGAAAGGTTTTGATACAACCAGGTGATGAAATTAAATTAGGAGTCAATGGACCTACCTTTATTTTCGATTTGGATCCCAAACCCTATAGACCACCAATGCCCACTCAATTGATGGAGGTTGCACCCAAAACCAGCACTATTGAAGTAAAAAGCCGGGTGATGAAACCAACACCCAAATCACCACAAAAAATGATGTATTGGATGGCTATTCCACTCGCTTTGCTTTTGTGTGGCCTAGGGTTGATTTGGAAAGGTAATAACCAAAAAAATGTAGTAGACAGATTGGTAGGCGAAGGGGAATTGGAAGTAAAAATTTCGCCTATGCAGGCGGTTATGCCCGCAGCTTACAAAGTTTATTCCAATCCAATGGCATTGGATGGTAGATATTTTTTTTCAAAAATTGTAATAGACAATAAAGGTGGCGGAGAGCTTAGAGATGTAAAAGTAGAATATGCCATCCCTGGCTATATTAATTGGACCACCGCATCGGATATAAAATACATTTTGCCTCAGGGTTCTGCTGTTGTGACTATATATCCTCAATTCCCTCAAAAAATTACAGAAAAAACCACGGAATCCACCGAAAGAGCACAAATAAGAATATCCTATCTTTCAAATGGCAAACCTGAAAAATATGAGAAAAATTACTCATTTGCCATGCTCAGTCGAAATGACTTTTTATACACCAATGTTCCAGCCAGCGAGGTTAGAGGTGTTGCAGATCAGGAAGACAACAATGACCTTGCCCCAGTGTTTGTTACCCCGCAAGATCCAATAGTAAAATATTATGCTCAACAAGTTCAGGAAAAGTTGCTGGGAGGAGAAACAGCGGGCGTGGGTGGAGGAAATCAGGAAGCCATCAGATTTATGATGGGCGTATTTGAAGCAACCCGAAGAACCCACATGGTGTACAGTGCTACAGATGGTATTTGGGGACAAATCGGCGATATTCAAAGTACACAACAAAAAATAAGATTACCCCGAGAAGTAATTACTGGGAATACCGGACTTTGCATCGAGCTGTCATTCCTGTATGCAAGCGTGTTTCAGGCCGCTGGTCTTGAACCTCTTATTTTCTTTATCCCTGGTCATGCCTATCCTGGAATCAGGTACAATGGGAATATTTATGCTATCGAAGCTACTGCCATTGGCGGCGAAGGTCTAGGCAATATTTCTGGTCCTGGGGAAGCTTTTCAGACAGGCATGAAAAACCTGAAAGAGTTCAACCAGAAAGTGCAGCAAGGCGATCCTCGATATACTGTTGTAGATGTAGTAGCATTAAACAAAAAAGGAGTACAACAGATGGAATTGTCTGACGATGTTTTTCTTCGTACCAAAGTGGATGAAATGGCGGCAAAATTTGCCATAGGAGGACCTTTTGTTTTTCAAAACCAACAACAAAAGGTACAAAATGGGCAACAGGTTCAATAAGAAATTGTAGGAATATCTCTGAACATTTTACCATTTACAGAAAAGAACACCCCGTTAAATTTATTTCATCCAGAAAAATAAATCTGAAACTATTCCTAATGAATATAAATTAAATTCAAATGAAAAATAAAATAAACCTAGTAGTTTTTTTGACCTTACAAATCAGTCTAGCCTTTGGGCAGGGAAGCAATCAAACCCTGATGATCAACACCGAAGGCAGAATTGATTCAACCGGCAACGCTATTTTTGACGTATCCGGAAAACTTACGGCCCAGCAATGGATCAACTGGAACTATATGTTTGGCGGAGGCAATGCATCCAATGTGAAACGCACTTACGAAAGAGCATTGAGTTTCTTTTATGTTTACGACTTTAAATACAACCCTAATGAAATGGAAAGAAGTTTCACCATACAGTTCAAAGCTAAGGGTGTTATAGAATATCTGGGCAAAGATAAGTGGGTAGCCAATTTGGGTTTAAGAGAGGTGCAACCCGTTAAACTTACTGAGAATTCTTTCAATTGTGTATTGGCTCAGGGAGATGGAAACAATATCTTACAAAACAATATGCGGTTCACTTTGCCAGCCAATGCTACAAATATGGTGTTTGACAAGGATGAGTTCAACAATGTTTTGGTGTACTATAAAATGCCAACAGAAAGTGTTACTACTTTTGGCGATTCAGGAATGAAAACCGCCGGCTACTCTCTACTTGGGCTTGGCCTACTTTCGTTTTTGGGAATCCTGGCTTTCAGAAAAAAAATATCCTAAAACAGTTTTATAAAAGTATAAAATAATGGGCTGGTTTGGGAAAAAGAAACCTTTAAAATTGCTGCATTTCAGAAACCGCCTGAAACTCGGTAAACTAAGCACGGTAATCATTTCCGATTTGGGATGCGTCAGAAAAAACAACGAGGATGGTGCATTGGTTTGCTATGCTGATGATGAAACTGTATTTAAAAAAAGAGGGACATTATTGATTCTTGCAGATGGCATGGGAGGGCATAACAGCGGAGAAGTGGCCAGCGAAATTGCTTTAACTGTTTTTGCCGACAGCTACTATCATTCAAAAGGTGGCATTGAAGATGCCTTGAAAAAAGCCTTTTTAGATTCGAACAATCATATTTATGAAACAGCACTTGGCAATGATGTATATGCCGGTATGGGAACCACACTGACTGCGATAGTGAATCATAAACAAAATCTTTATCTGGCTCATATTGGAGACAGCAGAGCCTATTTATTTCGCAATAATGGTATCGAACAGCTTAGTAAAGACCATACCGTTGTCCAACAATTGATAGATCTGGGTGAAATTTCAATGGAAGAAGCGCCACATCATCCACAAAGAAATATGTTACTCTGCGCACTTGGCACACAGCCTGACATAGAACCTGAAGTACATAAGATCAAAACTGCACTGAAGGAAGAGGATATTCTTCTGCTCTGTTCTGATGGACTTTACGATCTTGTATCTGAGGAAGATATGATAGTCATATTATCCTCAGATAATTCTCTGGAACAGATGGCAAACCAATTAGTGAATTTGGCCAAGCAACATGGTGGACACGACAATATTACTGTTTTGCTAGCTTCGGAAAATGAACAATTCTCCATTCCACAACTACGAAGCACAAGTGAATTTGATATTCCCATAATGAATGAAAACTAACAAATATGATTGGTACAACACTTCAAAATTATAAAATAGAAGCACTGATTGGCGAAGGAGGAATGGGCAAAGTGTACAAAGCAATGGATACTACCCTTGGCCGAACAGTTGCTATCAAAAGCCTGAATGCCTCGCTCACCAACCAACCCTCCTTTCAGGAACGTTTTAAGAATGAAGCAAAAACCCTTGCAAAACTTGCTCATCCCAATATTGCCGTTCTATACAATTATTTGCAGGAAGGAGATGATTACTATATGGTGATGGAATACGTCGAAGGAAAAAATGTGGATGAAATCATGCATCGATCCAAACCAATCCGTCATGAAATTGTAGTGCCTGTCATAACCAGTGTGCTGGATGGATTGGAACATGCTCACCGCAAAATGGTGCTGCATCGCGATATAAAGCCAGCCAATATTATGCTGACTCCAGAAGCCAGTATAAAACTTATGGACTTTGGTATTGCTAAAGTTTCCGATCAGGCCAAACTCACACAGGTCAGCAGACTCATTGGCACTCTTGAGTTCTTAGCACCTGAGTTAATCGAAGGAAACGAACCCTCTCCTGCTTCAGACATTTATGCCACTGGTATCACCATGTTTGAAATGCTGACAGGGAGGCTCCCCTTTACCGGCAAAAGCGACTATATGCTGATGCAGGAAATTGTAAAAGAAAAACCTGTAGTACCCGACAACTGGCAGGACATAGTACCAGAAGCTTTGTCCAAAATCATCTTACAGGCATTAGAAAAAAAACCTGAAAACAGATTTAAGACAGCAGCAGAATTTGCGAACGCTCTTAGATCAGCTTTCCCTGATTTAAAAACTGTACCCTCAGATTTTGTAAACAGTTTAGTATCAAATATCGCCGCACCCATTACCCATATTGTGAAAGATCCGATACAACAAACAGTACTTCAGCCATCTGTCAAATCAATATCTGATCCACCACCTACTACTTTATTCAGCCAATCCCAGCCAACGCAATTGGCTGAAATAAAAAAGAAGGAAAATGAAGCCCCTCTCCCTTTCTACAAAAACAAGTTGGTGCTCATTGGTGGTATTGTTTTATTAATCATCGTGTTTACACTTTTCAAAGTATTTTCCGGAAATGATGAGGATCCTGCCGAATCTTCTGGCGCAATTGGTTCATCATCCGTTTCGGCCTCCGAACCAGACCTGGTAGAAGATTTTTCAAGTAGTACGAAAAAAAATGACTCTGCAAATTTCCTTTTCGATAAAAAAAAACTAGAGGATTCCCTCGCTAATGTTCAAATTACCAATCAAACATCTGAAAATGTACGGCCCAATAAAAAGCCATCCACTCAGGAAAACAAAACCATAAAACCCAAACCCGAAGTCAAACCCCAAAAGGTGGAGGAAGAGGACAATAATAGCGCCTCGGAATCTTTCAGAGAGCCGATCAGCTTAAGAGGTAGAGGTGTGCCTGTAACCTTGGTATTGAGAGAAAATCTGACGAAAGAAAATGCGCATGAAGGCGATCGGATTAGTTTCAGAGTAGTAGAATCCGGATTGTATAAAGATGAAGTGTTGATACCTTCGGGCTCTGTGGTACATGGCACCATCAAAGGAATCGGTGTAATCAGAATGAGTATAATTTTTAATTCGATTACTATCAAAAGCCGAAGTTTTCATTTAAGCAAATCTGAGGCTGGTGCCGGTAAGGAAGCTGTATTTTCTGGCAAGAGTTTTAAATCCAGTATTCGAGGCACTTTATCTCCCTGACAAGACAACCGATAGTTTTGAGCTGAGTTCAGGCAGGTATTCAGAACATATTTTGTCTATTTCAGCCTCTAATTTTATGCAACGATTCTTCCTTATATCTGAACAAAAAAGCTATCGAAAAAACAAATTGAAAACAAAAGAATTGCCGACTTCTATATTAGACCAGAAAATTAATTCTTAGATTTGAAAAACAGCATTGAGGGATGACCAACAATTCTAAAGTCAGCATTAAGAGTTTAACACACCATCATTCTATTTATGATTGAACTGAAATGTTTAAAAAAAACGTATAACCAACAGGAAGCTCTGAAGGGCATCTCGATCGCCATTGATAAAGGAGAGTTTTATGGTCTCTTAGGACCCAACGGTGCTGGAAAAACTACCACTATTTCCATCATGAGTTCAATACTTCAACCCGATAGCGGGGAGGTAATGATCAACGGTCATAATATTTATGCCCATCAAAACCAAACCAAACAAATAATAGGTGTGGTGCCGCAGGAAATTGCCTTGTACAATGAACTTAGTGCTTACGAAAATTTAGTCTTTTGGGGTGGAATGAATCTGGTTCCTAAAAAACATTTAAAACAGCGTATAACCGATGTGTTGAATTTATTGCAATTGTATGATCGAAGAAATGATAAAGTGAACAACTATTCAGGGGGTATGAAACGGAGGATAAATATTGCAGCCGCTTTGTTACACCAACCCAGTATTCTTTTCATGGACGAACCAACCGTGGGTATAGATCCACAAAGCCGAAACCTGATATTTGAAGTAATAGAAAACCTACATCAGTCGGGCATGACAATCGTTTATACTACTCATTATATGGAAGAAGCAGAAAGGCTTTGCGACAGAATTGGCATTATTGACAACGGTAAAATTATTGCAGAAGGCACTTTGGCTGAACTAAAGACCAACAGTAAAATAAAAGAAGCAATTCTCATCACCTTTCACAATCTCACCGAAAACGCTATACATGAACTAAGTTCATTTTGGAAAGACCTAAGCCAGTTAGAAGGCCAGATATTTTTTTATACCACCGACTTAAAATCAGACCTATCAAAAGTCATTTTGAAATGCCAGCAAATTGGTTTAGACATTAGTAATATTGAAATTCAAAAAGCAAATCTGGAATCCATTTTTTTAAGCTTAACAGGAAAGCAATTAAGAGATTGATATGATAAAACTTACTATAAAAGATTTAAGACTATTCTTCAAAGACAAGAGAGCTGTATTGCTCACTTTTGCTCTTCCTATTTTACTCATTACTTTATTTGCTTTTGCCTTTGGCGGAGTAGGAAAAAATAAAAAGGAATCAAAGGTTTCCATGCAAATAAGTGATCTGGACAATAGCCAGGCATCCGGATTGGCTGTGGGTGTATTCGATTCTTTAGAGCGCATTCAATCCACCTTCCTGCCGCTAAACGAAGCACAGGAAAACATAAAAAAAGGAAAAAAATCCTGTGTACTGGTTATACACAAAGGCTTTTCCGATTCACTGGCTGCTGGAAAAACATTGCCATTGGAACTGCAATTCGACGAGGCAAATGAAATTGAAGTGGGCCTATTGCAACAATCCCTAATCCCAACTGTCTCAATGCTCCCCTTCAAAATAGGTGATCCTAAAATAGTGATGGGAAACCGGTTTAGCAGTATCATCCCCAACTCGGATACAGGTTTAAAAAAAGATATTCAATTAAAATCAGATGACTTGTTTGAGGATGTAGCCAGGGGAATGACTTCAAGTAATGAGTCCAATCTGGCAGCTTCCTTTTTTGGTGATTTAAAAATGACGAAATTGGTGGCAGCCAAAGAAGATAATAATTTGGGACTGGTACAAGCCGTAGCAGGAACCGCCATCATGATGCTTTTGTTTGCAGTAGTAGGAATCGGTAGCAGCATTCTGGAAGAAAAACAGGAAGGCACGCTTAAGCGATTACTATACACTCCAATGAATCCACTTGGAATATTATTTGGGAAAATGGTTTATGCCAATACAATTTCCATTCTGCAATTGACTGTTATGTTTTTATTTGCAGCAATAGTATTTGGATTGAACATCTTTAGCCATCTGGGAAGTTTGATGGTCACCATACTGGCCACAGCCTTTGCCTGTTCTGCATTTGGGGTATTCCTGGCATCCTTCTCCAAAAGCCGCCAACAGGTACAAGGTCTATCCACTTTAATTGTGCTGGTGATGAGTGCCATAGGAGGAAGCATGATCCCCATATTTTTTATGCCCCCCATTATGCAGAAAGCTGCCATACTATCGGTGAACTATTGGAGCATTCAAGCGTTTTATGACATCTTTTGGAGAGATCTTTCATTTTTTAGTGCCACCTTTTTGACACGTATTCTCATACTCTTACTTATTGGCAGTGTTCTAAATGGTCTTGCTATTTATATGTTTAAAAAGAATATTCTTAAACTCACTTAAACACCTCTTTCTACTGATCAGGACAGATAGAAATGATTGAAAGTAGAAAAAAAACACTTGCGAAACATGCAAAGTAATGTTAGTTTGATTTGTTAATCATTCCTGCTCTTACCTAATGTTTTATTATATCAAACTCAACGATAGTTTTATTATTGCGCTTCGATTTGCGGTATCCACTGTGGCGAAAACGCATATTTGAACACCAGCATTTCTTTCAACATCATTACCCTACCAGCACTAAATTGGATGCACTCTTATAACTCAACTCCAGGTTTTCTAAGTTCTTTATTTGTGGTAGAGAATCCCTCTTAAGCCGAACTTTTAATATTTTTTGTTTCTTTGCGACATGCAAACAATAAATATCCCTTACGATAAATTACTCGAGTTTACGATTTCTGTTTTTAGACAAATTGGCGTTGGACAAAATGATGCAGAAACAGCCGCAAAGGTTCTACTATCCGCAGATTTGCGTGGTATAGATTCGCACGGCGTAGCAAGACTTAGTGGTTATGTGCGGCTATGGGAAGCTGGAAGAGTGAATGCAAATCCTGTTGTAAAGATCATTCATGAAACACCATCCACAGCAGTAGTAGATGGAGATAGTGGACTTGGCTTGGTCGTAGCCCCTTATGCCATGAAGATTGCTATTGAGAAAGCAAAAAAGGTAGGCACGGGATGGGTCAGCGTACAAAACAGCAACCACTATGGTATTGCCGCAGCACACGCTATGATGGCACTCAGTGAAGACATGATTGGCATATCCATGACCAACGCAAGTCCACTGGTAGCTCCCACTTTTTCTACTTCAAAAATGTTGGGAACAAATCCCATTTGTGTTGCCGCCCCTGCAGGTGAACAACCACCTTTTGTAGCGGATCTTGCAACCACCACGGCAGCGAACGGCAAACTGGAAATTCTACAAAGAAAAAATGAAGAAACGCCACCAGGCTGGGTTCAGGATGCAGAGGGTAATGCCAGCACCGACGCATCCATTTTGAAAAAAGGAGGTGCTTTATTACCGCTCGGCGGCGACAAGGAGCATGGCAGCCACAAAGGGTATGCATTGGGTGCTATTGTAGATATCTTTTCAGCCATACTCAGTGGAGCCAATTTTGCACCTTGGGTGCCCCCATTTCCGGCTTATGTACCCATGCCTCAAAGACAACCAGGCAAAGGCATTGGCCATTTTTTTGGTGCCATGAGGATAGATGCATTCAGACCCGCCACAGACTTTAAGAAAGATATGGATGACTGGATCTCCGGATTCAGAAGTGCAACTACCCTTCCGGGATATGACAAAGTGTTAATACCAGGTGATCCGGAAAGAGAAATGGAATTGGAACGTACCCAAAATGGTATTCCGCTTTTATTATCCGTAGCGCAGGATTTGAGAGCACTGACTCAAAAAATTTCATTAGCACCATCCGCTATACCATCCGAATTTTCTGAGAAATGATGTGGATGAAGAATAAATGGATGATGAATAGCCATTAAATTTTGTCCGCCAATTTGAAATCCAATTACGAAGTATTGCGCTTAAATTTTGCGTTTAAAAATTTGGAAACAATAGCTAATAAAATAATTGAATTCAATAAACACATAGTGTTTAACCAACTCCTGCCTCAGGGGTTTGCAGTGATGAATCCATTTGTAGAAAATCCTGAAACAATGCAGGTGATGGCGCAGTTTTATAAAAAATTTTATGATGATCATTTCCCAAGACATTTTATCATAGGCATAAATCCCAGCCGACATGGAGCAGGTCTTACCGGAGTGCCATTTACCGATACAAAAAGACTGGAATCTGCCTGCGGCATCCGTATGCAATCGGCCTATTCGCACGAGGTTTCATCGGTTTTTATTTACGATATGATCGACCAATATGGAGGAGCGAAAAAATTTTACAGTAAGTTTTATATCAATTCTCCTTTTCCTCTAGCCATTATTAGAAATAAAAATGGCAAATGGATCAATGCCAATTATTATGATGATGCGGAACTTTTCAAAGCTGTAAAACCATTTATGATACAAACCTTGAGACAACATATTGCCATTGGACTTGAAACAAAAATTGCTTTCGTACTAGGTAAGAAGAATGCAGTATTTCTTAAATCGATCAATAGAACCGAAAAGCTTTTTGGCCGACTGGAAGTATTAGAGCACCCTCGATTTATTCAACAATACCGCTCCAAATACAAAGATCTATATATTGCTAAATACTTTGAAACACTGGATCAGCTCAAAGGATAAAGATCATTTTATATTGTATATCAAACAGTTAAATATTTTAAGACCTTTTTGTCTTATTTGGGATTATCTTTGCAATCCAACATTTCAAACAGCAAAATATGAATCATTCCCTAGAACAAAAGCCATTGATTTATTCCTGTTCGGGTTGTTCCAGCGCAGCCCAAATGGCCAATCATTTAGCCATAAAAATAGATAGAAGCGGTAGTGCCGAAATGTCCTGTATTGCAGGTGTGGGAGGAAATGTGAAATCGCTTGTTAAAACTGCCAACTCCGGCAGAAAGATTATTGTGTTGGATGGATGTCCTCTGGCTTGTGCCAAAGCTTGTCTGAACAATCACAACATAGCTCCGGATGCTCATTTTGATCTGACCAAATTTGGGGTTAAAAAGCAAAAAGGGGTGGACTTTGACAGAGATGAAGTGGAAGAAGTTTTTCAAAAACTCAATCATCAGCTTTCTGAAATGCAGGTAATAAGAGAGTTGGAAGTAGTAGAGTAAACGCTCGGCGTTCTTTCCAAAATCGTAAATGGCCACCATACAAAGAAGACTTCTGTTTAAGTTCTTTCTATGGTGGCCATTGTTTTAGGATAATTTTTGTCTGCTATTTATTTTACCAGACTTTCTTCCCATAATTTTCTGCCAATGCCTGGAGTCACATGACGTTCGCTATGATAGGACGATCGAACCAAAGGCCCACTCTCCACATAGTCAAGCCCCATTTCATAACCGGCATCTTTATAAAGAGCAAACTCATCCGGGTGTACAAAACGCTGAACCGGCAAATGTTTTTGAGAAGGTTGAAGGTATTGGCCAATGGTGATTACATCACAACCATTATCCTTCAGATCTTGCATGGTTTGCAGCACCTCTTCTTTTTTTTCTCCCAATCCCAGCATGATGCCACTCTTGGTGCGCATGCCTCCCTCCTTCAATATTCGGATCACTTCCATGCTACGCCAGTACTTTGCCTGAATACGAACCTGACGGGTAAGTCTTTCAACAGTTTCAATATTATGCGAAACCACTTCTGGCGCTGCCTCCATCACCCTTTCAATATCTTCCTGTTTTCCCTTGAAGTCAGGGATCAGGGTTTCCAGAGTCGTTTCGGGATTGAGTGCCTTTATTGCCTTGATAGTATTTTGCCAGATCGTAGAACCTCCATCCTTCATATCGTCCCTGTCCACCGAGGTAATAACCGCATGTTTACATTTCATTAGATAGATGGCTTCTGCCACCCTTTGAGGTTCGTTCCAGTCCGCTTCCAATGGGCGGCCGGTAGCTACGGCACAGAAGCCACAACTACGGGTACATATATTTCCCAAAATCATAAATGTGGCCGTGCCTGCTCCCCAACATTCACCCATATTGGGGCAGTTGCCGCTTTCACAGATGGTATGTAATTTATGAGTATCCACCAGACCCCTAACGTGCTTATATTCTTCCCCAATTGGAAGTTTCACGCGTAGCCAGTCAGGCTTTTTTATTTTACTTGTTACCGGTAATTCAGTCATGCAGCGAAAATAATACATTTTAGGTTAAGGATTATTTCAAATGAATGAGATCTCCCCCTAGTCAAAAATCTACCTTCAATCCATCATATTTAATGAGCTAATCCATTTGATAATAACCGGAATTATTTATCTTCCCCAAAAATAAATCATGCGCATTATTGCAGTTCTTTTGTTTTTCTATTTTAGTATTTGTGTTCATGCTCAGATTGATGGTCACCATTACCAAATAAAAAAAAGAGTCATAGCCCAAAACGGAGCCGTAAGTAGTGCCCACCCTTTGGCCAGCAAAGCAGGTATCCTGGTTTTGAAAAAAGGGGGTAATGCTTTTGATGCAGCTATTGCTACCCAGTGGGCATTGGCTGTGGTTTATCCGGGTGCAGGGAATGTGGGTGGGGGTGGATTCTTGGTGGCCACTATGCCAAACCAACCGGCCATCGCCATCGACTATCGCGAAACAGCTCCAAAAGCAGCTTTCAGAGATATGTATCTGGATGAAAATGGAAATCCTATTCCAGAAAAAAGTTTGAACGGCCATCTGTCTGTGGGTGTTCCTGGCACGGTGGCAGGACTTTTTGCTACACATAAATTCGCAAAGCTTTCGATGAAAACACTGATCGAACCTGCCATTGAGCTGGCCGAAAAGGGTTTTGCTCTAACCCGATCAGAGGCACAACAGTTGAATAGAACCCGCGAAGCATTTATTAAATACAATACTGTGAGTCCGGTTTTTGTGAAAGAGAAGCCCTGGCAGGAAGGAGATATTTTAATACAAAAAGAGCTGGCCAATACCTTAAGAAGAATCAGAGATAAGGGTCATGCTGGGTTTTATGAAGGAGAAACCGCCAACCTGATTGTGGCAGAAATGCAAAGAGGTAAAGGATTGATTTCGGTAGACGACTTGAAGAACTATAAAGCTAAATTTCGAAAACCATTAATATTCAACTATGCTGGCTACAAAATAGTTGGTATGCCAATGCCCAGTAGCGGAGGCCTGCTATTGAACCAAATGTTGAAAATGATAGAGCCATATCAGATTGCAAAGAAAGGTTTTCAAAGTCCTGCATCGGTGCAGTTGATGATTGAAGCAGAACGAAGGGCTTTTGCAGATCGGGCTAAATACATGGGGGATGCCGATTTCACGAGCGTACCTTTGGACACACTCAGAAACCAGAGCTATTTGCAAAATCGGATGAAAGATTATTCACCAGACAAAGCAGGAAATAGTAATGCCACCAAAGAAGGAAATATACCCGGGTATGAAAGCGAAGAAACCACCCATCTGAGTGTGATAGATAAGTTTGGAAATGCGGTTTCTGTAACCACCACGCTAAACGGTGGTTATGGTAGCAAAACGGTAGTAGCCGGAGCGGGTTTTTTATTAAATAATGAGATGGATGATTTTAGTGTAAAACCCGGATCGCCCAACTTGTATGGTGCCGTAGGTGGCAAAGCCAATGCCATTGAGCCAGGCAAAAGAATGTTGAGTTCCATGTCACCGACCATTGTATTGAAAAACAATCAACCTTATTTGGTGGTGGGCACACCGGGTGGCACCACAATACCCACTTCGGTATTTCAAACCATTGTAAATATTATAGATTTCAGGATGACAACGACCGATGCGGTCAACAAACCCAAATTTCATCATCAATGGCTGCCTGATGAAGTTTTTATTGAAAAAACTTTTTTGCCTACTACGGCTGATGCACTAAGATCTATGGGCTATAGGCTTATATCAAGGGGCGAAATTGGTCGCACTGAAGTAATAAAGGTTTTGTCCGATGGCCGATTTGAAGCGGTAGCAGATTTTAGGGGTGATGATAGTGCGGAAGGGTTTTAGCACTATTGGGTTCTCAAGAATGTCATTGCCGGCTTTTTTGTTGTGAAGAAATTATTTCCATTTCAAAAAATTCTGGTGCGGAAGATAAAGATGCCATATTCTGACAGGCTGTTTCGGATCATTATTGTCTCCGACTAACACAAAAACAGGTTTTAGGAGGAAGCTGAAACCTATACCAGTACTGTATTTTCTTTTTACGTTTCAATCCCGAATTAAAAAGGTCGGGTTGCTTGGTTGATGATTTTCTTTGTTGTTGATAGTACACTAGCAATGACTGGATACTGATATAGTTAAACAAATGCAGTCTGATAACCGTTACAAATACAGGAAAAACCATTATAGATTTATGCTGATGCTGTATTGTTGATAACAATAGCAATGCTTTTAGTGCACACCAAATCTGTATTTCGATAGCGTTTTGTTTGTCTCCAACAAAATATTGTAGTGGGTAGTTTTGTTTCAGTTTTTTGAAGAGTAGTTCAAACTTCCATCGGTACTTATGCAAAAGGGCAATGGAGGCAGCATCCAGTTCAATATTGTTGGTAATGAACTCAAAACTGCGTTGTTTATCCTGATCTCACCAGGCTATATGCCACATTCGAAGTGTTAGCTCCTGCCCGTTTTCGTCCTTATAACCCTAGCTTCTTTTTAAGATATTATTTGGCGAGCTATCATGGTGCAAGCATTCCACCAATTTGGTAAAGACGGTGGCCGTGTGATGAAGTAAACACCAACGTGGGAGAAGGCGGCAAATTGCTTGTAATTGTTATATCCTTTATCAATAACGATGTACGACTACGTAGGCAGAATTAATTTTTTGTAAATAGGCTGATCGCTGTCTTCTGCTGCATCAAACTGAATAAAGGATGGCATTGGCGAAGCGGCTTCAATATCCGTTTTTTTTTGATTCCTCCTTTTTTCGTGCCATTGGCAGCATATCGACCCGATGTTTTTAAGATAGCTTTGAACAAGATAAAAATCTTTTCGTTACAATGAACAGATTCGTAGAAAATCAGAACAATTGATAAGGTTATTTAGTAAGCGTAAGGGTAGAAACTTCCCTGTCCACACCCATAAAGGGTGGATCATTTTTTAACTCAATCTTTATGACCATTTTATTTGCTGTTAATTCCAAAATTGGAGATGAGGTAAACTGAGTTTCGTGTTCATATTTAATGGAAAGTGTTTTAGTCGTCGCATCAAACTTATAGTTTCCCGATTCGGGTTCTTCACCATTTGGGCCGGTCGCTGTAAATGTTCCATCGGACCGGAAGCTAACTTTTCCAACATTTGTATTGGTGTATTCCCGAAGTTTCGTATCCTTATTATACTCTTCCACTTTTTCGGTTGAAATGATCCATTGACCCACAATTGAATGGCCTTCATTGTTCATGTGCTTGTCTTTCTTGCACGATACGAAAAGAATGAATAGGCTTGCTATAAATAAATAATATAGATTTTTCATGTTTTTATAATTTGTATTTGAAAAGGAAGAATAAAGCTGGAATTGCTTTTAGCACATTCAGATCATACACACAGCAACTATATTTTCAACCCCCAATTCTAAATTTCTATTACCAACAATTTGTTTTTGTTTTTTGATTGCATCATTCGAATCCTTTCTACTCTTATTTCTCCTTTGGCTGATTGCACTTCACCGATTGAATTTGGATGTATTAGTTTATTTTGATTTGGGAAGCATTGAAAAAATAAAATGACCCTTCTTATTGAAAAAATGATTGCCAGGCTGGAAAAAGCCTCTTATAACAAACCACACTTTTCCAGTAAAACAAAATATTAAAAATTCAGAAGGGTCAATTGAAAAACCCAAACAAACTACCTTGTAATGGTTGTGGTAATGACTGTTTTATCTGCACCGTTATCAGGAGGATTGTGTATCATATCCAGTCGAAAAACCAATTTGTTGCTTGTTTGTTCCTGTATGATACCGTTTGTAAAATTGGTATCTGTACTTAACTTAATGTTCAGTGTTTTACCAGAATCTGAATAAACATAATTTCCGGTTGCCAATGTAGTTCCATTTAAATCTATGTACGAAAATGAACCATTGGCATTGAACAAAACTATTCCAACATTAGTATAGGTTTCATCGCCAATTTTTGTGGTGCCATTGTACTTCTCATGACGTTGAGAGGTAATTGACCATTGTCCAACAACTGAATACGTTTTTGTTTCATTGTTGTCATCCTTGTCACAGGAGATAAAAGCTAAAGATATCAGGGTGATGGTAAGGAGCAAAATCTTTTTCATGATGGCGCGTTTTTGGTAGTTACTAAAAGGATTCAATTGTAAGCGACGTGTTCCCTGATGTAAATTTACCAAAAGATACCTGATTGGTGGCAGATGCAGAAAAATTATCAGTTTGATACACCTGTTTAGGACTAATGGTGGTAGTGGTGGTAGAACCTCCAATGCAGAAGAACAAAAAGCAAAATCCAGCCTTCGTTGTTTTTGTTGATTTCAATGGTTCTATAAGATCTATAGAAAAAGAGGTATTCCGATCATAGATATTCATGGCTAGTCGTGCAATGCCGGCAGTCTTATTCTGGGAACTGCTACAAATATTCTGCAACGATTTTTCAAGATATACGGGTCCAATCTTTTCACTTCCAAATGAGTTCAGCGTCTGAGTAATACCTATAGCTACTTCGCCACAAATATTGCTGCCTGGTGAAATTTGCAAAGAGAGGTACACCTGTTTGAAAATATATACTTTTATTTCTTTATTGTGCTTTTTACCAGATTCCACTTCGGTAAATTCCACATTCAGTTTTCTCACACCAATACCTACACCTTGTTTTTCCAAAACTATCGGAGCCAGATTTCCTGAAGCAATCGTGCTGCCATCTACTTTCCATTTCACGTCTTTCACTTTTGCAAAGTTCTCTTGTATCATTAGTGTTAATTGGTTTGCCACAGGCAATGTAATACTCCCATTCATTTCCTGAATATTGGTAGTGGTATTGTTTAAATTTGGCATTGCAGCTGAAATCTCAAAAAAATTATCCTCAAATCCCTTACTAGAAAAGGTAGAACTATTGTTATAATTTTTTAACGGTGGAGGTACTAAATCTCCTTTCGAACAACTGACTAAACATGTAATGATGGCTGCTACGGTAATTTGTTTTAAGTTTTTCATAAAAAATAATTTAATTGAAATAATATTTTTTTGTTTGAATCTTTAGAACAAAGTAACAGCACCAGACGAGCAAAGTCAATCCCGAAAAGGATGATTTTTGAAAATACACAAATCGGGTTAGTCCCTCACCATTTCTGGGTATTTTTTATATAGTGATTGTTTTTGTGATCAAAGATTGTAATTTGGATTGTCATGTTTTGTATAAGACCTTTCACAATCATTCTTATTATGTTATGCTTTCTGTGGCATACAGGTAAGGCTCATACCCAGCTTAGTCAATCTCACCCGTTTGTTTTACCAACTTCTATAAAAAAAATTCCAGGAGATATTTTTATCACAAACGGAGGTTCTGTGAAACCTGTAAGTTTCGGATTTAATTTGAGATTAGGCGCAAAAACAAATTGGCTGCAATGCGACCTGGTAAACTCCGACACACTCGAATCCGAAGCTATTATTGAACTTACCAATCCTTTTTTAAAACAGATAAAGATCTATTCTTTGGATTCAGCAGGCAAAACAGATAGTATGATTAGTGGCGCTGAATATGTGTATATTGACAGGCCAAAAAATCATCCTAATTTTCAGTTTCCAATAAAAATTGCACCTGGACAAAAAGTAATTTGCCTGATAGGTATTGAAGTGGGCAATGTGGCCGGAGATTTTAAACTAATGATTTGGAATAAGGAATCGCGAAACGAATTTCAACTTCTGGAAACAAAATACTTGAGCTATTTTTTCATTATCAATATCAGTTTTTTATTGCTGATTGGTATTGCCATTTTTATTACCAAACAAAGATTTCATTGGTATTATTTCATTTATGCCTTGTTTGGATTTATTTATATCTACACCGAAGTGGGGCTAAGCTACAAAAATGTATGGGCCGAAAACCCATATTTTCAAAGCATCAGCATATTATTGGTAGCCGATATATACCAAATCTTCGGTTTGCTTTTTGTGCGAAAATATTTCAATACAAAATTCAGATTGCCCTTTATGACCAGATTGCTTGAACTGTTAATACTTACTGGTCTTATTTTTGAACTTGCTATCATAGGTTTTGGGTTATTTCAAAAATCCATTCCTGTTTGGTTCGTCTTTAGCAACACCATTGTATTTATTTTGTCCGGAATAGTTGTATTTGGCGTTGCGATATTTTCCATTTGGCTTAAATATCTAAAGTTTGATGCTATCTGGTTTATGATAGGATTCACGCCGCATGCCATCAGTATTTTGCAGCTATGTATGCGGCCCTTCAGATTGTACAATACTTCTGATGAAGGCTGGTTTCAACATCTATCCCCTATTTACATTGACACAATTCATCCTCCCAATTTTCTTTTGTGGTCGGTACTTTGGGAAAGTATCATTGTTTTCTGGCTCATCATAAAAAGATTGAGACTTTTGTTTGAAGAGAATAATCGAATGACCCGGCAGTTAGCTTTTCAACGAGAAAAAAATATGCAAACGCTGCTAACTGGTGTGGAAAAGGAGAGGCAACGTATTGCCCAGGAACTGCATGACGGAAGTGGTGTAGCTCTTTCTGCTCTTAAGATGAAATTAAACCTGCTCAAAGAAAACACAGATAAAAAAGACCCTTATCAAATAGTGGACTTGATGAAAGAGGTGGATCGAATTTATGAAGATATCAGAAATATATCTCACAACCTAATGCCCAAAACTCTGAGCAAGCTGGGTCTGTATCCGGCCATTGATGATCTGATCAACCAATTTCGGGTAGCTGCTCCGCAAATCAGATTTAACTATTATAAAAAGACAGACATTATCGTACTCAATGAAAATGCCAAAATCAATATTTTTAGAATGATGCAGGAACTGCTTACAAATATTGTAAAACATTCAGGGGCAAAGGAGGTATCACTACAGTTGATAAAACACAATGACTCGCTCATGATTTCGGTGGAAGACGATGGGGTTGGATTTGACACAAGGGAATCAAAAAATGGTATTGGGCTTACCAGTGTCGAGTCTCGTGTGCAAATGTTCGAAGGGAATTTATCTATTGATTCATCCCCACAAAACGGCACTTTTGTTTCAATCTTTTTACCAATAAAGAATTTAAAATAGACTGTCGATTAATCAATTTAAAGTAGTCAAAGTGGCTAAAGCATTCCGTTTTTATTTGCAAAACTGATCAACTCTGCGGTATTTTTCACATCGCATTTTGCCAAAATATTTTTGCGATGCGTATCCACAGTATTGATGCTAATGAAAAGTAGAGCAGCTATTTCTGCACTTTTCTTTCCTTCAGCAATTAGTTTCAACACCTCTTGTTCACGCTTGGAAAGCACGCCTTCCATTTGGTTTGACCCAGACACTTGTACATGGTCTGCATTAGTAGTATTGGTAAAAGATTGAATTACTTTGTCCTGTACATGGTAATCCAAAAAACGTGTACCAACTGCTACTGTTTTGATAGCAGTTATTAATTCTTCCTTGCCTATATTTTTCAACACATATCCAGTTACGCCCTGCTTCAAAGCTTCTCTGATCAAGGCAATATCATCATACCCAGTCAGCATAAGAATTTTCTGTTCTGGGTACAATTCCATTACCTCTTTCACACATTCTATCCCATCTTTTCCAGGCATATTTAAATCCATCAAAATAATATCCGGTACATATTTTTCTACCATCGTTATAACCAAAGATGGATCATTGCAACCAGCGGCTATTTTAATTTGGGGAACATCAGATAACAATGCCGTGAGTCCGTCAATAATAATTTGTTGATCATCCACGATCAACACCTTTAGGATATCGGAACTGCTATTTTTCATACTATGTGTAAACTTATGTAAAATATGTTGTTCATCAAACTCTGTACCTTACCTGGTCCGGCATTGTATTGCCGAAAAAGGCAACACAAAAAAAACTAGTTTTCCAAAACTTGAAAAGTACTTTCCTTTTTTTATTTTTGATTCATATTGACACAAGGTAAAAAATAATATGAGCAATTTACTGGAACGACATCAACAAATACTGGAATTGATTAAGAAAGAAGGCAGTATCAAGGTGAACGATTTATGCACCGATTTTAATGTGTCTTCGGTTACTATAAGAAAAGATCTTCAATTTTTGGAGGACAGGAACCTTTTGTATCGAACACATGGAGGAGCCACTCTGAGCAATCCATATATTGCCGACAGGCATGTGGATGAAAAAGTGGCATTGCAGGCTGCCGAAAAACATCGAATTGGAGAGTTTGCGGCTAAACTGATAGAACCCAACGATTGCATTTTGATTGCCTCTGGAACAACGGTTCAGTTTTTTGCAAAAAATATTTTTGCAAAGGATAGCCTTACTGTAGTTACTTCTGCTCTAAACGTTGCACTGGAACTCATGAATCATCAGAATGTGGAAGTGATTCAATTAGGAGGAATCATGCGGAAGACTTCCGCATCAGTTACGGGGGTATATGCAGAAAATTTATTAAAAGATTTTTCTTGCAGTAAACTGTTTTTGGGTGTGGACGGAATAGATCTGGAATTTGGGCTTACTACCTCTAATATGATGGAAGCATTGCTGAATAAAAAAATGATCGAGGCTTCCCAAAAAACTATTGTTCTAGTGGATTCCAGCAAGTTTGGCAAAAGAGGATTTGGAAAGATTTGTGGACTGGAAGATATAGAACAAATTATTACCGACAGCAATATTTCCGAGCATACCGTCAATACACTGGAAAGTATGGGTGTGGAAGTAACTGTTTTGTAATCAATCCTTGTGTGTCGAACGATACTTCACCGGGGGCATCCCAGTAACTTGCTTAAACCTTTTTGAAAAATAATACGGATCATCAAACCCAAGTGTGAGTGCAATTTCTTTGATAGATTTATCTGTAAAATCTAATTGCTGGCAAGCCTGCTGAATTTTCATCTGCATAAAATAATCCATTGGAGCGTAGCCAGTTTTTTGTTTAAAAAGATTTGAAAACCTGGAAACAGAATAGTTTGAATGAGTACTAATATCTTTCAACGTCAGCATCTCGGTTACATTTTTCTGCATATATAGTATAGCCGTGTCCACAGTATCCGGGCGTGTGCTTTGGGCAGTTGGATAGTGTCTTGAATTATATATAAACAATGACAAAAACTGTGATAAACAAAAATTGGCAAATAACAGATTGTCGATACTAAATCCCAATTTGAGCGTATTATAAAGCCTATTGAATAGCGCAATGGCTTCTCCATTTTCTTTGGCATGTGCTGGCCTAAAATGTTCTTTTACCGTATGCATTTCATTAAAGGTGGGCAAACTATTTCCACCAAAATGAATCCAATAAATACTCCACGGATCGTTGGCCGAACTACCGTAAGCATGTTCCACATTTTGAGGCAAAATAAAAAACTCATTTGGCCCCACCTGATATTTCTCACCATTCAGCTCAAAAAAACCATATCCATCCACACAATAAAACAAAAAGTTCTCATTCAAACCATGACGACGTTTTGTAAAATGCTGTTTAGCTTTAGGATAAAAGCCTATGCTGGCCACATATAGCCCATTCAGCAATGGATTATTAATCACATTAGACTTTAAGATGGGGCGGGGTATTTCGATTCGCTGACGGCCCACGCCATACCATATATTTTTATGAGATCCTTGTTTTACATCATTCATAGCTACAAAATTTCAATCTAATTTGTTGATACCTCCTTATAAAAATAAAAATAGGACAATTATAAAAAATATGAGTTTAAAAAAAATCATAAGGCACAATGGAAATCATTAAACGTTTCAACTCAACAGATATTGCAATTATCTGTAAAATCTTATCAAAATGATGGCTTAATTTCTTGAACAGAAATACCAACGATTAATTTTACTATTTTCGACAACAGCCTTTTGTTTTGCAAACCGAATGCTTATATATAAACGACCATATTAAAATTCAGCAACCGGCAAGATTATTTTGAAGGCCTACTATTTGAACTAATAAATTTTTTGAATGAAAACAATCTTTACATTAATATTTGCCGTTATTGTTTTTACTACCGGCCATGCCAAAGTTCGCTTGCCCTGGTTTTTTAGCGACAACATGGTTTTGCAACAGCAGGCTCACCCAAAAATATGGGGTTGGACAAATAATAAGACTACAGTAACTATTTATACCTCATGGAACAAGAAAAAACACATTACTAAGCCGGATGCTAATGGGAAATGGGAAACTATCCTTTCCACAACCAAGGCCGGCGGCCCTTACCAGATAAGCATTTCAGACGGAGAAACTACCACCATAAAAAATATTCTTATTGGTGAAGTGTGGATTTGCAGTGGTCAGTCAAATATGGAAATGCCGATGAAGGGATTTAAAAATCAACCTATCTTCAATTCTAATGATTACATTTTTTCATCAGATAATAATGAAATTCGACTTTACACCATTCCACGTTCCGTGCAAACTAAATTGTTAGACACAAGCAAACAGTCTCATTGGAAAATTGCCAATCCTTTGGACGTTAGTCACTTTAGTGCAGTTGGTTATTTGTTTGCCAAAATGCTTTATGAAAAATTAAAAGTACCCATTGGGGTTATCAATGTAAGTTATGGCGGCAGCCCGATAGAGGCTTTTATGGATGAAGCAACTTTGAGAAAACTGGATGTAAAAATTCCAGATTTCAATGCGCTCAAAGACATTAACAACAGAACCTACACTACGCTATATAATGGAATGATGCATCCACTAATTGGTTTTATGGCCAAAGGATTTATATGGTACCAGGGCGAATCAAACGCCAATGACCCGGATGCGTATGAAAAAGTTTTTCCAGAATTTGTAAAAATGCTCAGGACTCAGTTTGGATATGGTGAATTTCCTTTTTACTATGTGCAAATAGCTCCTTACAATTATAATGGAAATAAAAAAACAGGCAATGTTTTGCTCAACTCTGCTTTCTTAAGAGATGCCCAGCGAAAATCATTATCTGTCATAAACAATAGTGGAATGGTCGTTACTATGGATATAGGTGATGCTACCAATATACATCCTGGCGACAAGGAAACAGTGGCAAAAAGGTTAGCTAAACTGGCACTTAGCAACACCTATGATTATAAAGGATTTGCCAGTACAGGGCCACTATATGAATCAATGGAAATAAAGGACAATACGGCTTTGATTAAATTTAAAAATGCACCTAACGGTTTTACAACTTTTGGTGCGCCCATGAATGATTTTGAAATTGCAGGGGCTAATAGAATATTTTACCCTGCTAAAACTAAAATTACTAATAGTGGTATTGAAGTAAGTGCATCTGAAGTAAATGTTCCGGTTGCAGTTCGTTATGCCTTTACTGATTTTGCAAAAGGCAGCTTGTTTAACACCGAAGGTTTTCCTGCTTCCTCTTTCCGAACGGATGACTGGAAAGATCCGGAAACTAAAAAATAATTCTTAATCAAAGGCATATCTTTTTTTGAGCAGCTTTATGAATCTCATATTAAAATATTGTTTTTATATTGTTCTTCTGCTATCAGGTAGTGTAAGTTACGGACAACCTGTTGCTATCGATTCCTACAATCAAATCTGGACTACCCAAAGCCAAAATGCCAGTGAATCTATGCCCGTGGGTGGTGGTGATATTGGTGCCAATATTTGGGTAGAAAACAATGAGTTGTTTTTGTACTTTATGAAAACAGGAAGTTTTGATGAAAACAGGAAGTTTTGATGAAAACAATACCTTGCTAAAAAGTGGAAGACTAAGACTAAAACTTTTTCCCAATCCCTTTATCAATAAGCATTTCAGCCAGGAACTGATTTTAAAAGATGGATATGTAAATGTTCAATGTGGAGAAGGAAGGTTAAAAACCAATGTGAAAATTTGGGTAGATGTGTTTCATCCGGTTATACATCTGGATATTAAGAGCAATAGTAAATTATCTGCCGAAGTAGTGTATGAAAACTGGCGTTTTCAGGACAGATTACAAACAGGAAAAGAAAACAATGCCAATTCATGGAAATGGGCAAAACATGTTTCTGTCATTACTAAAAAAGATGAATTTGATTACAGCAACAACCAGATTCTTTTTTACCACAGAAATGAATCGCCCACGGTTTTTGATGCCAGTATCAAACAACAAGGACTCGACTCAGTAAAAACTAATTTGTTCAATCCATTGGAAAACCTGACATCCGGAGGCATTCTTTTTGGAAAAAATTTTATAAAAGGAAAAACCGGCGAAGGCATCTACCTAAATACCGCCTTTAAAAGTTGGAGTTTAAAAAGTAAATATCCCGACAGAAATCATAGTATAAATATTGTTTTACACAATAGTCAGACAAAGGATTTAGACTCATGGAAAAATGAGTTGAACAGTGTTGTAACAAAATCAAACGACTCTCCTACCGCTAGTATTTCCTGGTGGAACGAATACTGGAATAGAAGTTATATTTTAATAAACCCGAATAATATCAATAAAGAAGATGAAGCCTGGCAGGTGGGGCAAAACTACCAACTGTTTCGCTACATGCTGGGATGCAATGCTAAAGGAAGCTATCCCAACAAATTCAACGGAGGATTGTTTACTGTAGATCCTGTATTTACTGATTCCACCATCAAAGGCACGCCGGATCATCGTAACTGGGGAGGTGGAACATTCACCGCACAAAACCAGCGATTGGTTTACTGGCCTATGCTAAAAAGTGGTGATGCAGATTTGATGAAACCTCAGTTTGATTTTTATAACCGGCTTTTACCAACTGCTTTGTTACGAACCAAAATTTACTGGGGACATGCTGGTGCAAACTTCAATGAACAAATAGAAACTTTTGGCCTTCCTAATCCTACCGAGTATGGCTGGAAACGCCCGCCGGGATTTGATTCTGGCCTGGAGTACAACGCATGGCTGGAGTATGAGTGGGATACTGTTCTAGAGTTTTGTTTGATGATTTTGCAAAGTAAATCCTACGCCGGAGCTAACATAAAAACCTATCTGCCATTAATACAAAATTCCCTTCGTTTTTTTGACGAACATTATCAATACTTGTCAAAACAACGAAGCAGTAAGCCATTGGATGGCAAGGGGCAACTCATTCTTTTTCCGGGTTCTGCTGCCGAAACTTTCAAGATGGCTTACAATCCATCCTCTACCATCGCAGCTTTGAAAACGGTGACCGAAAATTTACTACATATAGGAGGTGATTATTTAAGCAAAGAAGAGAGGATTTATTTCAGTGGTTTTTTAAATCGACTTCCACCACTTCCGTTCATGCACAACAATGGTAACACCACCATTGCTCCAGCCATTGTGTGGAGCAGGGTGAACAATGTGGAAACACCACAGCTTTATCCGGTTTTTCCCTGGGGCATTTTTGGAATAGGAAAACCAGGATTAGACATAGCTATCAACACTTACCAGTTAGATACATTTGCACTCAAATTCAGGAGCCATACAGGATGGAAACAGGACAATATTTTTGCAGCCAGATTAGGATTAACCGAAGAAGCAAAAAGACTCACTCTACTTAAACTAAAAAACAGTGAGCGTCGTTTCCCTGCCTTCTGGGGACCAGGTTTTGATTGGGTACCAGATCATAACTGGGGAGGTAGTGGTATGATAGGACTACAGGAAATGTTGTTGCAAACAGCAGATGATAAGATTTATCTGTTCCCTGCCTGGCCAAAAGAGTGGAATGTTCATTTTAAAATACATGCACCCAGACAAACCACCATTGAAGCCATTTTAGAAAAAGGAAAAATAATAAGCCTCAATGTATTTCCATGGTTTAGAGAAAAGGATATTGTTATTTTGTTAAAATAATGCCTAACCTATTGAATTAATTTTTGGGACTGCAAATAATATAAGCTTATACTCAAATCTTTGTTATAAAATCATTTTTAAAGATTTCTTTAAACTTATATGATAATAAAGGAAAGCCTTTTTAGTCCTCTACAAATTCAGTAAATTTATGCCATCAGCCTGTTTCGACTGGGCTATGAATGTTTATCAACTCAACACTTTTGAGTTTCTTTTAACCTAACAACTTATCGACTTTTACCCGATAGGTAATAAATAAGTAGCCCATGGTAACAGTAATTATACCCACATTGAATGAACAAGAAACCATAGCTTCTGTTATCAAATATGCTTTTTCCAATAAGTATGTAAGCGAAGTGCTTGTAATTGATGACAAATCCTTAGACAATACTGTGCCAATATCAAAAAATGCAGGAGCCAGTGTTTATACCAGTGCTAGTTTAGGAAAAGGAGCTTCCATGCGCGAAGGAATACAGCTTGCCCAAAATGAGTTATTAGTATTTCTGGACGGAGATATAAATCCCTATCCTCCTAAAATGTTATCCAAATTAATTGACCCGTTAATAAATGAACAGTACGACTTTGTAAAATCCGGTTTTGACAGAAATAGTGGCAGAGTTACAGAACTGGTGGCCAAGCCATTGTTAAGTATTTTTTTTCCGGAAATGGTAAAATATAATCAGCCTTTAAGTGGTATGATTGCTGGCAGGAAGTCGGTACTTCAACAACTTCACATTCCCAACGACTATGGGGTAGATATTTCAATTCTGATAGATTTAATAGAAAAAGGGTGTAGTATAAAACAAGTGGATATTGGTTTCATTGAAAACCGAAGTCGTCCTCTGAACCAAATAGGGAAAATGAGTAAAGAAGTAAGTGCAGCCATTTTAAAAAAAGCAATTCATTACAAACGATCACTAAACCTTGATGAACTTTATGATTTTGAAAAAATAACTGAACAATTACGTTTTTCAGTAAAAGATAGTATTCGACATCTTAATAAAATGATGATACTGGATATGGATGACACGGTACTACAGGGAAGATTTATCCAAAAAGCTGCCGCACATTTCAGGTTTGAAAAAGAATTGCTAAAACTTAGACGAGATTTTGTGGATGATCCTGTTGCACTTACCAAATCAATTGCTCAACTTCTAAAAGGTAGAAGTTATAAGGAGTTTATAGAAGTAGCTGATTCCATCCCTCTCACAGCAGATGTAGTGGAAGTACTAGCAAATCTAAAGAACAAGGGCTACATCATTGGAATAATTAGTAACAGTTACACCATCGTAACGGAGCATATTAAAAATAAGATTGGAGCACATTTTTCACTTTCAAACGAATTAGAATTTTCCGAAGCAATTTGTACAGGTGAGGTTAAACTTCCTTCCTATTTTTTTAAACAGGAGAACAGTATTTGTCAACATAGTTTCTGCAAAACCAATGCCGTACTTTCCATTGCAAAAGAGTATCGTATTGAAATGAAAAATATAATTGCAATGGGCGACAGTCAGCCAGATTTATGTATGATATTAAAAAGTGGATTAGGTATATCTTTCTGCAGTAAGAATGAAATCCTTAGAGAGTTTGCAGATATCACTATTGAAACACCCTCCTTTAAACCATTATTAAATTTAGAATAAGAATAGCTTATTCTCATTTTTCAATTACTTTCAGGTACCTGGCCATCCAGTAGGGCAACAAATACTCTGCCCCAGATAATTCGGTGAGGCCACCTTCACCGCCATCCAAATTAAATTCATTTGAGTTGTATCTGTGAGTTGGTCTTTCTCTTGGAGATAACACTTCCATTGTAAATTGTTGTCTGAAATTGGGTTCAAGAAAATCCAGATCCTTTCTCATTGAATTCTTTATGTCCCAACGAACCAAATCCACAGGAAACTCCCTCAAATACCATAGCGTTGAAGCTTTATCAAATGAGCCTTCTGTTCCATAAGTAATCAAATTCCAAACCGGATTTTTTTCAGGCTTTTCTATCTGCCAAAACTCCTGAATGGCTTTTCTGTATTGCTTTTGAAGGTCTTTATTAAAAGCATAATGGTAAAGTACCCAGAAGGATAAAAACTCCATTTCGTCGTCCGAGTGATTCCATGGTCCCATGCCCATATCGGCGTGTTCGTAAATATAACCTGGTGTGGCTTTTATATTATAGGGGCTGATTAAGATATTCTCCAAATATCCATGCGCCTTCATCAATCTGTTGGCTTCGGTTTTAAAAATGGGTTTACCGGTTAGCTTAAAGGCCAACTGTAGGCCGGCAATAATATGTGTGGCACCTAATTTGCGATCGCTAATGGTTTTTGCATAGCTGTTGACATAATCCGGATGCCATCTGCCCCACAACGTTGGCTTGCCATCTGCATCTACAAAATTGTAATTGTTCTCGATGATGTGGGTTAGTATTTTATCTACAAAATCGGCCACCCTTTTTTTCTCTCCAGGTGTTTTGGCGATAAACTGATCCATTACCGCACCAATAAAAATGTGACCCACAAATTCATCACTACTGGTTGTGCCTTTCCATTCCCAGGAATTGTCTTTGGCTATTCGCCATGCTTCAGGATCCGATACCTTAAACCCTTTGCGTTCGTAGGTTCTGGAAGGAAAACCCTTTAAGGGATTGATAGAAATCAGTCTTTCATAAGCAGCAAAAGTTTCCCATGTATAATCTCGAGCAATTTTTTCGCCAGTAACTGCATACCTAAATGCCTGACTGCCTAAATAGAAAGATGACCACAATCCATCGTTATCAGTATCCACCAACTCAGCAGTAGTAAGGTCTCCGGGAGATGCTAACCTAAGTTCTGCTAACAAACCATAACGAATATGGCGCTGACGAATTTTATCCTGAAAGGCAGTTGCTTTGCTGTGATAAGTATATTTTTTGGGTGAAATTTTACTTACCCCATTTTTACTAAGAAAATAAATCTCCCCATTGTTTCCTTTTGTAACCCCGATGATTTTATCCTCAAGCAACCATCTTTTAGATGCATAATAATCATAGCCACCATTCCCTCTATCCATAAAGGCTCCCTGAGGTGTAGCAGCCCAAATTTTATTGTTCAAAGAGGCAAGAAAAGAAATATCCTGAATTGGAATTTTTGTTTTTAATTCAACTGTTTTTTTACCGTCTGCACGATTGATCCCATAATATCCATTGGCTGTACCCACTACAATTTCATTGCCTTTGAAACCTAATGCCTGCAAGCCTTTGGATTGATGCAGCACTTCAAACTTTTTATTCTTTATAACATATACTGCGTCTTTGTTTATTGCGAAAAAAACTCCTTTGTCAATGTATATGTTTGTAAAGCCTATGGACGGACGGGACAGTTCCACCCACTTTCCATTTTCCAATATCATTGTTTTTTCATCTCCGTTTAAAAGAACGGTTTTGTTTTTTGAAATAAGAAAAGAACTAAAATGACCTTTCGGAAGTGTAAAATGAATTTCACCTGCTTCTTCATTTGTAAGCAAAACATCATCATATAAGTAATACAAAAAACCAGTACCATCCTGTATGGCTATATCCTTTGGAATGCTGTTTTGAAGTGGACGATACCTCAAATCCTTTATCACCTTATTTTGAAAAATCCTTCCCACTCCTTTATTCGTTAGCACATATACCACTTCATTAAAGTCCACTACAACCTTTGACGGTACTGCATCTTTCAATGAGGAATGAAAAACACTTTTCTCAGAAGCGGGTTGCAGGAAACTGGAATCTTCTACAAGCGCTTGGCTCCCTTGTGAAAAACAGAGCATAGCAGTAAAAATGAAAATCATTTTTCGCATGGCGGTACAATTGTTTTTATTGAATCCTATGGTGATAAAATTTCTTCCTTTATCTATTTGATCAATGAAGCATCCACGGCTACATATTTTATGGACTCATTGGGTGAGCCTTTTTTGTAGGAATAGGTGATGTGCAATAAACCATCCATTCCCTGTATCATGGAAGGATAGGAAAAACTCCCCTCCCCTTTTTCCTCATCTTCTAAAAACATTTTTGATTTCCAGGTTTTACCTTCATCCTGCGAAATCCAAAGACTTAGTTTATGCCTGCTACTATTTAAAACATTGCCAACAAAGGCCCAGTTTCCATTCTGTAAAACTTTCACCTGCACGCTTGCAATATTTGGTATATCGGTCTTTTCTGCTGCTGACCAGCTTTCTCCATTATCTTTAGAAGTACTAAGCTGCACCTTTGCAGGCGCATCTCCATTGTCCCGCATAAAAGCCACTAACTCTCCATTCTTTTTTTTAACCAAAGAAGGTTGCACGTTTCCACGTCCAATGATGGGTAATGATGGTCGCCAGGTGAGTCCGTCATTTTCCGAAATGGCTATCAGTGAAAAATTGTACCCATCAGAATAAAGTGGTAGCAATATTTTCTTATCCTCTAATAGCAAAGGATGTATTCTTGTCATCCAGCCTAAACTTCTTTTCGAAATGTCTTTACTGGCATCCACTATCATGCCATCGTACTCTGGAGCAAACCCACTCCAGCCCGCAGTATTTTCTGGAAGTTCTTTAAACTTCCGCTCCGTTTCTTTAGAAAAATTGGAATCGGGTTTCAGAAAAATATTGTCCTGTCGGTTCCATTTTGGGGCACCGCTTTTCAAATAATCATCGGATGCTTTGTAAACCAAAACCGAGTTTTCCCATTTGTTAGCTAGCACAGCAATCCACACCAAAAACAAACTGCCTTTATGATTTAGAAACAACACCGGATTGCAATCTGGTATCTGATAGGTATCTGCCATCTCAAAAGGTTCACTCCAGTTTTTTTCACCGGCTCTAAGTCTGGCCCCTTTTATGCGAACATTGTCTGCAGTACGTTCGCCATTTCCCTGAAACCAGCTCACCAGCATATCTCCATTAGAAAGCTGTACAATGCTGCTTCCATGAGCATGTTCAGGCTGTTCTGGGAAAATAATCATTGACTTTTTTACAGCAGGATGTGTAGTTTTTTCAATCTGACAAATTGAAAAATGAGATGTGAAAATCTCCATAAAAAAAAACAAACAAAACTTCCTCATAGTTCTGATTTGGTTTAAATCTTTATTTATTGTCTGTAATTTCTGTAATCACTTCGCCAATACAGCCACTGGGCATTTGAATTTGAAGCATTGCAGCCACTGTTGGCGCAATGTCAGTCATACCAATGGTTCTGTTGGTTTTGCCGGGTTTAATTCCTTTTCCCATCCAAACAAGTGGAATATGTGAATCGTAAGGATTCCAATCGCTGTGTGAGGTTCCTTTCATAGAGCCAATTTTCCATCCCGCAGATTTCACTACCAAAATATCGCCACTGCGTTTTGCATTGTATCCATTTATAAACATTGATTTTGCTGGTTCGGGAATTGTAGCTCCGGACAATTTTTCATTGTCAAAAACATATAGGACGCCACGTTCCTTTTTTAGCTCCTTTGCAATGAAGGATACTAAATCGTCTCGTTTCAAATTGCCTTTTTCCATTTCCTCATAGTTGAGATATAATTGGCCATTGGCGAAAGCAATAACTAGTTTTGGTCTTTCAAATTTTTTCTCAAGGACTGCATTTAAATCCTTTACCAACTTGTCGCTCAGTGCACCGGTTGGCAATTTATTCTCCTGAAGAAACCCAGGTGATTGATTTCCGCCATGATCGGCTGTGATAAAATAGATATAACCATCCTTTCCAAATTTCTTATCCAGATAAATAAAAAAATCTTCCAGATCCTTGTCCAACCTTAAATAATTATCCTCCACTTCCACAGAGGTGGTTCCAAACTGATGACCAATTCCATCAGGACTGGAAAGACTTACAGCCAGCATATCAGTATAGACTCCTTGTCCCAGCTTGTAACCTTCAATAGCACGCTTTGCAAACTCCAGTGTAAATGTGTTTCCAAAGGGAGTACCGGTGAGTCCGGCTTTGGTATGCGGGAACACAGGTTTCTCCTCGTCTTTGAATGAATTTTCATACTCCTTATCATCCTCATTGCTGAGTTTGTAGGTGTTGATTGGATACAAAGTATTCCAGCCGTTGGGCATTAGTTTTTTTTGCCAATCGGTTTCGTTAAACTTGATGGCCCAATCTGGCAACTGTTCCATGTAATAGCTACTGGTAACAAACTTATTTCCATTGTTCCAAAAAGCCCCATTAGCAGTATGTCCCCCCGGTAAAATGGCTCCTCTGTCTTTAATAGATACACTTACCACTTTGCTTTGAAACTGGGTAGCCAGTCTTAGCTCATCGCCAATAGTAGTTACCAATAAATTATTAGGAGATTTACTGTAAGTAGATTTTGAACCCACGGCCTTTGAGGTAGAATCTTCTACATTTGAAATAAATCTCTTCCATTCTCGATCATACCAATCATTGCCGGCAATGCCATTGATAGCCGGAACAGATCCAGTGTAAACAGAGGCATGACCGCATGCTGTAACTGTTGGTGCATGTTTAATCATCGTGTTCTCACAACTAAAGCCTTCTCTTATTAGCCTGTTGATCCCGCCTATACCATAGCGAGCTTTATATTTGTACAAATAGTCCCATCGCATTTGATCCACCATCATACCTACAATAATTTTAGGTGTTTGAGTTTCTTTACCCTTCACTTTTTGAGCAAATGCCATTTGTTGCAAAAAAGGAAAAACGATCAATAGGAAAAAGATTCTTTTTCTGATATTACTCTTCATATTTTAAAAATTACTTAAAAAAATGTACAATTTTGATATCCCCAACCTGAGTATCTATCAAATATAACCTAATCCTTTAAAGAGCTTGTCCACTTTATTCACAGAACAGTTCATTTTTTTGTTATCAATTCCTATCCTTTTTCAAGAATATAATTGTGAACAAAAAGAGTGAATCAATAGTCAATTTAGTAGAACAATTTTTTTTGAACTGAATTTACATTTGAATTGTTTGTGTGTTAATTGTTTTGACAAACAATTAAGCATCCCATATTCTTTTCAAACTTTCTGTTCAATCTAATTTACAAATTATGCAAACGAATAGCTTACCCGGTGGATTGTGGCCTGTAATGCTTACTCCTTTTCTGCAAAACAATGAAGTAGATTATGATGTATTGAAACGGCTAACCGAATTCTATATCAAGTCTGGGGCTAATGGACTTTTTGCCAATTGCCTGTCCAGCGAAATGTTTCAACTTACCGAAGCAGAAAGATTGAAAGTGATTGCTACCGTAGTTTCAATGGCTGCCCAAGCAAACATACCTGTTGTAGCATCCGGAACATTTAGTGATGCAGTAGAAGATTGCGTTGCATTTTCCAAAAAAGTTTACGATACAGGTGTTTCGGCAGTGGTTATTATTTCCAATCAACTTGCCAGGGTAGAGGATAGTGAGGATGTTTTAAAACAAAATATCCAATCTTTAATAGACAAAACCAAAGAAATTCCTTTAGGGATTTATGAATGTCCCTATCCGTACAAGAGATTGATTTCATCATCCCTCATTAACTGGTTGGGTAAAACAGGCAGATTCATTTATATAAAGGATACCAGTTGCAATCCCGATTCTATTCAGCAAAAACTAAGGCAACTGGATGGCACAAATTGTTCATTATATAATGCAAATACGGCCACAGCACTCAGCTCTATGGAAATGGGAGCCCGAGGCTTGTCGCCTATAGGTGCCAATTTTTATCCGGAGCTATATAGTTTTATGATGAAAAAATACACTTGCCCAGAAAACAATGAAATGCTTCAAACACTAAACCACCGGTTAAATGTAATGGAAGGTATAGCCTCAAAGTGCTATCCTTTCTCAGCAAAATTATTTCTAAAAGAAAGAAATTTATTCATCAATAGCAGATGCAGAATTCAACATGAGAACATGAAAAAGGAGGATTATATCAATCTCAAATCGCTGGAAACTATGTATCGCACAGCTCTATACGATTTTGGGATTGGATAAATTCGAACAAAAAAAGCTCCATCAAGGAGCTCTTTTTTATATTGAAACAATATTCAATAGTCAATATTCAATAATCAATATTCAATAATCAATATTCAATAATCAATATTCAATAATCAATATTCAATAATCAATATTCAATAATGAATAATAGATCAAATCCTAGTTCAATTTGGACAGTGCATCTTTTATTCTTGCCCATCCTCTTTCAATATTTGGTAAGCTGTTGGCAAAAGAGAATCTTACACAGTTTGGTTCGCCAAATGCAGCACCCATTACTGAAGATACATGCGCATTATTTAAGATATACATACACAAATCGGCCGAATTGTTGATAGTATGCTGGCCATCCGATTTTCCAAAATAGCTACTCATGTCCGGGAAAATATAAAAAGCTCCTTCCGGATCAGAACATTTGATACCAGGAATTTCACCTACTAGTTCTAAGACCCGTTTTTTCCTTCTCGTAAATTCGGCAGACATTTCCTCGGTTGGTTTCATATCCTCTGTCAAGGCAGCCACACCCGCTTTTTGTGCTATGGAACAAGTACCACTGGTAATTTGCCCTTGAAGTTTTTCCATTCCTTTTGCTATTTCTACAGTGGAGGCGGTATAACCAATACGCCAGCCCGTCATGGCAAAACCTTTACTCAATCCGTTTATAACCACCACTCTGTCTTTTAGATCATCGAACTGTGCAATGCTCTCATGCTTACCCACATAGTTGATATATTCATAAATCTCATCAGAAAGAATAGTAATATTCGGATATTTCCTAAACACATCTGCCAATGCGGTTAGTTCTTCTTTGCTATAAACTGCTCCGGAAGGATTACAGGGTGATGAAAATAAAAATACTTTTGTTTTAGGGGTAATGGCCGCTTCCACTTCGGGTGCACTAACCTTAAACCCTTTGTCAATAGAACTTCTGATTTCCACCACTTTACCTCTGGCTATTTTCACCAATTCGGAATAAGTAACCCAATAAGGAGTAGGTATAATCACATCATCGTCCTCATCCACTAGTGCAAGAATAGCATTTGCAAGACTTTGCTTTGCACCAGTAGAAACAACAATCTCCTCGGGTTTATAATCTAAATTATTATCTCTTTTTAATTTGAAACAAACAGCTTCGCGCAAATCCAAAAAGCCCGGAACCGGTGTATAGTGACTCCAGTTGTCGGTAATAGCCTTGATTGCAGATTGTTTTATATGTTCTGGCGTATCAAAGTCCGGTTCTCCAAGACTAAGATCAATAACGTCAATACCTTGCGCCCTTAATTCGCGACCCAATTTTGCCATTTTCAGTGTTTCGGGTTCTGCAAAACGTTGTAACAAAGAGGATAATTCCATTGTTTTGAGTTGTTTTCTGTGTATATAAAAAAAATCACGCAAAAGTAATGTTTGATCTGGTTAAATCTCAAAAAGATTAGAAAGAAATTTATGCATTTGTCTTTTTTGTAAATAAATTTTAATATCAAAGGCAGTATATTATTAACTAATAATATTTCAATTGTGCTAAACCTTATCTTTGCCACCTTTAAAAAATCTGGATAAGGTTTTTTTGATGCTTTGCTGTGTCAGAAAATCTTTACCAAACTAAGTGAATTATAAATATTAAACTCGTATGCAATTAAAAGGCCTGGTTCGTTTTTTTACGATTTTGCTCATTATTTATTCCCTTTACCAATTGTCTTTTACATGGGTAGTTCAAAACCATGAAAAGGAACTGGAAAAGCTGGCGCAACAATATGTTGCTAAAAATTTCCCAACTGCTGCGGAAAAATATCCTACCCAAAAGGACTCTCAGGATGTTTATCAGGAAGATCTGAATCAAATCTACCAAAGCCGACTAGCCAGATTAAAAGATAGTACCAAGGAAGAAACCGTTCATTATGGATTCACTGGCCCTATCAGCTATCAAAAGGCTAAAGCAGAAGAGTTGAACCTGGGTCTGGATTTGCAGGGTGGAATGAATGTGATTATGCAGGTGGAAATGAGTGGCGTGCTCAAGTCTCTGGCAAATAACAGCAAGGATCCAAACTTCACCAAAGCTTTGGCTAATGCAGACATAAGAATGTCCAAAGGAAATGCCAAATATGTAAATCTGTTTGTAGAAGAATATAAAAAATTAGTTCCCAATGCCAGTCTGGCCCCTCTGTTTGCCAGTGCCGGTACTGAAGGCATTAAGGTTACAGATAGCGACAGTAAAGTAATCGACTATCTGAATGAACAGGCCAAAGCGGCATTTAATAATACAGCTAAATTAATAACTACCCGAATCGATAAATTTGGTGTAGCACAACCTAGTATCAACCCGGATGCAGAAAAGCAAATCATTTCAGTAGAACTGCCTGGTATTCAGGACAGGGAAAGAATAAAAAAGAACTTACAAGCTAGCGCAAATCTACAATTCTGGGAAGTGTATAATATTAGCGAGGTAATGGCTAATATTCAAAAAGCGGATGATTTGTTTTTTGCTTCTAATAGTGGCAAAAAAACAGAACCCGCTACAGTAAAAGCCGATACTACAACTGCTAATACTGCCAAAGCCACAGATACTGCAAAAACCGCCACCGTAGCCAAGGCCGATACAAGCAACCTACAGGATAAATTAAAAAACCTGGCAAAAGGCGAAACGCCAAAAGCTGAAAATGCGGCAACAAATAATCAGGAAGCTGAAGCTAAAAAACATTTATATGGATGGATAGGTTTATCTGTCAATCCACAAAACGGTCAGCCTATCAACAACGGTATGATTGGCCAGGTAATGATTAACGACACTTCAGCGGTTAGACAAATTTTGGAATCTCCAGCCTTAAGAGCTCAGTTTCCAGCAGACTTAGTATGGATGTACGGAATTCCTGAAAAGAAATCACCGGCAGTTTCTTTATATGCCATCAAAACCTATGGTCGCGAAACTGCAAAATTGGGTGGTGAAACCATTACTAATGCAGGATTCGATTTTGACCAAACCGGTAAAACAAATGTAACGTTGGAAATGAATCCTACTGGTGCCAGAATATGGGCCGACTTAACCAAAGCCAACGTGAACAGATCCATAGCCATTGTCGTGGATAATACAGTTTATTCTGCACCAAACGTAAATGAACCAATCGAAGGAGGTCGTTCCAGCATTTCCGGAAACTTTTCACAAACGGATGCCAGTGATCTAGCCAATATTCTTAAAATTGGTAAACTACCTGCACCAGCAAAAATTGTATCTGAACAAACAGTGGGTCCAACGCTTGGCGCAGCAGCCATTAAAGGAGGGTTGATGTCGTTTGTGATTTCCTTTATTGTAATATTTATATTGATGATTATTTACTACAACACAAGTGGGTGGATAGCAAATATTGCATTAATATTAAACTTATTGTTTACAGTGGGTGTATTAGCCGGACTGGGTGCTACCCTTACAGCTCCAGGTATTGCGGGTCTGGTACTTACCATTGGTATGGCGGTGGATACAAACGTAATTATTTACGAAAGGATAAAAGAGGAATTAAGAAAAGGTAAAGCTTATATCCCAGCGATCAATGAAGGATATAATCGTTCTTTGGCTCCAGTTTTAGATGGCCACATCACTACTTTACTTACTGCCTTTATCCTATATTATTTTGGATTGGGTCCTGTAAAAGGATTTGCGACTACTCAGATTTTAGGTTTATTCCTTTCTCTTTTCTGTGGTATCTTGGTGAGCCGTTGGGTTACCGACTGGTTTACTAACAAAAAGAAACACCTTAACTATTTCAGTAAGATCAGTAACACCATTGAAAGAAAATCAAATTTCAAATTTATCGAATTCAGAAAAAGAGCTTATATCATTTCAATTGTAGTAGTTCTACTAGGTATAGGTACTATTTTCAACGGATATGATTATGGTGTGGAGTTTGATGGTGGTCGTAGCACTATTGTTAAGTTTGACAAGAAAGTAGATGTAGAAAAAGTACGTGATGACCTGAAAGTCGCATTTGACAATGAAAGTCCAATCATCAAAACGGTTGGAGATGCAAGCACGTTGGATATCACTACTGCCTATCTGATCGCAGATCCAAACGCAGCACAAGCCGATTCTATCGTGAATCACAAATTGTTTGAAGGGCTAAAAAATCATTTGCCGGCAAACACTACATTCGAACAATATGATAAGAGTTTTAAATCTGGTAGCAAGAAAGTGTTACCTACCATTTCTGATGACTTAAAGAAAGGTGCATTTAAGGCTACTATTCTTGCATTGATAGCCATCTTCGTGTATATCTTCCTGCGCTTCCGCGACTGGAGATTCTCTCTGGGAACAATCTTCGCGTTGTTGCACGATGCGCTGGTAACTTTGATCGTGTTCTCTTTCGCAAGAAAATTTGTTCCATTCCCGCTGGAGATTGATCAGCATTTTATCGCAGCCATCCTTACCGTGATAGGTTTCTCTATGAACGACACGGTGGTAATCTTCGATCGAATCAGAGAGGATATGAAACTACATCCTGAAATGGAACAAAAGACACTTGTTAATAAAGCCATTAATGAAACCCTAAGCAGAACGATAATGACCACACTTACCGTATTCCTAACCATTTTGATTTTATTCCTGGTGGGTGGAGAAGTGACCAAAGGTTTTGCCTTTGCGATGCTGATTGGTGTGATCACCGGTATTTATTCCACGGTGTTTGTGGCAGCACCAGTATTAGTGGATCTGAAAGGTGGTATTCGCAAGAAAAAAGTGCATGTGGATATTCATGCGCCTAAAACACAACAGGCAGTTAAACATTAATATTTTAGTCAAATCAAAATACCAAACCGGAAGTCAAAAACTTCCGGTTTTTTTTGCATTCATTTTTATTTCCTTTCAACAGACTGATCCTGTTTAAGGGTAGAAGTGTACACATCACATTGGATTCAACCGAATAAAAATCCTAAGAAGGTTTGCAATTTGCTAAGAGTAATAATTGTATATTTCACCATCCAAAATAAATGATGCATTTTATGAAACAATTGCTCGCCATTATCAGTATAAGTTTGTGCTCTTCATTTTCCTTTGCCCAGACAGGATTTAGTTTTCAGGAACATAAGAACCAGGTGGAACTCCTATTTAACGGAAAACTAATGACAGCCTATTGTCATTTTGATAGCGTAGCAAAACCAGTATTATTTCCAGTAAATACAATTGATGGCATCACGGTAACCAGAGGATACCCCCTCGCACCCAGGGCAGACGAAAGAACCGATCACCCACACCACATTGGTATTTGGTTGAATTATGAATCGGTAAACGGAATAGATTTTTGGAATAACTCCACGGCTATCGCTCCAGAAAAAAGAAACCTTTATGGCTCCATCAGACATCAAAAAGTGATCAGAAAAAAAGCCAAGGGCAATGCAGCCGAATTCATTGCTTCTGCTGGCTGGTTCAACCATCAATCCAAACAGTTTTTAAAAGAATTGACCCGTTTCAATTTCAAAATAGAAAATGACCTATTTATTATAGATCGAACTACTACCTTGACTGCACTAAAGGAACCTGTTGTTTTTAAAGATATTAAAGATGGATTTTTTGCTATTCGAGTAGCTAGAGAATTAGAAATGCCCTCTAATAAAGAAGATGAGTTTATAGATGCACACGGCAACAAAACCAGGATAGTACCTTCAGGTAATATTGCCACAGGCATGTATTATAATTCCAATGGACTCAAAGGCGAAAGTGTGTGGAGCAGTCAGGCACGTTGGGCTGTTTTGAAGGGGCTAAAAGACGGCAAGTCCATTTCTATTGCCTTATTTGACCATCCTCAAAACATTGGCTACCCTACTTATTGGCATGCCAGAGGTTATGGCCTATTTGCATTAAATCCTCTGGGAAGAAAAATATTCAGCAATGGAAAAGAAACCCTGAATTTTTCTCTCAAACCAGGTCAGTCGGTTACGCTCAAATATAGAGTGGTTATAGCCTCCATAGATTTAAGTAAAAACACAATAGATGCTTTAGCCGACTCCTTCAAATAATAAAAAAACTGGATTCTATTTCGATTCTGTAGCACTAACAGGCATCTTTGTTTCCTTCTTTTTGGGATAGTTGCCATTGAAAGAACATTTCAAGGCTCCCATTCTGGAACCACATCCTTTTACCTCAGATAGTTTTAAACTATTTTTTGTAAAACTAAAGAGCAGGACACAAGGGTCACCTGCTTTCCGATATTCAAAAGTATTACCTGAAGTGATGATCCCCTCCCCTCTTAGTTCTCCAGAACAATCTGAGTTCTTGTCTTCCAGATGTATAAAAAATTGAACTCTTTCAGGATGGCTGTCGTCCCGAATGGAAATGATATTCTTTTTACCACTTCCATAATCACCGGCATACTTATATTTCCTACTCAGGGTATCTATAGGATTAATCAATTCCGCTTCATCGCCAAGCGAATCTGTCATCACCAGCATAAATTTTTTAGCAGCAGAATTTAAAACATACACATCATCGCCACTTATTTCCTGATCGTTGGCTACTTGCTTCACCTTTTTCATATTTATATTGAACAAGGGATCTATGATGATTGAAGTGCTGACTCCACCAGATTGTTTGTTTTTGAGCAAAGTAAACCCAGATAAAAATTCATGCTTGCCATTGAAGGCTGTAATGAGCAGTTCTCGCCTACCTCCTCCTACCGCTTTCGACATCAGATACAAATTGTCACTTTTATCCTTAAACTTCCCAATGGCATATAGTTTCAGCTTCTCTGTCTTGAACTCATTTTTCAAAATACTATCAGGTGTAAACTGATTGAATATCTCCTTACTAATCAAAAGACTATCGTGCGTTTTGGCCTGCAGGGATGTATCTCCATAAATAAACGGAAGATTTGCCTGAGGATAAAAATCCACAAATTCCTGAAGATTTACAGAGTCTTCTCCCGACATCGTTTTTTTCTTTTGTTTACAGGAGGCGAACAGAAAAACCAAAATTATCAGAAGGCAAGAGCAGTATCGCATAACTCAACATTTATTTATACAAATAAACAATACTTGGCGAATACTAGCATTTATTTTTTAAAGACTTGAGAATATATATAAAATTATTTTTGATTACTAGAAATATAATTTTAGATTTGTCTAAATTTATTTTTAGAGTGTATGAATAATACTTTTACCGAAGAGAATTATTTAAAAACCATTTATCATTTGCAGCAGAGCTCTGGTACTGTAAGCACAAATGATTTAGCATTTTCATTAAACACTTCACCGGCTTCCATCACAGATATGCTTAAAAAGCTTAGTCGAAAAAAGCTAATCAGTTACAAAGCTTATTATGGCTGCTCACTCACCGCCAAGGGTGAAAACACCGCTCTGGCCATCATTCGCAGACACCGGCTTTGGGAGTATTTTCTATCACAAACACTGGGGTTTGGTTGGGACGAAGTGCACGAAATAGCGGAAGATCTGGAACATATCAGCAATGAAAAATTAATAAACAAACTAGATGAATTTTTGAATTTTCCACAAACAGATCCGCATGGCGACCCTATTCCTGATGCAAGAGGTAGAATGTCAAAACAACTTCAGATATCCTTGTTCAATTTGCAGGAAAAGAAAGTGGCAATTGTTACACAAATTGCCAACCAATCTACACAGGTATTGGAGCTGCTCGAGAAAAAAAATATTCATATAGGCACACATATTGAAGTACTCCAAAGATTTCCGTTTGATGAATCAATGGAAATAAAGACTGATAAAAAACATCTTTCCAATATCACCAAAGAACTATCAAAAATCATTTTATTAAAAACTAATGGACAGGCATCATTCCGAAATTTCACTTAGTGAAGTTCATCAATCCGTTGATACAACCATCCCCCACAAATCACGCTGGAAAAGGGTTTTGGCCTTTTTTGGTCCGGCCTACTTAGTTAGTGTAGGCTATATGGATCCCGGCAACTGGGCCACCGATCTGGCTGGAGGTAGTCAGTTTGGTTACTCGCTGCTTTGGGTATTGATCATGAGTAATATCATGGCATTATTGTTACAAAGTCTTTCTGCAAGATTGGGTATTGTGCGCAACCGAGATCTGGCACAGGCAAACAGAGAAACCTATCCAAAGAAAGTAAACTTTGTGTTGTACATTCTAGCCGAAATAGCTATAGCTGCCACTGATTTGGCAGAAATTCTAGGCATGGCCATCGGACTTCAGTTGCTTACCGGAATGCCACTTATCTGGGGTGTGCTCATTACCTCGTTGGATACATTTTTACTCATGCTACTACAACGATGGGGTATGCGAAAATTGGAAGCATTCATCATTGGACTTATCTTCATTATCGGCATGTCTTTTCTGATACAAATAGTGGTCGCCAAACCGAATGCTTCGGAAGTCATTTCTGGTTTTGTACCTCATTTGGAAAACGAAACAGCCCTTTACATTGCCATCGGCATCATTGGCGCTACTGTAATGCCGCATAACCTTTATCTCCACTCTGCGCTTGTACAAACCAGAAAATTCAAGACCGATGAAGCCGGTATTAAAAAAGCACTTAAGCTAAACTTTATTGATAGTGCTGTGGCGCTGAATTTGGCATTGCTGGTAAATGCAGCTATATTGATACTTGCCGCTACTGTTTTTTACAAAACTGGCCGATCGGATGTGGCTGAAATAAAACAGGCCTATGAATTGCTTCCTCAACATTTGGGCAGTGATTTTGCTGCAAAACTTTTTGCTGTAGCTCTAATTGCTGCAGGACAAAGTAGTACCATCACTGGCACTCTGGCCGGTCAAATAGTCATGGAGGGATATTTACGACTGAGAATCAATCCCATTATGCGAAGACTCATCACCAGACTGATTGCTATAGTACCCGCCGCACTAGTCATACTAATCAATGGGGAAAATGGAGTTGATAGTCTTTTAATTTTTAGTCAGGTAATACTTAGTATGCAATTGGGGTTTGCCGTGATTCCTCTAATTCATTTTGTAAGTGACAAAAAAACGATGGGCATATTTGCCATCAAACCCATTGTGAAAATTGCCGCCTGGTTAATTACCATCGTATTGGTTTACCTCAATACAAGATTGATAGCTGAGGAAATTTCAGACTTTTTTGGAAGTTCAGGAAATATTTTTTGGAAATCAATGATCGTGTTAGGTAGTGTCGGCTTTTTGGTTCTTCTTGCATATATCGTCATCTTTCCATTTAGGAAAAAACTAAGACTGCAAAACATCTTCATTCATGATAAACGCTCAAAATTAAAATTGCATCCTGTGCAGCGTTTTGACAAGATAGCTATTACGCTTGACTTTGGAATACTGGATGAAAAAGTCATCAACTATGCACTCTCTCAGGGCAGCAAAAATGCAAAGTATTTCCTCATACACGTCACAGAAAGCGTGACTGCTACGGCTTATTTTAGTGAGAGCACGGACAATGAAACAAAAATGGATAGAGAATTTTTGGATGATTATGTCAACGAGCTGCGTCTTGCAGGATATAGTGTGGAGGCGAGATTAGGATTTGGAAAAACGGCCAATTCAATTGCATCCATTGTCAAAGAAATAGATGCCAATCTGTTGGTAATTGGAGCTCATGGTCACAAAGGATTTAAGGATTTCATCTTTGGAGAAACCATTAATAATGTGCGGCACTTAGTGAAGGTTCCTGTTTTGGTTGTTCAAGGATAGCTAGTAGTCATCACCTTTTATCTGCACAAGAAAATGATTAATCTCTTCTTATGTCCTGCGTTGAGAGTCTGTTTGGAATATTTCCAAAATATTGAAACCTTTAAAATATCTCCCTGGGTTTAAAAAGTCGATAAAAAGAATGAGTGGGGGGACAATACACTACAAATAATTGATATCACTTCTATTATCAGGAAGGTTTAGTCTGGCTCCTCCATTCCCGATCTCTTAAGAAAATAATTTATCCCAAAAAAAAGCTTTGAGATCATTATTTACTTTATCGGTTTTCTACTTAATATTGTACAACTGTGAATTGGTTTAAAAAAATATTTGGCAAACGAAAAGAGGTTCCGCCTGCGCCCACCAAACCTCGTAAGGTTTATTTTATTCCAGGCTTTGGAGCCGATGAAAAGATTTTTTACAATCTTACATTAGACAATGTGCTGCCAGTTTATGTGAACTGGTTAGACCCACTCCATCATGAAACGTATCAATCCTATGCCGAGCGTATGTCGGCAAGTATTGAAGACGAAGAGCCTATCATAGTGGGTGTTTCCTTTGGAGGCATGCTCACTTTGGAAATAGCCCGAACAAGACCGGTAAGGCAGGTGATTCTGATATCAAGCATTAAATCCTCAAAAGAACTTCCTTTCAAATGGAAATTGGCTGGTAAATTAAGGCTTAACAAAATAGTGCCTTTGAAACGTATTCAGGAATATGAACGTTTTTATGCAAGTGCCAATAAAAAACTGGGTGCATTTACTCCTGAAGAACAGAACTTTGCCAATTCCTACCGGCGTACTATCAAAAAAGGATATCTGCTTTGGGCTTTGGATCAAATAATAAATTGGAACAATGAACAATACCCCACCAATGTGATTCATATTCATGGAGATGAAGACAAAATTTTTCCAATAAAATCTACGCATCCCACCCATATTATTAAGGGAGGCACCCACATGTCCATTGTGAACAGAGCAGATGAAATCAGCCGAATTTTGAATGATGAACTATCTAAAATTCACTAACCCTGAATATAGCTTTGTAGTTGATTGATTGTTTCTCTTTGTTGCATGATAGTCTCTGTAACCACATCACTAATAGATATAATGCCAGCCAGATTGTCTCCTTCAAACACAGGCAGGTAACGAATGTTTTTATCGGACATCAGTGCCATACAACGTTCAATGGGGTCGTTGGGTGATACACTAGGCATATCGGTGGACATGATTTCACCTACTGTGGTATCATTGGAGTGTTTTCCTTTTAATATTACTTTTCGTGAATAATCCCTTTCCGTCATAATTCCCAAAAACTTTTCAGCTTCTTTCACTATCAATGAACCGATATTCTTTTCAGCCATTAATTGAAGTGCCTCAAAAACGCTGGTTTCTGGTGATATACTTATTGCGTTCTGTCCTTTACGTGCTAATATTGCGGCCACCTTTGTCATACAATCAATTTTAGTTTTTTAAAAATATTAAAAAAAAAGCAAAGCCTGAAATTTCAATTCACAAAAGTTCATAATTAATAGATGATACATCGAACTTAAAGTACTCTCTCCTACCCTGTAGTTTGATAATTGGATACTTCTACCAGACCCTTATAAAAAAATCTGCTAAGCAGAAACTATATCCCACCAGTAGATTCACGAACTACCAGGCGTGGCGGTAAAATAATATGTTCGGAAATAGCTTCTTTTTTTTCGGCCCTTTGATATTGTAAAAATATTCGTGCTGCTTCCATACCCAACTGTCTGCCTGGCCTTGCCACAGAAGTAAGTGAAGGTGAGATATATCCGGAAATGGGTGAATCGTCAAAACCCGCCACTGCTATCTCCTCTGGAATTAGCAGTCCCTTATCCCGAATTACTTTCATCGCACCAATTGCTGTCTGATCGTTTACACAAAAAATGGCATCCGGCACTGAAGGCAAATCCAATAATTGACAAACCGGCTTAATAGCACTCTCTACCTTAAAGTCCGTATATATAATTAGCGATTCATCCTCTTCAAATCCATATTTCCTTAAACATTCTATATAACCTCTATATCGCTGCTCGGCAACAGACATGCTCTGGGGCCCTCGCAGGTGGGCTATTCTTTTGCGACCGGTATTGATAAGATGTTCAACTGCAGCAAAAGCCCCATGATAATCATCAATAGTAACACTGCCAGCCGCAAACCCTTCATACTCCCGATCAATGAATATCAATGGCAGATTCCTATGGTATATATTTTCAAAATGCTCGTAATGGCCAGCATCATAGGTTTCCTGTGATACCGATACAAAAATACCTTCCACTCGGTTGGACAATAATTTTTCTAGATAACCCTGCTCAAGTAAAAACTGTTCTTTGGTCACGCAGATATTCAGCGAATATCCCAGCGGTTGCAGCACAGCATCAATGCCTTCGATGATGGCTGATTCATAATAATTGTTGATGGTGGGAACAATTACGCCAATGCTGGCTGTCTTTTTGTTAAGCAGACTCAAAGACACCTGATTGCGTTGATACCCCACTTTTCGGGCATATTCCTGAAGATTCCTTCGGGTATCCTCATTTATGGCCAAATGATTGTTCAATGCTCTGGAAACCGTGGAGGGTGAACATTTAAACTTTTTGGCAATATCTTTTATCGTTACAGGCTTGCTCATTTAATGCTTAAAAATAATCAAAATGTAATTTCAGGATTTCTTCTTAAATTATTTCAAACGTTTGCATTTAAATCGGTTAAAATTTATTGAATTTATAGATTAAGTTTACTTATCTAAAAAGAAACGATGCCTAACGATTCCCTGCTTGTGAAGCCGAATGCTCAAAATAAGCTGTATCATCATTTTACTGCAGCAGATGCCGGATGGAAATATCTCCACTTCGAGGCAAGATTACTCAGCAATACCGAATCTTTTTCAGACAATACCGGCGACTATGAATATTGCATTGTGCTGCTGGGGGGAAATTTCAAAGTAAGTTCCAACAAAGGTGAATGGGAAATCACCAATGGCCGGAAGAATGTATTCAGTGGTATAGCTCATACGCTTTACCTTCCGCGCCGGACTTCATTTACACTCACCGCCACAGCAGACAATACCGATATTGCCATTTGCAAAGTGGCCACCGACCAAGATCACCCCCCTTATCTGAAGCAACCAGAAGAAGCAGCCATAGAATTTCGCGGGGGCGATAATGCCAACCGGCAAATCAACAGTCTGCTCCAGCCTGGCTTTGATTGTCATAAAATTGTGTGTGTGGAAGTATATACACCTTCCGGCAACTGGAGTTCTTATCCGGCACATAAACATGATGAAAGAAAAGTTGATCAAAACGGCAACCTGCTGGAAGCTGAGCTGGAAGAAATTTATTTCTATAAAATTGATAAACCCAACGGTTTTGCCATTCAGCAGGTATATACAGACGACCGCTCGCTGAATGAATTGGTAAAAGTGCACAACAATGAAGTGGTACTGATTCCCAAAGGGTATCATCCGGTGGTGGCCGGTCATGGGTATAATGTGTACTATCTTAATTTTCTGGCAGGCAGCGACCAGTCGCTGGCAAATACCCCCGATCCACAACAGGAATGGATATTCGGAACTTGGAAAGGCCAAGATCCTAGATTGCCGATGGTTACCGCTGAAATGAATCAGAAAGGTTTTTAGTTTGAAGTTTGGGGTTTATGGCTTGGGATCGGGCGTTAAATATTAACTATTTGAAAAGCAGGATTCACCTGAATATAAATGCAAATTTGAATGAACAGAAAATACGATTTACTTACCATAGGAAGGTCTTCCATTGATCTGTATTCCGCCAATGTAGGCAGTCCGTTTACTGATATTAAGGCTTTCAACGCTTTTGTTGGCGGATGCCCCACCAATATAGCAGTAGGTGCCACCAGGCTCGGCTTACAAACGGCTATCCTCACCGGCATCGGTAATGACCAGGTGGGTGCTTTTATTAAAAATTTTTTACAAAAAGAAAAAGTAACCACCGATTTTGTACCCACGATAGATGGCACCCGGAGCTCGGCTGTTATCCTTGGTATTGAACCACCCGACAGGTTTCCGCTGGTATACTACAGGGATAACTGCGCCGATATACATTTACACATCAGCCATGTGGATGCAGTACCGTTCCATGATTTTAAAGCGGCTATTTTTTCGGGCACTGCGTTCAGCAAAGACCCAAGCAGAACAGCCATGTTTTATGCACTGGAACTTGCAGAACAAAATAATGTAACAAAGTTACTTGACCTCGATTTCAGAGCAGATCAGTGGGACGACCCGAGGTCGTTCGGTATTACCATTCGCACCATACTTCCCTTGTTTAATATTGTAATGGGCACTGAAGAGGAAATACTGGCGGCTTATCTTACAGACATCAACCAGGTTTCTATCAAGCACCAGCAAATATCGGCGCCCGAAATAAAAGGGAATATAGACAAAGCCATTCAACGCATCATGCATTCAGGTGTGGAGACACTGATTGTTAAAAGAGGAAAAGAAGGTGCTTCTATTTTTGAAAAAGGGAAGGCTGAAATAAAAGTCCCCGGTTTCCCGGTTGACGTATTGAATGTGCTCGGTGCTGGAGATGCTTTTGCCGGAGGTTTTTCTTATGGTTATCTCAATGGATGGGGCTTATACAAAAGCGTACGCATGGGTAATGCCTGTGGGGCAATTATTGTAACACGTGAAGGCTGCGCCAACTTTATGCCCACTTTGGAAGAAACTATTCAGTTTACGAATGATCGGGGTGGACTGTAAATTCCTAATCTCCCGTAAACATCAATTATCTTTTATAACAATTATCAAATAAGCTATCATGAATATCTTACAGAATTACATTAACGGACAATGGGTAAGCAGCCAATCAACAGAATATTGGGATGTGGTTAACCCAGCCAGCCAAGAGGTAATGGCAAAAGTACCCGCCGGATCGAGTGCCGATGTTGATGCCGCCGCATCTGCTGCCGCAGAAGGGTATAAAGAATGGAAAAGAATACCTGCCGGTAAAAGGATACAATATCTTTTTCGGCTTAAGCAACTTCTCGAAGATAACATGACGGAATTGTCTAAAACGATTACACTCGAATCAGGCAAAACATTTGCTGAAGCGAAGGCAGAATGGGTACGTGCTATCGAAAATGTAGAAAATGCCTGCGGCATCCCCGCACTCATGCAGGGAGATTTTTCTGAAGATATCGCAACCGGAATTGATGAGTATATGATTCGTCAGCCATTGGGGGTTTGTGCTTGTATTACCCCTTTCAATTTTCCGGGAATGATACCCTTTTGGTTCCTGCCTTATGCCATCGCCTGTGGCAATGCCTTCATCATAAAGCCATCCGAAAAAGTGCCCATCACTATGACGAAAGTGATGGAACTAATCCATCAGTTGAACCTTCCTGCCGGTGTGGTAAATATGGTGCATGGCGGAAAAGCAATTGTAGATGGCATCCTCGAACATCCCGATATCAAAGCCATTAGTTTTGTTGGTTCGTCTAATATTGCCCGTTATGTGTACGGCAAAGGTGCCGCCAATGGCAAAAGGGTGCAGGCTCAGGGCGGAGCAAAAAACCCGGTGATCATTCTGCCCGATGCAGATATTGATATGACTTCTCAAATCGTAGTAGACAGCGTCTTCGGTTGCGCGGGTCAGCGCTGCCTAGCAGCTTCCACTATCATTACAGTAGGGGAACATAAAAACGTGACCGAAAGCCTTGTGGAGTTAAGCCGCAGTCGTGCTACCGGTTTTGGATTGGATGAGCATGTAGCCATGGGACCGGTCATCACACCGGCCAGTAAAGTGCGGGTGAGTAATTTGATTGATAAAGGAGTGGCGGAAGGCGGCCAGATTTTAGTTGACGGACGTAATGCAAAAATACCCGGATATGAGCAGGGTAATTTTATTCAACCCACCATTATAGAAAACCTTCCACTCCATGGCGAACTCGCCGGTACTGAAATATTCGGACCAGTGATGAGCCTTGTACATATCCATACGATCGAAGAGGCCATCGCTTATGTCAATGGAAATAAATATGGCAACATGGCCTGTGTATTCACCAGCAGCGGGCTCCATGCGCGTAAGTTCCGCAATGAAGCAGATGCAGGTAATATCGGTATAAATATTGGCGTAGCGGCTCCTGTGGCACAGTTCCCATTCAGTGGCTGGAAAGAAAGCTTTTTTGGCGACCTGCATGGGCAGGGTAAACACGCCATTGAATTTTTCACCCAAACAAAAGTAGTCATTGAGCGATGGATGAATGAATGGACCAGAAAATTTTAGACATCAGACAGGCTTGTCAGCAACATAAACCTTAAATCCAAAATTCCAGCATCAACTTTATGTCAAAAAAACTTAAAATTGGCGTTATCGGTCTCGGCCGGATCGGGCAGATTCATCTTGCTAATCTTTTGCATCATACCCCCAATGCAGAAGTTGTAATTGCATCGGATGTATCCACTGATGCGCACCAGCCGGCAAAGCGATCAGGTGTGGCCACCACAGAAAGTGCAGAAGAAGTGATTGGTCATCCGGATGTGGAAGCCGTGATCATTTGCGCTCCCACTCCAATGCATGTGCCATATACCATTGCCGCCGCACAAGCGAAGAAGCATGTGTTTTGCGAAAAACCCCTCGATGTCTCCATTGCTGATATCAAATCGGCTCAACAGGCTGTGACCGACAATGATGTAAAATTGATGCTGGGCTTTAATCGACGATTCGATCCTAACTTTTTACGGGTACGTCATCTTGTCGCATCGGGAGCCATTGGCGATTCACATATTCTGCGCATCACCAGCCGCGATCCAGCGCCACCACCTTTGGAATATGTAAAGGTTTCCGGTGGTATTTTCTTGGATATGGCCATCCACGATTTTGACATGGCCCGCTATATAACCGGCAGCGAAGTAAAGGATGTTTATGTCAAAGGCGATGCATTGATTGATCCACGGATTAAAGAATACAATGATGTAGATACGGCTGTGATTGTGCTGAGTTTTGAGAACGGTGCCATCGGTGTAATAGACAATAGCCGCCAGGCTGTTTACGGGTATGACCAGCGGCTGGAAATTTTTGGATCAAAGGGAATGGCCAAGGCAGAAAATAATACAGAAGATAATGTAAAGCAATACAACCTTGAAGGCGGCACAAGTGCCCTACCGTTGCATTTCTTTTTGGAACGTTATGAAAAAGCCTATCGCAATTGTATGCAGATATTCGCAGACTGTGTCCTTGACAACAAACCATCTCCCGTAGATGCCCACGATGGGCTAATGGCCACCGCCATTGGAATAGCGGCAGGTATCTCTTTACGTGAAAAACGAACTGTGGCAATTAAAGAAATTTTATAAACAATATAACGATGAATAAACCCGGCTTGCACAGTATTGACATTTTAGTTTTTGCCCTCTATCTCGTAATTATTGGCGTATATGGATATTGGATCTATCGAAAAAAGACTAACAAATCAGACACCGCCTCAGGATTTTTTCTTGCCGAAGGCTCCCTTACTTTTTGGGCCATCGGTGCTTCGCTGATAGCCAGTAACATTTCAGCAGAACATTTTATCGGAATGTCGGGCTCCGGTTTTGCCATTGGGCTAGCCATCTCTTCCTACGAATGGATGGCAGCCGCCACTTTAATTATTGTGGCTGTTTTCTTTTTGCCTGTGTACCTCAAAAATAAAATATATACCATGCCACAGTTTTTACGGCAACGGTATAGCCCAGTAGTAGCTACCACGATGGCAATCTTCTGGTTGCTGCTCTATATATTTGTAAATCTCACTTCTATCATCTATCTCGGTGCGCTAGCATTGGAAGTGACTGCAGGAATTAATTTCGAAATAGCTGTCATTGCTCTTGCCTTGCTGGCAGTCCTTATTACCATCGGAGGCATGAAGGTGATCGGCTATACAGATGTAGTGCAGGTAATTGTATTGATTGTGGGCGGGCTGATGACCACCTATCTCGCCCTAGACCTGGTGGCAAAGGAATTTGATACCAATATTCTTGGCGCATTTGGCACGCTGACAAAAGAGGCAGATTCACATTTTCACATGGTATTAAAGCCAGACAATCCTTACTACAAGGATTTGCCCGGCCTAAGTGTGATCATCGGTGCCATGTGGATTAATAATCTTGCTTACTGGGGTTGCAATCAGTATATCATTCAGCGCACACTGGGTGCCGATCTTGAAACAGGCAGAAAAGGAATTCTATTTGCTGCCTTTTTGAAACTGCTAGTTCCCTTAATCGTTGTCATACCCGGTATTGCTGCCTTTGTTTTATATCAAAATGGTATGTTTCAACAAGAAATGGTGGATGCCACCGGCACGGTAAAACCAGATCATGCCTATCCGGTGTTGTTGAACCTGCTACCCGTGGGATTGAAAGGAGTAGCTTTTGCTGCCCTCACCGCTGCTATTGTGGCCTCACTTGCCGGTAAAGCCAACAGTATCTCCACCATATTTACACTTGATATTTACAAATTATATATCAGGCCCCACGCTTCAGAAAAACATTTGATACGGGTGGGACGCGCTGCCGTATGGATATCTATGTTGATTGCCGTGCTCATTGCCCCACAGTTACGCGTACTCGAACAAGCCTTCCAGTTCATTCAGGAATATTCAAGCTTTGTCACACCGGGTGTTTTTGCCATTTTCTTTTTCGGGATGTTCTGGAAAAGAGCAACTGCCAATGCAGCTTTGATCACCGCTTTACTAACCATTCCATTGTCAGCACTTTTCAAATTCTGGCTACCGGAAATTCCTTTTCTAAACCGGATGGGAATCGTATTTATCGTGCTGTCGGTCATGATGATCAGCATTAGCCTTATTACCAAAAAGGATCAAGTAAAGTCGAATATAATCGTAGAAGTACCTACCTATAACCTAAGTCGGGCCTTCATAATTGGCTCCATCATTATTTGCGGCATACTGGTGGCATTATATTCCGCTTTCTGGTAACCACATAGAGATTGAATATTCTCTTGAAAGGATAACAATACTCAAAAAAATTTAGGCAAATGATTTTACCAGCTTCAGTAACACTATTCAGCTTTACTTGCGACGCTCCGTTCAGCAGCATTGCCAAGCTGAGCCGAAAAGAATAGAGCTGCCGACTAGTATACTTTACTCATTGAAACCATGTTAAAAAAATAACAAAACAAAATTTCAAACTACTAAACGATATTGATAGTAAGACATTTCAAATCTCAAATTACGCCATGCTTGTAACTACGAAACAACTATTTGATCACTGTTATGGCAAATATGCTATTGCCGCTGTGAATGTCTTTTTCATGGAAGAGATTCATGGGTTGTTTTCGGCTGCGCAGGCGGCTAAGGCGCCTTTTATTGTACAAACCACTCCGTTCGCAAGAGATTATGCGAATGCAAAAATGTTGCTGGCTATGATCCATGCCGCGGCGGAGATATACCCAGATGTGGTATATGCCGTTCATCTCGATCATGGATATGAGGAACATATATGGAGCGCCATTGACAGTGGCGGTTATACTTCCGTGATGATAGATGCATCACATGATGATTTTGAAAAAAATAGTGCAAGAACAAAAGCAGTAGTGGATAAAGCGCACGCAAAAAATATTAGTGTGGAAGCTGAGTTGGGAGTGCTGGCGGGCGTTGAAGATGATCTTACTGTACACCAGGATCACTCCTTCTACACCAATCCGGCCGATGTAGAAACTTTCGTGGCGCGCACCCATTGTGACAGTCTTGCCATTGCGGTGGGAACAAGCCACGGCGCATATAAGTTTTCAGGAGGGCAGGGACTACAACTACATATTTTGAAAGAAATACAGGAACGCTTGCCCCGGTTTCCGCTGGTATTGCACGGGGGCTCTAATGTTAGCGAGGAGGTAGTAAAAAGGATTAATGCAGCAGGCGGAAAAATTAAAACGGATGCTAAAGGGGTGCAGGACGATGAGTTGAAAAAAGCCATAGCTTTAGGTATTTGCAAAGTGAATATAGCAACAGACATGCGGCTTGTATGGACGATGGTAAACCGGGAGTTTTTCAGGGACAAGCCGGAAGAATTTGCGCCAACAACCCCGGGAAAAATATTTATGGAAACCTATAAGGAGTTTATTGTAAAGAAATTTGAATTGCTGGGTGCGGTGGGGAAGAGTATAGGGTTTGAGCGTTTTTAGTTTAAGGTTTGAGGTTGATCAGGGAGATAAATAAATAATCCAGATAAAGAAAAAAATTATTTGAAATGAATAAAAGATTAACGGTGGCACAGGCAACAATCGAATTCTTGAAAAACCAATACGTAGAGCGGGATGGAATAGAACAACCTTTCTTTGCCGGTTGCTTTGGAATATTTGGTCATGGCAATGTTGCCGGGTTTGGTCAGGCATTACAGGAGAATCCCGACTTTCGGTACTATCAATGCCGCAATGAACAGTCAATGGTACACACCGCTGTTGCTTACGCCAAAGTAAAAAACAGGCTGAGTACTTTTGTATGCACTACTTCAATTGGCCCCGGTGCCACCAACATGCTTACAGGTGCTGCGCTCGCCACCATCAATCGTTTGCCTGTCTTACTGTTGCCGGGAGATATTTTTGCAACCAGGGCGCCTGCACCGGTATTGCAGCAATTAGAAAGTGCCGCCACACAGGATATTTCTGTGAATGATTGTTTTAAACCCGTTTCCAAATATTGGGACAGGATTAACCGTCCGGAGCAACTCATCTATGCACTGCCTGAAGTAATGCGGGTACTTACATCTCCTGCTGAAACAGGTACAGTGACCTTATCCATGCCGCAGGATGTGCAAACCCATGCCTATGATTTTCCCACATCGCTTTTTGAAAAAAGAGTGTGGCATATCGCCAGAACAAGACCCGATATAGTGGCCCTAAAAAAAGCGGCAGAATGGATCAGAACTGCTAAGAAGCCGGTAATTGTTGCCGGTGGCGGTGCGATCTATAGCGGCGCTTCTGATTCATTACATCATTTCGCCACACAAACCGGTATACCTGTTGGTGAAACCTTTGCCGGCAAAGGCTCAGTAATGTATGATGCCCCATACTGCCTGGGCGGACTTGGCGCCACCGGAACAAAATATGCCATTGAAATAGCCAATGAAGCCGATGTGGTAATGGGTATAGGCACACGGTACAGCGATTTTACAACGGCTTCAAAATCCATATTCAAAAACCAGAATGTCCGGTTTATCAATATCAATGTAAATGAGTTTGACTCGCATAAACATAATGCACTCGCACTAACCGGCGATGCCAAGGCAACCATAGAAGAACTCATGTTGCTGCTGAAAAACTACCAGGTGGCAGATAGCTATCGCCAACGGGTAAGCGAAATGAACAAAGCCTGGGATGATGAGGTAACAAAGATATATGCCGAAGGCAATGGCACCGTGCCGCCGATTGACCAGGCCGTTGTTATCGGCACGCTCAACAGTTTTATGAATAAGGAAGACATCATGATCAACGCTTCGGGTAGCGCCCCCGGCGACCTGCATAAACTCTGGCGGGCAACCAACCCTAAAAATTTTCACCTCGAATACGGCTATTCTACTATGGGCTATGAAATAGCCGCAGGGCTGGGTGCAAAAATGGCGGCTCCTGAAAGAGAAGTGTACATTATCTGCGGTGATGGCGGCTACCTCATGAACAATCATGAAATTATCACGTCAATACAGGAAGGATACAGGTTTACCATTTTGCTGCTCAACAATAACGGCTATGCAAGTATCGGTGGCTTATCGGAGAGCATCGGCAGCGAGCGGTTCGGAACAAAATATTTGTATCGCGACGAACATTCCGGGAAATTATCAGGAGAGGAACTGCCGGTGGACCTGGCAAAGAACGCGGAAAGCCTAGGTGCAGTAGTGATCAAAGCCACAGACGCAGCTTCATTGCAAGCCGCACTGACCGCTGCAAAGCAACAGCAACGCACAACCGTAATCTATATAGAAACACACCTGCACCGTACCGTAAAAGGTTACAATGCCTGGTGGGAAGTGCCGGTGGCTGAAGTGTCCACATCACCCCTTGTGCAAAAAGCTTTCGAAACATATAAAGAAAATAAAAAACAACAACGTATATTTTAACACTATGAACTTCGATAATATTTCGCTTGGAATAGCCCCTATCAACTGGACAAACGACGACATGCCTGAGCTTGGCGCAGAAAACACTTTTGAACAATGCATCAGCGAGATGGCACTTGCAGGATATAAAGGCTGCGAAGTAGGAAACAAATTCCCCCGTAACGTGCATCTGCTTAAAAAAGCGCTTGTGCTGCGTGGACTGAAAATATGTAACCAATGGAACAGCTACGAGCTTACAACCAAATCGCTGGAAGAAAATAAGAAAAACTTCATTCAACTGCTCAATTTCCTTGAAGCGATGGACGCAAAGGTGATTGGAGGCGGTGAAACCGGCAACAGTTGCCAAGGTAAAAAAGACGTGCCCGTGCTTGAAGGGAAAGGCATGCTTGATACCAATGAAGACTGGAAAAAATTCACTTATGGATTGAATGAATTGGGGAAGATAGCCCGCGACCGTGGCGTGAAACTTGCATTTCACCATCACATGGGCACCTGCATACAAACTATGGCCGAAACCGAAAGGATGTTAAATGAAACGGATCCTGAAAATGTATACCTTAATTACGATTGCGGCCATTTTTATTTTACCGGAGAAGATCCTGTAGCCTGTCTTAAAAAATTTATTTCACGCACAGCTCATATACACCTCAAAGACATTCGCCCCAAAGTGTTGCATCAGGTCCAAGACAAGCGGATGAGTTTTCTTGATGCCGTAAAAGACGGCGTGTTTACTGTACCGGGAGATGAAGAAGGCTGTATCAATTTTCCTGACTTATTCGACATCATCAAATCATCGGATTATTCCGGCTGGATGGTGGTGGAAGCCGAACAGGATCCCGCAAAAGCCAATCCTTTTGAATATGCATTGATGGCGAGAGAGTATATCAGGAGATTGACGGGGCTGTAGTAAAAAAAGTTTAATACAGAAATAGATAGCAGTGAGTAGCTTTCATACTCATGATGGAAAAATAGGGAATGTATTGGGCGCAATTAATTTTTCCCCTACTACAATTCATTTACCTTCACTACTGTTTGCTTCATTTATTATTCTAAAATTTTACGTTTTGAGTAAGATATTTCCTGCAGGTCTATTCGTGTTGTCCATTCTATTCAATCTATGTTTTAGTTCACTGAAAGCACAAAACACGAATGAGCCATTATTACCATTTCTGATCAACGAATACTCTAATGATGTGGCAGATTTGAACAGAGTATATATCTTCCCATTTAGTGAAGAGTATTTCAACCGATTTGAACAATTACATGCCATGTGGACAAAAAAAATGCAGGCCATTGATTTTGACAAATTGGAAGTTTCTGCTCAGGTTGATTACTTATTACAGAAAAGAAATATTGAAAACGATCAATATGAGTTGGCTCAAAACAAAACGAAATTTGAACAAGTAAGCTACGCTGTTCCTTTTGCCCATATGATAATGGATTTGCAAAAGAAAAGACGCAGAGGCACCACTCCTGATGCTGGCCAGTGGGCAGCTTCACTCAGTCAGGTAAAGAACGAAATTCAAAAAGCGAAAACGATTATCGCCAAAACACCCATCCAAAATAATGCCTTAAAGTCTGTGGTCAATCAGATGATTAGAGATCTTCGTGCAGGACTACAAAGTGTGCATTCTTTTTACAATGGATATAACCCAGAGTATAGTTGGTGGATGCAGAAAACCTATCCGGAAACAGATTCGGCATTAGCATCCTTTGCGAGTTGGATAGCAGCACAACCAGTAGCTGAAAAGGAAAAAGCTTTAGATAATTCAGGCATCATAGGTCACCAGGAAGGAAGGGAAGAAATGATACGTCTTTTGAAAAGTGAAATGATTGCCTATACACCAGAAGAACTTGTAACAATTGCCGAACAACAATATGCATGGTGTCAAGATCAGATGATCAAAGTATCAGAGCAAATGGGGTTTAAGAAAGACTGGAAATCCGCACTTGAACAAGTGAAACTTCATTCATTAAGACCGGGAGAGCAACCAGCCTTAATCAATAGATTGCAGGAAGAAGCGATTTCTTTTATCGACAGTCTGGATCTGGTAACCATTCCTGCACTGTCGAAAGAGCTTTGGCGAATGGATATGCTTTCAGTGCAAATGATGAAGTTTGCATCCTATTTTTTAGGAGGTGCAGAAATCTTAATCGCGTACCCTCATGCTGATCAGGACTTCGAAACAAAAAATATGATCATGCGAAGTGGCAACTATGGATTTGCCCATGCAGAAGTATTTCATGAACTAATTCCCGGCCACAATCTGCAACACTTTATGTTTAAAAGATATAAGACATACCGTAGACCCTTCAATTCTCCATTCTCCACCGAAGGCTGGCCTTTCTACTGGGAAATGCTTTTGTGGGATAAGGGTTTCAATAAAACCAATGACGAAAAAGCAGGAGCCTTGTTTTGGAGAATGACCCGGTGTGCACGTATCGTATTTTCGCTCAACTACCATTTAGGGAGATGGACTCCCCAACAATGTATAGATTACCTGGTAGAAAAAGTGGGACTGGAACCGTTTAGTGCAGAATCGGAAGTACGCCGATCCTTTACCGGAGGCTATGGGCCACTATACCAGCTCGCTTACATGACAGGTGCATTGCAAATGTATTCGTTGCATCAGGAACTGGTGGGTTCAGCGAAAATGACCAATAAACAATTTAATGATGCCTACCTGCACAATGGTAATATTCCGATTGAAATGTTGAGAGCCATTCTTCTAAATAAAAAGCTAAAGAAAAACTATACCACAGAATGGAAATTTAATACCCATTGAAAATAGGGTGCATACTTTGTATGGAGCGCCTGTTTAAAACTTGTTGTTCATTGGATATTATTAGATACATATCCAGCCATCATAACGCATTTATTGAACAAATAATCAGGTCCCCGTTTCAATTTTAGACAAGTGCTGGAAACAAGCAATTACAATGAAGACATCATTAAACTTTTTCTACTAACATTCTTTCACAGACAGTCTGACTCAGCGTTTCAGCAGCTCGTTTGGCATAACTTACTATCATAGAACCATCAAAGGTTTCTACAGATTTAATTTTCATTTTGAGTCCAAGGCTTATGTCACGGTTGTTCAAAAATTTCAAAAACTCATCCGTTGTATTAAGGACCGCCGTCAACACTACCACATGTCCTGCCTTACATTCGCTGAGTTTACTGTATTCCTTCCAAACCATTTTTCCATTTTTATCGGGAATAGGTGATCCGTGCGGATCTAATTTGGGGAAGCCAAGTAATTCATCCATTTTAGCAAAAAACTCAGGAGATTTTATATGCTCCATCTGTTCTGCAATATCATGCACCTGTTCCCATCCAAATCCCATTCTTTCCACCAGGAACATTTCCGTGAGCCGGTGTTTACGAACAATCAGTGCCGCATCCCTCTTCCCTTTATCTGTTAGCTTTAAGGGCTTGTAACTTTCGTAATGAACCAAATTCTTTGCGGCCAACTTCTTTACCATACTGGTGACTGTTGGCATTTTTAATTCCAAACGTTTGGAAAGTTCATTCACATTCACGTCCCCTGTTTCATTAGCCAGCGATAGCATGGCCTTTAAATAGTTTTCTTCAGTCAACGAGTTCATGAAGCAAAGATAGGGATGCAAGGATTACCTAATCATTGAAAAAGAAATATAAAATAAATATTATTAGATCCGTCTAACTTTTTATATTTGCCTACTCAAACTATAATATTTTATGTGGCATAAAAAATATCTGGCTTCTTTTTCAATCTTGTGCGTGGTGATGGTGATTGCCTATTCCTGCAAAAAGTTAATGCCTGCTGCCGCTCCTGAAGAGCATATATTAGACGGGTTTGTGGAAGGGCTGAATGCACAGCAATCTGCACAATTTTTAAAAGGAGACTTTGCCTTTAATGATGAACTATTCAATTCAACCACCGGATTGGGACCCTTATTTGTAACCACCAGTTGCGCAAGCTGTCATGCTGGCGATGGAAAAGGTCATCCTTTTTCCACCCTGACTCGCTTTGGCCAAACAGACAGCACAGGAAATAAATTCCTTCATTTAGGTGGACCGCAACTGCAAAACAGGGCTTTGCCTGGCTATAGCCCTGAGCGCATTCCCACAGGAGCCACTTTTTCCAATTTTACACCACCAGCAGTGACTGGATTGGGTTTTTTGCAACATGTTTCCGATGCAGACCTATTGGCCATGGCCGACCCTACCGACCAAGATGGAGATGATATTTCGGGAGTTCCTAACTGGATTGATATTCCTTCTTATATTTCAGTTCCATCTAATTCCATCACCAAAAATGGCAAATACATTGGTCGCTTTGGTAAGAAAGCCAATGCTTTCGATCTCCTGCATCAAACGGTAAATGCATATAATGAAGACATGGGTATTGCATCCACTTTTCACCCCATTGATGTCTTTAGCAATCTGGAGATAGACCCTGAAGTTTCAAACCAAACGGTACACAATGTGGTTTTCTATTTACAAACCCTTAAAGCCCCCATTCCACGAAACGCCAAGGATGGACAAGTGATATTTGGAGAAAAAATATTTAAACAAATAAAATGTGATGGCTGCCACAAACCAACACTTACTACTGGATATTCCTCCATTGCGCCTCTGTCTTTTAAAACATTTCACCCCTATACCGATTTGCTTTTGCATGATATGGGTAGTGGTCTGGACGATGGATATACAGAAGGAAATGCCCTTACGAGTGAATGGCGAACACCTCCTTTATGGGGTTTGGGGCTGTCTGAAAAATCTCAGGGTGGACAATATTTTCTAATGCATGACGGAAGAGCTATAAGTATTGAGCAAGCCATCGAAATGCATGGAGGGGAAGCTGAAAATAGCCGGTTGCAGTTTCAAAAATTAACTACTTCTGATAGGCAAGCTCTTATCAAATTCTTAAAATCATTATAATGGACAGAAAGGGATTTATCAAATCTTGTGGCATGGCCTGCCTGGGAGGGTCAGCTATGGCAGTATTGCTGGAAAGTTGCGCCACTGGTAGCTATTTTGCAAAATCAAACAATACCCAAAATCAAATAATCATTCCAAAATCTGAGTTTATTAGTTTCTCCAAAGGGAAAACCAATGACCGGAAATATGTACTGGTAAAGCACGAAAAATTTAGCTACCCAATATGTATTTACAAACTGGATGAGGAAAATTATTCTGCCTTGCTCATGCAATGCACACATAAAGGTTGCGAACTGAAGCCCCAGGGAAATTATCTGGCCTGCCCTTGCCATGGCAGCGAATTTGACAACAAAGGAGTGGTGCAAAACCCACCTGCTGAACAGAACTTACAAAACTTCCAAACCAAAGCGGATGACAAAAATGTTTACATCAATCTTTAAATACCTACCGATAATATTCATTGCAATGTATTCTGTTGTAGAAGCAAATTGCCAGACCGATACTGCAAAATATATTAGGCGAATAGCCAGCGATACAACGCAATCCTCGTTAAATATGGATGCAGCATACAACCGTCCAGTTTTTTCAGTAGGAAAACTGCCTGTAGCGATAGGCGGCTACCTGGAAGCGAATACGCAATATGCCACTACAGATGGTGTTTCAGAAGGTCTGTCCTTTCAGGCAAAACGCTTTACGATATTCCTTTCCTCCACTATTGCACCCAAAATAAAGTTTCTTTCGGAACTGGAGTTTGAAGATGGGACAAAAGAAATCAATTTGGAATTTGCAGCAATGGATGTGGAGCTGCACACGCTGTTGAATGTAAGAGGAGGCATTATTATGAACCCTATTGGTGCATTTAATCAAAATCATGATGGGCCTCGTTGGGATTTTGTCGATCGGCCTATTGCTGCTACTACCCTCATTCCGGCCACCCTGTCGAATGCAGGTTTTGGACTGCATGGAAAACATTTTGTGCATGAATGGACTTTGGGATATGAAACTTATATTACCAATGGATTCAATGATAAGATCATTGACAATGCAGAAAACAGAACTTCTCTGGCCGCTGGAAAATCTGATCCGGAAAGGTTTGAAGAAAACTTTAGTGGTGTTCCAATGTTTACAGGCAAGATTGCTGTGCGAAATAGAAAAATTGGCGAATTCGGTTGTTCTTATATGTCTGGAGTGTATAACAAATGGCGGGATGATGGGGTTGTTTTGGATAAGAAAAGAAGGGCGAAAGTGTTGGCCATTGATTTCAATACTTCGCTATTAAATGACAGAGTATATGTGAATGCTGAACTTGCAAAAATAATGGTGGATATTCCAGACACTTACAGCCAGCAATATGGTTCCAAACAGATGGGTGGCTATCTTGATATTGTTGGCACCCTGCTAAAAAGGAACTTGATGAATTGGCGAAATGCGAGGTTGAATCTTGGTTTTCGGTTGGAATATGCCGATTATAACAGGGGGAAATTTTTGGAAACTCAGGGCAATATAGCTGATGATCTTTGGGCAATTGTTCCGGTACTAGCGTTTAGACCGGTTGGCAATACAGTAATTCGGTTCAACTATCGCCATCAGCAGCAAAGAGATCTTTTAGGCAATCCTGCTTCAAAAACAGGCGCTGTTCAATTAGGCTTCTCAACCTATTTTTAGGTTGATGATTTCTCATGACCATTGTTGATTTGACTGTGTTGATACACCATGAATTGACAAATATGTTTGTGTAGATTTTTTGGACCAGAAAGAAAACATAGATGAACCGATTGTATCAAACTTTCGAAATATACTCATAGATGGCAATAAAATATTGGTCTCCTTTTGCCTCCTTAGTATTTTAGGAGATATTTTAATAGGCCGGTTTATTTATTTACTTTTACGCAAAGAGTATTGTATGCATAGCATGATTTCAGAAGGCATAATGGTGAATGTTGAGGTTTTTTACCAACCGGAATACAGCAATCCGATGCAGAGCGAATTCATGTTTGCCTATCGCATCACACTTGAAAACTTTAATTCCTTTACTGTTAGACTGCTTCGTCGAAAGTGGCATATTTTCGATAGCAATGGCACTTATCGGGAAGTGGAAGGTGAGGGTGTGGTGGGCGTGCAACCTGTGCTTCAACCCGGAAAAAGCTATCAGTACACCAGTGGTTGCAATCTAAATACAGATATGGGAAAAATGAAGGGGATATATGAAATGGAGGAACTAGATACTTTTAAAAAATTTCAGGTACAAATACCTGAATTTGAAATGATCACTCCAGCCAAAGAAAACTAATTCCTTCTTTCTATAAATATTGCTCTACTTAAATCACCAGTTATCACCCTGCTCTTCATTTAATTTTTCAGAAACATCTTCGGGTGCATTTTCTTTCCAGTATGGGTCGTACTTTACGAATCCGGAAAGCCAAAGGCTACGGGACAATCGCATCAACCAGGGTTGCAATAATATCAAAAGCAGGGTATTAAAAATAAGCCAGTAGATGAATCGATTGTCGGAAGCCGAGAAACCGATAATCACCCACCAGGCAACGGCAGTGGCCACTGTGAGTGCAAAAGAAATCATATAACTGATATAGCCAGTTCCATAATAAAAGCCGACTTCCAGTTCGGTTGGTTGACTACAAATAGCACATGTTTTGTTCATCTTGAGCAGGCTGCTTCCATACTTAAAACTAAAGGGATTCTGAAATATTTTTCCTTCTCTACACCTGGGACAATAACATCCTAAAACTGTACTTAACAAACTCCTTTTTGCTATGGTGGTTTCTTTGTCCATACTTTATTTATTAACGATTGCGTTTAATATTTCTTCCATTTTTGAACTGCGGCTTCCCTTTATTAAAAAATAGGTTTGATCAAAATTTTGTTGGCCCACCCATTTTGCTGCATCGGTTGAATTTTCAAAATGGTGATACCTTGTTTTGAATGGTTCAAATGGCTTTCCAACCAGAACTACCTGATCCCAGTGGTGTTGTTCAATCTGATCGATTAATAGCTTATGTTCGCCTTCGCTGGCCTCCCCCATTTCGGCCATGGCCCCCAACATCAAAACCTTTTTGGGTGCAGAAATATGGGAGAAATTTTCGATGGCCAGTGCCATGCTACTGGGATTGGCATTGTAGGCATCCAGAATAATTTTATTGTATCCATCTTCTATCAATTGCGACCGACTGTTGGAGGGCGTAAAGGCTTCAATGGCCTTTTTTATATTTTTCAAAGGCACACCAAACGCATGTCCAACAGCTACTGCTGCCAACACATTTGGCAAATTGTAATCTCCCACCAGCTGGGAATGAATGCTTAGAGGTTCATCCTCAATCATAATATCCACTATTAACATGGTACTGGACTGATCTGCGATGTTTCCAGTAATAGTTGCCGCACGGGTACCGTAAGTGATTACATTTTTGATGCCAGCACTCATTGCACCTAGATACTCATAATCCTTCATCATAAAAATGGTGGCATCCGGTTTTGCTCTCAAATATTCAAACAACTCCCCCTTCCCTTTTCGCACACCTTCCAGGCTTCCAAACCCTTCCAAATGCGCTTTACCGCAATTGGTGATAAGCCCATGAGTAGGTTCGGCAATCACACAATAACTTGCTATTTCCCGAAGATGGTTAGCCCCCATTTCAACAACAGCTAATTCGGCATCAGGCTTTATTTTTAATATCGTCAATGGAATACCAATATGATTATTCAAATTCCCTTCGGTGGTATAAACCCGGTATTGCTCGCTCAGTACTGCATGAACCAATTCCTTAGTAGTAGTCTTTCCATTACTTCCGGTGATGGCTAAAAAGGGTATTGAAAATTGTTTGCGATGGTGGTTAGCCAATTGCTGTAAAGCCACTAATACGTTCTCTACAAGTATAGTTTTTCCGGGAATTTCAAATTTTGCATCATCAATAATCGCATACACTGCCCCTGCATCTAGTGCCTTTTGTGCAAAAGCATTTCCATTGAAATTGGGTCCATTCAAGGCAAAAAACAAATCACCGGTTTTGAGCTTTCTGGTATCTGTTTGCACACTGGGGTACTGTAGAAAAATATTGTAAAGTGCCTCTATTGTCATAGGCGCAAATGTAATCAAACCTAATATGTTTAGAATAATTTGTTGCCTTACCTTAGCAGGAAATTTTTTGATATGAGTTTTAGAATTGGAAGCGGTATAGATTTTCATGAGTTGGTAGAGGGGCGTGATCTTTGGATAGGAGGTGTTTTGATTCCTCATACCAAAGGTGCCCTTGGACATAGCGATGCGGATGTGCTGCTTCATGCTATTTGTGATGCTTTGTTAGGGGCTTTGGCTTTGGGCGATATTGGGGTGCATTTCCCAAATACGGATGAACGTTTCAAAGATATTGACAGTAAAATATTATTAGCCTCCTGCGTACAACTAATAAACGAAAAAGGATATCGGATCATAAATATTGATTCCAGTCTATGTTTGCAGGAACCCAAAATAAAACCTTATGTCCCCACTATGCAGGTGGCTATTGCGGGTATTTGCCAAATTGAAATTTCGGATATTTCCATAAAAGCAACTACTACTGAACATTTGGGATTTGTGGGCCGGGAGGAAGGTTTGGTGGCGTATGCCACAGTGTTGTTGGAAAAGAAACGCACTGTGTAAGTTTTACAGTAGATTTTTCGAAAAATATTTCCTATATGCCCCTTCCTTTTTCTATATTTGGAGATCTTACGCCCTTTGTATTATTAAGAACCAATATCGTTGTATGACAAAAAACAGGTTGCCCTTCCCCATTTTTAGACTGGTGCTTCTTTTTTTATTGATAAGTATGGCTCAATTCGCAGTTGCCCAAAATGCAGTTTGTGGTTTCGATCCTATTTATCAAAAACAACTTAGAGACCCCATATTAGCGCAAAGAATCAATGCGGCTAACGAAAGAATAGGCCAAAAGCAAAAGTCTATTCAGGCCATGTTGCAATCGGGCAAAAAACTAGATGTCATAACCGGACCGGGTGGTAGTCTTTATGAAATTCCGGTGGTAGTGCATGTGATCCATAAGGGAGAGACTATTGGTTCTACCAATAATCCAAGCGATGCTACTATTGGATCCATGATTGCTTTTTTAAATGAGGTTTATGCAGGCGCCAATATTCCTTCTGGTGGAGTAAGTACCCCTGTTCGGTTTACACTGGCAAAGAGAGATCCAAACTGCCAATCCACCAATGGGATAGTTAGAGTAAATGCCAGTAATGATGCCGAGTATGTGGCAAACGGTGTAGGCGAAGGAGTAACAGGACAGGGCATTTCCGATGCCAATCTAAAAAGCAAGAGCCGTTGGCCGGCAGATGCCTATTATAATATTTGGATCGTATGGCAAATTTGGGACAATGACCCTTCAACCACTACAAACGGCTATGCCTATTTTCCAGGAGCTGGTAATTTGGATGGAACTGTTATGATTGGCAATGTAGCCAATGGCACAGCTCAAACCCTTACACACGAAATGGGACACGCCATGGGTTTATACCATACCTTTCAGGGCAATGAAACAACCTGTGGTGTGGAAACAAGTTGTACGACTCAGGGCGATCGGGTTTGCGATACCGACCCTCATAGAAAATTGTACACTTGCCCTCCTGAAACACACGCAACAAATAAAAATGATTGCACTGGAAATAACTGGGGCTTGCTACCTAAAAACATCATGAGCTATTTTAGTTGCAGAGATAGATTTTCCGGAGGTCAGGGAGCACGTCTTTTGTCCACTCTGCTTACAGAGCGATATAGTTTAGCTACCTCGCTGGGTGGAACGCCTTTACCAATAAATCCAATACCTACTGTTCCACATCCTACTACTGTGGCTAATAATGCAAATTCTGCTATTGGTCCCACCATAGTGAAAATTCTAAATCAAAACCTCTATCAGGAGTCTGATGCAAACTATGCAAATGCGACCATTGCCTACGAGGATTATAGTTGTACAGCTGGAGCCTTTCTCAACTCTACCGACAATCACACACTGGAAGTTACAACCAGAGGCAGCAATCGTCAAAGAGTGAAAGTGTGGCTCAATCTGAATAATAATACCACCTTTGAACCAGATGAACTCATCGCTACCAGTATCACCCCTTCGGGAACCACTGGAGAATATATTCACGTTTTCACATTGCCTTCTTCTAAATTAAATGCAGTAGGCACCCACAAAAACAAACCTTTAAGATTAAGAGTGGCCTCCGATTATTTAAACTCGCCAGATTATAGTTTTGATACGGAGTTAAAATATGGCCAAATGGAAGATTATTCCATTACGCTTTTAGGTGGCCTTCCTGTTACATTTGGTAATTTTAAGGCCGGCATTTTCGGCAATCAACTCAAAGTGAACTGGCAATCTCTCACAGAAAAAAACAATAAGCAATACCTGATTCAGGTATCTCAGGATGGCAAAACATTTTTCACCATTGGAGAGCAATTGTCCAAAGCCACCAATGGCAATAGCGATGAGGCCATCGACTATGAGTTTTCTGGATCTCTTCAAGACTTTAATGGGGTGTTTGCCACTTTATTTTTGATTTCCTTATTTTCCCTCATTAGAAATAAGAGAAAAAGAATATTGAACTTTTCGTTGATCATTGGAATATCTTGTTGTCTTGTATTCATTGGAAACTCCTGCAACAAAAAAGCCATCGAAATGCAACAGGAGCAATCGGAATTGTATTTAAGAATTGCTCAGGTAGATAAAGACGGAACCACTCAGCACTCTAAGGTGATTCGGGTAACTAAACAATAAGTATCAATAATAAATTTTATAAGAGGCAGTTCAAAAAATGAGCTGCCTCTTCTGTTAGAAGCAATAGGGAAAATGCCAGTTCAGTCGAAAATCCAGCTTCTTTGAAATCCAATGATCCCAAATCCTTTGATAGTTGATTGCGATGATCATCATTTTCAATAAGATTTCATTAGCTTCATTTTAATAAAAAAATTTGTGGGAAGATTTTTTGGTAACAACGTACCGCAGGTAGTCTGGGCGTTTTATACTGGGGGGTATCAGCTGGCTCAAAAACTGAAAAGGCAGAACGCTGAATTTTTACGACAAGCTGTCTAATTAAAAAAATTATTTTGGCTTTAACGGAAACAGACAGACTAAGCACGGCATTAAAAAAATTGATATCGAATAACAAAAGAAACCCGGCTTTATATACTGCCAGAAGTTGTACGTTTTTGGAATATTTTTGCCCGATTCAAAAAAAAAAAATTTATTACCCAATAGTTTAAAATAAATCCCTCTTTGTCTGGAACTACTTTAAAGTGATCAGAAACTGGCAAATCGGCTTTTTAAACTATTTAATATTTGAACTGTTATATTCATTTTCAATTCAATCTTGTTCAACATTTATCTTTTAGAATATGAATTTATCTTATCAAGAATACTTACCAGCAGATTTTGATGCCCAGTCCAAGGTTTGGGTATATCAATGCAATCGAATCCTAACCATGCAAGAAGCATTGGAAACAGAGGCTCAAATTGAGTCTTTTGTAGCAGAATGGGCAAGTCATGGCGATCAGGTGAAAGCCGCTGGTTTCTTGTTCTTTGGTCAATTTTTGATTTTGATGGCAGACGAAACCGTAACCACAGTAGGTGGATGCAGTACAGATGGCTCTATGCGTTTTGTAAAATCCTTGGAAAAAACCTTTAGCGTGAATTTCTTCGACCGGACATCTTTGGCTTTTGTTATCAAGGACAAAGTGCAACTACTCCCCTACTCGCAGGTGCAATATGCCTTGGATAATAAATTCATTTCGCCCGACACACTATATTTCAACAACCTGGTGGCTACCAAGCAAGAGCTGGAAAACAATTGGTTGGTACCTCTAAAAGAAAGTTGGTTAAAAGATAGATTAGCCATTCCGGTTTAGTCAGTAATAAGACAATCATTATTTTCTGGCCGTTATCCAATCCCTTTTCATTGGATAATTTTCATTGAAACCCAACCAGAAAAGAACAGCCGCAAGCGAAATCAATATCAATTTTGAGATTTGGGGCAGGCCCAAGTCCTAAACCCCAATAACCAAAATATATAACTTTGTAAAAATTAAAATACATGCTGGATACTATAGAAAGTGCCATTGAGGCGATAAGAAACGGTAAGTTAGTCATTGTGGTGGATGATGAAGATCGGGAAAATGAAGGCGACTTTATTGCTGCAGCGGCAGGCATCACACCAGAGATTGTAAACTTTATGGCCACGCACGGCCGTGGATTGATCTGTGCTCCTTTGCCAGAAGATCGTTGTGATGAACTGGGCTTGGAACTGATGGTAAGTAACAATACAGCGCTTCACGAAACGGCTTTTACCATTTCAGTGGATTTGTTAGGCCATGGCTGCACCACGGGTATTTCGGCGCATGACAGAGCAAAAACGATTGAAGCATTAAACAATCCATTCACCAGTCCAGCCAATCTGGGCCGACCCGGACATATTTTTCCGCTTCGTTCCAAAAAAGGGGGCGTATTGCGTCGGGTAGGCCATACCGAAGCCGCTACCGACCTAGCCAGACTTGCCGGTTTTCCTTACCCTCATGGAAGTGTGCTGGTAGAAATCATGAATGAAGACGGCTCTATGGCCAGATTGCCCGATTTGGAAAAAGTGGCCAAAAAGTTTGATCTGAAATTAGTGTCCATAGAGGATTTGATTGAATACCGACTGAAACGCGACACCCTGATTGAAGAAATCGTGCGTGTAAAAATGCCTACGAAATATGGAGATTTTATCCTTGTAGCTTTTAAAGATAAAAACAGCAACAACGAGCATCTGGCGTTAATAAAAGGTGAGTGGGAAAAAGATGATCCGGTGTTGGTGAGGGTTCACTCCTCTTGTTTTACCGGCGACATATTATCCAGTCTGCGTTGCGATTGTGGCGATCAACTTCATGCAGCTATGGAAATGGTGGAAAAAGAAGGCACGGGCGTGATTTTGTACATGAATCAGGAGGGACGAGGTATTGGACTCATGAACAAACTGAAAGCTTATAAACTTCAGGAAGAAGGATTAGACACTGTGGAAGCCAATCTTCATCTGGGTTTCAAGATGGATGAACGCGATTATGGTGTGGGAGCCCAAATCCTGCGTCATCTGAACGTGACCAAACTCAGGTTGATGAGCAATAATCCTAAAAAAAGGATTGGTCTGATTGGATATGGATTAAGTGTTGTGGAAAATGTGCCCATAGTGATCAGCCCCAATGAACACAACGAAAAATATTTAAATACAAAACGCGAAAAACTGGGCCATGAGTTTTAAGCTTGTCCAACGCTGAATGTCAGCAAAGCCAGTCTAAATTTCTATATGTCAAAGCCATCATTTGAATTCTGACAAGTTCATTGCTATCACAAAATCAGATTTCTGATATCGTTCTGTCAAAAGGACTTTTCACTAACTAGTAAAATTTTATTTGACAGTATAGTGGTTAGCTTTTAGTTTTACTACTCAGGCAATAGTAAGATGAAATTTATTGATTCCTTTTTATTGGCATTCCGAACCATCAAGAGCAATACCCTACGTACTGCCCTCACGGTGGCAATTATTGCGTTCGGCATTATGGCCCTTGTGGGTATCATTACCGCTATCAAAGCCATGAACCAGAAATTCACAGAAAGTTTTGTGAGTATGGGTGCTAATGCTTTTACCATCCGGTACAAGGAAAGAAATGTGAGGATGGGGTTTAGCGACGGCGATGGCGGTAAATTGTCCGTTTCCAAAAAAAACAAGAAAGAAAAAAAGTCAAATCTGGATAAACGAATCACTAAAAACGAAGCCGAATATTTTGCCACTCATTATAATTTTCCCGGCACCAAAACAAGCCTTTCTGTATTTGGAAACAATTCCAATATCATCTCCTACAATGACAAAAAGACATCCCCAAATATCATGATGTTTGGTGGGGATGAAAACTATCTGGAGTTGAATGGTTACAACCTTTTGAATGGAAGAAATTTCACAAAGCAAGAGATCAACAACGCAAAAAACCTTTGTGTGCTGGGATATGATATAGCCAAAAAATTTTTTGCCGAAGCCGTGGATAGAGCCGTTGGAAAGTCAATCCGGATCAATAACCTGGCCTATCAGGTGACTGGTGTATTGGAGAGTCGGGGAGCTACATTTGGTTTTAGCAGGGACAATATGGTCATTATCGGTTATCGAAATCTCAATAAAAATTTCACTGGCAAGAATGCATCATTTGTATTGGCTGTAAAAGTAGATGATATCAATACAATGAATGAAGCCATGGGCGAGGCAGAATCCACATTTAGAGGAGTAAGAAAAAACGGCATAACAGAGGAAAGCAATTTTGTTTTGGACAAGAGCGATAGCATAGTAGAGCAAGCCATGAACAGTTTAGGATTCCTGACAATTTCAGCTTCCGTCATTGGTCTGATCACATTAATTGGAGCAGCCATTGGTCTGATGAATATTATGCTGGTGAGTGTGGCAGAACGCACCAAAGAAGTAGGCCTAATTAAAGCTATCGGAGGCAAAAGCAAAATGATAAAACAGCAGTTTTTGTTGGAAGCTATCATCATAAGCATATTAGGAGCAATACTCGGCATCCTGTTAGGAATTATGGTAGGCAATAGTTTCTCATTGTTATTGGGAACTAGTTTTGTAGTACCCTGGGACTGGGTGGTTTATGGAATATTGATTTGCACAATAGTAGGATTGCTGGCCGGTCTATATCCTGCTATTAAAGCAGGAAAATTAAATCCAATAGAGGCTTTAAGATATGAGTAAGAGAATCGGGAAATAATAATTTTCCTGAATTTGTAAACTGTATCATTGTTCAGTACAATCCTTATATTTGTGCCTCATCTAAACATCTTCAAAAATATATGTCAGAAGAGATAGAAGACTTTGATGCCGATTTAGCAGGTGAACAAGGTAAAGATCAAAAGACGGGTTGGTTTCGCAGAATAAAAAAAGGCATTCTAACTAAAACCTCAGAGAAGAAAGAAATACAGGAAGGTCTTTGGACCAAATGTCCTGAGTGCAATTATATATCCACACTGGCAGAACTGAATGAGCAATTATATGTTTGTCCCAAGTGCGATTATCACCATCGATTAAATAGCTTACAGTACTACGAAGTATTGTTTGATAATAATGAGTTTGAAGAGCTATTTACTAATATAAAAAGTAAAGACTTTTTAGGCTTTACCGATTTAAAATCCTACAACAAAAGGTTGGAAGATATCTGGTCAAACACCAGCCTGAACGACTCCATGCGTGTAGCCGTAGGACATGTAGATGGAGAGAAAATGGTGATTGCTTGTATGGATTTTGAATTTATTGGCGGTTCCTTGGGTAGTGTGATGGGTGAAAAATTTGCCCGTGCAGTAGATTATTGCATTCAGCACAAACTTCCATACATGGTCATCAACAAAAGTGGTGGTGCCAGAATGATGGAAAGTGCTTTCTCGCTGATGCAAATGGCCAAAACCAGTGGAAAGCTTTCTCAATTGAGCGATGCAAAGCTTCCTTATATTTCATTACTTACCGACCCTACATTTGGAGGGGTGTCAGCATCCTTTGCCATGCTGGGCGATCTGAACATTGCCGAACCATGTGCCCTGATCGGATTTGCAGGCCCAAGGGTCATAAAAGAAACTATCAAAAAAGACCTGCCTGAAGGTTTTCAGCGCAGCGAATTCTTATTAGAACATGGATTTTTAGATTTTATCGTAAACCGAAAAGAACTAAAAACAAAATTAGGAACCGTTGTGCGCCTGTTTAGAAACTAGCACTTCGGGCTTCATTTTATTATCCAATTAATTTTGAAGAGAAAAATTGCCATCACCAATTTCCATAAAGAATCGGTCAGCCTTTCATGAGTATTTTATAGATGATACTTATGTGAGTGGAATGATATTGTTAGGCACCGAAGTAAAATCATTAAGAGAAGGCAAAGCCAGTTTTAATGACAGCTATTGCATTATCCACAAAGGCGAAATATGGATCAAGAGTTTGCGTATTTCCCCTTATTCTCATGGCACCGTAAATAACCATGATCCAGACCGGGACAAGAAAATATTATTGCAAAAAAGGGAGATCAGAAAAATTCAATCAAAGCTGAAGGAAAAAGGCTACACCCTGATTCCATTGCGCATTTTTATGAACGACCGCAATTTTATAAAACTTGAATTGGGGCTGGGAAAAGGTAAAAAACTCTATGACAAACGGGAAAGCATCAAACAAAGAGATACTGAACGAGAGATGAAAAGATACCTGAAATAAATCAGCGATATTTATTTTCTAAACCACCATTTTTAGTAGCTTCAATAGACTAGTTATATCTGGCGGTATATTATCGATACTTCAGTACACATATTGTCGGCAACCACAGTTGGTGTATGATTCTCTATACTCTTTTGGCGTACACCCTTTTTTCTTTTTAAAGAGGCGGTTAAAATTTGAAATATTATTAAATCCACAATGGTAGGCAATCTCAGCCACAGATTCGGAGGTATCAATCAACCTACGTGAGGCATGTCCTAATCTTAGTTCCATAAGACAATCAACAAAGGTGATACCGGTTTTGCTTTTGAAAAACCTGCAAAAGGATGGTTCCGTCATGCTCACCAACTTTGCCACCTCAGTAAGGGTAATACTACGCCTAAAATTCAGACTCAGATAGGTCTGCACTTCCTGTATCCTACTACCCTGGTAAGACAACTCATTCATTGCATATTTCGTATTGGAAAGCGTTTGCATTTTTGTAGAAACAGATAATTCATGAAGTATTGAGATCAATTCCAATATTGAATCAAATCCTTGTTTCTGATTCAGTGTCCTTAACCTTGGCAACAACTTTTTTACAGTATCACTAGAGAACAAAATCCCTTTGGCAGAAAGCTCAATCATTCTATTCATTAAAAACATCTGGTTCCTTTTCAAAAATTTTTCATCCAGAAAATCTTTATGAAATTGAATGGTAATTTCTTCTATCTCTTTTTCTTCACATTTATGATTTTCCCAGACATGTGGTAAATTGGAACCAATTAACACCAACTCTACATCTTCGATCACACTAACATGATCTCCTATTCTACGCAAAGCTCCTTTGCCATTAAATATGAAATTGAGTTCCAGCTCCTCATGGCAGTGCAATGGAAAATCAAAGCCATTTTTGATCCTAGTAAAAATAGTAAAACAATCACTCTCCGTAAGTGGAATAATTTCCCTTAGTATATTATCAAACATAGATCTTGTATTTAGTAGAAAAACTGAAATCGTTTTCTGGTAAACTCCTGATTAGACCATCGCTTACTGGTCAGATAGTTTGGTACACTTTTACACACCTCCAGCTAATTAGCTGTATCAATTTGATACACTTAAATCAAAAAAAAATGTAATCGAGTAACATACGTTAAGAATTTGATAAATTAATACAAATCTCTGTTAAAATAGTATTAGTACTACAAGAATCAAAAATAATATTTTTGAAGCATTAAATTTAAATCGGTTGTAAAATATTCTCATGCTGTTTAAGCGAATAAGTTAGATTTTTTTTCTTTTATATCCAGCATATTCAGCAATTATTGAAATCGGTTGTTTATTTTTTTATAAACGTTTGCTTCAATTTCATGGGAAAAAACGCACAGATTGTTGCCATTAATTTATCATTCAATGAAAAAAATCAGCTATTATGAGTAAAATTCGATTCCTTAAAATGATCCCCGTTTTGCTGGGGTTATTTTTCTATTCCACTATTTGTTTCGCTCAAAACAGAAACGTTTCCGGAATAGTAACCGACCAAAATGGGACACCGCTTACCAATGCCACTGTTACGCTCAAAGGCAGTAAAATTGTAGCCCTAACGGATGCAAATGGAACTTTTAAGATGTCGGTTCCGCAAAATGCACAGACTATTGAAATTACTTATATTGGTGCATCACCGGGTGAGTTTTCGCTGGAAGGACGCACCAATCTGGTTTGCGTGCTGAATGTGTCCGAAAACAAAATGAGTGAAGTAGTTGTAATCGGTTATGGTACTGCCAAGCGAGCTAATGTATCTTCTGCAATTTCCTCCGTCAAAGAAAAGGATCTAAAGGATTTGGTTACAACCGGTGTGGACCAGGCTATTCAGGGCAAGGTGGCCGGGGTTACTGTTACAAACAATAGCGGACAACCAGGAGGTGGTGTTTCGATTAGAGTTCGGGGCATTACGACCATTAACAGCAATGATCCGCTGATTGTGATAGATGGAGTTCCCTTTACATCCAACACTGTTTCCAACACCGGGTTCGATGCTTTAGGAGGATCTAACGGACAAACAGGCAATAGCGCAATGGCTACTTTAAACCCGAACGATATCGCTTCTGTAGATGTCTTAAAAGATGCATCAGCACAAGCCATTTATGGTTCGCAGGCAGCCAATGGAGTAATATTGATCACTACTAAGAAAGGAGTAAAGGGAACTGGCAAAATTTCTTATGATTACTATTTTGGACAGGCGAAAATTGCGAATAAGTTAGATGTGATGAACCTACAGGAGTTTGCTATCTATCAAAACCAATTGGCTACACCTGATGGTGTTACGCCCTTTGTGCTGGACTCTGTAGCTGAGTTTCGAAATACAGATATAATTGGTGTAGGTACCGATTGGCAGGAAACCATTTTCAGAAAAGCCAATGTGCAAAGTCACCAGGTAAGTTTTTCCGGTGGTTCGGACAAAACCAACTATTATATTTCTGGAGGGTATTTTAATCAGGAGGGCATTCTGATTGGCTCTTCTTTCAAAAGGTACTCTGCAAGGTTTAGTCTGGATAATCAGATTAAATCCTGGGCAAAAATCGGAATGAGTGGAAATGTTTCTCGTAGTGATCAAAAGGTTTCATTAGCAGATGCTGCTGAAAGTACTATCTGGTGGGGATCTATTCTAAGTCCACTTGTACCAGTTAAAAACATGGATGGTACCTGGGCCGGAGCTAGTCCTAATTCAACTGCTGGCGTTTATAATGCGAATGCATTAAATCCGGTAGCCAGTGCCAATCTAAGAGGAAACAAAACCATTGATAATAACATTTTTGGAAACATTTATGCTGACCTGAGTTTGCTAAAATGGTTATCCCTCAGAAATGAAGTTTCTTATTCGATGAACTTCCAGAACAACGATGCCTTTCAAAAAGAAGCTACAATTGGTACCTTCTCTCAACAAAGCAAGTTGATACAAGGTCGTGCTAATTCATATTACTACAATCTTCGCAATTATTTTACAGCCAATAAGAACTTTGGTAAACATAATATCAATGCTACATTGGGTCACGAAGCACAATATGGATACTGGGAGCAAATCAGAGGCAGCAAACCTGATTTGGTAAATGGAATTCTTGATTTGAATGCCGGAAGTACCGATGCCACTACCTGGTCTTTATCCGGTGGAAAAAGCGATTGGGCCATAGAGTCTTACTTCGCCAGAGCCAATTACACGTTCGACAACAGATATAGTTTATCGGCCAGTATTAGAAAAGATGGTTCTTCTAAATTTGCACCTGAAAAACGCTGGGGTTACTTCCCTGCGGTTTCTGCAGCCTGGACGGTTACCAATGAAAAATTTGCCAAAAGCATGAAAGATGTTGTGAACTATTTGAAATTTAGAGTCGGATACGGTTCTGTAGGCAATCAAAATCCTCCTGGCGGTGCACCCAATCCATTGTTTAATGCGGGCGTGGGTGTATGGACTGGAGCCACTGGTTTTGGAACATCTACCTATCTTAATGGCATTGCAAATCCAGCGGTTACCTGGGAGTCTGTGAACTCTACCAATGTAGGCGTTGATTTCTCCATGCTTAAAAGCAGGTTAGAAGTAAGTCTTGATTTTTATAAAAAGACAACTAAGAACATGCTGATATTTAGTACAGGTGCCGCTTATCTGGGTATTGGTGATCAGTGGAATGACTTGAAAGCTCCTGTAGGAAATGCCGGTAACATGACCAATACAGGTCTTGATCTGACCATTAACTATGCCGCAATTTCTTCAAAGGATTTCAATTGGAAGATCACGGGTATCTTTTCCACTTTCAAAAACAGGCTGGACAATCTGGCCAATCTTACCAGCAGTTTAGATGGTAAAGTTTACTATGATGGATACTTGCTTACACATACCACACCTGGAAATCCGGTAGGAACTTTCTGGGGATTGAAAACAGATGGTTTGTTCCGTACACAGGCAGACCTTGATAATAGTTTACCGCAGTTTGGATACAGTAAGGATATTAAACACACCTGGCTTGGTGATGTAAGGTTTCAGGACATCAGTGGTCCAAATGGCAAAGCAGATGGCATCATTGATGCCAACGACTTCACTATGATCGGATCGCCATATCCAAAATTCACTTATGGTTTTACCAATACTTTTAATTATAAAAATATTGATCTCTCTATCTTCTTCCAGGGCAGCTATGGTTCTAAGATTTACAACTTTCTTCGTTGGCAAATAGAAGGAATGGCCACCCCTTACTGGAACCAAACCAGAAATGTATTATATGATCGTTATACAGCTGCCAACCCCGATGGTTCCTTACCTCGCTTTACTCCGGACAACGTAAACAACCGATATGTCAGCGACCGCTATATTGAGGATGGTTCCTATATGCGTATCCAAAATATTACTTTAGGATATCGTTTGCCATCCAGACTCAATGTCAAAAACATTTTCAGCAATGCCAGAATTTATGTTACTGTTCAGAATCTGCACACCTTTACTAAATACAGTGGATATGATCCGGAAGTTGGTGCTTATAACAATAGCATCAAATTGCAAAATGTGGACATGGGACACTATCCAATGCCTCGTACTATCACCGCTGGCATTAACCTTGAATTCTAATTAATAAAAATTAAAAAACTTATTATGAATAAAATATTTCTAAGTACAGCGGTTGTAGTTTTATTCATCTCATTCGTGTCTTGTAAGAAGACTTATTTGGACGATAAAGGTGATTTGGCAGGAACTACATTAGCTAATTACTATAATACTGCCGAAGAGGCCAGGAGTTTAACAGGCACTTTGTATAGCGGCCTTCCCTGGGCTGGCTACGAGGCAAGAGCCATGCCTGCCATCGGAGATATCATGAGTGGAAACATATTTGTTTCTGCCGGCAACAATGATGACCTGGTATTTCTAAACTTTTCTGTTGCCGCTACAGCCCTGCGTTTGGCGGATTCATGGAAATCGCTCTTTAAAGTAAATGGTTGGGCTGCCTCGTACAAAAAAGCATTAGAGTTCAAAAAATCTACTGGTGGCGATGCTACTTTTCTAGATCCAGCAATTGCAGAATGTGATTTCATGATCGGTACCTGTTTTTTCAATCTGGCTAGAGCCTGGGGTGCTGTTCCCATTGTAACGGATCCTGGTAAAGTAGCATTGGAAGGCACTTCCAGCAAGATTCCACGCTATTTGCAAAAAGATGTATTCCGTTTTGCCACCGAGCATTTTAAATCGGCAGAAGCTAATTTACCCGAATCTGATGTGCCTGGCAGATTAACTAAATATTCTGCCAAAGGTATGATGGCTAAACTCTTCCTCTATCGTGCTACAGCTTTGGGCGAAACAAAATATTATGACAGTGCTAAATTGAAAGCGGGCGAAGTGATTGCATCCAGCAAATACAATCTGCTCGAAAACTTTGCCTCTTTATTCAACTCCAGCTTAAACAATAATAGTGCTGAATCTCTTTTTGCTATTCAACATGCACTTAACGGAAGTAGTCCTTGGGGAGGTCCCAGCCTGCTTCAACCAGACTTTGGGCCAAACAACCTCAACACAAAAGAGGCGAGTATGTGGGAACTCTACAAGCCATCATTAGATTTAATTAATTCATTCGAAGGTGGAGATCTGCGAAGAGCAGGTTCTATCATGGAACATGGATGGACTTTCCCTTCCTGGAAACCTACAGTTGATGGGAATACAGGTTATAATACTTTCATGGCAAATGGTTACAGATATGACACCCTACAACCTAGTGCCGAAGGTGGGCAAAAAAATGAAGTAAGGGCAAATGTGGCGAAATTTGTAGTAGGTCCTGGCAAGAGCTTTGGCGGAGAAACCGTTTTGGGTATGCAGACAGGTCTTAACACCATGTTTTTACGATATGCCGACATATTATTGATATATGCCGAAGCAACTATCGCTCAAGGAGCTTCAACCACTGATGCCACAGCTTTGAAAGCATTTAACGATGTGAGAAAGAGAGCTGGGCTTCCCATTAAAAACTCAATCACTACAGCAGATATTTTTAAGGAAAGAAGATCTGAGTTTGCTTTTGAAGGAGACTATTGGTTCGACATACAACGTCAGGGATTTGCCAAAGCAAAAAGCATAATTTCAGCTCAAAACCGAGGTTCTGTTACCAATCCCAACTATGTGACCAGTTTCACACAAGCTATGATCAATCTGCCCATTCCGGCAGGAGAAATTGTAACCGATCCGGAGCTTGCAAAGGATGCAGTCCCTTATTACCAATAAAGTTTTCTTAAACAACAAAAAAGTATTGAAATGAAGTATTTATATATAAGAACATCTTACCTGTTTCAGATAGTTGCACTCCTTGCCATTTCTGTGATGGTGCATTCCTGTTCCAAAGATTCTGATGGGTCAAACTTTTCGGAACCTGGAAGCCCTGTTTTCAACAGCATAAGTATCGATAGTGCCTCAAATGGAACAGTGGTTTATATTACAGGTACAGGATTGGGCGATATCAGAAGCATCATCTTTGATAAGAAAAGTGTTCCTGCTATTATCAATCCCACATTAAACACAGCCACGTCCATTGTTTTTAATGTTCCGGATACCGCTAAAGGCGGGCCTCAAAACATAATACTGACCAATAGCCAGGGCAACAGCATCTCGGTTCCATTCAAGGTAATGGCATTTGCAAACATAGCTGATGTTTCTCCGGCAAAGGATTTCATGACTGGTTCTACCCTTACCTTAAAGGGTGTAAATCTGGAAGATGTATCCGAGGTAAAATTGACTGGCACTAATGACAAAGCTAAGATCATAACTAAAGAGGAGAAAAAATTAGTAATTGAAATGCCTGTAACAGCAAAACCACGATCCACTTTAGACATTACTAATTCAACAGGAACCACAACTACTTCACAGGAGTTTGTAAGTGTGGCCAATGCCAGAGTGGTTTATGATGATGCCTTGAAGAGTGGATTCCAATCCTGGAGCTGGGGTGTAGATAAAATAAACCTTTCTTTTACCGGAGATAAAGTTTGTGGTACTAGTTCATTAAGTTCCGGCTGGACAGGTGCATGGGGCGGGCTTCAGTTAGGTGGCGGAATGATAGACCTAACTGGAATGGAATACCTCACCTTCTATGTAAAAGGAGGTGCAGCCAATCAGGCATACACCATATTCTTAGATTGGGGACCTCAAATTCAGGTAAATGTACCCAAAGGAGTTTGGACCTATTACAGATACAAATTATCAACGCTTGCGCCAGGCAAAGCAAAAGTGGAGAACTTTACCATTCAAATAAACGGAGATCCAGTGGATGGCAATTTGTGGGATAATATTATGTTTATAAAATAAATCCAAAAAAAAAATCCCGATAGCAGAAAGATTTGCTTATGTATGACTATTACAAATCTGCTATCGGGATTTTTTTTACATGTACTTTTAAAAATTTGTAGTTATTTCATTCCCTGAGTATAGAGCTTTGTTTTCTTTGCAGAAAGATAAATGTTGTTTATACTCCCAAAGAAAAAAATGAAACAACTATCCTGCATTAAAAATATTGAACAATGAAGATTCGACATCTTAGGATATTACTGGCATTAGTTCCAATTCTTAGTTTCTGTACCAAGAAGGATCCTGGAAATAATAACAATAATAATCCTCCCGGAAAAACCGATACTACCATAGCCATCAAACCTCAGATCGATCCTGCACTTTCGCCTACCATTGGTTTTTTTATGAACGACTGGCAGGAGAAAAGTTTTAATATACCCTCCTCCTTCAATCAAACCACTGCTCCAACAAACACTGGTTATACTATTTCCATCGACAGAAGTAATGTGCTCACAAAAATATCCCGTTCCATTGCTGGTAACAATGCCAATGGCTGGATGGGCGACATGATTAGTGAGCCTAACTTACTAAATCATATTACTGCTCTTAACCCTCACATCATTCGTTTCCCAGGTGGGAGCACTAGTGATATTTATTTTTGGAATGCGCCTGCCTACCAACCTCCGGCTGATGCGCCTGCCAAATTGGTGAATGCAGATGGTACAACAACTGATGCTGGTTATTGGTATGGAACAAACAATGCCAACTGGACTATTTCGGTAGATAAATACTATCAAATGCTCACACAAACCGGTAATCAGGGTTTGATTACGATAAACTACGGATATGCCAGATATGGAACCACAGCCAATCCGGTGGCAACAGCCGCACATCTAGCGGCAGACTGGGTGCGTTATGACAATGGCCGAACCAAATACTGGGAAATTGGCAATGAAAATTTTGGTGATTGGGAAGCTGGATATAGAATAAACACAGCTAATAATAAAGATGGTCAGCCCGAATTTTTAACTGGTGCGTTGTATGGTCAGCACTTTAAAGTTTTTGCCGACTCCATGCGCAAAGCTGCTCAGGAAATTGGAAAAACAATCTACATTGGCGCAGTTGCGTCTGAAGCCACACCTCCCTCCTGGGGTACACCAACTTTAAAAGGTTGGAACACTGGCTTGTTTAGCGCAGCTGGAAGCACTCCTGATTATTATGTGGTGCACAATTATTATACAAACTATAAAACCAATGCATCTGCTGCGGAAATATTAGCCACACCTCAAAGTGTTACAGGTACCATGATGGACTATGTAAAGCAGGCAATGGCTAGTGCCAGTCTGCCTATAAAACCGGTAGTGCTGGATGAATGGAATATTTTCTCTACTGGATCTATGCAGCAAGTGTCGCATATCAACGGGCTACATGCCGTCTTAATTTTGGGTGAAGCCATTAAGAATCAGTTTGGTCTTACCGCTAGGTGGGATCTGGTCAATGCCTGGGAAGATGGCAACGATCATGGTATGTTCAATGCTGGCGATGAGCCGGGAGGTGTTCCAAAATGGAATCCCCGACCAGCATTTTTTCACATGTATTATTTTCAGAAGTATTTGGGTGACCGACTCATTGCTTCCTCATCCTCCTCTGCCGAACTGGTAAGTTATGCATCTTCCTTTAGTTCTGGACAAACTGCTGTGACGCTGGTCAACAAAGGCAATAATGCCAAATCGGTCGAAATAAAAATAAGCAACTTTAAAATGGGCAGCCGTTTTTACTGGTACACTTTGACAGGTGGAGGAGACAATGGAGAGTTTTCCAGAAAGGTAATCGTCAATGGTATTGGACCCGACTTTATTTCCGGAGGACCGACAGACTATACCAATATCAAACCTTATGCTGCGACTACCTCCAATGGCATTAAAATTTCTGTGCCAGCTCATTCTTCTGTTTTTATTGTAGTAGATAAAGGATAAAAAATAGCTTTGATACTGGCCGCTTAAGCTATAAAAATGAACCGTTCAGCCCTTCAATATTTGAATGGGAAACAGGTTCAGATGACAATTTTATAGATTCATAGAAATAATAAATAAGTAATATGACTTTATTCAAAAAACTAATTATATCGGCATCATTATTCATTGTTTCAGAAAGCATAATAGCCCAGGCATATAAGTTCCAACAATTGGAAGATGGTATCAAAATTTATCCAACGAAAGAGCTTTCGGGAAATGCTCAGGCAGTACAAATTCAATTTGTAAGGGACAATATTGTACATATTATCTCATCTCCCACTGTGGATATCCATACCAGAGAAAGCCTCCTCACAGTGTACCAGCCGGAGAAAGTTTCTTTCAAAACCGAAAAGCAGAATAATAAACTTTTGCTCATTTCAAACTCAATAACAGTTACTGCCGACCTGCAAACCGGATCAGTTTCATTTGCCGATTTAAACGGTCAGCCAATCCTGACCGAAAGATCAGCAAATGGCCGAAATATCCTTCCTGCCGTTTTTGAGGGCAAGTCTGTTTATAGCCTGAGGCAAACTTTCGAAACAAATACCGACGATGCTTGGTATGGACTGGGACAGCATCAGGAAGATGCGTGGAACTACCAAGGCCGTCAGGTTTCGTTCTTCCAAAACAACACCCAGGTAGCTGTTCCTTTTTTAGTGTCAAAAAACAATTATGGAATTCTTTGGGATAATTATTCGCTAAGCAAAGTGGGTGATACCAGAAATTATCTACCACTGTCTGCCTTGAGTCTTTTTGATAAAACTGGACAGGAAGGATGGTTAACTGCCTCCTATGCCAATGACAAAAACAATAAAGACGAAGTCTATTTGGTGAAGGCAGAATCGGAAATTGCCTATCCTTATCTGAATGATACTAAACTTAAACTACCTAAAGATTTTGCTATTGAAAAAGGGATCATCACCTGGCAGGGACAAATTAGCAGCGAGATAGCAGGTTTACACAAAATCAAAATTGATTATGCCGGATATTCAAAAGTCTGGATAGATGGAAAACTGGTTTTTGATAAATGGCGTCAGGCCTGGAACCCCGGCACAGGAGTCATTGACCTGCCGATGAGTAAAGACAAAAAATATTCTATTCAAATAGAATGGATCCCAGATGGTGGTGAATCTTACCTAAACTTTGGTTATCTGCCACCCGTTCCAAAGCAGGATGAAAACACATTCACTTTCGATTCAGAAGCAGGCCGTCAGATTGATTACTATTTTGTTCATGGGCAAAACATAGATGAGGTGATTAGCGGATACCGAACCCTAACAGGCAAAGCCCCCATCATGCCCAAATGGTCAATGGGTTTCTGGCAAAGCCGTGAACGCTATAAGACACAAGAAGAGATCTTAAATACAGTGGCTGAGTTTAGAAAAAGAAAAATCCCTTTGGACAATATTGTGTTGGATTGGTTCTATTGGAAGGAAGACCAGTGGGGAAGTCAGCTTTTTGACAGTACCAGATTTCCCAATGCTGCTAAGATGATTGAATCCCTGCACAAAAAACACCATGCACAATTGATGATTTCGGTATGGCCAAAGTTTTATAAGGGAATTGATAATTACAAAACCTTTGACAACAAAGGCTGGTTGTATAAACGCAATATTGCCGATGGTCAAAAAGACTGGGTAGGCAAAGGTTATGTTTCCACTTTCTATGACGCTTTCAATAAAGAGGCAAGAGATGCTTTCTGGCAATTGATCCATAAGAATCTCTACACAAAGGGCATTGATGCCTGGTGGATGGATGCCAGTGAACCAGATATTCTTTCCAACGTATCTCCCCAACAGAGAAAATTACAAATGACTCCTACTGTAATGGGTACTGCAGCCGAATTTCTTAATGCATATCCACTTCAAAATGCAAAAGGAATTTATGAGGGTCAGCGAAGTGCCGATTCTGATAAAAGAGTTTTTCTGCTTACCCGTTCTGGCTTTGCTGGTTCACAACGATATGCTGCTGCCATCTGGAGCGGAGATATCGCTTCTCGTTGGGAAGATATGAAAGCCCAGATAAGTGCCGGACTCAACTTCAGTATTTCGGGCATACCTTATTGGACAATGGACATTGGAGGGTTTTCTACCGAGGTAAGGTACAACAAGGTTCCTATGCTGGCAAAGGACGAAGCAGAATGGCAAGAGTTACAAACAAGATGGTATCAGTTTGGAGCATTTGTTCCCATCTTTAGGGCACATGGCCAGTTTCCAGTTCGAGAGATTTTTAATATCGCTCCCGAAAATCACCCTGCTTACAAAAGCATTTTATACTACGACCAGTTACGGTATCGGTTAATGCCTTATATCTATTCGTTGGCTGGCAGTGCTTACCATCAAAACAATACCATGATGCGGGGATTGGTAATGGATTTTTCCAATGATAAGAATGTTTGGAATATTGGAGATCAGTATATGTTTGGAAAATCTTTACTCATCAATCCTGTTTACCAATACCAAGCCACAAAAAGAAAACTATATCTGCCTGCTGGACAGGGCTGGTATGATTTATATACCGGACAGTATTTAGAGGGAAACCAATTTATCAATGCCAATGCTCCTTACGAACAGATGCCTGTATTTGTAAAAGAAGGTTCAATCATTCCCACAGGACCCGAACTACAATATGTGGCCGAAAAGAAAGCAGACCCCATTACTTTATTTGTTTACACTGGCAAAGATGCCTCATTTAGTCTTTATGAAGATGAAGGCAATAATTACAATTATGAAAAGGGCTTATATTCTATTATCAATTTTCATTGGAATGAAAATGACCAGACAATGGTAATTGATGATGTCAAAGGCAAATATCCTGGTATGTTGAAAAACAGAACTTTCAAATTTGTTCTCATCAGCAAGCAGCAATCCAAACCCATGTACTTTAGTTTAGAGGCTGACAAATCCATCCGGTATAGCGGTAGGAAAACAAGCATTCTTTTTAAGTAATAAAACACCTGCTATAAAATTATTATGAAGTCTATTTTAGTTGGCAGTTTGTTGCTACTCACCTTTATTTTTTCCAACTCATCTTCGGCACAGTCTATCTATAGAAAGTCATTTAACGACAACTGGAATTTTCAATTAAATGATGGAGCAGTAAGAAAATTAAACCTTCCCCATGACTGGAGTATCGAATTGCCATTTGACTCTACAAGTCCCACAGGCACTGGTGGTGGCGCATTACGTGGCGGCTTTGGGTTGTACGAAAAAACCTTTTCAGTATCTGAACAAGATCGAAATAAAAAAATATATATAGATTTTGATGGGGTATATATGAATAGCGAGGTGCTCATCAATGGTCAGTCTGTGGGTACCCGACCTAATGGATATATTTCATTTCGATATGATTTAACTCCATATCTCAAATATGGCAAATCAAAAAACAAGATTGTAGTGAGAGTGGACAATGGCCAACAACCCAATTCCAGGTGGTATAGTGGCTCAGGCATTTACAGAAATGTTTGGCTCACCTCGGTAGAGTCTGTACATATTGACCATTGGGGCACTTATGTTACCACTCCAATGGTGACTAAACAATCAGCTACAATTCAGCTACAAACTAAAATAGCCAATGGCGATAGGAAGTCAAAAAATGTAGTCCTGATCACTACAGTTTGGAATAGTGCAAACCAAAAAATTCTGGAATTTAAAAAGCAAAAAACAGTAAATGAGCAATCCTCTGGCTTATTAGAAAATAGATTTGAAATTAAGAATCCTCAGCTTTGGTCAGTGGATAATCCACATCTCTATAGAATTGTCTCCAGGGTATTGGTAAATGGTACCCTGATGGACCAATATCAGACGCCACTTGGCATTAGGAAAATACATTTTGACATTGATAAGGGATTTTATCTGAATGACCAGCCGCTTAAGATTCATGGTGTGTGCAATCATCATGATTTAGGAAGTTTGGGCACAGCCATTAATAAGACAGCACTTCATCGCCAGCTAAAAATTTTAAAAGAAATGGGATGCAATGCAATCCGAACCTCACACAATCCACCGGCGCCTGAGCTTTTGGAACTTTGCGATCAAATGGGCATTCTGGTTATGAACGAAGCCTTCGACATGTGGAAAATATCCAAAACAAAATATGATTATCATTTATATTGGGATGAATGGCATAAAAAAGATTTGGAAGATCTAATCCGCAGAGATCGAAATCACCCATCAGTTTTTGTGTGGAGTGTAGGCAACGAAATTATGGAGCAATGGGAAAACCACGCTGGTCAATCGGGCAAGAAAATATTGAAAGAGTTGTGTGACCTAGTGAAGCAACTAGATTCCACCCGACCTACCATCACGGCCAACAACAGTCCTGAATCGTATAATCTATTATTACAGGCTAACCAAACAGACTTGATTGGCTACAACTATGCGCATCCCCAATGGGATAGTGTATTTCAGCATTGGTATCGAAAACCTTTCCTAGTTACAGAATCCACCTCCGCCTTGCAAACAAGAGGGAGATATGATATGCCTGCTGATTCCATCAGACGCTGGCCTCTTAAGTGGGATGAAATATTTAGGACGGGTAATCAAGATTTGACCTGCTCTGCCTACGACAATTGTGCAGCGCCGTGGGGTTCTACTCATGAGGAATCTTTGAAAATCATGGAACAATCGCCACATATTTCTGGCATGTTTGTATGGACAGGTTTTGATTATATTGGCGAGCCCACCCCCTACCCCTGGCCAGCCCGTAGCTCCTATTTCGGTATCATTGACTTAGCAGGTTTTCCTAAAGATGTGTATTATTTATATCAAAGCCAATGGACAACCAAACCAGTATTGCATTTGCTTCCACACTGGAATCTGCAAGGCAATGGCAACGAGGGTTGGACGCCTGGGCAGACCATTGATGTAAAGGCATATTACAGTCAGGCCGATGAAGTTGAATTATTCATCAATGGCAAATCTCAAGGCATAAGAAAGAAAGAAGGTGATGCCATGCATGTCATCTGGCGGGTAAAATATGCCCCAGGAATTCTAAAAGCAGTTTCCAGAAAAAATGGTAAAATCATTTTAAGAAAGCAAATAATAACTTCTGAATCGCCCTTTAAAATCGTGCTTAAAGTTGATCAAAATAAAATAAACGCTGATGGATCAGACCTGTCTTTTATCACTGCCAAAATTGTAGATCAGGAGGGGAATTTTGTACCAGTTGCTAATAATTCAATCACATTTTCCATTGAAGGGCCGGCCTCTATCCTATCAACTGATAACGGGTTGCAAACAGATCTGACTTCTTTTCAGTCCAAACAAAGAAAAGCATGGAAAGGACTTTGTCTGGCGATCGTTAAGGCAGGCAGTCAAAAAGGAATAGCAAAAATAAGTGCAAGCTCAAAAGGGTTGAAACCTGCACATGTCAGTATAAATCTGAAATAATGAAAGTGTACAGACTTTATCTGAGTGCGCATGATTAAACATATTTTTCTATTGCCTCAAGGGCTTTCAATTTTTCATTAGAGGAATGGAAACCAACATTAAATCGCTGTAGAATTCAAGTATCGTTCAGAATGATATGAGTTTTGGAATATTTGGCCCCAAAAGATCGACATAAAATCAATGGAAAGGAACGTTTAAAAAAACTCATTCATAAAAAATCAAGATCAACACATAATTGGATTTACTTTCATTATAAAAAAAATCAATCTCCTTAATCCAATTGGTTTCATAAAAGATCTGATAAGCACCTCTCCTTTCTGCCTGCGGTTATTTCAAAGCGTATCAGCATGAATGAATTCAAGTCTATGGAAATCTAATAGAGTAAAACAGAAAAGTATTTTTTTTATCAATCTATCTGGTGCTAAACTCTTTCCAAGTAATTTGTTCTGCAAATTCAATTGAAAAGTTAGCTTTTCAAATATATTTGCACAAAGCATTTCTTCATGGCATATCAGAAAAAAGAAATTTACAATGAAGAGACTACAGAAGGTCTCATTAAAAACTATAGAGAGATATTAGGGATGATTGGAGAAGATCCCGAACGAGAAGGTTTACTAAAAACACCAGAAAGGCAAGCTAAGGCGATGCAATACTTAACACAGGGATACGATTTGGATGCCCATGAAATCATCAACTCGGCAAAATTTCACGAAGAGGTAAGTGAAATGATTGTAGTAAAAAACATTGAACTATATAGTGTCTGCGAGCATCATATTTTACCTTTTTTTGGAAAAGCACATATAGCCTACATCCCAAACGGATGGATTACAGGATTGAGCAAAATAGCCAGAGTGGTGGATGTATATAGCCGCCGTCTGCAGGTGCAGGAAAGGCTTACAGTACAAATCATGAATGCCATTCAGGAAACATTAAACCCACTGGGCGTAGCCGTGGTGATCGAAGCCAAACATCTTTGTATGATGATGCGAGGAGTGCAAAAACAAAATTCGGCAACCACCACATCAGCCTTTCACGGAGAATTTCATAAAAATTCTACAAGAAGCGAATTTTTAAAATTAATTAGTGCAGATTTGTATTAAATCTATCGAAGGGAATTAAAGATATCTTTAAACCAAAATAATAAACAATCATTATGAAACATGCGTTTGTTTTTCCTGGTCAGGGATCGCAGTTTGCAGGTATGGGAAAAGAGCATTATGAGCAGAGTGCGTTTGCCAAAAAATTATTTGAGCAGGCAAATGAAATATTAGGTTTCCGACTGTCCGATGTAATGTTCACAGGTACCGATGAAGCATTAAAACAAACCAATGTGACTCAACCAGCCGTTTTCATGCATTCAATAGTAGCCTTTAAATCGATAGAAGAGGCTAAACCCGATATGGTCGCCGGCCATTCCCTGGGAGAATTTTCTGCTTTGGTTGCAAACGGCACTTTAAGCTTTGAAGATGCTTTACAATTGGTATCTATTCGTGCAAGTGCTATGCAGAAAGCCTGTGAGATAAAGCCATCTACCATGGCCGCCATCATCAATTTGTCTGATGATAAGGTGGAAGAAATTTGTGCAGAAGTTCAAAAGGAATCCGGTGAGATTGTGGTTTCGGCCAACTATAATTGCCCTGGTCAGTTGGTGATCAGCGGTAGCCTGAAGGGTATAGAAATTGCCTGTGAAAAAATGAAAGCAGCCGGTGCAAAACGAGCCCTGGTATTACCCGTAGGAGGTGCTTTCCATTCTCCGTTGATGGAATCTGCTAAGAAAGAATTGCAGGAAGCCATCGAAAAAACTAATTTCCATAATCCAGTTTGTCCTGTATATCAAAATGTGGTAGCCAAAGCCGTGATGGACAAAGAAGAGATCAAGGAAAACCTGATCGCACAACTTACCGGACCAGTAAGATGGACCCAAACAGTGCTAGCAATGGTAGCAGCAGGTGCTTCAAGGTTCACAGAAGCTGGCCCAGGAAAAGTATTGCAAGGCCTGGTACAAAAAATAGATAAAACAGTAGCCGTTGATGGCGTAAGCTAATCACAATAATTTATACTAATTTAGGCCAATGAAGATAATAACATGCTACATTGGCCTTTACTTTTTTTATGTTTTTCCATTGCAAGCTCAGGACCTTTCTAGTGTCATCAAATCGAAATCCGAAGCCCTTCAATCGAAACTTAGCGAATGGCGACAACATATTCATCAGAATCCTGAATTAAGCAATCGGGAGTATAAAACACAGCAATATATTCTAGCGCATTTAAAAGGGCTGGGTATAGAAACAAAAACGATGGCAAAGACTGGGGTTGTAGGCATTCTAAAAGGTGGAAAGCCAGGACCTGTGATTGCCTTGCGCGCTGATATGGATGCCCTGCCAGTGTTAGAAAGGAATAACCTTCCATATAAATCAATAGCAAAAGGAGAATACATGGGCCAAGAAGTACCCGTGATGCATGCCTGCGGACATGATGCTCATGTGGCTATTTTGATGGGAACTGCTTCGCTGCTAGCCTCCTTAAAAAAAGACATACCGGGTACTGTCAAATTCATTTTCCAACCGGCAGAGGAAGGCGCACCTCCGGGAGAAGAAGGGGGTGCTCCACTCATGGTAAAAGAAGGCGTGCTGGAAAACCCAAAAGTGGATGCCATATTTGGTCTGCATATAGAAAGCTGGATTGAAGAAGGAAAAGTATTTTATAAACCAGGTCCTTTTATGGCCGCTAGTGATTGGTTTACTATAAAAATAAATGGTAAACAATCTCATGGAGCACAACCCTGGCTGGGTGTGGACCCTATTGCGACCAGTGCCCAAATCATCAATAGTCTGCAACAAATTGTCAGCAGACAAAGCAACCTCACTCAGGCACCTGCAGTAATTACGGTTGGAAAAATAAATGGAGGTGTTCGAAGCAATATAATACCAGAAGAATTGGAAATGGCTGGCACTATACGCACTTTTGATACGGCCATGCAAAACGATATTCACAATCGTATGCAAAGAATTGCAGAGCATGTGGCTGCTGCAAATAATGCTTCAGTGGAAGTAGAGATCAATCGAATCACACCGGTTACTTTCAACAATGTTGAACTAACAAAAAAAATTGTTCCTATTTTACAAAAAGCAGTAGGAATAGAAAACGTACAAGAAACTAATTGGGTTACTGGAGCAGAAGATTTTGCTTTCTATGGGGTCAATACACCAGCTGTATTTCTATATTATGGAGGTATGCCTAAAGGAAGCGATCCGTCCAAAGCTCCGCCACATCACACTCCCGACTTTGTTGTATCAGATGCCCTGCTATATAATGGGGTAAAAATATTCTGCCAATTAGTGTTCGATTATAGCAAATTGTAATCTTGCACTTGAAGGAATAGTCAATAATTGGAACCCATCATCTAAATGATCAGTATGAAAAAAACAATTGCCTCTGTCTTATTTTTTACGCTGTTTCAATACACTTTTGCACAGAAAAAAGTATTAGACCACTCGGTGTATGATGGCTGGCAAAGTATTGAAAAAATAGCCTTAAGCAAGGATGGTCGATGGATAGTGTATCAGGTCAAAGTACAGGAAGGGGACGATGAACTGGTGATACAATCATCCGAAAATACCTACAAAAAAATAATATCCAGAGGTTATGATGCGGTGATAACAGGTGATAGTAAAGCAGTTGTTTTTAAAATTAAACCCTGGTTCAATGATACAAGACAGGCAAGGATCAAGAAGAAAAAAGCAGACGAAATGCCAAAGGATTCCCTCGGTATTTTGTTATTAGGCAAAGATGAAATTGAAAAATACCCGAATCTGATTTCCTATAAAACATCCAGGGAAGCGAATGAGTGGGTAGCTGCATTGTTCAAAAACACTCCTGCAAAAAAGCAAGGCTACAAAGCGGACGCAGAAAAAGACAGTCTCCACCAATATATCGATTCATTGAACTATGTGATTCAAAATTTGACATCCGATGATAAAAAGGAGATAAATTCAGATCACCCAAAAAACAATCGATTGCTTTTGGTGAATACAACTACCGGAACGAAAAAATATTTTTCAAATGTGCGTGAATATCTTTTTAATAAAAATGGGAATAAGTTGCTCACGGATCAAATTCTACACCTTAAGGACAGTATTGCCTCAGCAAGAATTGTATTATACGATTTGATTATAGACCAGGCTGACACTCTAAAACGCGGGGGCAAGGACTTTAAAGAGCTTACGCTTTCTGACGATGGGAGTAAAGCAGCCTTTGTTGCCCAAGCAGATTCCAAACTTATAGCAAACACCAAATATTATACCCTTTGGTATTTCAATCAGGAGATGGATTCTGCTAGGTTAATAGTAGATACGCTGACCAAAAATTTTCCCAAAGGGCATACAGTGAGCGAATATGGTAAAATAGAATTTAATAAATCCGGCGATCGAATCATCTTTGGCACCGCTCCCCTTCTACCACCAAAAGATACTACCCTGATAGAAATTGACAAAGTGAATGTGGACGTGTGGCATTACAAAGAAGATTACTTGCAGCCCTACCAATTGGAAAACCAAAAACGAGATCGTGAAAAGTCGTACTCCGCTGTTTATGATCTACAAAAAAACAGTTTTTTCCAAATCGGAACCAGCGGTTTACCCAATGTTTATCTAGCCCCGGAAAGCGATGGAAGATTCTTCATGGCGGTTACTGATACTGGAAGACGAGTAGCATCGCAATGGACAGGCAATACCTACAAAGACATATATAAAATTGATGCTGAAACAGGACAACGCCTATTGTTGATAAAAAACTTGGATGGAGACACCAGACCTAGTTGGGTTTCTCCATCCGGAAAATATGTATTGTGGTACGACAATAAAACCAAACAATATATATGTGCCGATGGTTCTCATAAAAAAGATATTACCACTGGTATAAAGCATCCCTTATACAACGAAGAAAATGATGTACCAGACAATCCTAACCCTTATGGAATAATGGGCTGGGAAGAAGGTGATGCGTTTGTACTGATCTATGACCGATACGATATCTGGCGGGTAGATCCATCTGGTAAATCAGCTCCGGTAACCCTGACTAAAGATGGCAGAAGGCAAAAAACTACTTATCGGTATATTCAAACCAATCCGGATGAAAAATATATCAACCCAAAAAACAAGAACCTTCTGAGTGTATTTGACAATAAAACTAAAAAAGCAGGTATTGCATTTTTTGAAAATAATATGCTCATAAAAGAACTTTTCAATGATAACTATTACGGTACTCAACCCTACTATTTCGACCAGATAACAAAGGCTGCTTCTAGTCCGGTATATGCTTATACCAAAGAGAACTACAAGCACTCACCCAACGTGTTTGTGTATAATGGGCGAGTAGAAATGAAGCTATCTTCTATCAATCCGCAACAGGAAAGTTATAATTGGGGCAATGCCTCCTTATATTACTGGAAAACTTTTTCAGGCAAACCAGCCACCGGCATCCTCTATAGACCCGAAGATTTTGACAGCACAAAAAAATATCCGGTCCTTTTATATTTCTACGAAAAACTCTCAGACGGGTTGTATCGATACCATCCTCCATCACCTACACCCAGCAGGTTGAACATTTCCTTTTTTGTAAGCAGAGGCTATATAGTGCTGGCTCCTGATATTTCCTATACTATTGGGCATCCGGCCAAAAGTGCCTACGATTTCATAGTGAGTGGAGCCAAAGACTTGACAAAGCACAATTGGGTGGATAGCCGACATATCGGTATTCAGGGGCAAAGCTGGGGAGGAATTCAGGTAGCACAACTCATCACCATGACCAATATGTTTGCCGCAGCATGGGCCGGAGCACCAGTTGCGAATATGACTAGTGCGTATGGTGGCATTCGATGGAAAGGTGGTGTAAACAGGCAGTTTCAGTACGAAAAAACTCAGAGTAGAATTGGTGCCACACTTTGGCAAAAGCCAGCATTATACATCGAGAACTCTCCACTTTTTCAAGTGCCAAAAATAACTACCCCATTGGTGATCATGGCCAATGACAACGACGGAGCTGTACCCTGGTATCAAGGCATTGAATTATTTACAGCCATGCGCCGATTGGAAAAAAAAGTCTGGATGTTGAATTATAATGGTGAAGAACACAACCTGGTACAGCGCAAAAACAGAAAGGATATTCAGATAAGAGAACAACAATATTTTGATTGGCTGCTAAAAGGATTCAGACCTGCCAAATGGCTGACAGAAGGAGTGCCAGCCGTAGACAAAGGAATTCAATGGGGTCTGGAATTGGAAGAATGATTCTATTCCCTAACCAAACGCTATTAAACAAAAACACCTCACAATGTGAGGTGTCCAACATCTTAAAAAATCAGCACTTAAACCGCCTGTGGGCTTGCACTTTCCTTTACAGAAAAGAAAAGCTTATCATTTTCCTTATCAAAATTCACTAATAGTGTATCACCCGGCTTCACATGCATATTTAAGATTTCTTCTGCAAGTGGGTCTTCCAAATATTTCTGAATGGCTCTGTTCAACGGTCTTGCACCAAATTGTTGATCGTATCCTTTATCTGCCAGAAAAGCTTTTGCTTCTTCTGTTAGTTCCAGAGTATAACCCAGATTTTGCACGCGTTTCAACACGCCTTTCATGGATATATCTATGATACTAAAGATATTTTCTTTGGAAAGACTGTTAAATATCACCACATCATCAATTCGATTCAAAAACTCTGGAGAAAAAGTACGTTTCAATGCTTTTTCTATCACCGCTTTGTTTTCATCATCTTCATTAGCCACACGGGATTGGGTGGCAAAGCCCACTCCAGCACCAAAGTCCTTTAACTGGCGAACACCAATATTGGAAGTCATAATAATGATGGTATTCTTGAAATTCACTTTGCGGCCAAGGCCGTCTGTTAGCTGGCCATCATCCAGCACTTGTAACAGGATATTATAGATATCAGGATGTGCTTTTTCAATTTCATCCAACAATATTACACTATAGGGTTTGCGACGAACTTTTTCGGTAAGCTGTCCACCTTCTTCATATCCCACATATCCGGGAGGTGCACCAATCAGTCGGCTTACGGTAAACTTCTCCATATATTCACTCATATCAATTCTTATCAAAGCATCTTCTGAGTCGAAAAGATATCTGGCTAGTGATCTGGCCAATTCAGTTTTACCCACACCTGTTGGTCCTAAGAAGATAAAACTACCTATTGGCTTTCTTGGATCTTTTAATCCAACCCTGTTTCTTTGAATAGCCTTTACCACTTTTAGGATCGCTTCGTCCTGACCAATGACCATACCCTTCATATCCTCACTCATCTTTCTAAGCTTCTCAGTTTCTGCTTCCACCATCTTTCTTACAGGTATGCCGGTCATGATATTGATAACCTCGGCTATATCCTCCTCTCCTATTGGATAACGTTTATGCTTGCTTTCCTCTTCCCACTGTGCTTTGGCACGCTCCAACTCTTCAGAATATCTCTTTTCTTTATCCCGAAGTGAGGCCGCCTCTTCAAACTTTTGGCTTTTAACCACTTTGTTTTTTTCTTCCTTTACTTCTTCTATTTTCTTTTCTAGTTCCACGATACTATCAGGCACATTGATATTTTTCAGGTGAACCCTGGCACCGACTTCATCCATCACATCAATAGCCTTATCTGGTAGTAAACGATCTGTAATATAACGGTCACTAAGTTTTACACAGGCATCAATGGCTTCATCGCTATAATTCACACTGTGAAAATCTTCGTACTTAGATTTGATATTGTTCAGAATCTGAATGGTTTCATCCACAGTAGGAGGATCAATCATCACCTTTTGAAAACGACGATCTAGTGCACCATCCTTTTCTATGTGCATACGATACTCATCCAGTGTAGAAGCTCCAATACATTGCAATTCCCCACGAGCCAATGCAGGTTTAAAAATATTACTTGCATCTAGTGAACCACTGGCACCACCTGCCCCTACAATGGTATGCATTTCATCAATAAACAAAATAACATCGCGGTTTTTTTCCAACTCATTCATTATTGCTTTCATTCTTTCCTCAAACTGTCCACGATATTTTGTACCCGCTACCAGAGAAGCCAGATCCAGCGATATCACTCTTTTGTCAAATAACACACGACTCACTCTTCTTTGAACTATGCGCAATGCTAAACCTTCCACAATGGCCGTCTTACCCACTCCTGGTTCGCCAATCAAAATGGGGTTGTTTTTTTTGCGACGACTGAGAATTTGCGATACTCTTTCTATTTCTTTTTCTCTACCTACGATAGGATCCAGATTACCACTTTCAGCCAGTCTAGTCACATCGCGGCCAAAATTGTCCAAAACCGGAGTCTTACTTTTTGTATTGGATTTAGAGCTGCCACTCTTAGATTGTTGAGAATATTTTTTTTCTTCATCAAAATCTTCGTCGCCCTCTTCACCAAACTCCAACTTGGGGTCGTTGGATTTTACAATTCCTAATTCCTGTCTAAACATATCGTAGTCCAAATCGTATTGATTTAAAATTTGAGTGGCAATATTTTCTTTGTTCTTAAGGATTGACAGCATCAGATGTTCGGTTTCCACCTGATTACTTTTTAGCGCTTTCGCTTCCAGCACGGTTACTCTTATTACTTTTTCGGCTTGCTTGGTGAGGGGCAAACTATTGATATTAGCAATGTTCTTTCCTGTCTTATCCTTTATTGCCAATTCAATTTCTTTGCGAAGCTCCAAGATATCAATATTAAACCCTTTTAGAATTCTAATAGCGGTATTATCGCCCTCACGAATCAGACCCAACAAAAGATGTTCAGTGCCGATAAAATCGTTTCCTAACCGCAAGGCTTCTTCCCTGCTGAAAGAAATGATTTCCTTTACCTGATTTGAAAAATTATTATCCATAATAGTAGATAAAATGTTTAGTTACAATATTAACAAATATATTTGGTACTGGTTTCCGTAATTTCAGGACAATAGTACCAAAATTTCCAATTCAAATATGCAGGTCAAAATAGATACCAAAGAAAAATTTCACGTCATCACGCCAATTGAGCCTGTATTGTCTGCAACTATGACAGACGAAATAAAAGATTTGTTGCGCACCTTCATCAAGCAGGATGTTAAAAATGTAGTATTGGATATGAGTAATATTGATCAGTTAGATTCTTCTGCTGCAGAACAACTTCTGCTTATTCAGAAGGAATTCTATGAACATAGTGCCTCTTTTGTTACCTGCGCTTACAAGGAAAACATAACTACCATTTTGTCAGATCATGAACTTTTGGAGTTGTTAAATGTTGCACCCACAGTAAGCGAAGGAGCAGACATAGTGCAAATGGAAGAAATAGAACGTGAGCTTATGGATGGCGATGCGTTTGAGGAAGAAAAGGGTTGATTGGTTTGATAATTTGGAAGGCTTAGTAGTTAAAAAGTTTATTGGTTTGTGGATAGAATGTTGAATAATCTAATAGCCAATATTCAATATTCACATTTCAATATTCAATATTCAATTTTCAATATTCAATATTCAATTTTCAATTTTCAATATTCAATATTCAATATTCAATTTTCAATTCTAAACACCTATGTTCGGCGTTACTATATTGGGAAATAACTCGGCTGTTCCTGCATTTGACAGGCACCCAACCAGCCAGTTACTGACCACATCAGGACACAATTTCTTAATAGATTGTGGAGAGGGCACACAAATCCAACTGATAAAATACAAAATAAGACGTAACAGAATATCACACATCTTTATTTCTCATTTGCATGGAGACCATTATTTCGGTCTTATTGGACTGATTAATTCGTTTGCTCTATTAGGCCGTCAACAGGATTTAACTATTGTGGCACCCGAACCATTGCAAAAGATAATTGAAATGCAATTGTCAGTAGCAGATACCCGGATGGGGTTCCCATTACATTTTTTAAACATTTCTCAACCAGGACATCTGATTACTATTGATGACATTGAAATCAGTTGTTTCAAAACCAATCACAGAATAATTTGCTATGGTTTCACTTTTAAGGAATTAAAAAAGCCAAGGCATATAGACCCCGAAGCAGTAAAAATTTACAATGTTCCGGTGAGTTCATTTAATGACTTGCAAATGGGTAAAGACTATTTGGATCCGGATGGAAATTGTATAAAAAATGAGCTGTTGACAACTCCAGGCAACAAAGGCAAATTTTATGCTTATTGTGCTGACACTTGTTATGATGAAAGCCTAATAGACCCTATCAAAAATGCTGATATGATCTATCATGAAACCACCTATTTGGACAACTTTAGTGAAATGGCTTTCCAGCGTTTTCACTCTACTACAAAACAGGCGGGAAAGCTGGCCTCATTGGCTGGCGTAAAAAAATTATTGATTGGGCATTTCAGTAGCAGATACTATGATTTGGAAGAATTTGAAAAGGAGACTAGGGAAATATTCCCCAATACGGATTTGACCCTTGAAGGTGTTTGCTATTTGATGCCCTGATCAGGATAAGTTGTAGATTTTTTGTCCTTAATTATGGCTAATCATCCACATAGTGATTCCGAAGCCAATATAATAAGGAGTATTTCCACTATCCGCATTTCCTCGTTGATATTCGTAGAGTTGAAAGTCCTTGAACACTAGACCTACTCCCTTGGCATATTTTTCTATTGAAACCTCCTTAGAACCATATTGAGTTCCAGTGGTAGGCGGAATATTCAGCGTCTCATTGTTTTGCTCCACAGTCCATACATCTAAGTACTGCTGACCTTCGTATGTTTCGTTGCCAAAACCAGTATATATGAAATTCCATTTATTCATATCGTTACCAGCTCCCATCTCGAACAATTGTGCATAAGGGGCAAAGGACAACTTGCTATTCCCTTTCCATTCAAAATCACTTTTCAGAGGAGCTTGCAGCACTGTTACTCTAAGATTATTGTCAACCACTTCTATACTCTTATCTGTGGGAGTAATCATGAAGGTTCCATCACTTTGCCAGACTCCTGTTCCAAATTCATTATTGATGAAACGCTGAACGATAAAAGTTTTCCGGTTTGCATTGTCCACGGTTTCCTTCACCACTGTATGCCTCACCTGATATCGGTGTATTTCTACCACAGAACCGCTTTTGACAAATACCGTTGAATCCAACCGGTAAGTACTGGACTTCCCCACTTGCAATGGAAAATAATCAGCTAAAGAATCTGCCTTAAACTCAACAGTTTCCTGCTGGCAGGAAGCAAACATAAAAAACAGAATAATTAGGCTGATATGATTTTTCAAGGAAATAAGAATTTGAGGTTACTATTACTACTACAAATTAATAAGAATTTATTGAATTGACTTACTAAAATCTATCCGGCAATATATAAATCATCCCACAGTTTTGCCAGACTGTATGATGCCTCCACCAATTACATCATCTCCTTCATAGAAAACAGCACTCTGTCCAGGAGCAATACCTTTTGCATTTGAATAAAAATTCACACGCATCAGGCCACCCTCCGGATACAGATTCCCAAGTGTTCCACTATCCCTATACCTGATTTTTGTTATCGCTTCCATTCCAGGGGTGATGCTATCATACTTTTGCAGATTAAGCTTATAAACAAACATTTCATTTTTGTCCAAATCTATCTCATCACCCAGTGTCACCGTGTTATCAGCGGGGTTTATATCCGTAACAAATACCGGTTTACCAAAAGTGATATCCAGACCCTTTCGCTGCCCGATTGTATAAAAGGGATACCCTTTATGCTTGCCCAGAACATTACCGGCCTTATCAATAAAATTGCCACCATTCACTCTTTCTTCCAAACCATCTACTTTACGTTTCAGAAAGCCCCTATAATCATTGTCTGGTACAAAACAAATTTCATAACTCTCACTTTTTTTTGCCAGTTCAGGATATCCATAATCAAAAGCCATCTGGCGGATTTCACTTTTCAAATAACCTCCCAATGGCAAAAGTGTACGACTCAGCAGATCCTGTTCCAATCCCCAAAGCACATAACTCTGGTCTTTGGTTTGATCAACCGCTTTGCTAATGACATAGTTCCCATTTTCAAATTGTCTGATTTTGGCATAGTGACCGGTGGCAATAAAATCACAACCTAGGGCATCAGCCCTTTTCAACAACGCTCTCCATTTGATATGGGTATTGCACAACACACAAGGATTGGGTGTGCGACCAGCCAAATATTCTTCAACAAAATTATTCACCACAAAATCTCCAAATTCATCCCTTATATCTAATATAAAATGAGGAAATCCATTCTGCACAGCAGCCATGCGGGCATCATTAAAACTATCCACATTGCAACAGCCGGTTTCCTTTTTGCTGCCTCCGCTTTGTGCATAATCCCAGGTCTTCATGGTTATACCAATCACTTCGTATCCTTCATGATGCAGCATCAGTGCCACCACTGTACTATCAATGCCTCCACTCATGGCCACCAATACTTTTCCTTTCTTACTCATAACGCTAAAAAAAATTAATGGGCAAAGATACAGATTTATAGATACAGGGATTTGTCATCTCCGCATCATTCCTTTCCAGCACCCTGTACCTCAAGTAAGGAAAATCAGAATTTCTCTTCTTTTTAAATTTTCCAAATTTGTATTTTCAATCAAGGGATACCTGCTATGTTTGCAATGCAAACGGGGATATTGATTGACCATATAAATACTTGTTAAATGAATATTTGGGGCATTGATTTAGGCGGTACAAAAATTGAATGTGCTGTTTTGAATAAACAATCGCTGGAAGTAATCCTGCGTAAGCGTATCCCAACTGAGGCCGAAAAAGGGTACTCTCATATCTTAAATCAGATAAAAAGACTGATTGCTGAAATTAGTGAAGCACTGAACGAAGCACCCATTCAGATTGGTTTTGGAACCCCGGGAGTATTGGAACCAGAAACAGGCACCATGAAAAACTGTAACACCACCTGCCTGAATGGGAAACCGTTGAAAAAAGATCTTGAAGAAATGCTGGGCCACCCTGTTAGAATGGCAAACGATGCCAATTGCTTTGCCCTTGCCGAAACATTGCTTGGAGCCGGCAGAGATTTTCCAGCCACCGCTGTAGTCTTTGGAATTATAATGGGCACCGGAGTAGGTGGAGGCTTAGTGGTTCATCAAAAAATCATCAACGGACATCATGGTATAGCAGGTGAATGGGGACACAACCTTCTGGAGTATAACGGTGCTCCATGCTATTGTGGTAGAAAGGGCTGCGTAGAAACGGTAATATCCGGCCCATCGCTGGAAAGAAAATATAAAGAGCTGACAGGCGTTTCTCTGAAACTAAATAAGATACTGGAACTACATTTAGAAAAATCCGATCAGGCAGCCAGTGATGTCATTGAAAGATTGCTGGAAAACTTTGGTAAATCCGTAGCCACCCTGATAAACATTATCGATCCTGACCTCATCATTGTGGGTGGTGGTGTGGGCAATGTGGATTTGCTGTATTCAGAAGGATATGAACGGATAAAAAAGTTTGTTTTTAATAATGGCAAATTCACCACACCTCTGTGCAAACCAAAATTAGGTGATAGTGCCGGCGTGTTTGGTGCGGCCTTACTCTGGAATTGATATAAAAAATATTGTACAATAAATCTATACTCATGAACCGCAAATCTTTTTTGCAGCACACTGGTATACTTAGTGCTGGACTTACCCTCAACCAATTTGCCATTGGCCAAAACACTTCCACTGAGTTTCCTGAAGTACGCTGGCCCGAAGCTAAAAGACATTTTAAGAGTGAAGCCATTGAAGTAGCCATCCGATCCTTTCAATCCAAAGTAAAAAACAAAGAATTGGGCTGGTTGTTTGGCAATTGTTTTCCCAACACATTGGACACAACTGTAAATTACTCAGAAAAAAATGGAAAGCCTGACACTTATGTCATCACCGGCGATATAGATGCCATGTGGCTAAGAGACAGTTCGGCTCAGGTTTTTCCTTATTTGCAGTTCACAAAACAGGACGCCAAATTGCAACTGCTCATAGCAGGAGTGATTAACAAGCAGGTTCATTTCATTTTAAAAGACCCTTATGCCAATGCTTTTTATGATGATGATAGCAAGGTGAGCGAATGGAAAGAGACTGATATCACAGATATGAAACCTGGCGTTCATGAACGCAAATGGGAAATAGATTCGCTTTGCTATCCCATTCGGCTTTCCTACCATTTCTGGAAAAAAACCGGAGACAGTTCCCCATTTGACAAGAACTGGAAAGAATCTATTGCACTCACTTTAAAAACCTTTCGCGAACAACAACGCAAAAACGGGCTGGGTCCCTATGTTTTTCAGCGTAGAACCTCCTGGGCTACGGATGGCGTGGCCATGGCCGGATATGGCTATCCGGTAAAGCCCAATGGCCTTATCTGTTCTATGTTTCGGCCAAGTGATGATGTTAGCTTATTCGCTTATCTCATACCCTCCAACTTCTTTGCTGTGGTGAGTTTGAGACAGGCCGCCGAAATGGTGCAAAAAATTCATCATGATGACACCCTGGCCGCGCAACTGACCACCCTGGCCAACGAAGTAAGTGCAGCACTGAAAAAAGAAGCCATCACCACCCATCCCCGATATGGAAAAATTTATGCTTTTGAAGTGAACGGATATAACAGTTACAACCTGATGGATGATGCCAATGTACCCAGCCTGCTAGCCTTGCCCTATCTGGGTGCGGTAGCCGCCAATAATGTCATTTACCAAAACACCAGAAAATATATCTGGTCGCTGGACAATCCATTCTTCTTCAAAGGCAAAGTGGCCGAAGGCATTGGTGGCCCACATATTGGGCTGGACATGGTGTGGCCAATGAGCATCACCATGAAAGCACTCACTTCCAACAACGATATCGAAATAAAAAACTGTATTCAGATGTTGCAAAAAACGCATGGCGGCACTGGATTCATGCATGAGTCTTTTCATAAGGATGATCCCAAAAATTTTACCCGCAAATGGTTTGCCTGGGCCAATACCCTTTTTGGAGAACTCTTGTGGAAAACATTCACAGAAAAGCCACACTTGTTAGGCTAATATTTCAACCAGACTTGTATGTGGTTTCAAATAGCGGTTCGGCACTTGGTGAAGTAGCGGCATTTTAGCACTACTGTTGTTACGAAGCTGAAAGTTCAAATATATCACAAATGTTGATACGAAGCACTTCATCCACCATTTCGCCAAACCCTTTTAGGCTGTGGTTCTTTGTCGTCCGTTATTGGGTGAAACATTTTTGTTGAAACGGCAATCCTATTCCAAAAGTTTATTTGATTAATTACTATAATAATTTGAGCAATTTGGTTGTCTGTAAAATAGGTTTGAACGTTTTGAAAGATGACATCACCAACTCCTTTGTCAGCTATTCTTGTTATTTCTTCTGTTAGAGAAAGAACAGCTCGTTCTTCGGTTGTAAAAAGTGGACTTTCTTCCCACGCGGATAAGGCATAAATTCTTTGTTCCGTTTCACCTGCTTTTCTTGCGTCTTTGGTGTGAATTTCAAGACAATAAGCACATTTATTTATTTGTGAAACTCTTATCTTAATAAGTTCACGAAGTTGCAGGGTTAGGCTTGTTGTCGATAAATATTTTTCCATTGCAAACAATACCTCGTATACTTTAGGTTCAAGTTCTTTTATATCTATTCGTTGTTTCATTTTCATAAATTTAGTTTTGCACGTCTACCAAAAAATAAAAAGGAGAGAAAGAGAAATTTTATTTATCTGTCTGGAAAGGGACAGGCTCTTTTGCAAACTTTGGTCAGTGTGTCAGCTTGTAGCAGTTTGTAAATGTGCTTGATTTTTTGATTTATTCACTTTGCTTAAACTTCTGCACCCGTTCCTTTTTCAACATAGCAAACTGATATTCACTTCCCCATTTACCTTTAAAAAATATATTTTCAATAAAGTGACCTTTCTGCCTGAATCCTGTACTTCTAAGCAAATTTATTAAAGCCATATTTTCAGCATCTACAATTTCAACAACACGATGTATGTCATTCGTTTCAAATAAAAAAAATAGAATCCCATTCAATGCTTCTTTTGCAAAACCCTTTCTTTGTTCAGTAAGTTTCAAACAGTAATATTGTGTCCCAATAGTGTAACATAATACTTTCGAGGCTTCCTGAAGGGCTGGAATTGTTGCAGAGTACCACAAACAAGTTAAGCAGATTAAATTTACTGTTTGAAGCTAACGACTAAAAGTCAAATATAATTCGGGCAGCACGATATTTGTTGATAGTAGAACAACTTCCGATTGCTATTCCGTCTGCTTGATTTGAGGCAAATCTTTTGTTGCCCGCTGTTTTACTTTAAATATTCATTTGTGTTTTGTAAATCAAAGTCAGGTGAAACGCCAAAAAAAATATTGAGCAAACTCATATGCCCTGCACCAAAAATAACTAATATTCTGTCGTTAGGTTTAGCTCCAATTTTTTGAATATTCCTGAAAATTCGAAGATTTCTGTTAAACCAATATCCTGTAGTATAATCGGCACCAAAGTATTCATCGCCTTTAGTTTGATATTTAAATACAGCAATTAAATAATTACCTAAATCTTTTTCTATGTTTTTCTTTTCGTTCAATAACCGTAATTGTTGTAAAATCCCTTGAGTCTTAAAAACATCTTTTACGAAAAATTGCTTTGTTGTGTCAGGATTTTTGTAGAAAAAATCTATAAACTTATTTAATTCTTTAGGGTCATTGTCTAAAAGACTATCAATATTTTTATAATTACGCCCCCAATCATTTACACAAAACAGTTTTTTTAAGTTAAACATTTTTGCAAGCCTGAAGCCTAACTGTTCATATTCCTCTCTGCGTAAATTGTAAGAGTTAGTCAAATATAAGTTATAAAGGGAGTCAATTTTATCCTGTGATTCAGGGTCTTGCTCTATAACTATTATAGTAGGTTTAAATTTTGCAATCCGATTGACAATATCTTTAATTTCATCCTGATATTTCTTATCTAGAATATTTATCTGATCTTTTATGTCAATTTTTTTAACATCACGATTGTAGAATGCAAAATGAAAAGACCCTAAAGTCAGAACCTTTGTAGTTTGCTTTTGTCCAAAACTAACGGTTGATAAAACTAATAGTAATGCAGATAAATAACTTTTCATAAACTTATTTTTTGTAAAACGGGTATGGTAATTCAAATGTTACATGGTCAAAAAAATGCAGCCAGCGGTACTTGGATTTTCGATGGCAGGTATTACGAATCACTAAGCTGTCGGCAAGCTTCCCGATAGATATCGGGATAAAATAAAACCACAACACTTCAATTAACCATTCCCTGCCCGATATTGCTAAGCCTCTATGCTATAAAAAAAGGCGTTTCGAAGTTAGTAGCAACTAAAATCCCTTAAGAGCTACAAAATAATTCTTTTCATATTAAAACCTCTAAACACCATAACTAAATTTAAAGTAAATTTTGAAAATCAAATTTTTATGTTGAATTAGACATCCACATACGCAAGTACAATACCGCTGATAATACAAGCTCTCATTAAAAAATAGTGTATAAAATACCAGTTTGTTTATCACTTGCTTTCGAAAGAAAATAATAGATTTACTATATAAACGTTCTATGGCCTATTTACATAGGAAACCAATGTTTTACGTTCACCCTTCATTTCGGTCATCTACAATGTGGGTCTGTGTCGCACCTAATAATGTTGCCAGTGCGTTGGCAGAAGACAGGTTCTCTTGCAAGGTTGGCTTTGGCGTGTCGGCTTTGTGTGCCTTGCAAATGTGCCTGACTTGATGCACTGACTGTTAGTGTTTTTCAAAAGATTCTGCCATAGCTGTTTTTACAATTGTCTCAAATTCTTTCAAGGGCTTTGATTCAGGTCTCAATCCAATTAAACAGTGAATTTGTCCCGCAAAACATTTCTCCCAAACTCTTACCCCAGCATCTTTCAATTTAGAAGCATACAGTACACCATCATCCCGCAACGGATCAAATTCCGCATTAATGATAACCGCCGGGGGCAAGCCGGAAAAATCATCTGTTAAAATAGGCGATACTTCCGGGTTATTGGATTGATTTGGCGCGTATGTTTCCACTGCGAAATAACATAATGCTTTTGTTTGAAAATAGCCCGAAGCATTTTGCTGGTATGAGGCAGACGTTTCCATATTTTGCGGTCGCATATCAGCCGGAAGCCCATTCAGTACCTGCAATTTTATTCGCTTGCTGATGTTTTCTTTCCGGGCTTTTTGTGTAATAACCGCCACCAGGTTTGCACCCGCACTATTGCCCATAAGTACCAACCTGCCTGTATCCCCGCCAAACTTACCTGCATTTTCAGCTATCCATTTGAAACACTCATAGCTATCATTGACTGCTGCCGGAAATTTATTTTCCGGCGCTACCCTGTAGTCAACAGCAAAAACAACCGCAGCATAATTCTTTGCGTCTTGCCATAAGTCATATTCAAGACCGGGTACCAACGGAGATATAAAACCGCCTCCATGATAATGAATAATTACAGGAAGACTATTCTTATGCAGTGGATTAAACACCAATACGGGAATACTATCCTTCGTAATTTTTATTCTCTGCACATCCTGTTTTGGAAAGGGTATTAATGGAAGTTGCGGATATTTTAATTGTTCAATTGGCAACGCTTTGAGTTCCTCTACTGTCAAATCTTTATAACCAATGACATTTAGAAAACCGGCAATCTCAGGGTCTAAGGTTCTATTACCACATTGCTGACCGTTACTATTGATTGTTAATAAGGCTGTTGCTAGTAAGCACAAAAAATGAGCAAACCTTTTCATAACGGAAGTTTTAATTTTAGTACATCATATTTTCATGAATCCAAATTATTTAATTGCACCCATTCCCTTTTCAACATAGCAAACTGATATTCACTTCCCCATTTACCTTTAAAAAATATATTTTCAATAAAATGCCCTTCCTGTCTGAATCCTGTACTCCTAAGCAAATTTATTGAAGCTTTATTTTCGGTATCCACAATTTCAACAACACGCTGTATGTCCTTCGTTTCAAATAAAAAAAATAGAATCTCATTCAGTGCTTCTTTTGCAAAACCCATTCTTTGTGCAATTGGTGAAATGGTAATTCCTATCTCGGAAATTCTTGCGTCTTCTTGTTGTAGTTTGATTGCGCAGTCACCAATTAATTTTCCAGTCTCTTTGTTTTCAATTCCATACTGCACCCATTCTCCTGGTTTACCATAATGCTTTGTTGAGTTGTCTTGAATAAATTCTTCAGCTTGTTCAATGGTCATGACATCAAAGCCCTGATATTTTGTAACTTCTGCATCAGAACGATAAAAGTGAAAATCAGCCAGGTCTGATAATTTCAGGGGACGAATAATAAGACGCTTCGTTTGAATATTCATTATTTCCATAATCAAATTTAGTTTTTGGTTTTATGATCGGATGATTTTCTAACACCTTTTGCAATAAAATAAATTCCCAGGGTAAATTCAAAAAAAGCAACCATCAATGCAGACGCTGCAGTGAGCGGTGATGTACGTTCTATTAAACCAAACATTAAGGCAAGGTATCCGGCAAATAGTGGAAAAGCTCCTACAATGCCAATGACCGAAAGCCAACGAGGGGCTAAACCTGATTTGTATAACAATATGCCCAACAACAAATCATTTATCGCAGGCATAAATCCTTGTCCTAACACAAAAATACGGTTGTAAAGTGCCACCAATGCACGGCCTGTGGGTATAGCACTTTCTCCGGCTCCTTGTTGATGCAAGGTTACCACTCCTAATAGGAAGGCAACACCAACAAATATTGTACAGGCTTCCAATATACGGGCCGCAACCAATCCTAATGCAAGCATTTCATTTTGCTTCTTCAAAACAGAATGCAGAATAATGGATGAAATGATACAACACAAGGCAACAATAATTTCTAATATCCCGCCCATCACAATCTTGTTGTCATTGACGTTGCTCAGCAAATAGTTAGGTTCATGTAAGGGTTGATAAAGAAATAAAGTAGGTCATTAGCGTTTTGATGTTATAAAAATAAGTTCTTTGAAAGTATTGTCAATATTGCGTTTGCTGGGAATTTGATTTGGAAACGATTTGAATTTTTGAAAACTTTGAATTTTTTAATTCATTGATTTTC
>Ga0209063_1000037_pt1 | contig 165804 bp, 138 predicted proteins | sample KloWWTmeKNB19Kit_FD_187177 | JGI IMG/M metagenome (GOLD analysis project Ga0209063, IMG submission 187177) | Active sludge microbial communities from Klosterneuburg, Austria, studying microevolution and ecology of nitrifiers - Klosterneuburg... | ecosystem: Engineered > WWTP > Aerobic digester... | reverse complement strand
AAAGCCGAAAACATGAACTCAAAAATACAACGGTTTCTGGCTGGTAATTTTGGTATAAAAGACCGTGACTTTTTTCTATACAGGGTGGCTGGTTACTTCGCATAGCACCTCAAAAAAAGAATTAGCCAGCAAGCGGCCACATAGGCTGCTCAAAAAACTATTGCTTATGAAGTTATGTATTGCCCTGATGCTTGCAACAGCTTCTCACCTGATGGCCAACACAGGTCATAGCCAGGGCGCAGTTACTATGAATGTGGAAGATGCAAAACTATCTTCCGTTCTAAAAAGTATTCAAAAGAAAACTGACTATCGATTTGTATTCAGCAATCGGATAGTGGATGATTTTGGAACGGTAAATATCAATGTAGTGAATACTCCTGTCATGGATTTGTTGCCTCGAATTCTGCAAGGCACTGGATTGGAATACCAACAACTCAGCAAGAACCTGATAGTAGTTCGTGAAAAGTCCGATGTCAAAAAAAATATTGTAGTGAAAGGGCTGGTGGCGAATAAAAATGGAGAACCCGTTGTAGGAGCTACTGTTTCTTCAAACAAAGGCCAGAACACGGTTACCAACAACAAAGGGGAATATAGCATTGAGGTGGACGAGGAAGCCACCCTGACTTTTTCCTATGTAGGGTTTACCACCCAAAGCGTAGCGGTGAATGGTCAGCAGACGATCAATATCGTTTTATCCGATGCAAACCGTGCTATGGACGAGGTAGTCGTAACGGCACTAGGTATCAAGCGTCAGGAAAAAGCATTGGGATATGCTACCCAAAAAGTGGGTGGACAGACCTTGCAAACCGTAAAAGGTGTAGATCTGGGTACCTCACTTACAGGTAAGGTAGCCGGGTTGATCGTAAAAAATTCTACAGAGTTCAATGGCCGCCCTTCTCTGGAAATGAGAGGCGAATCGCCTTTATTGATCATTGATGGGGTACAATACTCCAATGTGACGCTTCGCGATATTCCAACGGATGATATTGAGAGCATAGATTTTTTGAAAGGCCCTACCGCAGCGGCTTTGTACGGAGCCAATGGAAAAAATGGTGCTGTGATGATCAGTACCAAAAAGGGAAAAGGAAAAGGGGTGTCTATTGATTTCAATACCAATAATATGTTCACCATTGGTTATATCTCTATACCCAAGGTACAAACTTCTTATGGGCATGGAGAAAATGGAAAGATAACCGATGACTATGTTTGGGGGCCTAAGTTAGACATTGGCGATAGTGCCATGCAATGGAATCCGATGACCAAAAAGGAAGAAATGATGCTTCTGAGTTCAAGAGGAAAAAATAACCTGAAAAACTTTATGCAAACGGGGTTGATCACTAACAACAATTTAAGCGTAACCCAAACTGGCGACAATGGATACTTCCGTGCCGGAATCAATCATATCTACAACAAAGGCCAGTTCCCCAATCAGAAATTGAACATCACCAACTTTACCATCGGCGGCGAAATGCGTGCCAGTGATAGGTTTTCACTGGAAGCGCACATGGGCTACACGCGGAAAGAAACCCCAAGCACCTGGGGATCGGGTTACGGAGATCAGGGATATCTTTATCAGATCCTGATGTGGACTGGCCCGGAATACGACCTGTCTCAATACAAAGACTACTGGATGGTGAAAGATCAAAAACAAAACTGGTTGTATAAAAACTGGTACGACAATCCATATTATATTGCCTACGAAAAGTTATTTGGATTCAACCAAAATCTGTTGAATGCAAGCTTTGTGGCCAACTATAAGTTTAATGATGATTTGAAACTCATGTTGCGCAGTGGGTATGATTACTACAAGAACGAAGACATTATCAGAAATGCGCTTGGTGCCATTTCCACTCGGGGTCAAAACACTGGAGGTCGTGGGCCAATGTCGTGGTCATGGAATGCAAAGGGGCTATTTGGACAGAACCAAACCTGGGGATTCACAACTACTAACGATGCTATACTAAGCTATCAGAAAAGTTTTGGAAAGTTTGGTGTAGATGTGTTGGCCGGTGGATCGGTAAGGTACCTAGAAGATCGTCAGCAGGGATCGCGCACCCGCAATGGGTTGAACGTGCCTGGGTGGTACTCTCTGGCCAATGCAATACCATCCACTGTTCTGGGGCAGGATGCTATCATTACCAATTTTGGATATAGTCGTTCTCAGGTAAACAGCCTGTATGGAAAAGCAACGCTTTCATGGGATAACTCGGTATTCATAGATGTAACTGGAAGAAATGACTGGTTCTCTACACAGCCCAAAAAGGAACGCTCCTATTTTTATCCTTCCGTAGCGGGTAGCTTTATTTTGTCAGAATATTTGCCTTTGCCAAGATGGGTGAATATGTGGAAACTAAGAGGCTCCTGGACTTTGTCTAGGTATGCGGCAAGTATGTATGAGATCAACCGGACTTATTCCACTGGTTCTGTCATGGGAAATCCTACTGCCTCTTATCCCAACAATTTATATCCACTCGATCTGGTGCCTTCTTCAGAAAGAACCTGGGAACTAGGTACTGCAGCCTATTTGTTTGGTCAGCGCCTACGTTTGGACGTAGCTTTCTTTAATAAATTGTACTTCGATCGTAAAATATCTCAAACCATTTCTTCCGCTTCAGGCTTTGGATCCACGCTGATCAATACCAATGAACAAATTGTACGCAGAGGATTGGAGGTGTCGGTGGATGGAACCATTATCAAAAACCAGGATCTTACCTGGAACTCCCTGATCAACTACTCTTTTCAACACAGGTATTATAAAAAGTTAGACCCTGTTTATTCGGCGGATGATGCATTTACCAAGGAAGGAATGCGTCTGGATACCTACGGTAGTTATACTCTACTGAAAGATTCGCAGGGAAATCTAATTCATAACAATGGATATGTGGTAGAAAGCGATTACCGATACAAAATTGGATATGGTGAACCTATATTTTCCTTTGGTTTTTCTAACACTGTAAATTGGAAAAATATTATCCTGGGCGTATCTATTGATGGACGTATTGGAGGGTTAATGTACAATTATATCTGGGATAAAATGTTTGATACCGGGTCACATCCTGATACCGATAATGAGTTCCGTAATGACGAGGTAGTGAACAAAAAAACCAACTATATCGCCAATGGCGTAAAAGTAGTTTCAGGAGAAGTGAAGTATGATAAGTATGGGAATATCACTTCCGATACCCGTCAGTATGCACCAAATGATGTAGCCGTAGGTTACCAAAGCTATATGCAGGATATTTCTGGCAATGGAGACCATGGCGTGATGAATGAAAGTTTTGCCAAACTCAGAGAAATATCGATTGGCTACCAATTGCCAAAGACCTTTCTTGGCAACTCCAGGATCAAGAATGCTTCTATATCCTTGACTGCGCAAAATGTTTTGCTGGTAACCGGTTTCAAATTTTCTGATCCGGACAGAGATACAGAAAACCTGAATGCTCCTTCTCAGCGTATGGTTGGGTTCAATATCAAACTGGGACTATAATTTCTTTATCTGAACATTAAAAAAGTAATATCATGAACGTTTCAAAATATAAAAATCTGCTGTTGGGCGGTCTTACTGTAATGGCCATAAGCGGATGCAGCAAGTTCGACCAGATCAATACAAACCCCGATGCCACCAGCACTTCAAGATCGGAATGGCTGGCATCCAGTATGCTGGGTTCCATTACTGTAAGCGATATAAGCACACAAAAAGCATTTGCACAACCTTTCATGCTAGGGAAATATACCATCTGGAAGGAAGGTGGCCCTGAGTCTATGCAATACAATCGTTTTGGTCGTATTAGTTTCGACCGCCTCACTGTGTTGCGCAATGTGGCACCCATGATTGATAATGCACCCAATGAGGCATTGAAGAATTCCTATACAGCCCTGGGGCATTTCATCAGAGCCTGGCAGTTTTTTCAAACCACTATTCGTGTGGGTGATATCCCTTATTCGGAAGCAATAAAGGGAGAAAGCGAAGGAAATATTAAACCTAAATATGATGCGCAAAAAGATGTGTTCCTTGGTATCTTAAGTGAGTTGGACAAAGCGGATGAATTGTTCAAAACAGGAGCAGATTTTTCGGGTGATTTTATTTATGGTGGTAAAACGGCTAAGTGGAGAAAGCTGGTTAACTCTTTTCAGTTGCATGTATTAATGAACTTGTCTAAGAAAGCAGCGGATGCTAGTCTGAACCTAATGGGACGATTTCAAAAAATTGTGTCAGAACGCCCCATCATGGAAGACTATTCCGACAACTTTGCAGTTACCTATCAAAACTCTGCTGGTAGCTGTTATCCCTGGTCCAATACTGCTGTTCAGACCAATCCCTTCATTATTTATTCTGCATTAACTACCACCTATATCAATCCACTAAAAGCCAATCAGGACAGGCGTTTGTTCTATGTGGCAGAACCAGCACAGGCCAAAATTTCAGCTGGTACTGCTGCTTCCGATTTTGATGCCTATATCGGAATAGAACCATCCAATACAATGGCTCAAATAGTGTCTCAGTATAATGCTGGTAATTTTTCAAACTTCAATAAAAGATATATTGAACTCTTCAATGCTGAACCCGTGGGATTGCTCTGCGTGTGGGATGTGAAGTTCTTGTTGGCTGAAGCAGCTGTTCGGGGTTGGATTTCAGGCACACCGGCACAAACTTACTATGCATCAGGCATTCAACAATCTATGAAGTTTTTGGTAAACTATACACCAGCCGCCTACAGACATGGCGTGGCGATGGACGATGCCTATATCACCAGCTATCCTTCCTCTCCTGGTATTGCGTTGTTGGGAAATAGTGAAGCTCAAATCAAACAAATCATCACTCAAAAATATCTGGCAGGGTTTTTACAAAACGTGGATTACAATGCCTGGTATGAAAATAGAAGAACAGGTTATCCTGAGTTTACGCTAAACTCAGCAACCAACTTAAATGTTCCATCCACTAAGTTTCCTTTGCGCTGGATGTATCCGTCCACCGAGCAATCCAACAATGGAAACAATCTGGATGCCGCTATTCAGTCTCAGTATGCTGGAAATGATAATGTGAATGAAGTCATGTGGTTATTGAAATAGGTTGTATGAATCTAAATCTATAAACCTGATAACCTAATCATCAATCGTTCTTAACTTCCAAGAGCCTGTGTAGACTACCTTTCACAGGCTCTTTTTTATTTTTAGTAATTTTCAAAAAAATTTATACTCATGCCTGGAGATTTTTCAAGAAGAGATTTTCTAAAAAATACAGGATTGCTTGCGGGTGGTGCCAGTGTTTTTTCGGTACTGCCAGCATCCATCCAAAAAGCATTGGCCATCAATCCTGCCAAGGGTTCCACTTTTGAAGATGCGGAACATATTGTGTTACTGATGCAGGAAAATCGCTCATTCGATCATTGCTTTGGAACACTAAAAGGAGTGCGGGGATTTAATGATCCCAGAGGGTTAAAACTGGCCAATGGCAATCCGGTTTGGATGCAAACCGATAAAACAAATAATACTTATACCCCTTTTAGGTTAGACATTAAGGAAACAAAAATTACCTGGATGGGAGGGCTGCCTCATTCATGGTCCGACCAGGTAGATGCCCGAAACAATGGTCAGTATGATGAGTGGTTAAATGCAAAAAGAACCGGCTACAAAGGCTTTGAAGGTCAGCCCATGACACTAGGCTACTACTCCCGCCAGGATATTCCTTTCAATTATGCTATGGCCGATGCCTTTACCGTTTGTGACCAGCATTTCTGCTCTTCGCTTACCGGTACCACGCCTAACAGACTTTACTTTTTTTCAGGCACATTGAGAAAAGATGGATTGGCAGAAAATCCGGCATTGGTCAGAAATAGCGAATCGGATTATGATGCAGAATCCGACTGGAAAACGTTACCTGAACTCTTAGAAGACAATCAAATTTCCTGGAAAGTGTATCAAAATGAACTGAGCCTTTCATCAGAATTGGAAGGGGATGCCGACTCCTGGTTAAGTAATTTTACCGATAATCCTTTAGAATGGTTTACGCAATTCCAGGTGCGCCGCTCACCCAAATATGAAAAATTTTTGGTGAAAGCCATTGAAGTACTTAAAGGAAGAATAGGACAATTACACAAAGAAGTAACCACTACTCCTGAGGATCAAAAAGTTAAAAAAAGTTTATTGGATTCTCAAAAAAGAAAGAGCTTTTTTGAAGCAGAATTGGTGCGCTGCCGTAAAGAACTGTCCGCACCGCAAACCCAATACCAGCAAGCCCTGCACGAAAAAGCGTTTGCTACTAATGCGTTTGATCCAGACTATCATAGCCTGGAAGAAACTGAGTATGATGACAAGGGAACCAAAAGGAAAATGATGGTTCCAAAATCTGATGTATTAGCCAATTTTAGAAAAGATGTGAAAGAAGGAAAATTGCCTACAGTGTCCTGGTTGGTGGCTCCACAATATTTTTCCGATCACCCTTCTGCCCCCTGGTTTGGCGCCTGGTATGTATCGGAGGTTTTAGATATTCTTACCCATAACGAAGAGGTATGGAGGAAAACTATTTTCATTCTTACCTACGATGAAAACGATGGCTATTTCGATCATCAATTGCCATTTGTAGCACCGGATTATCGAAAACCTAATTCAGGAGCAGTTTCGGCAGGAATAAAAAACATCGAAAACGAATATGTAACCTTGGAGGATGAAATAGGCCAGAAGAAAGTTTCCAAAAACGGTGCCAGAGAAAGCCCAATAGGATTGGGTTACAGAGTTCCGTTTATTGTGGCCAGTCCCTGGTCCAGAGGCGGCTATGTCAATTCAGAGATCTGTGACCACACATCGGTAGTACAGTTTGTAGAAAATTTTGTTTCCAGAAAAAAAGGTAAGAAACTTCAAACACCTTTTATGTCCGACTGGCGCAGGGCTGTTTGTGGCGATCTGTCTTCCGTGTTCAGACCCTATAATGGTGAAAAAATAAGGCAACCCGATTTCCTGGATCGGGATGCTTTCCTGCAGCAAATAGATGAGGCAAAATATCGTCCCATGCCTAAAACTATGAAGGCGCTTACTACTGTAGAAATAGAAGAAATAAAATCTTCTTCAAAACTTCAACGGAGATTTTTTAGTCAGGAGCCGGGAACTAAATTTTCCAATGCCCTGCCTTATGAATTGTATGCAGATGGGCAATTGAACAAGGGGCGTATTAGATTTAGTATGAAAGCAGGAACCAGACTATTCGGGAATAAATCGATGGGTAGCCCCTTTGCCTTGTATGCCTACAAAGCCTATGGTGCAGAAGGCGAAAAAAGAATGGTCAACCGCAACTGGTCCTTTGCCGTTGCTCCCGGAGAACAATTGGATTATGATATTCCACTATCGGGTTTTGAAACCGATGAATATCATTTTGCCTTGTTTGGTCCCAATGGTTTTTACAGGGAATGGTGTGGGCTTGGCAAGGATAGTCCTTTGCAAACAAGCTGTGAAAATACAGTTTTGAAAAATGGAAAGCGTCAGATTAAACTAATACTAACCAATATTGGTTCGGCGGCCCTGCAGGTATTGCTAAAGGATAATAGTTATGGTCAGTCAGAGATTACCAAAATACTGGCAGGACAGGCCTCCGTTTCCGTCATGATCAATCTGGATAAGAGTGAGGGATGGTATGATTTTTCTGTTTTGATAAAAGGCAAACAGCACTTTCTGAGAAAATATGCAGGTCGGGTAGAAAACGGAAAAAGCAGTATCAGCGATCCGGCAATGGGATAGAACAATTGAATGTTGATTGTTGAATATTGAAGTATTGAATATTGATTATTGAATTTTTGAATATTGATTATTGAACTATTGAATTATTGATTATTGTCCCAAAAAAAATCCCGCCTCTTTCGAAGCGGGATTTTCTTATAAAATCTGAAAGTAATAATTGAAATAATTTTCAATCTTCAATCTTCAATCTTCAATTAATAATTAACCATTAAAAATTAATAATTAATAATTATCATCACTCCTTCACCACTTTCACCACCTTAGAGTAGGATTTTGTTCCATCCTTATCCACCTGAGCAATTCTTATGTAAAGGCTATCGCTATTTTCAAGCAAGGACTTATCATTTTTAGTACAAGAAAAACCAAAAAGAAGAATTCCGGCAATAGCCACCGAGCTAACCATCCATCTTATTTTTCTTTTGAATGGAAGTACTAAACCCAATGCCAGCAAACTAATAGCAAATGCAATTTCAGTACTATTTTTTTCAAACGAATAGTTTAACTGTTCATCGGAATTGCCATCTTTAGTCTGTGATTTTTGTTCACCTATTTTGGTAAAGTTTTTTCCATCGATTGAGGCTTCTATTTCAAAATGGTCATTATTGGTTTCCTTAAGCGAACTCCAGTTTACTGTCAATAGATTTCCTCTTTGACTAGCCATGATATTTCCAAAATCTACCGATAGGGTGATGTCCTCCGCCTCAATGGTTATTGTAGCGGTACCACACATACCAGGATATGTATAGGTAATTACTATATCAGCATCTCCTGTTATGTTTAATGTGTTTCCAGTAACATTACCTGGTCCGGTAACTGAATAAGAGCCTCCTGATGGGGTTGGACTCAGTAAATAATTACCACCTACATGGTATGGGCCTCCAGGTTCAGACAATAATGGAGAACCTGATGCTGCACCACAAACCTCCAAGGTGGATGTTCCGGTAAAGTTATAAGTAGCTACATCGCTACTTGATGCAATGTTATCTGCCATGCTACCATTAATCTTATGTCCCACATATCCAAAGTTAGAAACACAATACTTTATTACCATACTCGTATGTCCCCCGGTTTCTGTAGCGATTAGTTTATCACCTGCACCTATTCCTGAATGTACGTTAAATGGATCATAATTAGTACCAGCACTAGCACCTCCTATCATATTACGTTCATTATCGCCCCAGGACCAAAGGTTGCTAGTAGCTGCACCGGTAAGTGCATTTACGGCATAATTACCATAATTATCATGTTCATTGGGGCTTATCCATTGTACATCTGAAAGATCGGTGTTTGCAGCACTTTTAACCCTTACCCAACTATTTCTATCATCGTCTGTTCTATCTCCTAATTGTCGTTTACTATTATCACCTAAAGAATATATATAACCATCGGTTCCTAAAATATAATGACTGGATGTGGAAGAACCGCTTCCTGTCATTCCTATCATTTTTGGTGCAATTGTAATGTCTGGGTTGGGAGCGGTATAAGTTAAATTCATTTTTCTGGCCCTTGGTCTATCTCCTGATCCAGTAGATTGATTATTTGACAAACCGAAAAGACCACATCCGTTGGTCTGTGCGGTACCAAGATAAACATGGTCTCCCCAGGTCCAAACCTCGCCGTTGTTCTTGAGTGCCATTAATCCACTAGGGCAACCCCGCACGGCTACAATACCTGATAAATCTCCGGCATCATTGTTGTCACAATTATTAGTCGCATATTCAACCTTGTACCAGGTAGTTGAATTTCCAGCGCCTCCATATCCTCGCATATTGCTTTTTTGAGAAAGAACATATACATCACCTGCACAACTAAGAATGGCGAGTGTCTGGTAGGTGCCAAAAAGCATCTTCACATTCTCCGGAAGAACTGGTAATTGACCTGCCGTAAAAATCTTTTGGAAACTGGTATTCGTAGTTATGCTGGCATCCACTAGTTTGTCTTCAGCCCCCCAAACCCATAAGCCTCCACTTGTCAATAAGGCAAATTGTACTTCATGGGAGTTAGAACCAGAATTACTACCACCCGTAAATTTGTAAATAGTTTCGCTGCCTAAACCCGAATAGTTGGTATTATTAATAACGGCAGGAAGTAGCCAATTTGTTGTTCCATTGCTTTTTGTGTCTTCACCCCAGATTAGCACAGAGCCATCTGCCTGTCGGGCAATGGTACTGTGGAATGTACTTACTATATTGTCGTAATCTATGTCGTTACCGCTGGCATTGAGGTATGAGTTGCCACAGTTGGCACAGTTTTGCGAAAAAGTGAATAACGGCGAAAAACATAACATGGATAATCCAAGAATTAGCAGGAATGATTTTTTTTTCATAATTGTAGTTTTTAAATAGGAGTCTTAAAATATTAATTATAGTATAAAAGGCGATTTGGATCCATTAACTCTAAAAAAGAAAGATTACTTGTTTGAGACTTTGATTTAAATTGTTCAGTTAATTCATTTTCCCAAAAAAATTGTTTATTGCCTATTACAACTTAAATTTCGTTTCGTACAAACTGGTTAGAAATTATAGAAATGAAATTCAAAAAATAGGATCTGGCAACAAATTGAATAAACCAATTTTCCTATATTAGTTATAGACCTAAAATCAATTAGCAATTACCCTAATTTTTTCTTTGCTCAATATTCCAGATAAATTACCCACAAAAAAAAGGTTGCTTTTCAATATTTACATTAAAGGTAAAAATTGAGTGATTTGATGTGTTGAATTTTCGATGAAATGGCCTATTGTATCGATGTAATGCCCCTTTTTATGGCCGAAATGGAGGATCAATTTATCTTATTATAAATAATTGTATTGAATAATTCTATTCTAATATATTGAAATTTAATTTGTAGAATCTGTTTGTGGGAGAGGTTTGCTTTTGAATCTTGCATTTTGATAAAAGGGGAAATAGTTTGGTGAAAACTGGATATTACCAAGTGAAATTCAAACTGGATTTCGGTGATTGAACATAAAGAACCCGCCCATTGCTGAGCGGTTTTTAGAATGGGTAATTGTTAAGTGATGATCTACTAGCAAAAAGCTTTAAGCCTTTAGTGTAATATTAATGTTTTTTAAGGCTAGGTTTGGTGTATCTAGAACTAGGTATGTGATTGCATAAGATTTGATTTTAAAAGCCTACCCAAGGACATAAAAGGTCAAAAAAAATCCCGCCTCTTTCGAAGCGGGATTTTTTTTATAAGATCAGAAAGTAATAATTGAAATAATTTTCAATCTTCAATTAATAATTAAGCATTAAAAATTAAAAATTAATAATTATCATCACTCCTTCACCACTTTCACCACCTTAGAGTAGGATTTAGTTCCATCCTTATCCACCTGAGCAATGCGGATGTACACATCTCCGTCGCTGTTCAGTGCAATTTCTTTATCATGTTTGGTACAAGCGTATCCAATCAGCATAAAGGATATTGCAGCTAAAGCCATTGTCAGTTTTCTTCTGCGCATGAAACCTGCACCAAAGGCCAGACCTAAGATAGCCAAACCAGCCACGGTAATACCTTCGGCAGTTTTGGAGAAATCGTAAGAAAGGGTATCACCTGAGTTGCCATCTGTAGCTTTGGAAACTACTTCGCCAATTTTCGTGAAGTTTACACCATCTTTTGAAATTTCGATTTCAAACTTAGAGTTATTCTTTTCACTTAATGTAGTCCAGTCAAGCACCAACTGACCATCTACCCATTTGGCACTGATTTCGCCAAAGTTTACCGACAAAGGTGTGGTATTGTACACGACAATATGCAAGGTGGCTACATCACATACTTGTGGGGTGCCATTGTCACAAATAGTGTATGGTAAATCTACCGTGCCTACAAAACTTGCAAGTGGCGTGAATGTGTAAGAACCATCTGTGTTTAAAACAAAGTCTCCTTTCCCCGGAACTGTTATATTTTGAGCAGTTACGTTCGTATTATTACCTTCAATATCTACATCATTGGGTTTCACATTTTTTCCTGTGATTGCTGTGCCCTTGGGGGTTGTTGCATAGTCATCTGCTGCCGAGGTGGTATTGATACCATCAGGCAATACGGTGATGATAGCGATAGCTGTAGCACAGTTTCCTGAAGGTGGTGTTGGTGTATCACAAACCTGGTAGGTAACAGTATCTTTCCCCGTAAATCCGGCATTGGGTGTATATACCAATTCCCCATTAGCATCAATTTCCGCTGTACCATTGCTTGGTCCATCAGTAATGGTTGGATTGTCTAATGATTTACCAATATTTCCCGGTCCATCATTTTGTCTTATATCCAATGTGATAGGTGTATTTACTTTAGTCGTACCTAAATCCAAATCAGCATGCGGTTTGTTATTCGCATCGTTTGTGCTGGTTGGGTCTGTTACCGTTATAATCAACTTGGTTATTGGACAATTGGTTGTTTGACCTGTTGGGCAAACGGTTACATCGTAATAATAAATACCTGGCTTGTCGGTCTTGAACTCGTAAGTTCCATCTGCATGCATAGTGATGGATGGATTGGAGCCGCTTGGACTTCCGGTAAGAAGCGGGCTAGTGCCATAAGTTGCCCCTGGCACATCATCATTAGTTTTTACATTGCCTGGTATCAAGGTTTTTATTACCCCGGCATTAAAGTCATTATTGGCATTGATTTTTATCATGCTTGCTGGGATAACAATGGATACCGTACTCGGATCGCAGGCACCCACTTTTGAATAGGATACCTGTACTGACCCCATACCTGTTACAGTCAATACGCCGGTAGCACTTACAGTAGCCGAACCTGAAACAATTTGGAAAGTACCTCCGGTAGGTGAATAGCTTAATTGGATGGGCGTATTAGTGGTAACATTTGTTGATACAGGATCCAGTATCACATTATCAGTTTCGTAACCACATATTTGAATGTCGGATGTGGAGAATACAAATTTATCCCAATTAGTATCAGCATTAGTGGAGGCACTTCCATTGGTAGCATGTCCCACATAACCAAATTTTGTCTGACATCTTTGAGCAATCATAGTGGTATGTCCACCAGTTTCAACGCCCAGAATTGTGCTTGTTGTTGGATTAAAAGGTGCATTGGCTTGTGGCTGACCTGGATCATAATCGGTTTCTGTGGTTGATCTTCCAAGCATGAGACCATCATTAGAACCCCAGTTCCATATTCTGTCTGAATTGTTGATAACATTTATGGCTGGTTCGGAACCGCTATGTTCATTGGTTGAAATCCATTTAATATCGTTCATGATGGTACCACCACTAGTATATCTGGGCTGTACCCATCTTCTGGAAGCACTGCTAGGGCTACTGGTGGTTCCAAAATCACCCAATTGCTTGGAGCTATTTAGCCCCATCGCATATAAGGCTCCGGAAGAATATAATACATAATAGGTGGTAGGATTTGTAATATCATTATCAGTAGCATCATTCATTACCCCAATCATTTTAATAGATCCCGTTGTAGGCAAAGTCATTTGAGCTGCATAATTTCGGGTACTTTGGGTCGCACTATTTTCTGTTCCAAGAAGTGTCTTTGGACCCCAGGTATATACCTCGCCTCCATTTGTAAGAGCCATGAGTGCATTTCTATTCCCTCGTATTGCAGCTATATTAGTTAGGAAATCACTATTACCACTACCAGTCTTAACCCGAGCCCAGGTGGTGGCGTCTCCAGAACCGCCATTTCCACGCATAGAGGATGATTGAGAAAGCACCCAAACATCCCCAGAGCAGGTAAGTATAGCAAATGTTTGATAGGTAGCAAACATCATTTTTACATGTTGTGGATCTACTCCGCTGGGTAAACCGTCACCATTGGTTGTTAATTTTGTAAATGAGGTATTTGTTCCCGGAACACCTGAATTCAATACATTTCCTTCATTTCCCCAGGCAAATAAACCTGTGGTTGTTAATAAAATAAATTGAGCAGAATTAGATCGGTCACTACCCAAGGCCATTTTAAGCGGAGTTCCTGTAAGGTTGGGGAAATTAGTAGAATTAATTTCAGTCACGGCGGTAAGATTGGTAGCTCCGTTGTTGGCAGCATCTTCACCCCATATCTGAAACTTACCCTGGTTATCACGCACCACTGTTTGGTGAAAACCAGAAATAAAATTGTCGTACTCCACTGTAGGAGCACAATAAATTAAGCCACACTGGCTTATAGATTGCTTTGACAGTAAGCCTATCAAAGCAAAAAGTAATCCTTTTTTTAAGATACTTTTTGTCATGGAAAATTGGATTTTTTTATTATTTGTTTGTTTTAGAGAAAAAGTTTGGGCATTTATATGCAGTCAGTTTTTGGATTGCTATTCAATCTTATTATTTTTTTTTTTAGAGTAATTGTGTTCGCCAACTTGAAAATATGGCAATTAAATTATGGCGCAAAATAAATTTATTTTGACAATCTCCAAATTTATTTGACGACAAGAGGGTTTCTATTGACTAAGTTTTAGTTTTTAGTTTCTAAATTTTTAATAATAGGGTTTGATTTTATAATGAAAGCAAATGGATAAAAACAAAAATCCCGCCTCTTTCGAAGCGGGATTTTTTTTATTAAATCAGAAAGTAATAATTGAAATAATTTTCAATATTCAATTCTCAATTATCAATTGTCAATTATCAATTGTCAATTAATATCCCATACCACCCATATCAGGTCCAGGCATAGCAGGAGTAGCAGATTTAGGTTCTGGTTTGTCAGCAATTACACACTCGGTAGTCAGTAACATACCAGCGATAGAAGCTGCATTTTCCAAAGCCACACGGCTTACTTTAGTTGGGTCGATAATTCCAGCTTTAAACATAGAAGGTTCGTAATCTTCTGTTCTTGCATTAAAACCAAAATCGCCACTACCGTCTTTTATTCTTTGTACTACGATAGAACCATCAATACCTGCATTTTCAGTCAGAGTACGGATAGGTGCTTCCAGAGAACGTTTTACGATAGCCATACCTGTTTGCTCATCTTCGATCTGACCTTTTACTTTCACGTTCAATGCGCTGATTGCACGAATATAAGCCACGCCGCCACCTGGTACGATACCTTCTTCTACTGCTGCACGAGTTGCATGCAAAGCATCATCTACACGGTCTTTCTTCTCTTTCATTTCCACTTCGGTTGTAGCACCTACATACAGCACAGCTACACCACCACTCAACTTAGCCAAACGCTCCTGTAGTTTTTCTTTATCGTAGTCGGAAGTAGTAGTTTCAATCTGAGCTTTGATTTGGTTCACACGACCAGTGATGTCTGCTTTTTTGCCTTTACCACCCACGATGATGGTGTTGTCTTTATCAATAGTGATAGAAGCCGCCTGACCCAGTGCACTGATGTCCGCACCTTCTAATTTGTGGCCCATGTCTTCGCTGATCACAGTACCTGCAGTCAGGATAGCGATATCCTGCAACATTTCTTTTCTTCTGTCGCCAAAGCCAGGAGCTTTAACCGCAGCCACTTTCAGTGTGCCACGCAATTTGTTTACCACCAGAGTAGCCAGTGCTTCCCCTTCTAAATCTTCGGCAATGATTACCAAAGGACGACCGCTTTGCGCTACTTTTTCCAGAATAGTAAGAATATCCTTCATAGTACTGATCTTTTTGTCGTAGATCAGGATATAAGGACTCTGTAATTCTGCTTCCATTTTTTCGCTGTTGGTTACGAAGTAAGGAGAGATATAGCCACGATCGAACTGCATACCTTCTACTACATCTACAGTAGTATCGGTTCCTTTTGCTTCTTCTACCGTGATAACGCCTTCTTTACCCACTTTTGCGAAAGCCTGAGCAATCAGATCTCCAATTTGCTCATCGTTGTTGGCAGAGATAGAAGCTACTTGTTTTATTTTTTTGCTGTCGTTTCCTACAGTCTGGCTTTGAGATTTCAAATTGGCTACTACCAAAGAAACCGCTTTGTCGATTCCGCGTTTCAAATCCATAGGGTTTGCGCCAGCAGCCACCATTTTCAATCCTTCGCTGATAATAGCTTGTGCTAAAACAGTAGCAGTAGTAGTACCATCACCTGCAATGTCAGCAGTTTTAGAAGCTACTTCTTTCACCATCTGTGCGCCCATGTTTTCGATAGCGTCTTCCAATTCTATTTCTTTTGCTACGGTTACACCATCTTTAGTGATGGCCGGAGCACCAAATTTTTTCTCGAGTACCACATTACGACCTTTAGGGCCTAATGTTACTTTTACGGCGTTTGTTAAAATATCAACGCCTTTTTTCATTTTATTTCTTGCTTCAATATTGAAGTGTAGTTGTTTTGCCATTCTTATTTTATTAAAAAATTGAAAAGTAAAAATTTAAAAATCCGGAGAAAAAAGGTCTTTATCATTTTTTGACCTTTTATTGATTTTATACGATTGCCAAAATATCGCTTTCGCGCATGATCAATAGATCCTTTCCTTCTATTTGAATTTCGGTACCGGCATACTTACCATATAATACGGTGTCGCCTGGTTTTACAGTCACCGGCTCATCTTTTTTGCCAGGACCAGCAGCAATCACTGTACCGCGTTGTGGTTTTTCTTTAGCAGTATCGGGGATAATGATGCCTCCGGCAGTTTTTTCTTCGGCAGCAGCCGGTTTTACAATTACTCGGTCATGTAAAGGAGTAATGTTTGTTTTCTTCGCCATAATTGTATCGTTTTATAAAATTTTAAAATTTACGGAAATACATTTATTCCGGACTTTTTAAGGTCGGCAAATGTAGTATAAATAATATGCCACAATTTTAAAACCTGCAATTATTTCAGGTTTTTGAAGGTCAGGCAATTAGGATCATTGACAAGTTGGCAATTTTTGACAGATGGATTGATTTTAGATATCTGGAATCCTCCGCCTTTCGATACAATCATAGAATCCCTTATCTTCGCCGCCTGAAAAATAGTTCTTGAATACATGATTAACAGAAGAAACATAAGGGTGAAAGTGATGCAAACCCTATATGCATATACATCTAGTCTGGACACAGAAAAGCCTCTTGATTCCCAAAAAATATTAAAGCAACATTTTAATCAAACAAGATCGTTGTTTGTATTTATGGTCTATACGATCACGGAAATAGCGCGATATGCCGAAAAAGATGCTTACAGAAAATCGCATAAGTATATTCCCACAGAGAAAGACCTGAACGTGAATACCAAACTGGCAGGTTGCCATTTGTTGTGGCAGATTTTGGATGCGAATGAGTTTAAGATGGCGGTGAAAAATGACCGGCCCGATCAAATTATTGACGAAGATTTGGTGAAAAAAATTTACGACAAATTGGTGACCAGTTCGGAGTATCAGCACTATATCGGCATTCAGCAACAAAGTCTGCAGGAGGACAGAAAGATATTTGAATATATTTTCAATAATCTGATGCTGGACAACGAAGATTTTGTTTCGCAGGCGGAGGACAATTTTTCCAATTGGGATGATGACGGAGAAATGCTGGCTCAAACCATGGCTGCCTTTATCCGCAAACCCTTGTCAGTGAGTTTTCGCGAAATTATTTCTTCTGACAAGGAATCCTTTGCAGTGGAATTATTAAGAACTGTGATATCCAAAGAAGAATACTTATTGTCAATCATTAAACCCAAACTAAAAAACTGGGATCCGGAAAGAATCGCATTGCTGGACATGGCGATTATGAAAATGGGGGTGGCCGAATTTTTATATTTTGAAACGATACCACCAAAGGTTACTATCAATGAGTACATCGATTTGGCCAAGGAATATAGTACGGCACAGAGTGGTCATTTTGTAAATGGTATACTGGATAATATTCATAAAGATCTGGTACAGGATGGATCACTTAACAAAAGAGCCTTTAACAAAGGAGGATCGAATAGCTAAGGATTTGACCAGGTTTCAAAGGGAGTGGAAGAGCGAAAGAGAAACTCAATAAAGGATATCGATCAACCAAAACCTAATTTAATTGATTTTTCAACTATTTTCGTGAATTCTATCAGTATAAATTTTCTTATCAAATAACGAATGAACAAATGAAGAAAGTGATTTTTGTCTTAACCGTAGCAGCTGTTGTTTCTGCCTGTAATGGTTCTGCATCAGAAAATAATAGCATCTCTGCAGATACAAATCTGACAGATTCTATTAAGAATGAAATTGTACAGGACACCGCCAATTTTACTACCATCAAGTGGATTGATTCTACCTATGTTGATGCTGGAAACGTGAAAAAAGGGCAAACGGTGGAGATCCCTTTTGAGTTGGAAAACTCTGGAGAACATCCGCTGGTTATTTCCAGTGTTCAACCAGGTTGTGGATGTACGGTAGCTGAAAAACCAGAGAAACCAATTATGACTGGTAAAAAAGACAAAATAGTGGCGAAGTTTAATAGTACTGGCCAATCCACCGGAGCCCATACAAAAACAATTACTGTTGTTGCAAATACAAAACCAAATACACAATCTACTTTGGTATTCAAAGTAAACGTTACAGAATAAAATAATAAAGCAAAATAATGACACATTTTTACATTTTAAATGCAGGCCCTTCAGGTGGTGCAGGGTCTTTTCAAATTATCTTTTTGGTAGGTATGATTCTGGTTTTCTGGCTATTCTTTATTCGCCCTCAGGCCAAGAAATCAAAGGATCAGAAAAAGTTTATTGAGAATTTACAGAAAGGGGAAAAAATTGTAACTATCGCCGGAATACATGGCAAAATTCAGCAAGTGAATGAAGATGGTACGTTAAGCCTTGAAGTAAATCCTGGCAATTACATTAAGATTGAAAAAAGTGCTATCAGTATGGAGTGGACTAACCAACTGAACAAAGCTGTTGCAGCACCAGCTAAATAAATTTAATTTTCGCAATAGGTAATGGACCTGTAGCAAAATAAATTCATATGTTACACATTGGCCTTACAGGCGGCATTGGCAGTGGTAAAACAACCATTGCCAATATTTTTTCTACACTGGGCATCCCGGTTTATGATGCAGATAGTGTAGCAAAAAATATCATGCAAACTAACAAAACAGTCAGAAATAAAGTCATTGCCTGTTTTGGAAACGATGTGTATCGAGATGGTTTATTGAATAGGGAATTGCTGGCATCGATAGTTTTTAATGATCCTGCAAAATTGCAGGAGCTGAATGCGATCATCCATCCGGCAGTCATTCAGGATGCCGAAGATTGGTTTCGACATCATGACCATGCATCCTTTGCCATCAAAGAAGCGGCACTTATTTTTGAAAGTGGAAGTCATAAACAACTGGATTATGTCATTGGAGTTTGGGCACCGAAATCTTTGAGAATTGAACGAACGATTGAGCGAGGCGGGCTAACTAAACAACAAGTCCTAAATAGAATAAGCCAGCAGATGAATGAAGAGGAGAAAATGAAAAAGTGTGATTTTGTAATTGATAACAGCGGTGATAAACCGGTGATACCACAGGTGTTTGATTTGCATGAAAAATTGAATACCATTTCTAGACTTACCATCAGTGAATGAGGCTCATAATATTGTTGCCATTTCCAAAACCATCATTTTCCAGGATAGTAAATCCAGAATAAAATATGGAGCCAATAGTATATAGTTATACAAATTAACTATTCCACAAATGACACCAAAACATGGGCTCATAAAAGTAGGTTTGCTGCAACCCATTAACATAGGAATCTTATTTTATACATAGGGTTTGCTGTTTAACTTACAGAACAAAAAAATCTTACTTAACAGTTGTAGTCGGCCTTGAAAAATGGCGTTAAGAAAATAGGGTTCAAAATTTTTTTTGTTACTCTTTTTTGCGTCAAGGCAAAAAAGTAAGAACTAAAAGATTAAGAAAAGGCTTGTCCATAAACCCGGAAAGACAATTCAGGATGCACGGATTTTGTACATAAGGTCTCGAAAAGCTTGCGGTGTACTACCTGCAAAATGAATTGAGTTTACCGATTTTATTCGGGAGAAATACAATATTTGAGTAAACCAGGAAACCCTACTTATTTATTGAGGGCCATTTGCATATTTTTTTTTGTGTGTAAAATATTAGTTGGCCGTTTTATTGTTTAAGCCCAATCACCAAAGCTAAAATCAAAGATTAAAAATTACCTTTACCTAAATTTCAAAATTCAGGGTTATGGGCAATAAAAAAATCATAATAGCAATAGATGGTTTGTCGAGTTGTGGAAAGAGCACTATTGCCAGGCAATTGGCAGGGGAGTTGAATTATTTATATGTAGATAGTGGTGCCATGTATAGAGCCATCACCCTCTATTTTTTGCGGAATAATGTGGATATGAACGATGCTACTCAAGTAGAAAACGCCCTGCGGGAAATAGAATTAGATTTTAGGTTTAATGAAAATAGTGGGCAGATGGAAATGTTCCTGAATGATGAAGATGTGGAGTACCAGATTCGGGATTTGATAGTGGCAGAAAAAGTGAGCGAAGTGGCTACCTTAAAAGCAGTTCGGGATTTTGCAGTCATACAGCAGCAAAAATTGGGAAATGGTAAAGGAGTGATTATGGATGGGCGCGATATTGGCACGGTGGTGTTTCCCCAGGCAGAATTGAAATTGTATATGACAGCTGATAGTGCGGTAAGGGTGGAGCGTCGATTCAAAGAGATGTATGAAAAAAATCCAAATGTAACGATCGAAGAAGTGGCGCAGAACATCGAAATGCGCGACTATATTGATGCCAATCGGGAAGTGAGTCCTTTAAGAAAAGCCACGGATGCTATAGTGATTAATAACTCAAACCTTAGTCCAGCAGACCAATTGAAGAAGGTGTTGGATCTCGCTAATAGTTATATTCAGAATTAGGGTTTGCTGTTTAACTTACAAAACAAAAAAATCTTGCGTAACAGTTGTTGTCGGTTTTGAAAAAAATGGCGTTAAGAAAAGGTTTGTCCATAAACCCTGAAAGGCCATTCAGAATACACGGATATTGTACCTAAAGTCTCGAAAAGCTTGCAACGTACTACTTGCAAAATGAATTGAGTTTACCGATTTTATTCGGGAGATATACAATATTTGAGTAGGACAGCAAATCCAAATTAGTGAAGAAATTTATAGATTCAGGTAATAGGGCAATAACAATCTACGGAATGTATCACTATACTCATTTTGATATTTGATGATGATTTGCTCCTCTTCCAAATCGGAGGAATGGAAAGAGCCTCTTACCATGATGCGAAACGGACTGTGGTTTTCAGTCTGGTGTACCCGAATTATTTTATTGATGAATACATTGTTTTCCCGCGCGTGTGCCATCACATCATTTGTTCTTTTTGCAGGTAGCAGCCAATAGAACCATCCATCAGAAGATAAATTATTTTTTATGATTTTTGCCAGATCAAGTAGAGTGAGTCCTTCTTCGTGATGGGCAATATTTTTTGTGGATTTACTCCCTTTTAAATCGTTCTGGTAGAAAGGCGGATTGCTGATGATGAAATCGTATTGTTTATCAAAAACGAAGTGAGAAGCATCGGCATAGTGAGCGGTAATGCGGTGTGTGAAATTTGCACTAGAAAGGTTTTCCAAAGATTGCAGGTAATCGCTTTCCTGAATTTCAATGGCATCAATGGGTGAGGTATTTTGTTGTGCCACCATCAGGCTCAAAAGGCCACTGCCACTGCCAATGTCCAGAATATTTTTTTCTTTGTGCTGTTTCAAGATATCGGCTGCAATCCAGGCTCCAAACAAGCATGAATCGGTAGTTACCTTCATGCTGCATCTGTCGTGCCAAATAGAAAACTGACGAAAATGGAAATAAGGATTGGGCATGGTGCGCTAATTTCAAAAATATATTCAATCTGCCATTCGCAATATTCAATAGGCAATTCTCACTTCATAATCATCCCACGAAACCTCTGGCAGCAGGTTGTGCCGAAAGGGGGGCAAACTGTCCAGCCAAATATTTATGATAAGCTGTAATAGCGATCATGCCTGCATTGTCTGTGCAGTATTGAAAATCGGGGATAAAACTGTTCCAGCCATTGTCTTCTCCAAGTTGGGTAAAGGCTTTTCTCAGTCCGCTATTGGCAGACACACCACCTGCTATGCAGATATCTTTCACACCTAATTCTTTTGCTGCTTTCTTAAACTTATTTAATAAAATGGAAATTATTCTTTGTTGCACAGAAGCACAAATGTCTGGTAGATTTTCTTCAATAAACAAAGATCTTTCCTGCTCGGAGGCGATAAAGGGTTCTTTATATATCTGGCTTTTGCCCGCATTTTTCAGGAAATATAGAATGGCTGTTTTTAGGCCACTAAAGCTAAAATTGTAGCCTGAAATTTTAGGTTCCGGAAATTGAAAACGATTAGGATTGCCCTGTTGTGCATGAGTATCTATGAGTGGACCGCCTGGATAGGGGAGTCCCAAAAGTTTGGCGCATTTATCAAAAGCTTCACCAGCGGCATCATCAATCGTTTCGCCTACTATTTCCATTTCCAATGGTGATTTGCAAAGTACTATCTGTGTGTGACCTCCACTTACCGTAAGGCATAAGAATGGAAATTGGGGTTTCTTTTCCGGAATCAGATTTGCTAAAACATGTGCTTGCATGTGGTTTACGGCAATTAATGGTTTACCCAATGAAAGTGAAAGCGATTTGGCAAATTCGGTACCTACCAACAGAGCGCCTATCAGACCAGGAGACTGGGTGAACGCTACGGCATCTACATCCTGCAAAGTTTTGTTTGCTTTTTGCAAGGCTACATCCACTACAGGTACTATGTTTTGCAAGTGCGCACGCGAAGCCAGTTCGGGTACTACGCCTCCATATTGTGCATGCATTTTCTGAGTGGCGATATTATTGGACAATATTTTTCCATCTTCGCAAATAGCGGCTGAGGTTTCATCACAACTCGATTCGATAGCTAATATGATTGACATTGTTTTTTGGTCTAAATATGAAAAAGTAAAAAGGAAATCAAAAGACTGTCACGCTGGGGTCTATTTCTAGTGGATGACTCAATAAGCCTACAAAGTTAAAATTTACTAGCTCCGGATAGCTACAACCGGATCCATTTTGGCTGCTTGCATAGCCGGAATAATACCTGCAATAATGCCGACCAAAATACAAATAATAAAAGTCCAGACCATATTGGATACCGACACATGAATCGGGAATTCCAGCAGGTTGGATAATACAAAAGAAAGACCTGCTACCAATAACAAACCAATGATTCCTCCAATGATACAAAGGAAAGCGGCTTCTAATAAAAACTCAGTCAGGATGATATGCTTCTTGGCACCGATGGCTTTTTTCAATCCGATTTGAGAGGTTCGTTCCTTTACGGTTACAAACATTATATTGGCTACGCCAAACAGTCCTACTATCAGACTGATACCACCAATAATAGCACCACCTATATTCAAACCCACAAAAGCCGCTTCCACTTGCTTGCTAAAATCATTTAAATCGTTTAGTGAGAAATTGGCTTCTTGTTTTGGGCTTAACCTTCTGATCGTACGCATCACTCCCTGCAGTTCATCCTTTAGTGCTGTGCTGGTAATGTGTTCGTAACCTTTTACCATAATTTTTGGATCGGACATTCGTTCCAGATACAAGGTTTTTGCAAATTCGTAGGGAATGATCATACTTTTGTCATAGTTCCAACCATCTGTGATTTGCTTTCCTTGTTTTTTGATCACGCCGATAATTCTCAGCAATTTGCCTTTAATTTTAATGGACTTGTTTAGAGCCAGCTCCGGTTCGAAGAATAGTTTATGAGCTACTTCATCCCCAATCACGGCCACATTGCTTCCATAGTCAAATTCTGCTTCGGAAATATATCGCCCATAGTCAAACTCAAGCTTTTGTATATCGTTAAATTCCTGACTGGCACCATACACACTCACTCCACTAAGTACGGAACCTCCGAATTCAATATTATCTTTTACGTCAAAGAAAAATGCAGCATATTGAGCACCAGAAGTTCTTTCTTTGATTTCCTTAAGTTCGTGAAACTTGGGATAGGGGCGATTCACATATTTCCACCAGGGAAAATCTGGCCCTCCGGCCCATTCCCATTTGTCTATAAAGATTGTGTTATTGCCCTGGGACTTTAATTCGTTTTGAATGTTCCGCTGCAAACTGTTTACCACTGCCAGCACACCGATAATACAAAAGATACCGATAGTAACGCCAAACAGACTTAGAAAAGTGCGTAGCTTATTTTTCAACAACTCCTGAAGAGCCATCTTGAAACTACTACTGATTATTTCTAAGGTGCGGCGGACCAATTTCTTATTGAATTAGATGTTTAAAATTATTCTTTTTTAGATCAATCCTTTTTGCTTTGCCAAAAGTAATAAAGGCAATAAATATTATTCTGACTTTCCCTTATTTGTTTTTGGTCTTGAGAAGTAAAATAAAAAGTCAGCAACCTTATTCATCTAATAGCTCGTACTTGCTTTTTGGTCTTTCTCCTTCGTGCCATTTAAATCCTTCCAATTTCATTTCGCTGGGGCGGCTTTGTCTCATGGGGAAAATAGTTCCTTCCACATTCACCCTAAAGGCTACTTTTTTCAACTGCTTATTTTCAAAATACGAATCGATAATGTCGCACTTGTTTTTATTGATACCCGAGAAGGCACTATCATCATCCTGAATATAGTAAATACATTCTGCCGAGCCAACTGCTCTTACCGAATCTAGGTTTCCTTCCTTGAAATAGGCATCTATTCGGGTAGCTTTTATCTGATTAAAAGCTTCGCCTGTGATATAGTTTACCATAAAACCACTTTTGAAAGCTTCCATCCAATAGGGTTTTTTGTTTTTAGTGTGCAACAAAATTGTGTCGCCAGTTATCTGACTTTCCTTGCCCCAAACCACCGGTTCTTTGTACATTCTGAAAATAGAATCTTTGAAGGAGTAGAACAGACTATCCGAAATGGCCTGCATGGAATCGGAATAAATTCTTACATTATGAAACGCTTCGAAATATCTGTTGGCACTGTCGTTTTCGGGTTGTTTTCTTTTGATGACTGTTGGCTTTTTTACAACGGGTAATGTATCCTTTGTGGATGCTGTTGTTTTGCCAATTGTAGAAGAGCTATCTGCCTGAGATTTTTGTGTGGACTTGTTGTTTTTGGACACCAACACATTTCGTTTGGGTTGTAAACTATCAACCTTTATTTGCTTGTTGGCAAGATCCTTACCTGCCATAGGTATGGTATCTGGTTTCAAAGCAAAATTGTTCTTTTGAATTGTATCTGAGAAAACTAGAATATTGTTGTCAAAAGTTTTTTGTTGGGTACTATCAGCTTTGATGGAAGAGCCAACGTTATCTACCCTGCTATTCATTTTTACTGTGCGACTAGAGGCACTATCAATAGCTACTGGACTTTGCAAAAGTCTGGAACTATCCGCTGGCACTGACCTAGCTAAGGTTGAATCATCATTTGTACTTTTGTCAGTTGCGCTACTTTTCAAACTACTGGCACTATCCATAACCGGTACAGTTCCAAAGGTGGAATCAGTCTTGGGTAATATGCTGTCTGCAGCAGTTCCGATCCTGCTTTCAGCAGTTCCGGTATCACTCTTTGCCATTGTGCTGTCCTCTATAATATTCTCATATTTGATAGTGGTATCTATTTCATGCGTGATGCGGGTATCGTACAAGTCGGTAAGTCGGGCACTAAATAAAGTGTCGGCTCTTACATAGATAGAATCATTGTCCTGTTTGATAATCAGTAAAGGTTTCTCGGTGGCCAATATGGCTTCGTTCAATCTGTTTTGTAAAATCTGATTGGCGATAATGATGGTGGACCTAACTGAATCTACGGCTACTGCATTTCCGGCAGCCCTTGCCAGGTTATTATCCAGATACACACTATCAGCAATCAGAGTAGATTTATTATTGTCGTTAATAATTGGCCTTTTGGCAAATTGTGCCTGACCAGTACGCAAGTTGTAAAAACCTTCTTTGGTATTTATACTTCTTTTAGAACTATCCACAATGCTGGTTTGTGCAATAAAGGTGGCAATCTGCGATCCGGTATTATATTGTAGTGAATCGGAATTTATTTTATAGGCTGGATCATTCACTTCTACATTCTTTTTAAAGTAAACGTCCTTGAAATCGGAATAATAAACTCCTTCAGTACTGGTAATGACGGTTTTTTTATTAACGATTTTCCCTCCTTTCAGATAAGTTCCGGTATTGGAGTTCATATTATATTCCAGACTGGGAGCGGTAAGAATGACCGTGCCATCGGTCAGTTTCACATTGCCGTCCAGATTGGCAATTTTTGGATTGCCAAAATATTTCAAATGGTCGGCATCGATATTGGTGGTATCCGAATCCTTGATATGCACATGTCCCCAGGCTTCAAATGTGTTTTGATTGTCATTTTTTATGGCTTTGTCTGCTCTGAAAGTGGTCTTACCTTGCTGTAACTGCACATTGCCTTCAAATACGGTAATACTGGACGTATCGGATTCTTTGAGTAGAGAAATCTTATCACTCTTAATAATTTTTATGGTATCTCTAAAGAGTACCGACGACTTCTTTAAATATCGGGAGTAGTCGTTTTTGGTAGTGGTACTATAAGCAACAAAGCAACCAAGTAAAATGATTGCTAAAGGGAAAATGATAATACCTGATTTTGTGCTATTTTTTATCACCGTGGTACAGAATCTTTTATTGCCGGAGCTGTCAACTCACCCGACTTGTTTTTTTTACCGAATACAGAAATATTTACATAGCGTTTCGGGTGAACCCTTAGATCATCCATTAATATTTCTGCACTCAATAAAACATCATTCATTTTATTATATAGTTTCTTATCATTCATCATGGCACCGATACTGCCATTGGGATCTGATAATTTACCAACCGTATTGCGTAATGTCGTAATTGTGGCGTTTAGGCTGTCAATGGTTTTTTGAAACTCTAATTGTTTTAGATTATTGGTAAAAGTATTTGCATTGTTTAAAATGCCACTAATGGTTTTGTTTTGATTTTTTAGGTTGCCAGTAACAGAATCCAGGTTTTGAATGGTACCGGTAAGCGGCTTATAAATCTGTGCCATCAGGCCATTGAGATGTGCAGTAGAACTATTCAGATTGCTGATGGCTGCCTGAATTTCTCTTTGTGTATTGGGGTTTAATATGTTATTCAGATTGGATAACAATAGCGTTACCGAGTCGGCTACTGTTCTCACTTTCGACATCAGGGGTTTGGCTTCTGAAGTAAGATCGCCCAATAGTCCTGCTTCTTCTTTAGTCGCTATTTTATCTCCATCAGCCAGATAATTGCTGCCATCACCTCTTTCTATAACAATGTTTGAAGCACCTAAAAGGCTTCCTTCTATATAGGCCACCGAGTTTGCTGGTATATTTACTTTTTGAGTGATGCTGAGGGTAACTCTTACCGCACTTACATTTTCATCTGCCGGCTCCAAAGAATACACACTACCTATGGGAAGGCCATTTATTTTTACAAAATTTGATTTTTCTAAACCTCCAACTGTTTTGAAGATGGCATATATTTTTGGGGTATGATTAAACAGATCTTTTGATTTTAAAAACCTAAACCCAAAAATAAGTGCCACAATAGCCACAATAGCCAGTATGCCAACCTTTATTTCGTTTGAAATTTTCATTGTCTTAATTAATAGTTTTTAGAAGAATTGAACCTGTTTGGTCTGTTGCCATTGCTGTTGTAGTGGATCAAAACTCTCTCTTCAGTCCTCAGTCTGGACCACCAAAATCTTCTGCCAACCTGGGGCAAAATAGGTAAATAAGTTGGTTTAGCTGTATTTTTCTAAATAATCCTTTACAGCCTTAACAATATTTTCTACAATGGTATTTTGTCCTTGTTCGCTCATGAGATATGCCTGATCTTCTGTATTGCTAATAAATCCCATTTCTACCAATATACTTGGCATTCCGGTTGCTTGAAGCACCCAAATACCTTTATGATTTCTTTGTTGCACGCCCCGACTACTTCGTCCACTGGCCACAAATTCCTGTTCTACCAAATTGGCTAATGCATAACTTTTTCTAAAATAATGCTGGGCATATATCAACATTCTGGCTCTTTCGGCCGGATCGTTGGGGTCGGGTAGCAGTAAGCTGTCCTCGCCCGATCCTTCATTTTCTTCATTATAATAGTCATCCTCTTCCTCCTGGTTGGTTTGGTGCATGGAGGTAACCTTTTGATTATTTTTCCCTACCGCCCAGATATAGGTTTCTGTTCCTTTGGCCGCATTTTCCACCCACACCTCTTCATACTGATTGACATAATAGGTTTGTTTTACTTTTTTCCTTCCTTTTTTCACATATCGGGTTCTGGCTTCGCGGCCCACCACTTTTTTGGCATACCATCCTCCTGGTCTTCTGCCGGCAGCATTACAGTGAAGCGATATGAAAAGATCGCCATTATTTTTATTCGCAAACTCTGCCCGGTATCGATTGGCGGCATTGGCATTGGTAAGTCCGCCTGGAAGTTCGAAATAGGGTCTGGTCTCCAGAATGTTAAAACCACCCAATTGTTGCCTGAGTGCTTTTGCTAATTTTTGAGCCACTGCCAGTGTGATGGTGGCTTCATTGGTTTCTGTGCCACGGGCACCCACATCCGACCCACCATGTCCTGCATCTATGATGATGATTTTAGCACTTTTTTTTGTGTTCTGACTATGGGCTGATGAAAAAATATTAAGTACTACGACTATTGAAAAAAGGTAACGAATCATGAAGAATCAAAATGTATTTTAGTTCAAGACTTTATTTTTAGTTAATAGTTTCAAGGTTTATTCTATGTTTACTTCCTAATCTATACATTTGCTTACTTTGAAACCTGATGCGCAAATTTAAAAGAATTTACTATGCCGTACTTATGCTTTCTGTTATTGTATTCATAACAGCAAGCAACCAAATTGGCGCGATAAATATTTTACTAAAGAATTTTGGACCAGAACTGTTAGGTCAGAAGGCGTCTGTTGATACTATTCCCGGACGGGAGATTGCGATCAAGGACACTATCCCCGCTGCAAAAGACACATTGAATAGAGTTGATTCCACCCATGTTTCCGACTCTTTGATGGCAGACTCTACCCTGTTGCCGCGTATTGACAGTTTTACCCTAAGATTATCCAAAGACACTTTTTCCGTTCCCATCAAATATTCGGCATCGGATTCGGCCATCGGTTTGATGAAAACCAAGACTATTGAACTGTATGGCAAAGCTAAAACTGATTATAGCACTAGCTCGCTGGAAGCGCCGTATATGAAACTGAATCAGGAGTCTGGTATTGTAGAAGCAAAAGCTTCCAGAGACAGCCTTGGGGGCATTAAGGATTATGTACAAATGAAGGATGGAGATGCCAATTATCAGTCAGATAGTCTTTTGTATAATATGAAGACTCAGAAGGGTTTTATCAAAGGAACCATTACCCAGCAAGGCGAAATGTTTATCCATTCTGAAATTGCCAAGAAAGTAGACTCTAATACGGTATATGCTTTAGGAAATTATTTTACTACCTGTAACTTGGATCATCCACACTTTGGGTTTAGAGCGAAAAGGGCAAAAATTGTGAATAAGAAGTTGGCTGTAACAGGAGCCGTACACCCTGAGTTTGATTCTGTGCCTGTACCCATTTATTTGCCTTTTGGTTTTTATCCTTTGTATCAGGGTCGTCATTCCGGACTAATCGCCCCCAGTTTTGAAACTAATGATATGGAAGGGCTTGGACTATCGGGCCTGGGTTACTACCATGTGGTCAATGATCATTGGGACGTAAAGGCCTATGGAGATATTTATTCTTATGGTACCTGGAGGTTGAATGTGAACCCCACCTACCGCACTATCTATAAGTATCAGGGGCAAGTGAATTTTGGTATTCAATCCACCCAACGAAATTTCAAGAAAGATCCGGATTATTTTAAAAGTAATACCTATAGTGTATCCTGGTCGCATAGTTCAGATAGCAGAGCCCGGCCAGGTGTAAATTTTTCAGCCAATCTGAATATGAGTTCATCTAATTACAGTAGAAATATTCCGAACAATAATCAGTTGAACTTTCAGAACGTGTTGGGTTCATCGATCACCTATTCCAAGCAATGGATTGATAAGCCGTATAATTTAAATTTGTCTTTCAACCATAGCCAGAACAATGCGTCGCACCTGATGACCATCAATTTCCCTACAGCTAATTTTACAGTCAATACCATTTATCCATTTCAGAAAAAAGAAAGCACCGGTAAGAAATGGTATGATCAGTTAGGAATTGGATATAGCGGGAGTTTTAGAAACGATTTCAATTTTTATGATACGGTAGCTTATTCAAAATCTAATGATGCTTATAGCAACCGCAGGTTTACAAAATTTTTATTGGATACCGCACGCTGGAGTGCCAACCACAGCATCCCAATCAGTCTGTCGCTACCGCCTATTCTGGGTGGTGCATTAGTAATTTCGCCTTCGATTTCTTATTCACAGGAATGGGTGGACAAACTTACGAATTACAGTTGGGGGCCAAAAACATTTAAGTATGGCGACAGTACCTACACGGTAGATACTATTATTGCCACTTATGATAAAGGATTTGGATTGCAAAACATAAAACACCAGACTTCATTTGGCTTGTCTTTTAATACTTCTTTATACGGTACAGTTCAGTTTAAAAATAGTAAACTGGTTGCCATAAGACATGTGGTACGACCGAGTTTTGGTATGAGTTATACGCCTGATTTATCCAGAAGATATTGGGTGCCTATTCAGATAGATGCATCGGGTACTATGGCATTGGCTAACAGATTGGATGGGCTGTATTCCAGACCTGTCAGTCAGTTCACAAGCCGAAGATCCGGAGGAATGAATTTTGGTATAGACAATAGCCTGGAGATGAAAGTGAGAAAAAAGTTTAAAAAGGAGAAGAATGTCAACCTTCCGAAAACGGATAGTACCAATCTACTGGATAGTACACTAGCTCAGGGTATAGCTTCTGCTGACAGTACGACCACTATAGATGCCGATAGTACCCTTGTGGCTAAAGGAGAATCTGTTTTAACTGCCGGAAAAGGAGGCGCTGCACTTTTGGGTGGGGAAGATGAGTTTAAGAAAATTAAGATAATTGATGGTTTTGGATTTAACAGCGCATATAATTTTTTGGCAGACAGCTTAAAGCTATCCCCAATTAGTCTTTACATAAGGACCAATCTTTTTAATGAAGGAGATGTAATACCCGGCGTTACTACCAGTGGAATTAATATAAGTGCATCTGGCACCCTCACCCCCTACAGACTAAATGGGTATGGGTCTGCCACAAAAGATTATGCCTGGTCTGGAAAAAAATTTAAGCTGGGAACGCTGACTAATGCCAGCATTTCTATGAGTACAAGTTTTCAAAGCAAACCCAAAGATCCAGAGAAAGCAAAAGCCAGAGAGAAAGCCTTGAATGACCAGCTGAATGATCCGCTTTTACAGGCCGATCAGCAAAGGTTGATGGAATATATGCAACAAAATCCAGCCGAGTTTGTGGACTTCAATACCCCCTGGTCGGTGAATTTGAGTTATTCCCTGAGTTATATGTATAGGGGAACCATTACCACCTCTTCGCCGGTTGGTCCTATCACTTCTAGTGTAAACATGACGGGTAGTTTCAATCTTTCACCTAAATGGAACTTTAGTGTAAATGGTTATTATGATTTTGCAACCAAAAAAGTACAAACCTTTTCTATGGCCATTTCAAGGGATTTGCATTGCTGGCAGATGTCTATCAATGTAACGCCAATCGGTTATTACCGTTTCTTCAATTTCACAATTAGTCCCAAAGCTGGTATTTTACAGGGCCTGAAAATAAACCGTAACCGTTCTTTCTATACAGGATATCGCTAGGCTGCCCTGTTATGGTTTTGCTCTAAGTATTTCGGATTTCATGATTTCAAATACCTCTCCTTTGATTTCATTGGCGGTTTTATTTTCCACCGACACTTCGGGTAAAAAATGTATCTCAAGCGGACGGGGCAAAAAGAAGAATGTTTTGTGCAACGGCACCGCTTCTTTAGTTCCTTTAATAATTGTGGGGATAATATTGGTTTTGGTTTCAAAGGCTAATTTAAATGCTCCGCTATAAAATGTCTTTAAAGGATCGGAAGTTCGGTTGCGGGTACCTTCCGGATAGATGCACATGTGCATACCGGTTTTCAGCACCCACTTCATTTTATCAAAACTTTCCTTTCGGCTTTTTTCACTTTTTCTGTCCACCAGCACCGATCCTTTTTTATAAAACAAACCAAATAAAGGCACTTTGGCAAAACTGCTCTTAGCAATGGTTTTGTTGGCACCTGGTATAAAAGGGGAGGAAAGAGGAACATCCAAAAGTGAATTATGATTGCAGGTAACAATATAACTTTTTTCTTTTTTGAAATTTTCTTTTCCTGTCACAGTGAGTTTGCAACCAATGATAAAGAGCCAAAAATGCATCCACATCTTAGAAACTTGGATAAGATAGGCAGTACCTCTTGGTTCGGGGAAGAGATAGGAAATGAGTGAAATGGGAAGTATGATGATGAATGTGATGATAAAGGTGATCAGCCCCCAGCCAGCCCATATTCTACCTGCTATTTCCTTAAAGATGTTCATTTGAAATGATTAAAAAGTTGATGAATGGGTACAAAAATAGAAGTTTTAGTTTTTGGTCCAGACGCTTATGCCGATTGTGCATTCGGAATAGTCCAATTTCATTGGCCTAAACGACTACTACATTCACAAAAGTCAGGACTTGCTGGCATTATACGTCAATCTAATTGGGTGTACTTCAAATCGGAAATAGATTTCAGATTTGAGGAGCACGAAGGATATTTTATAGAGCGTGATGAATGGATATTTAACCCACTGAAGACGGAAAGAAGATTAATCTATTTTCCAGTCAATTGGATCCATGCCCATTTGCATCAGATATTCATTGGTTTTGGAAAAATGGTTACAGCCAAAAAATCCGGTATTGGCAGATAGAGGCGAAGGGTGAGCCGCTTTTAAAACCAGATGTTTTGCCTCGTCTATAAACCCTACTTTTTCCTGAGCAAATTTACCCCAGAGCAGGAAAACTAGGTGTTCCTTTTCTTCGGCCAATTTTTTTATGACCGCATCCGTAAACTGGGCCCAGCCTATTTTTGCATGACTCATAGGCTCTCCGGCCCGTACTGTCAGTGATGCATTCAGTAGAAAAACTCCTTCTTCAGCCCATTTACTCAAATTGCCATGAAGCGGTTTGCTCATACCAATATCGGCTTTTAATTCTTTAAAAATATTGACTAAAGAGGGTGGAGGAGGCACATTATCCTGAACCGAAAAACAAAGGCCATGCGCCTGCCCTACACCATGATAGGGATCCTGACCCAGTATTAGCACTTTCACTTTATCAAATGGAGTGGAATCGAAGGCATTGAAAATATGAGTACCCTTTGGATAAATCATTTTCCCCAACTCGCGCTCAGTTTTCAGGTGGGTTACTATATTTTCAAAATAGGGTTTATCGAATTCTCCTTTCAGCTTTTCCTTCCAGGAGTCTTCTATTTGAACATGCATCAAAAAAAAATTATTAGTGAAGATTGAATGAGGCAAAGTAAGCCATTTTTAGTTTCCAAACTAAGTATGGCAAAAAGGAAGAGTTGAAACATCATGTACCAATGTGAATGGACTTGTTTCATGTCACAATTCGATTTTTAGATATAGCCCAACCACCATTTTTCTTTATGTTCTGTTTTGTATCGGTCATACCATTTACAAATTGGGAATAGACAGATGATTAGTCCAATCCATATCAGGTAAACGATTGCAAGATTTTCTCCCTGCCCAGGGACCACGAAAAGAAAGGGGAAGTTATCTCCTATTTTCCACACATCTTTTAGGCAATGACCAGTAGCGAAATAATAAATGACTGCAAAAATGTGAATGAAATACAGATGCAGGATATAGTAGAAAAAGGCAGTGCGGCCAAAGGTTTTCATTATAGCAGTGAACTTGTTTTTTGTATGTTCTAAAAAAGATAAGGCAATGAGACCAATACCAATGGTCACACATAAATACAAAAGAGAAGGCGGATATTTATGCACCTTAATAAATGAAAGAAAGGTTTGTGTAAAAGTGGGAAAACTAGTCCAGTCAAAAGGATCTCCATAAAGATTGGTAAATCTTACCACCACAAAGAAAATTAATAAAGCGAGGCCAGAAACCCGAAGCCATTTGATTCTGAATTCGGAAGAGTTGGTTGGCATATATAATTTCCCAAAACAGTATCCCAGAAACATAAGCCCCGTCCAGGGAAGGAAGGGATAAATGATGATGGCATAATGATTGTCCCATATTGGATAGGGTTTGAAAAATCCGGAATGAACAAGGTTCCAGAGCAAACCGGCTTTAAACCCTGGGTCATCTTCAATAAAATCAAGTGCATTATGCCCCAGCACTATTAGGATACCTAAAGCTAAAATAAGTTTGTAAGGGGTGTTGAGTATCAGCAAAAGTCCGGTGATGACCATACTCAAACCAATGGCCCAGATTACCTGAAAAGGAAGTGTCTCGAAATAGGGATTGAAGGTCCATGCAAAAGCGATTAAAGTCCACTCGGCCAGAATAAGCCAAAGTCCTCGTTTGATGACAAAGATGCCCAATTCTTTTTTAGTTTTTCTAAAGCTTTGCAGATAAATGGAAGTGCCGGACAGGAAAACAAAAATGGGTGCACAAAAATGCGTAACCCATCTGGTGAAATATAAAGGCACATTATAATGTTCAATATCCAGTGGGTCTCCGGTTTGTGCCGAAATATGAAAAAAATCTCTTACATGATCCAACGCCATGATGACCATGACGATACCACGCAAGATGTCAATAGATTCTATTCGTTTACCAGTAGGTGTTTGCATCTTTTGAAGATAGGACTAAAATGATATTATCTCCAAATCAATCTTTATTTGCCCTATTTCAACTATTTCCAATGATCCGCTTTATCGCTACCAATAGGCTTTATATTTCCCTGCTCTTTTAGGATCTTAATTTTTCGTTTGGCGGTACTTAGGGTTTGCTGTTTAACTGCAATTTCGGCGCGAGTTCGGCGGGTTTAGGTTCTCAAAACTATTTTTAGCCAATTTTTTCACAGCTTGACTTTTTTTGCTACTAAAAGAGTAAGAAAAGATTTGTTCATAAAACCTGGTAGATATTTCAGGATGCACGGATTTTGCACATAAGGTCTCGAAAAGCATGCGACGTACCCTCTGCAATATGAATTGAGTTTACCGATTTTATTCGGGAGATATACAATATTTGAGTAAAACAGCAAACCCTACTTAAACAGAATTTCGTATTCTACCAAGTAAATAATCGGTTTGTAGAACTGTTTTTTTTTATTAAAAACGTTAATTCAATGTTATAAGTCGAAGGCAATCGTTTGCACAATCCTTTGCTGGATTAGGTTTTAAGCGTTTCTTTGTAGTTGCGATATGCTATCATTTTTTCAATAAAAATTTATCATGAAGTTTTCGATTTTCTTGCTTGGCCTTTTTGCTTTTTCATTAAGCCTTACTGCCCAGCTTCCTACTGAACTACAAACACCGGAAATTGTTTCGGTTAATCGTATGCCCATGCGAGCTAGTGCCTTTGCTTTTGAAAGTAAAGAGCTTGCCGTAAAACGCACTAAGGAAAGTTCTAAATATTTTCTGTCGCTCAATGGGGACTGGCGTTTTAATTGGGTTCAAAACCCTAATGAAAGACCAAAGAATTTTTTTAAAACTGATTTTGATGATAGTAAATGGGTGAGTTTTCCGGTACCGGCAAACTGGGAATTGAACGGTTATGGGTTACCTATTTATGTAAATCAGCCGTATGAGTTTGCAGGCAGAAAACTAACCGGTGCAAAAATGAACCCTCCTTATGATATTCCTGCTGATAATAATCCTGTAGGATCTTATCGTAAAACAGTAATGATTCCGCAAGACTGGAATGGCCGTCAGGTATTCATTCATCTGGGTGCGGTGAAGTCGGCTTTCTTTATTTGGGTGAATGGTAAAAAAGTAGGGTATAGTGAGGACAGCAAACTGGCTGCTGAATTTGACATTACAGAATATGTGAAGCCCGGTGAAAACTTAGTGGCACTTCAGGTTTACCGATGGAGCGATGGCAGCTATCTGGAGTGTCAGGATATGTGGCGCATTTCAGGTATCGAAAGAGAGGTTTATTTGTATTCGACTCCTCAGATGGATATTCGTGATTTTAAGGTTCAAAGCACACTTGTAAATAATTACAAGGATGGAAATCTTCAGATTGATGTAGAAGTAAATAATTATAAGAAAGACTTAAAAACCATACACTCCAAGCCAGATGCTTTTACTGTAGAAGCAAGCCTGGTGGACGCTTCAGGTAAGGAAGTTTATACCGAAACATCAAAACTGGAAACTGTTTTGGGCAGATATAAAACCATTCTTGGATTCAAAAAACTTTTACCAACAGTAAATGCTTGGTCGGCAGAAATTCCATATTTATACAATCTTTACCTTACCCTAAAAGATAAGAATGGCAATACCATAGAAGTTGTTCCTGTAAGAGTTGGTTTCAGAACTATTGAAATAAAAGGCCGCGATTTTCTGGTGAATGGCAAACGTGTTTTCTTCAAAGGGGTAAACCGCCATGAGCACAATCCGCGCACGGGTCATACCCTCACCATTGAGGACATGAGAAAGGATATGGAAATGATGAAGAAGTTAAATGTAAATGCGGTTCGTCATTCTCATTATCCCCCCAGCCCTTACTGGATGGAGCTTTGCGACGAGTATGGATTGTATGTCATTGATGAAGCCAATATAGAATCACATGGCCGTTACTATGATTTGGAATATACATTTGCCAATGATAAAAAATGGCGTATGCCACATTTGGAGCGCATCAAAAGAATGTATGAGCGCGACAAAAACTATCCTTCCATCATTACCTGGTCTTTAGGAAATGAAGCAGGAAATGGTTGCAATATGTATGAGGGATACGATTGGTTGAAGAAAAAAGATACCAGACCTGTGCAGTATGAGCGTTCCGAATTTGATTATAATACTGATGTCATTTGTCCGCAATACCCTTCACCAGACTGGGTGGCAGGATGGGGAAAATCTAAGGAATTACGCCCGTTAATTATGAGTGAGTATGCGCATATTATGGGCAACAGTCTAGGTAATTTTAAAGATTATTGGGATGCCATCGAATCTACTCCAGGTGCACAGGGTGGTTATGTTTGGGAATGGATTGATCAGTCTTTTGATACTGTGAAAAACGGAAAACGCATTATGGCCTACGGTGGCGACTTTCCATACAATGTACCCGTAAACGAAGATTTTAGCGATAATGATTTTTGTGTAAAAGGAGTGGTGACGGCATACAGAGCACTTACTCCAATGGCTGTAGAGTTGAAAAAAGTACATCAGTATATTAAGTCGGTTTATAAGGGCAACAATGAGGTAGCTGTGACCAATTCCTATTTCTTCAGAGATATCAGCAATATGAAAATGGAATGGGAAATATTGGAAGATGGAAAATCCATTGAGAAAGGGGCCATTGAAAATGTAAATGTGTTACCTCAGGAAACCCAATCTTTCACCATTCCTGTAAAAGCAAAAATAAAATCGGGAAAAGAATATTTCCTTAACCTTTCTTACAAAATGAAAACTGCCGAGCCCTTCTTAGAAAAAGGATATGAAATTGCGTATGAGCAGTTTACTTATGCGGGAGCTCCTGTGGCATCTATTACAACGGATTCAAAAGGCGAAATCATTGTGAAGAAAGAGGCCTCATCGCTTTCACTTCAGGGAAAAAATTTCACACTGAGTTTTGATACAGAAAAGGGAATACTATCTACCTACAAACTAAATGGAAGCATAGTTCTGGAAAATGGACCTCAGCCTGGTTTTTACAGAGCACCATCTGACAATGACATAGGTGCCGGCCTGAATCAATCTTTAAGAAACTGGCGCAATGTGTATGCCACCACTGCACTTACCGATGTAAAGACCATCTTATTAGCACCAAATACCTACCAGGTTGTTTTCACAAAAAACATCTTAAATGGGAGTGCACAAACTGAACAAACCTTTACTGTTTATGCCGATGGAAATATTAAGGTTCAGAACAACATTAAAGTAAACAAAGGCAAGGAAAAGTCCCTGATGCGTATTGGAAATAATCTTCAGGTAAACAAGCAGTTCAACAATATCAAATGGTATGGTCGTGGACCATGGGAAAACTACTGGGATAGAAAATATGCCAGCAGTGTAGGACAGTATCAGCAAACCCTTAGCCAGCAATACTTTTCTTATGCACGTCCACAGGAAAGTGGTAACAAAACCGATGTGCGTTGGATGACATTGACCAATGCTAAAGGTGCTGGAATAAAGATTGAGTTTGCCGATAGTTTGTTGTCCATGTCAGCCATTCCTTATAGTGTGGAAGATTTGGATCCGGCACCAGAAAAGCATCAATATCACTCTGGTGAACTGGAGCAACGCGACAGAATTTATATGCACGTGGACTTGTTACAATTGGGTGTTCAAGGAATAGATAGCTGGGGTTCCATGCCTTTAAAGAAATACTGGATTAACCCAGGAGAATACAATTATAGTTATTGGATAAAACCAATAAAATAGCAAAAGCTGTGATGATTGGTAATGGAAGCATACATGGTAGGAAGAATATTGTGCAAACGGTTGAACTATTATTTGCCACTATTACCGCTTACATTTGTGTTTCCATATTTTCAGTTTTTAACGATAAAGGGTTTATAAGAAAATAATTGATACGATTGGTTGCCGAATTTTATCTGGCATAAGAGGTATTTAATTATTAATTTTTTTTGTTTCCAAAGAACTAAAAACTTAAATTTTATACGATGAAAAGAAAAGAGTTTGTCAGGAATACCGGATTGGCTATGGCATCAGTGTCCATACTGCCTACAGAAGGTATTTTTAATATTAAAACAAAACCAACGGCTCCACTTAAGACTGCTTTAATTGGTGTGGGTGCCAGAGGTATTTCTCATCTGGATTTATTGCTTCGCAGAAATGATGTGGAGGTGGTGGCAGTTTGTGATATTGACCCTATTACCATTACCCGTGCCAAACAGTATGTGAGCAAGAACAATAAAAAACAGCCTCAGTATTATTCCGAAGGGGAAAACGCCTGGAGAAAAATGCTGGAGCGTAAGGATATTGAAGCCATCATTATTTCTACTCCCTGGGAACTGCACAAGCCTCAAATAATTGCCTCGCTTGAGTCTGGAATAAAATATGTTGGTACCGAAGTGATTTTGGGCATCAACCTGCAGGATCACTGGGACGTGGTGAAAGCTGCAGAGCGTTACAAAGGCCATGTGATGATGTTGGAAAATGTGTGTTACCGCAGGGATGTAATGGCCGCTTTGAACATGGTGAGACAAGGACTGTTTGGTGAATTGATTCACCTTCAGGGCGGATACCAGCATGATTTAAGGCATGTGAAGTTTAATGACGGAAAAACAGCTTATGGCAAGGGAGCAGAGTTTGGACATGTAGATGGCTATTCCGAGGCAAGATGGAGAACCGATCACTCCGTGCATCGCAACGGCGATATGTATCCTACTCATGGCATTGGCCCCATAGCACATTATATCAATATCAACAGAGGAAACCGGTTTATTTCATTGAACTCGTTTTCGAGCAAAGCCAGAGGACTTCATAATTATGTGGAGAAAGTAGGCGGACCCAATCACAAGAATGCAAAAGTTAATTTCAAATTAGGTGATATTGTTACCACTCAAATTTCCTGTGCCAATGGTGAAACAGTATTGCTTCAGCACGACACCAACCTGCCAAGACCTTACTCAATAGGGTTTAGAGTGCAGGGTACTGAAGGCTTATGGATGGATGTAAACAACTCAGTATATATCGAAGGAAAGTCGGCTAAGTTTGATGTTTGGGAAAATGCTAAAAAATGGTTTGATGAGTACGACCATCCACTTTGGAAAAAATACAGTGCCGATGCAGCAGGTGCCGGGCATGGTGGCATGGATTGGTTTGTGATCAATTCTTTCATCGAATCTGCTATACGCAAAGAACCCACGCAGATGGATGTGTATGATGCAGCAGCATGGAGTGCCATTACACCACTTAGTGAACAATCAATCGCATTAGGCAATGAAACTGTAGAGTTTCCTGACTTTACAGGTGGCGACTGGATGTATCGCAAACCAGTGTTTGCGCCTAATGATGGTTATTAAAACAAGAGTAATCAATTAGACCATAAAAATGAGGCTAATCCGAAAGGAAAAGCCTCATTTGCTTTTGGTTAAAAACCCATTGTTTTTTGACGAAATAATAATCCTATCTTATTTTTTCATTCCCATAATCCATTCCTTTATGAGTGCCACACCTTCCTTATGAATGACAGAACGAGCCAGTTCTGGCATCGCAATATTGGGATCGGTATGATTCATCCTATAATACAAAATCGAATGATCGGGATCGCCAGGCATAATATCATAATTTAAACCACCAGCCCCACCACCTGCCGACACAGGCTCTTTCATCACACCAATATGAAACAGATTCTGTTGCTCATATTCTAAAAATAAACCCGTGTTGGACGCATCGCCTGTGGGTCGATGGCAATGGGCACAATTCACATCCAAATAAGCTCTTGCTCTATCATTTAGTGTAAAATGTTTTGCATCCTTCCAATCGGCAATTTTGGAAATACCTGATGAATCTGGAAGGCCGGTTAAAATACCTTTAGAAGCCCATTGCAACAATTGATTTTCTGTTTGACCTTTTAAAGTAAAATTTAGATTTCTAACATTGGGACCAATGGGCAGAAAAACATTGTTTTGATTATGGCATCTTTTGCAATCATTTACATTTGGCACTTTATAATTAGTAGAAATTTCATCGCCGTTTTCTGTAACCAACACAATGGGTACTTCGGCACCTACAAAATGTTTTACCGCATCGGTTTGTTCTTTGTTCCATAAATAATCCATCACCTTCCATTGTTCGTCAAACGGATCTTTCACCAGCAACCTGGTTTCTATCATTATCTTTTGACCCGCAGTATTTTGGTATGCAAAATTTTTGATAATGATGGTGGAATCAGGAAAACCCAAAGCGCCACTGGCCACATATTTTATGGGCTTGCCTTTTGGTAAAACAATAAATCGGTCTTTTAAAGTGTAATCGCTAAACAAAGGGGTCACAATATCATATTGTGTTATGCCCTCGGCAGTTTGTAAATCTTTTAGTGCACCTATGAAGAATCCATAATCCGAAAGTTTTTCTTTAAAAACAAACTCGGCGGTTTCAGTTGCTTTCTTTTCATCCGGTTTGTTTTTGCAACCTTGCTGAACTGAAAATAGCAAAATAAATAGAACGATAATCCCTAAATAAATCTTCTTCATAAACTTTGTTCTTTGAAAAATTTATTTACAAACAAAAGGTGTTGCAGTAGTGTCTGGTTTCCAGGTAGCCATGTCTTTCATTTGTAAAAAATTGGCATTGACAAACATGTTTTCACCTGGCTGATGGATACATAAATTATCCGGATTGGGTACAGTTTCATTTTTTAATACATTGGTAGAAACGCCATCATAAAAAATAAAAGGCACTCTTTGTTTTTTTGCAGGATTCATTTTATTAAGTGTTTCTTCCACTGCCATAAACAAAGGCCCCATGCGGTGTTCCTTTAATGGTTCCGGAAAAGCATCACCCATTTTAAAAGTATTGTCATGGATTTTAATATTGGAAGAAATGGGAAAATACTGATCATTGATGCGGTTGATAGCACTATCATCCACAGCCAATCCCGATGCCAATAAAATGCCTGCCGAATTGTTATTAATGATTTGGTTATTGTACAGCTCTACATTGGATGCAGCTAAAATAATGATGCCGCTTCCGGGTGGTGCATTGCCCACGCCCCAAGCTGTACCAAAGCTTCCTGCTTTGGCAAAGTTTTTAATATTGTTGTCATGAATCTTATTGTTATAAGCTTTTACATAACCACCTTTTTGAGAAAGCCCGGGCAAATCAAACACTAAAAAACCTGCTGTGTTGCCGTAAAATTCATTGTCGTACACTATTGCATGCGTAGTGTTTTCTATTTCACAGCCTGCCACGTTTTTTGTGGCTTTGTTGTTTCTGATAATGGCTGAGTCCGACTGACCCACATAAATTCCTGCATCCGAAGAACCCTCTACATAACAGTTTTCTACCAGCACATTTTTGCACAAAACAGGGTAAATGGCATAGCCACCGCTGGTAGAGTCGGCAGTTTTCCAGGTAGCATGCACATTGGTAACTACTACATCTCGACTTTTGTTGATTTTGATTAAATCGCCTTTGGAATCTTTGATGGCAATATTATCAAATGTAAATCCGGTAACCGCAGTAATTCTTATGCCTTCGCCACCCGATTTTTGAGATGAAAAATCAAGTACAGTTTTATCAGGCCCTTCGCCTCTAATGCGAAGATGACTGGCGTTGGTGATACTAAGGTTTTCAAATTGATACTGTCCTGCTTTCAAAAGTATATCGGTACTATCTTTAATCATCAGGAAGGCTTCAATAATTTTTGCTTCCTCTCCGGGGCTAAAACTTAATAAGAGTTTGTATTCAGTCTTAGTCCCGGATTGTTCCTTGCAGGAAGCAAAGAACAACATACTGGTTACAATTATTACTATCAGATGAAGTCTTTGAGTCATTGTATTTTTTTTAGAAAATATTATAGGCAAATGTGATGTAATAGGTAGCACCAATTTTTGGATTGGCAATACCTGTAGAGTAATACTTGTTAGTGATATTGGTTCCACCCAAACGAATACCGGAACGTGCCTTTATCAATTTATAACTGATTTGTGCATCCACCACTGCTGAGGCTGGTACAGTGCCATCTCCACCACCACCCGTTACAACGTAATAGTAGCCTGGTTTGTAGCGAAGCGTTGTGTTGAATGACCATACTTCGTTTTTACCAAAACCCGAATTGCCTAAATCTAAATTGATATGATAATTAGGCGCATTGAAATTGTTGACCTGGGTATTGTTTTTGTTATTGATATGGTCCGAATAATAATTGGCTTTGAAACGGAAATTTCTCATGAAATCAATACTCACACTGGCAGCATAGCCATAAGTTTCCACACCTTTGGCTCCGTTAAACGCAATATTGTAAACCACATGTTTGTTTTGATCTTTAAAAGCGGTTACATCGGAAGTGCCAGGAGTGTTGGCTACATTGGCATAACCAATAAAGTTTTTCCAGGTGGCATAATATCCCAACACATCAAACATGATGAACTTGCTGATAACAGTGGCGTAGCCCAGTTCAAATGCATTTACCGATTGTGGTTTAATACCGTCATAAACGAATTTTTTCAATTGCGAAGGATCGTTGGTGCTTTGGTATTTGCGAACGCTTTCCAAAGTGTAAGGCGGATATTGATTGAAATGATATTTTTCATTTAACAAATAAATTGAACCACCGGAAGAGAAACTATTGTAGCCATTCATTGTATGTTGTAAAGCCTGAATATTACTTGGATAACTATATGCATTTTGATAAGATAAACGGATATAATTGTTTCTGTCCACCTCAAATACCGATGATAGTCTGGAAGTTACTTTAGGTGTAGGGAACAAGGAGTTTTTGTCCCAACGGAAAGAAGCACTCAGGTTCAATTTCTCCTGAATGACTTTTTTGGAGGCCTGCAAATAAGCACTGTACTCATTTACATTTATGGGTTTGTCATTATCAGGGAACAAAGTGTTCTTACTATTCAAACGATACAGTCTGTAGTTTACACCTGCAATCAGGTTCATAAATTTAATAGCTTCAGAAAAATTGTATTGGGCCTCTGCGTTATACAATTTGGAACGATCTAAGAACAATGTACCCCCTTCAGAAATTGGTCGGGTGGCAATACTATCTTTTAGCCTATTGAAAACGGCACTGCCCTGCAATGGCATTCCCTGATCGGCAAAAGCTCTTGCAGTAAGGTTTGCGCTTTGTAGGTCAGATCCACCGGCCAATGCAGTCAACAAGGCCATTGTGTATTGTGGAAACCAGCCATCACCAGTATTAGGATCGTAGCTTGGTTTCCAGGCTTCATTTAGGTATTGAGCGGTTGGTCCGGCAAGTAATGTGCGGCCAGAGTTTTCGGATGTGGTATACGCTCTAACAAACCAGTTGTTGCTTTTCAATTCTAAGCGGTATTGACCCACCTTAAAGCCATTTATTTGATAGCGGGTATCATTTGTGTAAACAATATTTCCGGTTCCAAAATTACCCGAACCAATCAACTCTAATGAAGGACTTATTTTATATCGAAGTTCTGCATTGCCCTTAAACATATAAGCATTGTTATCTAGGTATCCATATTCTGGATAGCCTGTGCGAGATGCATAGTAGGATGGATTAGCATTTAAGAATGGCTCAATCAATGGGGCTAATGAAGGATCCATAGCCAAAGCACCCTGCATAAAAGGGATTAAGTCTACAGAGGTAGCACCACCATAATAGTTTACTCCATTGTAATTGGGATTGGTATAGCGGTTGCCATTACCACTTTTATCAGTAGAGTCATTAGCTACCCAATCGCTGCCTTTTGTATATTGAAAATTGATTTTGTAAGCTACCTTTTCACTCAATTTTTGTGCCCAACGAAGGTTCCAGTCATAGAAGGGTGAAGCTTTCACAGGGTCGCCATATTTCTTTCCGTTAATATGGTTTACACCTTGTGTGATAAGTAAACTCAACCCTTGATCCTTAAAAGGGTTCTTACTGGTAGTAATCATTGTACCGTTTAACCCTCTTGAACCATAAAGGGCAGATGAGGCACCACTTAGCAGTTCAATATTGTCCACGTCCAATTGAATAGGGCTGATAACCGATCCCAATGGAAAGTTAAGACCCGGAGCCTGATTGTCCATTCCATCTACAATTTGGGTAAAGTTGGTATTACCGCTGGTGTTAAAACCACGGGTGGTAACACTGGTAAAACCCATACTGGAAACAGTTACATCCACTCCTCTCAAGCCTTGTAGGGCATCCATATAATTGAGCTGTGGTGAATTTTGAATATCTTTTTTGCTAAGTTGTTCGATGGTTACCGGAGCCGATAATTTTCGCTGTGCCATACGGCTTGCATTTACCACAACTTCTTCACCTAATGTGGAGCGCGGTGATAAAATGATTTCGCCTAAAGAACCTTCTTTGTTTACCACTATTTCCTTAGAATCAAAACCTGTTGAGGAAATAATAAGAGTTACTGGTAGTTTTTGGCCTACTGAAAATTGAAAATTTCCACGGTCATTGGTGTAGGTGCCTATGTGGGAGTTTTTAACTACTACAGAAACGGCTGGAATACTGATTTTAGTTTCGCTATTTTTTACTACCCCAGATACTGTTTGTGCCTGAGCGTTAAAATAGTTGGTGAGACAAGCCACTAATAAAAACATTAAGAAAAGAATTTTTCTCATAATTGTGCTTTGGATTTTTAATTAATTTTTCTATTTGAGAATCGTTGTTTAGCGTGTAAGCTCTTTTTTGAATCGTTTTGTTACAGGAGTTGTCTCATTTTCATACGCATTGGTTTTGCAATTGTTAGGTAATTGGTTTAATCTATATCAATCGTCGAAGAAATTTTAATTTATTGCCAAATGGAGGATATTTAAAAAATGGATCTAACCACACTGGTGTTTTCAATACTCCTTTGGTGTGTGTAAATTCCTTGAAGCTGTAATGACCTCTATAGGAACCGATGCCACTATTCCCAATTCCTCCAAATGGAAGATTTGGATTGCCCAAGTGCTGAAGGGTATTGTTGATGCAACCCGAGCCAAAGGATGTTTTTTGTAACCACTCTTGTTCGGTTTTTGAACTGGATGTAAAAAGATAAAATGCTAATGGGTTTTTGTTTTTGGCTACCATTTGCATGGCTTCTTCGGTGGTTGAAAAGCTAATGACAGGGAGTATTGGCCCAAAAATTTCTTCCTCCATGAGGTGGGACGAAAGGGAAACATTGTTGATGATGGTAGGCGCTATATATAAATCATCGGCATCATGTGTACCTCCCAATACAATATCACCATCAGTTTCTTCTATTAAAGAAACCAAAGTGTCTAACCTTTTTCTATTGATTATTCGGCAATAATCCATACTCTGTTGAGCATTTTCGCCAAACGAATTTTTAATTTCTTTTTTAAGTGCCGATATCAATTCCTCTTGTATATCCCGATGCACCAGCACATAATCCGGTGCCACACAGGTTTGACCAGCATTCATGAATTTTCCGAGAACAATCCTTTTTGCTGCACTGCCAATACTGGCATCTTTTTCTACAATAACCGGACTTTTGCCACCCAACTCCAGCGTTACGGGAATAAGTTTTGAAGCAGCAAGTTCATACACAGCTTTTCCTACACCCATACCACCTGTATAAAAAACATGGTCGAATCTTACTTCGTTCATCATCTCCGGAACTACCACACTGCCATCCCCCTGCACGACCCGAAAGTAATTTTCATCAAAATTTTCCTTTATAATTTTTTCCATTATTTGTGCAGTGGCCACAGCATGTTCCGAAGGTTTTAGAACCAGACAATTTCCTCCAGCTATGGCGCCAATTACAGGTAATAAACTTAAAAATATTGGATAGTTCCAGGTGCCAATGATTAAAACAGTTCCTTTGGGGTGTGGATATAAATAACTGGATGAAGGAAAATTGATCATGGTAGTGGAAACCTTTTCAGGCCTCATCCAGGAGGATAGATTCCTAATCGCTTTTTGTATTTCGGTAATAACCAAACCCAGTTCAGTTAGGTAGGCTTCGGTTTTGGATTTGCGCAAGTCTGTATATAGTGCATGACAAATTTCATCCTCGTTTTTTTCCAGAGCCTCTTTGAAAATTTTTAATTGCTTTAACCGAAATTTATATGGAAGTGTTGCCCCGCTTTCAAAATATTGTTGAAGGGCATTTAAGGGTTTTGTAGATTGAAGAATTGGTTGCTGCATTTGATCTTACTGTTTTTTTCTAAGAATTAGCGTCAATAAATACTTTATATCCTGAAGACAGATGGAATAATCAACCTTGTTGCTTCCCTTTAAAATAGTACGTTGTTCCATACTATGCTTTAGTGCATCACTTAAATCCATAAGCAGCGAAGCCATCTTATTTGGATTACTTTTTTCAAGAGATCCCTCTTCCATTCCTTTTTTGAGAATGGTGGCCAGAAAAATAATTTCCTTTTTCCTGAATTCATCATACAATTCAAAAAAACGGGGTAGAATTTTATTTAAAGTTTGCGGGGCTATTTTCCCAAAGTCAAGTGCATTGATGTAATACCGAAACCTTGAATCTAAATAGAACCATACTTTGGCTTCTAAGCCCTTTTTTGTGGTGGTTTTCTGTTGAAGTTCCAGAATAAATTTTTCACCTTCACCTAAGGCAGCTTCCACAAAAATATCTTCCTTGTTTTTGTAATAGTAATATAACGATGCCTTATTGAGTCCAACTACTTTTGCAATGTCATCTAATGTGGTTTTTTCCAGCCCATATTTCTGAAAACATTGCATGGCGGCTTCGCCAATTTTATGTTTAAGCAAATCTTTTTTCTTCATCGTTGTTTCATATTGGCTTCTCCAAATATATAAAGGAAATTTAAAAATTCAAATATTTTAATAAATTGTTTGAAAAATAACTTATTCATTTATTTTAACCGAATACTTTTTGTTAGGAATTGCGATTTCTTGTTAGGCGTTTCCGTAATAAGGGGTTTTTCTTCCAGTCCTCTGAAATCGATATGAATATTAGTATTGTTTGTCCTAATTCTAATACATGTTATTAGTAACTGATGAGCGAATGATGATTGATTTTTTTTGTGCAAACGGTGGCGCAGAAAAAAAGAAGGAGATAGAATTCAATGTTTTTTATTTTTCCTATATCTTCAAAGCTCCTTTTGTAAACAATTACGATTGCTTATGCGGCAAGTGGATGAACAGGATATCACTATTTTACAACCTTTTTAATAATCTTGCCTAGAAGTATTGCTTTAACGAAAGGACTTTTGCCAGAGAAATTTATTAAACAAAAACCATCACCTTCTATCTGAAAAAATTATGAGTAATACTTCGGGACACTTAAAAAGAACGTTGAATGCTACTATGCTTTGGGGGCTGGGTGTCGGTTATGTAATTTCTGGTATGTACTTTGGCTGGAACCTGGGTTTGGAAAAAGGCGGCACACTTGGAATGGGTATAGCTACCATTTTTATAATGCTAATGTATGTAACCTTCACTTTTAGTTATACCGAACTGGCTTGTGCCATTCCTAAGGCTGGCGGGGCTTTCGACTATACCGATCGTACAATGGGAAAAAACTGGGCATTTCTGGCCGGCATGGCACAAAGCATTGAATTTATTTTTGCACCTCCAGCCATCGCATTTGCCATTGGTGCTTATTTCAATATTTTCTTTCCTCAATTATCTATTCTTTCCATTGCCATTACAGCTTATATACTATTTACCCTGTTAAATATTTCGGGTGTAAAAGCGGCGGCCACTTTTGAACTGATTATTACCATTTTTGCCGTAGGTGAGTTGTTGTTGTTTGCAGGAATTACGCTCCCGCATTTTGAAATGTCCAATTTTAAAATGAATGCACTCCCCAATGGCTGGGCGGGTATTTTTGCCTGTATTCCTTTTGCCATTTGGTTTTTTTTAGGAATTGAAGGCGTGGCCAATGTGGCTGAGGAAACTAGAGACCCACAAAAGACAATTTTAAAAGGATTTGGCACAGCCATCTTTACTTTAGTTATCCTTTGCTTTCTTACCTTCTTAAGTTCGGTAGGAGTAGCCGGATGGGAGGCTGTGGTATATACAAAAGAAGGAACCGCTTCCGATTCGCCTTTGCCACTGGCACTTTCCCATATTGTTACTGGAAATCATTTTCTGTACCACATGCTGGTAACGGTTGGCCTTTTTGGCTTGGTGGCATCCTTTCATGGCATTATTTTGGCTGCTGGCAGGTCCAGCTTTGAATTTGGTCGTGCCAGATTTGCGCCGCAATGGTTGGGTCATGTGCATCCTAAATTTAAGACCCCCGCCAAGGCTTTAGTGCTTAATATGATGATTGGTATTATTGCGCTGCTAACAGGAAAAACCAGCGAAATTATTATCCTGTCTGTGTTTGGGGCACTTACCCTTTACATTATTTCCATGATTGCTGTCATTAAACTAAGAAAAAAAGAACCAGGGTTAGAACGACCTTTTAAAGTGCCATTGTATCCAGTTTTTCCTATCATAGCACTGGTGTTGGGTGTGATTTCTTTTGTGGCCATGGTCATTTACAATTTTCAGATAGCATTATTCTATATCGGCATTTTATTAATCTGTTATATTTTATTCAGTATTTTTTATAAGAAGTCCTTATGACAACAAAAGAAATTCTTCAGTATGTAAAAAACCACGAGTCTGGCAAAGTAAAAATTGCTTATGTAGATATTGATGGCATCCTAAGAGGCAAGTATATTTCGGCTCAAAAATTTTTAAGCATTGCAGAAAAGGATACCAGTTTTTGCGATGTGATTTTTGGCTGGGATGCCAGTGATGTTTGCTATGATAACTGCAACTATACAGGCTGGCATAGTGGTTATCCCGATTCGCCTGCACGAATTGATTTGACCACTTTCAGAAAAATTCCCTGGGAGAATGACCTTCCTTTTTTTCTGGGTGAACTGATAGATGCCAATGGCAATCCTGCAGAAGTTTGCCCGCGTCAGTTGCTGAAAAAAATATTGAAGGATGCCAACAAGATGGGTTATACACCCTACGCCTCGCAGGAGTTTGAATGGTTTAATTATGCCGAAACGCCACAGAGCGCAGATGACAAAGGCTATAGAAATTTAAGCCCGATTACGCCCGGCATGTTTGGCTATTCCATATTAAGAAGTTCATTGAATAATAGTTTCTTCAAAGACCTTTTTGATGATTTGAAAAAATTCGATATTCCATTGGAAGGCATTCATACCGAAACCGGTCCCGGAACCTATGAAGCGGCCATTGAATATACAGATTTAGTAGCTGCCGCCGACCGTGCTGTATTGTTTAAAACAGCAGTGAAAGAAATAGCTTACCGACACGGCATCATGGCCACTTTCATGGCCAAGGTTTCGGAAAGCCTGCCTGGTTGTGGTGGCCACGTACATCAAAGTCTGTGGGATAAAGCAGGTAAGAAGAATGTGTTTTACAATGAAAAGGATAAACTAAAAATGAGCGAGACCCTCAGGCAGTTTATTGCCGGCCAGTTGTATTGTTTGCCATTTATTTTACCCATGTATGCACCAACAATTAACAGTTATAAACGTTTAGTAGAAGGAGCATGGGCACCCACTACGCTCACTTGGGGAGTGGATAACAGAACGGTGGCATTGCGCGTGTTGCAACAAAGTCCAAGTTCCTGCAGGTTAGAAACAAGAGTAATTGGTGCCGATTCAAATCCCTTCCTAGCTATGGCTGCGTCTATTGCATCTGGTTTGTATGGGATTAAGCATAAATTGAAATTGGAACAACCACCACAGCAGGGCAATGGATATATGGAAACGACTTATGGCGTATTGCCCAGAACTTTGGAGCAGGCAAATAATGCTATGAAAAATTCAAAGGTGGCAATTGAATTGTTTGGAGAAACCTTTACTTCGCATTTTTGCGGAACACGTGAATGGGAGTGGAAACAACATTTAAAATTTGTTACCGATTGGGAACTGAAAAGATATTTTGAGATTATTTAATTTTTTTTGACTTTATGGCATTTGATAAGATTTACCAGTACAATTTTCCAACCACGATTAGGTTTGGAGCAGGTTCGTCCAATGAGTTAGGTAGTTATCTAAAAAAAAACAAACTATCTAAACCACTCATAGTAACTGATCCTTTGGTAGCCCAATTGGGCTTTTTTAAAAAAATAGTTTCTTCCTTACAGGCTGCGGGTATTTCGGTGGAAGTGTTTTGCAATATCCATAAAAATCCTGTAAAGTCCGATGTGTATAATGGAACCGGGGTTTATGATAATACCAGCCGAGATGCTGTTATTGGTATTGGTGGTGGTGCTGCATTGGACGTGGCCAGGGCTATTACCCTTCGTGTCTTTCATCGGGAGGATTTGTTTAAGTATGACGATTTGATAGGGGGGGATGTATATGTTACCAACGATGTACCCCATTTCATCACCATTCCCACAACGGCAGGAACCGGAAGCGAAGTAGGCCGAAGTGCCATCATTGCGGATGATGAAACGCATCAGAAAAAAATTCTTTTCTCGCCAAAGCTATTAGCCAAAATAGTTTTTGCCGATCCACTCTTAACAATGGATATACCTCCAGCTATTACGGCCGCTACAGGAATGGATGCACTTACACATAACCTGGAAGCTTACTTGGTAAATATGGAACATCCCATGTGCGATGGCATTGCGCTACAGGCTATTTCCTTAATAAATGAATCCATCGAAAAAGCAGTAAAAAACCCCGATGTGGAATCCAGAAGTAAGATGCTGATTGCATCACTAATGGGTGCTGTGGCTTTTCAAAAAGGATTGGGAGTTGTGCATTCATTGGCACATCCGCTTTCTTCTTTGTTGGATACCCATCATGGCCTGGCCAATGCTGTTAATCTACCTTATGGCATGAAGTTTAATATTTCAGGACAGGAATCCAAGTTTAAAAAGATTGCCGAGACGCTGCAATTAACAAATAACGATGGTGATGCAGTGGTGAAGTATTTGTTCGATTTAAATACGGCCATCAACATTCCTCATCGGCTTTCTGCAATTGGTGTGAAGGAAGAACATGTAGAAACACTGGCAGACTTAGCTATTGCCGATTTTGCACATCCAAACAATCCTATACCCGTTTCGAGAGAAGATTTTAAACAACTTTATTTGGAGGCACTTTAATAGCAGTTTTTTTCGAAGCCTTAATTTTTTTGATTACTTTTTTGTATCAAGATAAAAAAGTAAGGCAACGAATTTATCCATCAAAGTGTAAAGGAATTGAAAATGAAAATTGGAATTACATATACCGGCAATGAAGAAAAACACAACAATTATGTGAACTGGATATCCGGAAAGGATAAAGAGATAGTGGTAGTTACCCTCAAAGAAGATCTCAATAATATTTTAGAAGTAGCCTCCTGCGATGGCATTGTGCTATCGGGCGGCATTGATATTGCTCCGGAGTTTTATGGTGCAAAATCGGGTTATCCGTTTGAGCCCAAACAGTTCAACAATAGCCGCGATATTTTTGAGTTGAATGTTTTTAGGGAATCCCTTCAATACGAAATTCCTGTTTTGGGTATTTGTCGTGGTATGCAATTGGTGAACTGTTTTTATGGTGGCACATTAGTACAGGATCTAGATGAAAAAAATGAAACACATAAAATAACGGAAGTAGTAGATAAGGTTCATTCCATTAAAGCTGTGGCCGATGGATACATCAAAACCCTGATAGGTGATGAAAACGTTTTGGTAAATAGTGCCCACCATCAATGCATAGACAGAATAGGTGAGGGGCTTTATTTCAGCGCCTATTCCAATGATGAAGTGCCTGAAGCAATGGAAAGAGTGGATAAAGAGAAAGACCCTTTTTTATTATGCGTGCAATGGCATCCGGAACGAATGTTTAGTTCTAACCTAGAGAAAACACCCGGCGAAAACAAACTAAGAGATACATTTATAAAAGCAATAATAAACAACAAATAAAATGGATGTTATTAATCCTGCAAATGAAGAATTAATGGCTGTGCTTTCGGAAGATACTACCGAAAGCCTTGCGGAAAAGTTTGAAAGACTTAAAGCGGCTCAGGTTATTTGGAGCCAGAAACCCCTTGAAGAAAGAATAACAATTGTTGAAAAATTTAATTCTTTATTAGAAACAAATAAAGAAAATCTATCAAAGATCTTAACAGATGAGGTAGGCAAACCATTGTCCCAATCCCGCAATGAAATAAACGGAGCCATGGCCCGCATCAACTGGCTGGTTCAAAACGCCGAAAAATATTTGGCAGAAGAGGTAATGACTTCAACACAGCATTTGGAGGAAAAAATTGTATATGAACCCCTGGGTGTGGTGGCCAATATTTCGGCCTGGAACTATCCTTATCTGGTAGGAGTGAATGTTTTTATACCTGCGCTTTTAGCTGGTAATGCAGTGCTGTACAAGCCTTCGGAATTTGCGTCCTTAACCGGTTTGCAAATTGAAACTTTATGGCAGAAGGCGGGTCTTGATCCACATCTTTTTATGGCAGCCATTGGCGGAAAGGAAGTGGGAGAACAGATTTTGGACATGAACTTCGATGGCTATTTCTTTACGGGAAGCTATAAAACAGGTCAGTACATTTATCATAAAGTAGCTGCAAAAATGGTTCCCTGTCAATGTGAGCTGGGTGGGAAGGATCCATTGTATATTACCGATGAAGTAGCGGACATTGCTGCGGTGGCAGCATCTACTGCCGATGGGGCATTTTATAATAATGGACAAAGTTGTTGTTCGGTGGAAAGAATCTATGTGCATGAAAAAAACTTTGATGCTTATGTAAACTCTTTCGTTAAAGAACTTCAGTCCTGGAAAACAGGACAGCCAACCGAGGATGGTGTTTATTTTGGTCCACTAACAAGAGGCAATCAAATAGCTGTTTTGGAAACACAGATTGAAGATGCCGTATCAAAAGGTGCCACAATATTAACAGGTGGAAAAAGAGGCAAAGGAAAAGGCTATTATTTTGAACCTACGGTATTAGTGGACGTAACGGCAGATATGCTGGTGATGCAACAAGAAAGTTTTGGTCCGGTAATAGGCATTATGAAAGTGAAAGATGATGCGGATGCTGTGAAGCAGATGAAGGATACCGAGTATGGTTTAACAGCAGCTGTTTACAGTACAACGCAACAAAGAGCTGAGGCTATTTTAAAACAAATAAATTCAGGAACGGGATACTGGAATTGTTGCGACAGAGTAAGTGCAGCCTTACCTTGGAGTGGCCGAAAGCATTCGGGTTTTGGTGCCACGCTGTCCCATGCAGGCATCAGAGCATTTACCCAACCCAAAGCTTTTCATTTGAGAAAAGGCTAATAATAACTAAAAGCCTTTAACCAATCAAAATAAGTAATTTTAAGAAAAAGACATGTTGAAATTTAGATGGATATTTTTGATCCCAGTTTTATTTTCAATCAAAAGTTTTGGACAGGATGTAAGCCTTGCGTTGCAAAAACCTCTAAGGCTTTCTGAAGCCCAATGGGAAGCTCGATGGAAGAAAGCCCCAGAAACAGTAGTGAGCTTTGCAAGTTCCGGTGTTCGTTATCAACAGGATATTCCTGCTAGTTTGGTTCAACAAAAAACCTGGAATGCACGTAGTTGGAAAAACGAAAAAGTGCATACACAATTGGTTGTTTCTGCCAAAAAAAATATTGATGAATTGTCGGTTTCTGTTAGTGATCTTTTGGATGCAACAGGAAACAGAATTTCTAAGGATAACATTGCGACTGGTTTTGTGCAATACGTGATGACAGATGAGTTTAGAAATGGATGTGGTAATCGCAAATCCACTGACTTTGATTCCTCATTAGTGGCTGATATCATAAATACAGCATTAAAATCGGTATCGGTGAATGAAAAATCAACACAACCTATTTGGCTTACTATTCATGTTCCCAAAACTTCGGTGGCAGGAAAATATGCAGGAACCATAACGGTAAGGGCTGACAAGGAATACAAATTGAAAATAGAATTGACTGTTTTAAACAGAACTTTAGCCAACCCGAGTGATTGGGCTTTTAGGTTAGATTATTGGCAACATCCGGCTGCTATTGCCAGGGTGCATCATGTGACATTATGGAGTGATGAACATTTTAGTCAAATGCGAAAGTATTATACTATGCTGGCTAATGCCGGGCAAAAGATAATAACAGCGGGCATCGTGGACGAACCCTGGGGCCATCAGACTTTTGATGATTACCCTAGTTTGATTAATTGGACTAAGAAAATAGATGGAAGCTGGCAATACGATTACAGTTTGTTTGATAAATACATTGACTTTGTCATGAGCTGTGGCATAAAGGAAAGAATCAACTGCTACAGCATGGTTCCTTGGAAAATTGCTTTCAAGTATTTTGACGAATCATTAGGAAAGGATACGGTTTTTACCGGTGCTATCGGCACTCCGGAATACAATCAGTTTTGGGGAAACATGTTAAAAGATTTCACAAAGCATTTGAAACAAAAAGGCTGGTTTGATATCACTACAATTGCCATGGACGAACGCCCCATGAAAGCCATGCAGGCAGTGATTAAATTGCTGAAAGAGATTGATCCCAAATGGAAAGTTTCACTGGCTGGTGATTATCATCCTGAGATAGAACCCGATATTTTTGATTATTGTGTAGCATCAAGATGGGTATTCCCTGCTAATATTTTAGCTGAAAGAAAACAGCAAGGAAAGGCAAGTACTTGGTACACCTGTTGCACCGAAAAATATCCTAATCAGTTTACGTTTTCAGCACCTGACGAATCAGTGTGGGCCGGCTGGTACACTGCATCTACCAATATGGATGGCTTTCTGCGTTGGGCATTTAATTCATGGACAAAAGATCCGCTAAAAGATACAAGGTTTATTTCCTGGCCAGCCGGCGATACCTACCAGGTTTATCCTGGGCCATTAACTTCTATTCGATTTGAAAAACTGATTGAAGGAATTCAAGACTTTGAAAAAATTAACGCGCTAAGGAACCAATATAAAAGGAACAAACAGTTCGACAAATTAAACAAATTGGAATCTGCGTTGAAAACTTTCAAAATTGAAAGCCTTGCAAAGCAAACCGCCAGTCAAATGGTAGAAAAATACAAAGGATTAATAAATTAATCCTACACATCATCATCCATAAAAGAGTGTAGTAAAAGTATGAAGTACGTACTGTATAAACTGACCTACTGTATAGCATTTTTTGCAATACTATCCTGCGGTTCAAAAAAGGCTCAAAAAGGAAATCAGGTAATGAATTCCTTAAAGGTGATGACCTACAATGTGCATCACTGCAATCCTCCAGACAAGAAGGCTGTAATAGATGTAGATGCCATAGCTGAAGTTATTAAAAAAGAAAATCCTGATATTGTGGCTGTGCAGGAAGTGGATGTAAATACTAAGCGTTCTGGTAAAATAAATCAGGCAGTGTTATTGGCTGAAAAAGCAGGCTACGCTTCGTTTTATTTTGGAAAAGCAATGGACTATGATGGAGGTCAATATGGTCTTTTAATCCTATCAAAATATCCACTGTCCGATACAAAAACCTATTTGTTGCCTGTGGCCATTGGTAAAAAGGATGAACAAAGAGTGTTGGCAACTGCCACGGTTTTAATACCAGGTAATTTGTCATTTCGATTTGGAAGCACTCACCTGGAAGCCTTTAATAAATTGAGCAGAGAGTTGCAGATAATAGAAATTAATCGAATAGCAGGAGAAACGATGCTTCCCATGATAGTAGCGGGTGATTTTAATGCTTTCGAAAATAGCAGTGTGATTAAAACTTTGGATGAAGTGTTTTTGAGAACCTGTACCAATTGTGCAAAAACTTTTGATGAAGCAGGCGAAAGAGGTGCTATTGATTTTATAGCCATCAAACAAAAAAATAATCCATTTGCTGTTAAATCACATACAGTGATTCAAAACACATCGGCATCCGATCACATGCCTGTGGTAGTACAGTTGGAAATAATTAAATAACCAAAATTGTTATTGATGAAAACAAAGTTTTCTTTGATTTTATTAGCGGGGTTACTTGCTTGTTCAAAATCTAAGCAAGTGCAAAAGTCGGTTTTAGTTTGGGAAGAAAACTTTAATCAAACTGAAAATTTTGATGGAACCAAGTGGTCTAAAATTCCACGTGGTCCATCGGATTGGAACCGACACATGAGCAGTTTTGATAGTTGCTATGCCATACGTGATGGAAAATTGGTTTTAAGAGGGATAAGGAATACCACACTTGCATCGGACACTTCAAAATATCTTACCGGAGGGGTTTACACAAAAGATAAGGTGGGCTTTGGTTTTGGCCGACTTGAAATAAGTGCCAAGCTAAATAATGCAAAGGGTGCCTGGCCAGCATTTTGGATGCTGGCACAGGGAAGAAAATATCCACAAGGAGGCGAGATAGATATAATGGAGCATCTGAATTATGATGATTTTGCTTACCAAACTGTACATTCCTCTTATACCATTGACTTAAAAATAAAAGACAATCCCAAACATTCGGCTACTGCAAAAATTAATACTAACGACTTTAATACCTATGCAGTGGAGAAACACAAAGACAGTCTTGTTTTCTTTGTAAACGATAAAAGAACCTTTGCCTATCCACGCATTCAAACGGATAAACCCGGACAATACCCATTTTCAGAAGGCGATCACTATTTGTTGCTCGATATGCAATTAGGCGGTAATTGGGTGGGAGCCATTGAACCCTTTCAGCTTCCTGTGGAAATGGAAATTGACTGGGTAAAATTTTATAAGTTCAAATAACACTATACATTATTACGGTTCATTTTAAGTAATACCAAAACGATATTAAATCTTTTGAAGAAAGTCTCCTCATGTTTTTTTCATCTTTTAGTGTTAGTACTGGTTAGCCTTTCATCTGTTGCCCAAGAAGGTTTTGTGCAAAGAGACGGTGATATTTTGCGGGACAGTAAGGGCAGAATGTTACAGCTGAAAGGACTGAACTATGTCAAAAAGGATAGGGTAAATCGTTTTCGAAATTTGATCAAGGATACTGCTTTTAGAGAAATGAAAAGCCAATTATAGACTAACTCCGCTAGAGGGCGGATATGGTACATTGATGCACATAAGGGCCGTAGGAAAAAATAAAATACGAGAGATAAGTATTTTTTGGGATAAGTAGAATTAGGAAATACTCGCTTTTATTATTGTTCTATTTTTTTTGAATTGGGAATCCTTAAGTATATTAGCGATTCATTATTAATGTATTAAAACGATTTGATGCCATGCTGATTCATAAAATGGGTTTAACCTTTACCCTGTTCTGTTGCTGCCTTTTGGTCAAAGCCCAGTCCTGGCAACCCGTTCAGGGCAAACTATTGACTGCCTGGGCTGATAAAGTGAATGTGCAGCAACCCCTGCCTGAGTATCCAAGACCACAACTGAAACGCAGTCAATGGCAGAATCTGAATGGCCTTTGGCAATATGTTCTAACACCTTCCACACAGGTGGATATCCCTCAGAATTTTTCTGGGAATATTTTAGTGCCCTATCCTTTGGAGTCGGCATTGTCTGGTGTTGGAAAAACTATGAATAAGGATCAGGCTTTGTGGTACAGAAAAGAAATAGAGGTGGTGAAGCCAGAAAAAGAAAATCAGTTGTTATTGCATTTTGGTGCGGTGGACTGGCGCTGCGAGGTGTTTGTGAATGGAGTGAAGATTGGTTTGCACGAAGGCGGATTTGATCCTTTTAGTTTTAATATCACGACTTCCTTAAAGAAAGGAAAGAAACAAGAAATATTGGTGAGGGTTTGGGACCCTACCGATGAAGGGTCACAGCCAAGGGGAAAGCAGGTGGCCAAACCACATGGCATTTGGTACACACCGGTTTCCGGAATTTGGCAAACCGTTTGGTTGGAGGAAGTGCCACCCACCTTTATATCCACCAGTCGGCAAACTCCCGATGTGGATGCCGGTCAGGTAAAAGTGAGTGCAGATGCAACAAATAGCAAAATGGGGGATCTTGTAAAATTTGAAGCCTATGATGGTGTAAGTAAGATGGGCGAGATCATTCTTCCGGTGGGCATGGAGGGCGAAATTAAAATAGCAAATCCCAAACTTTGGTCGCCCGCTTCTCCCAAGCTGTATACACTTAAGATGTTTCTATTTCGGGAAGGCAAGCAACTGGATGCAGTTGAAAGTTATTTCGCTCTGAGAAAAATAGGGTTGCAAAAAGATGTGCAGGGTATTTATCGATTAGCACTCAATAACAAAATTCTTTTTCAATACGGGCCACTAGATCAGGGATGGTGGCCGGATGGATTATATACTGCACCCACCGATGAAGCCTTAAAGTTTGATATTCTTAAAACAAAAGAACTGGGCTTTAATATGATTCGCAAACACATAAAGCTGGAGCCGGCAAGATGGTATTATTACTGCGATAGTATAGGTATGATGGTGTGGCAGGATATGCCAAGTGGTGATTTGGGCGGCAATCATTGGGATATGAACCCCGGCAAAATTTCCGGTAACAAACTTGAGAAAAATCGGACTGAACAGTCCGAAGCGTATTACCGCAAGGAATGGAAAGCGATGATAGATGCCGTGTACAATTTTCCATCCATTGTAATGTGGGTGCCATTCAATGAGGCCTGGGGACAATTTAAAACCAAAGAAATTGCCACATGGACAGCGGAATACGACCCCTCCCGACTAGTGAATAGTGCCAGTGGCGGCAACTATTTTTATACTGGAGATATTTTGGATATACATAACTATCCAGACCCGGCAATGCCCGATCTCGCCATTTTTGGCAATAAAGGACAAGCATTGGTTCTGGGAGAATTTGGAGGGTTGGGATTGCCGGTGGAAGGACATACCTGGCAGGATAAAAACAATTGGGGGTATCAGAGTTTTAAAAATAAGGAAGAATTGCTATCGCGATATGCCCAACTGATTACAGATCTTAAAAGCCTCATTCCGCTAGGCCTTTCTGCTGCAGTATATACTCAAACGACCGATGTTGAAATAGAAACGAATGGCATCATGACTTATGACCGAAAGGTGATTAAGATGCCGGAAGCAAGATTGAAACAGTTGCATCAGGATCTGTACAAGTAAACATCAATAGTGGATTTTGAGAAAGACAAATGTGGATTGGATTTGAGGAGAAAAGACAAACCAGAGGGATCGCCGCTTGAATAAGTGGATTATTAGTAGCGGAAGGAATGCGCAAAACTCGAAATGAATTTCTTCTTGTGCCTTTGTGCTTCGGCTCAACTTGAATGTATTGATTCTCCACCATCACAAAGTTATTGGACCTTGACAAATCCTAACAGACCGTCCATCTAAAATTCAACAGTTTGAATGAAACATATTTTTACTATCCTATTGACAATAGTTATCATCTCGGCAGGAATTTTTCTTCCTTTCATTCGCGGGGACTATGACTATTTTGCAGTTGGACTTTCCTACATTTTTCAATTTGGGATTTTTACATCATTGCTCCTTGTTCCTACAGGTTTGATTTGGTTGATACTCAACATCGTCAATAGACAAAATAAACAGACAGTAAAATATCCATTATATCTGAGAAGAGTGATTTTTGTTATCGTTATAATTATTGCTTTGGCATCAGCACTTGGTGCTTTTGCATCGAACAACAGGTTTTCAGCAATCGCCATTTTAGGAGTAGGCATTTATCTTTTTTTGATCCGAAAAAAAATAAACTTGCAACCTATTCCCGATAGCATTATTCCATATTATCTCATTATTATTCCACTGACAGTAGTGTCTATTCGTTTGGCATATTTTGAAAAAGAAAAAGATAAAACCACAGACTTCGTAATACAACAGAGTGAACAATTAATACAAGACATTGAAGCGTACAAAAAAGCCAATGGACATTATCCATCTTCGTTACTATCAACTATTGAAGATTACCACACCGGTGTTTCGGGTATCCCACGTTTCCACTATGAAATCAAGGGAAACGCTTACAACTTGTATTTTGAACAGACATCAAATATGCTGGGTACTGAAGAAATAGTTATGTTCAACAAATTGGACGAGCAAGAAATGACGGTACATAATCAAGACTTACTAAGAATACCTTATCACAGCATCATTCACGGACACCATAAAGTACTTCAACTGCCGCACGGCCATTGGAAAATATTTTACTTTGACTAACTAATCGGTTGACAAAAGGGTATGCTGCTAACATGAACTGTGTAATAGGCTGCTGACGGTATAAATATCAGCTTTTTGTTCGCTATCAACTTTTGTCCCAGCTTGACGTTTATTAATTAGCTTTTGTATTCATCTTCATCTTCGGTTTTTCTATTGGGCTTTTGTTCCAGGCATGAGGTTATAAATGCCAGCCCATCGCCAAACCCGAAATCGTTGGGCGATATCATAACCCAAAGCCCGTAGATCCCGATTAGTCTGTAGATTTCAAATAACTATATCTGACTAGATTAGAAAGAGAAGTTTGATAAATCAGTTATAGCATGGTTAAGACATTTTGTATGGCAGTCTGATCCAAATGGCGTTTAAAGGGAATTTAATTTTTAACAAAGCAATACATCTATATTCAATTCAATCTTTAGAGTCATTTTTTATTACAGATTACCCCTAAATGCCTCTTCCGATATACAAAAAAAGAGGTTGCACAGTTTTTGGAGACAACCTCATTTGGTTACAAAAAATATATCTTATGCTACTGCTAGCTTCACCAAATCTGCTGCTTCGCTTAACAGAATGGCAGATTGCACTTTTAATCCGCTTTCATCTATTAGTTTTTTGGCTTCAGCGGCATTGGTTCCCTGCAGTCTTACGATGATTGGAATGTCAATATTTCCCAAGTTTTTATAGGCTTCAATAACGCCTGAAGCTACTCGGTCGCAGCGTACTATTCCACCAAAGATATTAATCAAAATGGCTTTAACAGCAGGATCTTTCATGATGATTTTGAAACCTGCTTCTACCGTTTGTGCGTTGGCTGTACCACCCACATCCAAAAAGTTCGCGGGTTCACCACCACTCAGTTTGATCATGTCCATGGTAGCCATTGCCAAGCCAGCACCATTTACCATACATCCCACGTTGCCATCTAGTTTTACGAAGTTCAGGTTGAAATTACCGGCTTCTACTTCGGTTGGATCTTCTTCAGAAGTATCACGAAGTGAAACCAGATCAGAGTGGCGCATGGTGGCATTATCATCCAATCCCATCTTGCAATCCACTGCCAGAATTTTGTCATCTGATGCTTTGAAAAGTGGGTTTATCTCAAGCATACTGCAATCTAATCCTATGTAAGCATTATAAAGATTGGTTACAAACTTTACACAATTCTTAAACGCATCGCCTTTCAATCCCAAATTAAAAGCGATCTTACGAGCCTGAAAAGGAAGTAGTCCACCTCCGGGATGCACCCATTCTTTAAATATTTTTTCAGGTGTGTCATGGGCTACATCTTCTATGTTCATACCTCCTTCGGTACTGTACATGATTACGTTTTGCCCAGTGGAACGATCCAGCAAAATGGACAGATAAAACTCCTGTCTTTCAGCCGGGCCGTCATAATACATGTCTTGTGCCACATATATTTTGTTGACAACCTTACCAGAAGGACCGGTTTGTACTGTGACTAAGGTACCACCTAAAATAGCTTTGGATACCTCACTGACATCTTCCAAAGATTTTACCACTTTTACACCGTTGATGCCGGTTTCTTTTACTGTCCCTTTGCCGCGACCACCTGCATGTATTTGTGCTTTGATAACCGCAAATTTGCTGCCTGAGTCTGTCTTGATTTTGCGATAGGCTTCCTCTGCTTCCTGTACCGAACCACAAGCGTAGCCCTCCTGAACAGGTACATTATATTTCTTTAATAATTCTTTAGCCTGATATTCGTGAAGGTTCATAATAAATACTTTTGCTACGAAGATAAGAGATTAAGGTTTATTAATTAACAGGGATAATGGGAGGTTGTCCAAAACATTTTTCACATTTGCTGCTTTTTTACAGTGATTCAAGCCATTGAAACAAATATATTATTTAAATATATTTGATCTGCTTTGTCAAAAACTATTGGAAGAAATGCATTCATTATTGTATTAAATGCAAGAATGGTAAATACTACTTGGTGATGCCAGATTTCTTTCGGGTTTCCTACCTAGTGCAAACTTTAAAGGCATAAATGTAAATCCCTACAATTCCATTATTAACGGCAAGTAAAATGATCTGAAATTTAAAGAATTACCTAGCGTAATATTTTTTTTCATGCCAAATAAATATTACTTTACGTCAGCTATTTAATTTTTTTTAAACCTCAAATATTGAATTATGCAAGAAACCTATTTACAATTTCCACAAGACGAAATTTCTGTAACAAGACTCGATGAATCATCTTCTACCAATGCTTACGACGGAGATGGTGATGGAGGCGAAGATGGAGGAGATGCCTCCGATGGAGATGGTGGAGCTGACGGAGATGGTGGTGCCGATGGTGACGGTGGTGCCGACGGAGATGGAGGGGCTGAAGGCGATGGTGGTACCGATGGAGATGGTGATGGCGCTTAAGGCGAAAGGGTTATTAGAAAATTTCTTTAAAGCTGCAGTAGAACAATGCTGCGGCTTTTTTTACACCTGAGTGGTTAATAAACCTGAATAGAAGCATAAAAATCATCGGATTCATTTACACCTTACAAGGGATATTCTTTTTTGCTTATTTACTAGGGAATTAAATACTATAAGCGTATGAATGCTTAAACCAAACCAGAACTTATTGGATTAAAAAAAATGATGGCTGATCATTTGTTCAGGAAAGTTGGATCATATTTTTCAACGTCTGCATTGTAGAGAAACCGTCCAAATAGACGATGCTGTATATTATTGTCATCAAGCCAAAATGAAGAATGATAAATTAAACGATTAAACAAGTACAATATCTTTTCCTAAAAATGAAAAATTATTTTGAAACTATAATAGCTCCCTATTCCGTTGAAACTTTTCTGCACGAGATTTATGAAAAGAACATCCTTTTTATAAAGAGAGAAGATGATCAGTACTATAAGAATATATTAGCGGCGAAGGAGATTTCGGATTATCTGGAGCGGCAGGATACTTTTTATCCTTCGGTGAGAATGGTTAAAAACGGAAAGGAAATTGCGGCCAATGAATACACCCTAAAAGGAACTCCAATTGGTCATCATAAAAAAGAGGGCATCATTCATACCGAAAAGGTGTTTTCTTTGTTCAACAACGGAGCCACTATTGTGATTCAGGCAGGTCAAAGATATTTTGAGCATCTTTCCCTTTGCTGTTTGGAACTATCTGATAAATTTAAGAGTCCTGTGCAGGCCAATTTGTATATCACACCCAACAAATCACAGGGATTTAATCCGCATTGGGATACCCACGATGTATTTGTAGTGCAGATTACTGGTACCAAAACCTGGCATCTTTATGGATTTGAAAAGGAGTTGCCAACCAAGAATCAAACTTTTGTGAGTAAAGACTATAAGAAGGAACCCATTCAAACCATCCAGCTTTCGCCAGGCGATTTTTTGTATGTGCCACGTGGTTACGTGCATGATGCAATGGCAGATGATGGCATTTCATCTCATATCACCATTGGTGTATTGTCCTTTACCTGGATGAGATTGTTTACAGAAATATTCCCCCAGTTGGAGGAATTCAAAACATTTAGAGAAGCCGTTCCTTTTTGGAAGGAAGATCTTGTTTCCTTGGTTCAAGACAAAATACAGGAGCTGCAAAAAAAACTTCCGGATTTAGATTTCGACCAGGCTATCGAACGGCTGGGTAAAAGTCATAGAACTGTTCAGCCACAACCCTTTAAAAATTATTTTGAGAGTATCAGAAATATCAGCACCATTGAAGCGGACACCCCCTTGGCTGTCAATGAAGGAATTTTGTTTCAATGGTCGAAGGATGGATCCAGATTGTTGTTCAATGGGAAAGCTTTGGAAATAGCCGAAACATCCATACCGGTTTTGCGTTATTTATTTGAACAAAAACAATTCACTATTTCATCACTTAAGGATTATATCGACGAATCGCCAGGGAAACAACTGGTGACCTCTCTGATAAAAGAAGGAGTGATTTATATACAAGAAAATATCTAAATAAATTTTGGAAACCATAAATGATAAAGTAATCTATTATTGTAGTGCTGCCTCCAGGTATTTCAGAGAACAATTGGCCGGCACAGCAGCCAATTCAAAAGCCTTTATACTCATAGAGCATTTCAATCCATTTCCCGGAAAGGTGATCGAAGCTCATTTCGATACAGAATGGCTTAGGAAAATGCAAGCCATTGCAAAAAGCTATAAAGGCAAACTCTTGTTAATCAGAAATAAAAAAACGAATAATAAGACTTGTCGGATATCGTTTGTAGATTGTACGGAGTGTAAATATTTTTCAGTGGAAACTGAAATAGAAAATGCCGTGATGGTACCGCTTAAGGAAATGATAGAAGATGAATGCACAGCGTGGGAGACAGATCCGTTTTTTCTAATTTGCAGCAACGGAAAAAAAGATAAATGTTGCTCCAAATTTGGATATCCGGTTTATAAGTTTTTTGAATCGTTCAATGCAGATATAAAAGTTTGGGAATGCTCGCATGTAGGTGGGGACAGGTTTGCGGCCAATGTGGTGGTGATGCCTTACGGCATTTACTATGGGCATGTAGCGGTAGAAGATGTAGGGCATATTCTTGTACGAACCTTACTGCGAAAGATCTATAAGAATAAGTTCAGAGGTCTTTCACGACGGTCATTTTATGAACAAGCAATAGAATATCACTTGCGGGAACATTTACAGAACTATGATATAGATTTTGAGATCCATACACATCTGATCAGCCATGTTGGAGATCATTACACTGTAGATGTCGTCACCAGCAATAGCGGCCATTACCTGATAGATTTGCAAAGGGTAGTGATTGAATATCCGCACCTGCTCACCTGCAAATCTAATAAGCTGGAAGACCTTAGTAAATTCCGACTCATCAGTCTTACTACATTATAGACCGCTTTATTTCATGTTTTTTTGAAACCACACGCAAGGAAGTTGAAGACCGCAATCTCGGCATTTTGGGTTTCTGGCCAGGCAGGTATATCGGCCATGTAATATAAGCCAGTGATGTGCTTTATGGATCAGGTGGTCGGGAATATGTTTCACCAATTCTTTTTCTACCGCCAGTGGGGTAGTAGCTGTTTGGGGTACCAGCCCCATTCTTTTGCTCACTCGGTTCACATGGGTATCCACCGCCATATTGGGTTGTTCATCTATCACAGAAGTGATCACGTTGGCGGTCTTTCTGCCCACGCCAGGCAGTGTAATCAGTTCATTTACGCTCATGGGTATTTCGCCTCCAAAATGCTGTACTACCTTTTGTGCCATTCCCACTAGATGTTTGCTTTTATTGTTTGGGTACGAAATACTTCTGATCAACGGGAATACCGCTTCGGGACTTGCCTTGCTCAGGCTTTCTACATCGGGATAGGTTTGAAAAATAATAGGAGTGGTTTGATTGACACGCTTGTCTGTGCATTGGGCAGACAGGATGACGGCTACTAGTAGCTGATACGGATTGTCGTACACCAACTCCGTTTCGGGCTCGGGCATGTGTTCCGAAAAATAATCAATTACAAATTGGTAGCGGTCTTTCTTTGTCATACAAATGCTAAACTCCACAATTATTTAGTTGATGAATATTTACATGGTGGAGGCCTTAAATAGGTAGGCATCCTGCAATGCTTTCACCTTTACTATAGCTCCGCAAAATGCCACAGCAGAAATAGTTCCGGCCTGCAAACTGATTTTTGTTTTTTTGGATTGAAGCGTAATGGCACCTTCCATAAGTAGAAAAATTTCTGCTGTCTTTATTTCCAGATCAATAGTTTCTCCTTTTTTTAGTTTATAGGAATGCAGGGTGAAATCTTTCACAGGAGCCGTGTATTTCTGTGAAGATTTGGTTTTGGAGGCTTTAATAATTTTGGGATGAGTGGCTTCGCACAGGGTATGTTTTAGCAGTTCGGTGGTGTCAATATGTTTGCTGGTCAGGCCTCCTCTAAGTACGTTATCGCTGCTCGCCATTATTTCTACATTGTAACCTTCCAGGTAGGCATGAGGTACACCCGCATCCTGAAAAATGGCCTGTCCTTTCTCCAAGCGCAACAGATTAAAAAAGTAGATAGAAAAAATACCTCTATCAATGTTGCCATTACTATTAAAGGTTTGAGCTGCTCTGGCTGCCCAAAAGTCTTCATCTTTTTTTTCTAATTTACCTTCCTGATACAATGGGATGATTTGGGCAAGCAGTGGTTGTAATGTGCTGTTCACTTCTTCCTGAGGCATCTCCAACGACAGCTTGTACAATCCTTTATACCCCTTTTTCTTAAAAACAGTACTGAACTTTTTTAATTCCTTTTTAGATTCCAGTTTGGCGATCAGTTCTTCCTCGGGTTTAAATCCGTGTAGCAGATAGAACCCGCTCATTGCCACCATTAGCTCTGGCTTGTGGTTGGTGTCTTTATAATTTCTGTTGGGGGCATTGAGTGCAATGCCTTTTTTATTTTCTTCTTCAAAATCAATGGCGGCCTGGGCTTTGGACGGATGCACCTGAATGGAAAGCATATCTTTTACATCCAGCACTTTGAGCAAGAAAGGCATATTGCCAAAGGTTTTAAACACTTTGGTGCCTAAAGTAGTTTCTGGTTGTTGATGGATGAAGTCTTTTAGCAATAACTCTGTTTGTTCATCATCCATGATCTGGCAATCTGCCTGCGGATGTACGCCCATCCAATATTCTGCAAATGGTTCCATATTGGGATTTTCCAATTGTAACAACATAGGCAAGTAAGATGTGCCACCCCAATCATAATGTTTGATACTTCCTTTTAAGATCGATAAGTTTTTTATATGCTTCATTTAATTTCAATGGTAATTTAGAAACTGCATCTGTAATAAAATGTTATCAGGATCTACATTGAGTTCCTGAATTTTTTTTACTGTAACTTGAGGTAAAGATAAGCAATGGCCACACACAACGAACTGGGAAAAGAGGGTGAAGCCCTTGCTGCCAGCTATTTGCAGCAGAAAGGCTATACGATCATTTGTCAAAACTGGCGTTACCGGCATTATGAAATAGACATCATAGCTAGCAAAGGAAAGAAGCTTCATTTTGTGGAAGTGAAAACCAGAAGTACTTCGCGGTTTGGCCATCCGGAAGAAAGTGTAACTAAAAAGAAGTTCAGGTTTTTGAAACAAGCAGCGGATGAATATTTGTTCCAAAACCCAGGATACAAATGGATTCAATATGATATCGTTTCCATTACGTTCGGGAAGGAGGGGCCGGCAGAGTATTTTTTGCTGGAGGATGTATTTATGTAGGTAGGGGAATGGATTTGATTGCAGGGGATGGACAATATGGGCTGCCATTTGCATTGTTGTTGAACGGAGCGTCGCAAGGAAGATGCTATTTGTTTCTTGTCCGGTGAATAATAATGTCAATGCTTTGGGCCTATGATTTGCATTGGATTTTTGTGTAGGTTTGTCGCAAATAAAAATTTTGTCAATGAAAATATTGAACATAGCCTTTGCCCTTTTTGCTTTAGCTATAGTGAGCTGTGGAGAGGAGAAAAAAGAAACCGTAGCACAACCATTTTGTAGTGACACCAGTTGTGTGTCTGAACCCATTTTAGTGAAAGGAGTGGGAGCCGGAAATCCGTTTGTGAGAATTAGTTTTAAAGATTGTGAGATTGATTCTATCCATTGGGAGAAGGGTGGTATGGGTACGATTAAGGATATTATTTTTAAGGAATTTGTCGAGAAGCCTGTAAGGCCGTCGAAGCCGATTATTGCTTGTGAAATATACAATGGAAAACATGCCTGGGTGAAATTTAATGATTGTGCTACAGGGCGTGGTTATCTTTTGAAACTTCCTTTTGAAGCCAATGGAACAACGAGCAAATATACCAGTGCCATTAATAATTTTGATCCGAAATTTAAGATCGAAGACGGACTGATTGCTTATTATGACAATACATTTATTTATGTGGAAAACGCAGCGACTGGTGAAGTGGCTAAACAGTTGATGACAGATTCTGGTGTTACCGGAATTGATTATGACAATGTACACTCTCTGATCGATTCGGTGAATATTTCTAAAGGCAGTATTTATGCTAAACTGACTGTTGATGGAAAGGAGGTGATTCATAACAATCCACTTACTTTTAAGTAACTCATGTGGGGGTCTTACAAAAATGGGTTTAAAGCCTATCTTCAGTTGGAAAGGTCTTTGTCTGATAATTCTACGGAAGCCTATTTGAGAGATTTGGACAAGCTTACTCAGTTTTTGGAAATAAAAAGTCTTGACAAAAATCCTGCGACCATCGTGTTGCAGGATTTGCAGTTTTTTATACAATGGATAGCTGAATTAGAAATGTCTGCCACTTCTCAGGCCAGGATCATTTCAGGCATCAGGTCATTTTATAAGTATTGCCTGCTGGAAGATATTGTGCAGGAAGACCCCACCCAATTGTTGGAAGCACCCAAAACCAGGAGAGCACTGCCGGATATATTAAGTTTTGAGGAGATAGAAAACATGATTGGCCAGATAGATTTGAGCAAGCCAGAGGGGGAGAGAAACAAAGCTATTCTGGAAACCCTGTACAGTTGTGGGTTGCGGGTGAGTGAGGCTGTCAATCTTAGGATTTCTCAATTGTACCTGGATGTGGGATTTGTAAGGGTAACCGGAAAGGGAGATAAGGAAAGATTGGTGCCCATTGGAAGTGATGCCATCAAACATATCACTATTTATAAAGAACAAATTCGAAGTCATATTAAGGTGGTTCCGGGAAATGAGGATATATTGTTTTTGAACAGGAGAGGGCAAAAACTGACCAGGGTGATGATTTTTTTGATCATCCAATCCTTGGCAAAAAAGGCAGGAATTACCAAAACTGTTTCGCCTCATACCTTTCGACATTCCTTTGCCACCCATTTGATAGAAGGAGGAGCCAACCTGAGGGCAGTGCAGGAAATGCTGGGGCATGAGAGTATCACTACTACAGAAATTTATACCCACCTGGACAATGAGTTTTTGCGAAAAACTCTGGAGCAGTTTCATCCTTCTTTTAAGCGATTTATAAAGTGAAGAGAGGAGATAGTAACTGATTTCAAATCAATACTAAATCCCTATTTTTACGAAATAAATTTATATAAAATGAAAAAACTGATTTTATCTCTGACCATCGCGGGTCTTTTCACTACCGCTCATGCACAAATAAAAACACCAGCTCCAAGCCCTTCGCAAACGGTGAAGCAGGAGTTTGGATTGTCTAATATTGAACTGACCTATAGCCGTCCTGCGGTAAAAGGGCGTAAAATATTTGGAGACCTGGTGCCTAACAATGCGGTTTGGCGTACAGGGGCCAATGGTGCTACCACTTTGACATTTGGTGAAAATGTGATCATCGGTGGCAAAGAAGTGCCAGCCGGGAAATATGGATTGTTAACCATTCCTGCGGCTGGAAGCTGGACTATCATTATCTCCAAACAAACTGATGTGACCAGCCCTTCGGCTTACAAACTGGATCAGGATGTGGTAAGAGTTTCAGCTAAAGTGAAACCGCTGGCTACAAGAGTTGAAAACTTCACTATCGGTTTTGATAACGTGAAAGCCGAGAGTTTGGACCTGGGTATCAGCTGGGATAAATCAGTGGTGGTATTACCCATCAAAGTAAATATTGATGAGAAAATAATGGCATCCATAGACGCTTCTATGAAATCAGAAAAACCTGCTTATTTCCAGGCGGCGGTGTACTATATGGAGACCGGCAAAGATGTGAAACAGGCTGCTACCTGGCTGGCAAAAGCAGTAGATGCTCAACCTAGTGCTTTTTGGGTTCAATATCAGTATGCAAGGTCCCTGGCCAAATTGGGTAAAAATGGGATGGCAAAAGAAGTGGCACTTAAGTCCAAAGAGTTGGCTGCTGCTGCAAAAAATCAGGATTACGTAACCTTGAATGATAAGCTGATTGCAGGGTTGAAATAAGGTTATAGGAAAGTAGATGAGTGCTGATGACCACAAATAACAAGTAAGCACAAAAATAAGCCAGAGCTTCAATAGATCTCTGGCTTATTTTTTATATGATCATCAAAATGTGGTGCAGGTCTTGAAACGCTATCCAATCAAAAATTGGTTTGATGGCTTGTAGGCTTTATTATAAATGAAAAGGCATGAACCATTTTTTATGGTTTGAATGAGGGGACGGGTCAATGCTACGGGAACCGCAGGGCAGCCATGGCTGCGCCCGATATATCCCTGTGCATTTATGTAGGATTGGCTCACATATTCGGCACCATGCATCACAATAGCACGACGCATGGCATTGCTGTTTAATCTGCTTTCTATGCCACGTAGTTTTAGTGAAAACCCTTTACTACCTTGGTAGGTAACATCAGTAATATAAAAACCTAAACTGCTTTTGTTGGACTCCGTTACATTGCTAAAAGATTCGGCCAATTCTTTGCCTGTATTTTTTCCATGCGCTACCAATGTATTGAACAGCATTTTATAGTTCTTTACATCTATCACATATAATCTCTTTTGATAGGATGGCTGGTCAAAATCAATAATGGTTAAAACCGAATCATTTTCCAAGACATTATCCTCTATTAATTTTTCAAACCCATCAATGGCATATTCAAATGCTTCATGTGATAATCCTTTGATATCTAATTTCAGGCTGTCATAGACCATTAGCCTAGCATCCGCAGCAGTATTGGAAGGATGGATAGTATTGGAGTTGATTTTGCTTTCGACAGGAATGTTTTCAACCTTAGTTTCCTTTGAAATGTCATTATTTATTTTCCACGATAAAAACACCAGAGAGCATCCACATAAAATTGCCAACGGCACGTACTTTTTCAACTGCATGCTAAAAAAATCTCCTTAAAAAATTTTTATTTAATTTAAAATTGATTCCTATAAACAGTGGTGAGGTTCTAAGGGAATGTGTAAGACAAAATAGAAAACGAGGGAGCGGAAAAATTATTGCCCACCCAGTTTACAATAGGAAAAATTTAACAAGTATTTTAAGTTTTGGTGCCAGTGTTTAGAAAAGAGAAGGAGGCTAATTTCCTAATATTCAGCAATAAATTGCTTTTGTTGTGGTGGTGTTTTTATTGTTCCTTTGCAAAATGGCAATAGATGTAGGAATAATTATGGGAAGCGACAGCGATCTGCCTGTAATGCAGGCAGCTATGGAAGTTTTGAAAGTTTTAGGTGTGGAAACTGAGCTAACAGTTGTTTCTGCCCACCGTACCCCACTTCGCATGGTGGAGTATGCACAAAAAGCCAAAACAAGAGGACTAAAAGTGATCATAGCCGGAGCTGGTGGTGCGGCTCACTTGCCAGGGATGGTGGCCTCGATAACACCATTGCCGGTTATTGGAGTGCCTGTGAAATCCAGTAATTCTATAGATGGCTGGGATAGTATTCTTTCCATTTTGCAAATGCCCAATGGGGTGCCGGTGGCTACGGTGGCTTTAAATGCTGCAAAGAATGCGGGCATTTTAGCTGCGCAGATTATTGGCACTACCAACGAAACTGTTAGTAAGAATATTGAAGCGTATAAATCTGCTTTAAATGTGGAAGTATTGAAAAAAGTGGAAGGGTTAAAGGAAAAAGGCTATTCCAATACCTTTGATTAGGATACCTATTTTGAAAGCACTACAAAGTCCTGTTCCAAAGTATTGGAATGCTGATACAAAAGGTCAATTAACTCAGTACCATGTTTGGAATAATAGGGCATGATATTGTCAATTCTTTCCTGCAAACTATCAAAAGGAAATAATTGCTGTCGCAATTTTTCAATTTGCCGCATAGCATCGGCATGGTTTCTTTTTTCGGCTCTTAAAAACTTCTTACCCAATTGGGTTAATTTATCTGTAGCTTTTTTATTTAATGCAGCAACATGTGTTTCCAAAGTCTTATCAATAGTACCCGCTTGTAATGATAAAGCTTCATAAACTTTATTGATGTCTGATAAACCCTTATCTATCTTGAAATCTTTCTCCGAATTTTTTGCTATCCATTCGTTCTGAAGTGATCTGGTATTTCTAAAAACTTCTATTTCCGAAAAACCGGTTTTAGAAAGTAAGGATTGTTGTTCTTCAAAAATTAATAAAAAAGAATTTCGCAGTACCAACATGGGATACGGAATCTGAAAATTATTGAAAACCGCTTTTAGTTCCAGCCAATAGGCCAGCTCACCACCACCACCAATAAAAATGATATTCGGCAAAATCATTTCCTGAAACACCCCTCTCAAAATTACATTAGGGCTAAATCTTTCGGGATGGTTTTTCAGTTCTTCAAGCAGTTCTTGTTGGTTAAACCTAATGGTTGAATCTATTACTTTCCATACCTCTCCATCACGTTCTATTCTGGAACGGGAACTATCCATCAAATAAAAAAGGTTGATATCCCTTCCGTGGGTTTGTGCTTTATAACCTTTATCTGTTAAGGATTTGGCAGTTTCCTCCACCAATTTGGAGGAAGATTGATGAAGGAGTTCCTCCTTAAATAAATCAACAGAAATGGTTTTTAATATGGGGTTGTCTGGAATTAAGACAACTAGGCCAAACCTTCCAAACAAATCATTGACCAATTGCAACGTGGCATCCTGAATTCTTTTCCCTAAAGTATAACATCGCCTCATGGTATTCATTATTTCGGCACCATAAGGTTGAACGTTCACTTCGGCTTCTATTCTTTTTATTAGACCCAGTAATTCCTCATCCACCCTCATTCTGCCCACAGCACCAGTTTGGGTAGTTTTCCATTCCAGCTTTTCACCATTGATAAAAATATGTCCCAATTCATCCAAATCTGCATCTTCACTTCCCATAAAATAAACAGGCACAAAATTGAACTCTGGAAACTTCTGACTGCAATAGGCAGACAGCCTGATGGCATGTAAAATTTTATAAATAAAATACAATGGTCCGGTAAAAATATTGGGCTGGTGTGCTGTGGTGATGGTAAGGGTATTTTGCAGTTTCAGCTTTTCAATATTTTCTTTTACCTGTTTTGTAATTTCTATATCTCCATAACTGGCAATTAAAGCTTCGGCCAGTTTATTTCTGTTTGTGGCATACTTCAAACGCTGATCTATCAAAGATTTCAGCTGGGTTTCCTTTGGCGGAATTGAATAAAAGGATTCGAGTTCTTTTACACCATTCAGATAATCCAAAACTGTTTTTGAAAAATAGCCGGTTTCGGCGTAGGGAATAGAAGTTTTATTTCGTTCCATATAAATATGAAAATACATAACATTTTCTTATTGAAATAGTTCAGGAAGAAAGGGACACAAAAAAGCCATCCTTAGTGGATGGCTTAAAATAAAAATTGGAAGTGATTAACCTTCTTTTTTAATAAATTTTCCGTATAACCAGAGTAACAATACTGCACCTGCTATGGCCAAACCAAAACTTCTAATGTTGAAACCATCCGTAGAACCCCAACCCAACAAAGTACCTACCCATCCGCCTACAAATGCACCTGCTATACCAATAATGATGGTGATAATCCAACCACCCGGATCTTTACCAGGATGTAAAGCTTTGGCAATAGCTCCTGCAATAAGTCCAAAAAGAATCCAAGAAAGAATACCCATAGTTTTTTAGTTTTAAATTTGAAAAATAATATGGGAAATTAAAGAAAATATTGTTTTGATAGAAAAAAAATACTATCTGCTCATAATAATTTCTAATGAATCCTTTGCACTAATGACATAACGATAAGTGTACACACCGTTTTTATTGAAGTAATGATACTGATTGATTGATAATATGTTGGCCATAGCATTATTACAAACCGTTTTATCACCCATATACCTGCTGCATAAATAATCGGTTTTATATTGACCGTTTTGTAATGCAAGTTCACAAGAGTCGGATTTCCATAAAAATGAAGGAGATTTTTCTTCATTTTTTTCCTCTGCAATCAATGAGTCGTTTGCCAATATGGACAATCTGGATAACTTATCACCTTCATAAAAATCTAAATTTACAGGCTGATTAAGGCTATTGACAAAAACAGTTTTTACAGAATAAACATTTTCATGAATCTTTTTTCCACAACCGTAAGTTATAAAAAGTATTAAGATGGTTAAATAAAGGAATTTATTATTAGGCATAAATTGAATTGGGTATTGCATCTTTTTAGTTTCTGATATATATTTTGGCTTTACGATTTGTAATGATTTGCTTTTATAAAAAATGTATCTGAAAAGTAAAATACAAGACGTAAAAAAGGCTGCATTTGCTGCAGCCTCTTAAAAAATTATTGCTTTGCAAATTCATAATCATTTGGAGTAAAGGTAAATGTTAACACATCTCCATGTTTCTCCTTATTTATTACATAAGATCTAAAATTGAATAAACAACGATTAGACGATTTGTTTAAATATTTACCATAATGTAACAAGCTGTCGTTGTAATGGTAAACCGTATCACTATTATTAAATACAACTTTTATTGGAGAAGGAAGATTCAATGTTTTATCAAAATTTTCTTCGTTTATTGTTGTTGTACTATAATTTCTATTTGTTATTCTCCTTATTGCCCCATCTAGGGGATAGGTTTCGTAAATTTCCGAAGAGTTAGGTGTGAAAAATTTAATTTCAACTCCTGAGTTATTTATAGCAAAAAAGGATATATACTCTTGCGGCTTACGTGTGCAGGCAATAAAAAACATGAGTATTATTAAGATAGGTAGTTTATTTTTCATTTTCTTGAATTTAATATGAGGATGTAAGTGAATCAATCTGACCAACTGTTATACCAGACGGTTTGTTCATTTTTACTCTATTAAATAAATCTTGTTTTCCCTGCGTATGTCTTAATATTTGATCTTCAATAACAGTAAAGGTGTGCCCTGTAACCTGATCATCAATTGTTGATATCCAGCTACTGAAAGTCTGGTTTAACTGGTTATAGTTATCAATAAGATCTATAAAGAGACTGCTGTAATCGTCCATACGCATCCCTATATGCCAGTTCTGGTGGCCAAATTGAGCAGGATAATTTACATTAATTGTATATGAAAACTCTCCATAATTGGCAATTCCCTTTTCATTGTACTCCATCTGTGTAATAAACCATTCTACACCTACAGCCCAGCTTTCACGGACAAAATCACCGGCGCTTGTAAATCTTGGAGTTCCAAAATTAGACAAATGACTCCAGTGTGCGGTTTCGTGAACAGTTGTTGAAAAAATTTCATCGGATTCCCATTCGAGACTTCCCTCATCATATCTATAAATATTTACGTGTGGTGTTAATCCGGGATTTGGCGTTAATGGCATAGTCCAAGCTTCTTTACCTTTGTCAAAAGCACCATATTTCATTTTGGTTAACCAGGCACTATTGGGTCTTAAAAGCCCCCCAATATCTTCTCTCCAATATCTTTGAGCTCCTCTAAATACATGAGCATAAAACCGATCGTTACCATCAGCAATATCCAAATTCCAGGGGTCGTCTTGTTTAGGTCCATCAATACTTGCCTGGCCAAATGTACCTGTACGCACATCAAAATCCCCACATTCAAATATCAATTTATTATTACAATCTCGCTTAAAAGTTCCGTCCACACTATAATTTCCATTGGCATCCGTATAGGCATGGTGCGTAGTAAACCAACGACGAGCCTCAATGCGTACTCCCCGTAATGGGATATAGGCATTTAATCGGGTATCCATCACCCTTATTCTGCCACTTGGCCGGTAAGTGCTACGGGCAATGGTTCCGGTACGTAAAGTATCTTTTTCATTACCCGTTAGCTTCATTGAGGTGTTTACCAACTCAATAATAGCATTTTTATTATTCCTTACAGAACGAGGGAGGGTGGTATTTTCGGCGTTTTCGTCATCCGGTATAAATAAGTCTTCAATAATTTCATAAGCAACATTGTACTTTTTCAAATCTACATTAACTGGCACCGATGCATATTGCGGCGTAGGCAAAGAATCCGGTACAGATGGATCATGATAGCCTAAAGAACCGGGCTCTAATTCGTAATCAAGCGGGTAGTCATAAGGAACAAAATCCGTTCGGTTAACAATTCTGTCATACTCTTCCCAACTGGTCGGGGAAAATTTGACGTAATGATGAGTGGTAATTATCTGATCGGGATTTATTGAGTTGTTCTCTTCCGGAGGATTGGCTACGGATCGGCTTTCGGTTAATAATGCTGCTGCTTTTCTCATATTGGCGACCGAATAAGGGTTTTGCAGCTTTTTACCTAAATTGGGTAGTTTCCCCATCCTTTACCTGTAATGTGGCTGATTCTTGTGAAACTGGAATTTCAAAATCGGTCTTTTTACAAGAGTGAAGGAATAGCATTACCCCCCCCCCAACAAGAATCATGGGAAAGATTTGTTTTTTCATCTGTTTGTTTTCTTAGTTTACAAAGGATTATTTAATAGCTTTTTATTTAAAGCGCCGCAAAGGTATGGAGTTTATGTTTCTAGAAATGTATTAAAAAAAAATCCTGATTTTTAACTAAGCACTCTTGGTATCAAATTTTCCTGCATCATAAAATCCACCAGACATATTGCCGTTGCGGCTTCCACAATCACCGGAGCACGCAAGGCTACACATAGGTCATGCCGACCTTTCACCGAAAAGTCTTCCATATTACCAGTGTCCCAGTTCAGGCTGTTTTGTGGTTTGGGTGTGGAAGCGGTAGGTTTAATAGCAATTCTAAAAACCAGTTCATTGCCATTGGTAATGCCACCCACTATGCCACCGGCATAATTGGTTTTTGTTTTTCCTTCCATGTTTTCAATCACATCATTGTGTTGCGAGCCAAACATTTTGGCGGCTGCAAAACCAGCTCCAAACTCCACACCCTTAACTGCTGGAATAGAAAACATGGCATGTGCAATGACCGATTCCACCGAATCAAAATGGGGTTCTCCCAGTCCTATCGGCAATCCATGCACCCTACATTCTATAATGCCACCCACCGAATCCTTGGCATCAATTCCTTTTTGCAAACCCCTTTCCAGGTCAGCTTCGCCGGCAATTTCAATTAGTTTGGCTTCCACCTTCACACCACTCAACAACTTCTTCGCAATCACGCCGGCACCCACTATTCCGGTGGTCAGTCTGGCGCTGAAATGCCCGCCACCTCTATAGTCTTCAAAGCCACCAAATTTTTTATGTGCCACAAAATCGGCGTGCCCGGGGCGCGGAAAACTTCTTTGTTTTTCATAATCGCCACTACGCGTATTCTTGTTTTCAAAGAAAATCATAATCGGAAAACCCGTCGTCTTGCCATTAAAAACACCGCTCCTGAAAATCGGAATATCATCTTCTTTTCTGGGCGTAGCCCCTTTCTGTGTACCCCCTTTCCGGCGTTCCATATCCGGCAAAAAATCTTCCACCGGCACATCCAGTCCAGCCGGACAACCATCCAGCACCACACCCACGCCATCGCCATGCGATTCGCCAAAAATCTGTACCCTAAAAATTCTTCCAAAACTATTCATACCCATTTTTTTTATGGTGTCAGCCGTTGAACAGTACTCAGCATTGTTGCGTCGCACTCTTCAACTGCAGAATATATCTGATCAATTTTTCTTCGAAATATTATTCTAACATTATAAACCCAACGACGCTGCTATTCCTTTCAAATCCAGTCCACCACTTGTTTTCGCACCCAATGTTCTTATGTCATCATAAAAATCGGGATAGGATTTGTTGATAGCATAAGCTTCTTCAATGGTTGTTTCACCCTCTGCTCTTAGGGCAGCCACTGCGCATGCCATTGCAATTCGGTGGTCATGTCTGGAATGAACTACGGCACCCTTCAGTCCTTGGCCACCATGCACATACATCATATCTCCATCTAGGTCTATTTTCAATCCCATCTTACCAAACTCATCCTGAAGTGTAAGTCCTCTATCGCTTTCTTTATGAGCCAGTCTGCTCACGCCTTTTATTTGGGAAGTACCGTTACAATAAGCGGCTAACGCCACCAAAGGAGGAAACAAATCCGGACAATCGGTCGCATCAAACTCAAATGCTTTCATCTCGGTTCGGTGCAATTGAAAACCTTTTGCGTCCATTGCAAATCCTGCGTTGGCACTCATTAGAGCTTCTGTAATTTTCTTATCGGCCTGTGTACTGTTCATGCTCAGGCCTCTTACGTTCATTGACCCAGCAATGGCACCTGCCACCAATAAAAATGCACCACCGCTCCAGTCGCCTTCCACGGTATAATGTTTGGTTGCTGGTTTTTCTACAACTTCTTTTTTATGAAAAGTAAAGGTTTCATAATTTTTATTCTCAGGCACATTCAACCCAAATCTTTGCATCACATCCAGCGTCAAATCTATATAGGGTTTGCTTTTCAGGTTGGTAACTGTGATGGACACACTATCTCCTTCAAATGGTGAGACGGAATAAGCCAAAAGCAATCCGGTTAAAAACTGAGAACTCAACGAGCCATCAATAGTAATGTCTTTGGGCTTTACTGGCCCTTGAATCACTAAAGGCAATTTGCCATTATTGGATTGAATACTTACACCCAATTGTGGCAATATTTCATCAAAAAATCCCATGGGTCTGGTTAACAGACTTCCTTCTCCGTTGATGGTAATTTTATTACTGGTTAAAGCAGCCAAAGGAGTAAACATCCTTATGCTTAATCCACTTTCGCCACAGTTGATGGCACTTACAACTTCGTTATCCATTGAAGATGCTGATGCGCCAACACTAAACGAATTGCTATTTACAACTATTTCTTCTCCTTCTTTTTCTATGGCAGCACCCAGGGCTTTGATGATTCCCATTGCAGCTTTATCATCATTGCTGTGCCCCGGATTATAAATGATAGACCTAGAGGCAGCCACCAATGCCGCCGCACATGCCCGTTGCATGGAGCTTTTGGAGGCAGGAGCCAGTATGTTACCTAATAAAGTAGATGGCGAAATAGTTATGTTCATTTTTGTTTGTGGTTTGATGTTTGTGGTTTGATATTACCTCAATACAAAGATTTTCAGTTTAAAGCTTGCTGATTATTTTTTCTAATTGTTTTAGTGGAATAGATTGTACCACCGCTTTACCTGTTTTTTCTAAGAGTACAAAATTCATTTCCTTGTTCACTCTTTTTTTGTCCATCACCAACACTTCAAAAACTTTTTTAGCATCGAAGGAAATGGAAACCGGAAGCTGATACTTTTCTATAACTATTCGAAGCCTTTCTTTGTCTTTATAATCCTTTTGTTGTTCCGAAATTTCGGCTGCACAAACCATTCCGATGGCTACAGCTTCGCCATGCATCAAACCATATTGTGTTTCGATGGCATGACCAATGGTATGTCCAAAGTTTAGTAAACGTCTGTCGCCTTTTTCAAACTCATCCTTTTGTACTACTTTGGTTTTAATTAATACATTTCGCTCAATCAGATCCGCCAATAGATTTTTGCTTTTGATATAATCCTTTAGTTCGTGCTGTTCCAATTGTTTAAACAAGGCGGCATCTTTTATACAGGCATGTTTAATGATTTCTGCAAAACCATTCTGCCATTCCTTTTGGGGCAGGGTTTGCAAAAGAGAAAGGTCGTGCAGAATAAAAGCTGGCTGGCGAATGATGCCTACCATGTTTTTATACACGCCTACATCTATTCCGTTTTTACCACCTATAGAAGCGTCCACTAAAGCCAAGATGGTTGTGGGTACAAATCCAAACTTTATACCGCGCATATACACAGAGGCTGTGTAACCGGTAAGGTCTGTAATTACACCGCCACCCACGCCGACCAGTACCGATTTTCGATCGGCTTTGAATGCAATGAGTTGCTGAATGATGCTATCAACCGTGGATTGAATTTTCTGGTCTTCACCGGCTGGAATAACGAGGGTATTAAAGCCTTTGAATTTGGTTTCATGAGCTTTAAAAATATTTTCATCGGTGATGAAGAAAGTGTTCTTTTTATCCACGATTTTGTTCAGTTCTTTTAGCGAACTGTTGAAATAAAAATCGGTAGATGCGTTTGAAAATTTTACTGAATACAAAACTGTTGGTTTATTTTTTTTTACCACTATGAACTGAAGGGGTTCGTTAAGTTCACTTTTCCATTTCGGCTCTTTGCTTCTTAGCGGGTCATATTTTTCAACTGCGAAGTTCCCCAAAGAAAAACACTAAAAGAATACTTATTAAACCTTTGCGAAAACTTTGCGCTCTTAGTGTCCTTAGCGGTTTGTTTATTCAACCGCAGAGATTACCGCAAAGGATTGCTTAGTTCATTTTTTCTTAGCGGTTTGTTTATTCAACCGCAGAGTTCCGCAGAGATTACCGCAAAGGATTGCTTAATTCATTTTTTCTTTGTGCTTCTTTGCTTCACTCTGGTTTGTTTTTTATCTGCTGATATATATTCTGCAGTACAAGTGTGCGACGCAAGGCTGATGCCAATTGTACTGCAGTTGATACCAAAAAAAATTAAGCGTCCATAATATTCTTCTGGTGGTTGATACTTTCTAAGTGTACCGCATCCAAATATTTATTTAGGAAATCTTTGCTAAGTCCCAGTTTATCGCCACGTGTAGCAGTTTTTTCTATGATTTCCTGCCAACGGCCGGGCTGTAATATGGTAATGTTATTATCTTTTTTGTATTGACCAATCTGATCGGCAATTTTCATGCGCTGAGCAAGGATTTGCAACATTTCATCATCGAGGTTATTGATTTGCTGACGCAATTTTTCTAAAGCCTGATGGTAGTCGCTGTTGTCAATATCTTCTTTTCTCCAAATGATGGTCTCCATCATTTCTTTAAGACGGGCGGGTGTTACCTGTTGTTTGGCATCGCTCCAGGCATTGTCGGGGTCTATGTGACTTTCAATCATCAAACCATCGTAATCTAAATCAATGGCTTTTTGCGATACTTCCATCAGGTTGTCGCGCTTGCCACAGATATGTGAAGGGTCGTTGATAATTGGTAATTCAGGATATTTCAATTTCATTTCGATCGCCAAGTGCCACATGGGTGCATTGCGATACATGGTGTTTCCGTAGGATGAGAAACCACGATGAATCAATCCGATATTTTTGATACCGGAACGTGCAATTCTTTCTATTCCACCACTCCACAATTCCAAATCGGGGTTGATGGGGTTTTTGATTAACACCGGAACATCTACACCACGCAGGGCATCGGCTACCTCCTGAACACTAAACGGATTAACGGTTGTGCGGGCACCAATCCATAAAATGTCCACATCAAAAGTTAATGCATCCTGAACCTGTTTGCCAGTAGCTACTTCTACGGCAGTGGGTAAACCGGTTAGTTCTTTTGCTTTTTGTAACCAGGGCAAACCTTTGGCACCAATGCCTTCAAACATTCCGGGCTTGGTACGTGGTTTCCAGATGCCGGCTCTTAGTACATTTACCTTGCCGGTAGCGGCCAATTGTTGTGCGGTTTCCAACACCTGTTCTTCGGTTTCGGCGCTACATGGACCACTAATAATGATGGGACGGTTTGTCCAAACTTCCTGTACTTTTTCTTTTGCGGATAATTGCTGAGTGCTCATTAGAGATTCTTTTTTTAAGTTTTTTCTTCCTGTAATTGCCTGACAGGTAAGTGTGCAAATTTAATTTTTTATTTTATGATTCTATTGATTTTATTAGCATCAGTAATTAATGAACTGAGGCTTTCTTTATCACTGCTTTCGATTGATTTTTTAAACTTTGTAAGCTGGGCAATATGCTCAGTTAATACGTCTAAAACATTTTCTTTGTTTTGCAAAAGGATAGGTACCCACATGTCCGAACTACTTTTGGCCAGACGTACTGTGCTTTCAAAACCTGCTGATGCAATTTCGAAAATGGCACGTTCTACTTTTTCCTTTTCCAAAACAGTATTGGCCAAGGCAAAGGAGGTGATGTGTGAAATATGACTTACATAAGCCACGTGCAGGTCGTGTGCATTGGCGTCCATATCCACTATGCGCATTCCAATTTTGTTGTACATCTTATCCACCCACTCCATAGCATCGGCATCGCTGTCGTTTCTGTTGCATATAATCACTGCCTTTCCTTCAAAAGCCCCGCGCATTGCGGCTTTCGGACCACTGTACTCGGTACCCCACATGGGATGCGTGGCTACATATCTTCCTCGTTTGGGATGGTTTTGCACGGCTGCTATTACGTCGTGTTTTGTAGATCCCATGTCCACCACTATTTGATGCGTTACCTGATCCAGAATTTGCGGAATAATATTTACTGCGATATTGACTGGAATGGAAACGACCACCACATCGGCCAATGGAATGGCCTCTTCTAATGGTAAGATTTCATCTACCAATTCATATTCCAAAGCCTGTTGGGCATGTGTTTGATTGGCTTCTACTCCCAAGAGTTTTGAAGATAATTTTTTTTCGTGCAACTGCAAAGCTATTGATCCGCCAATGAGACCCACACCTACAATTGCTATTCGTTTTCTTTCGTTCATAAACCTGCTGCCAAATATTTATGATTGTAAACTTTTTTGAACTCTTTCAATGGCATCCTTAAACTTTTCCACAGAACCACACAAACTAATTCTTATGTATTGTTCCCCGGCTGTTCCAAAGATACCACCTGGTGTAATGAATACATTTGCCTTATACAAAACATCATCTGCTATCTCGTAACAGTCTTTATAATTGTCTGGTATATGTGCCCACACAAACATGCCTACCTGATTTTTGGAATAACGGCATTTCAACAAGTCCAGTAATTCGAATACCTTTTCTCTTCTTTGCTGATAAGTAGCATTGACGCTATCAAACCAATCCTTACCCAGGCTCAAAGCCTTTGCTGCAGCAAGTTGTACGGGTAAATACATACCACTGTCCATATTGCTTTTAAAACGCAGTACTTCGTTGATCCTGTCGGCTGCACCAAACAAAGCCCCCACCCGCCATCCGGCCATATTGTGAGATTTGCTCAAAGAATTTAGTTCAATAGCCACATCCTTTGCTCCATCAATGTTTAGCAGGCTTTGTGGGTCATCATTCAAAATAAAACTATATGGATTGTCATGAACAATCAGGATATTATGTTTTTTGGCAAAGGCAACCAATTGCTGAAACACTTCTTTCACTGGTGCCTGCCCGGTGGGCATTTGTGGATAGTTCACAAAAAATAATTTCACCCTGGATAAATCCATTTTTTCGATGGCATCAAAATCCGGCTGATAATTATTTTCTTCTTTCAACTCATATTCCATACAAACACCACCTGCTATAGTAACATTACTTCTGTAGGTTGGGTAGCCGGGATTGGGTACCAATGCTGCATCACCGTCATTCAGGTAGGTCATACAAATGTGCATGATGCCTTCTTTGCTTCCAATTAGCGGAAGGATTTCTGAGTCGGGGTTCAGAACTACTTGGTACCAGTTGGCATACCAGTCGGCAAAGGCTTTGCGAAGTACCGGACTGCCTTTATAATTTTGGTATCCGTGCACATTGGGTTTTTGAGATTCTTCATACAAAACCTTTACCACATCCGGATGTGGCGGCAGGTCGGGGCTACCGATGCCCAGGTTGATGATGTTTTTTCCCTGTTTATTCAGTTCATCAATTTCGCGTAGTTTTTTAGAGAAATAATATTCGCCTACGCCACCTAATCTTTTTGCTATTTCCATAAACCTTTATTATAGATACCGTAAATTTTTATTTCTTCTGTATGTGGTTTTAGTTTTTCAATTACTTTTTCAAAAGTCTTGATATTGTCAAACTCCATGTCTGCATGAAACTGATACTTAAACTCAGAACCAGGAATTGGGAAACTTTGAAGTTTAGACAGATTCACTTGATGTATGGCTATGATACCCAAAACCCTTGCCAGTGCGCCTTCTTTGTGTATGGTTTGAAAATTGACAGAGGCTTTGTTTCCTACCTGACTGTTTACATCTTCTGGACGTTTTAATACCAGAAACCGGGTATAATTATTTTTAAGGGTTTGAATTTTTGGCGTAATCACTTTCAGGTTATAAATGTCGGCTGCCAACGAACTGGCAATGGCTGCCACGTGTTTGCTTTTGTACTGGGCAATATGTTTGGCACTAAGTGCTGTATCGTCCGACTCTACCAATTTCCACTTAAATTGATCCAAATATTTATAACATTGCTGAAGTGCCATGGTATGAGAATGAACTTCTTTGATATCTTCTAATTCCACTTCATGATTTACCAAAAGATTCTGATGAATCTGCATGTAAATCTCACCTACTATTTTCAGGTTGCTAGCTTGTAACAGATTGTAGTTGGGCAAAATACTTCCGGCAATGGAGTTTTCAATAGCCATCACACACCCATCGGTTAATTTGCTGTTCTTTGCAGCAGCCATCATTTGTTTAAATGTGGCGCAGCACTCCACAGTAACATTCTTATTAAAAAAATAATTGGCCGCCTGTTGGTGGAAGCAACCTTCAAAACCCTGAATGGCCATGTGGGGAGTGGCGGAGGGGCTTGATTCTTTTTCCAGTTTTTGAATTCTATCTGTTTTAGACACCATTGGTTTTATTTTTTTCTTTTCCCAAACCTATTCCGGTATTTCGAAAAAAAAACCCGGCAGTCTTGCCGGGTACTTATGTTGATTTTTTTTATTCTATTTTCTTACGATTCATTTCAACTAAAGCATTCCCGGCTTCATTTCAAAAAAGAAGCTAAAATAAAAGTTGCTATAAAATCGTGTTGCTTGCATCAGGTCGCAAAAATATAGGATAATATTTTTCTGCCAAAAATTTTTTTTGCGCAAACCTTTGAGGGTTTTCAAATAATCTTCTGTATCGTTGTAAATATTTTCATTTTTGATATAATGCTTTTGAAGAATTATTTTTTATTGTGACCTTCCAATATGGACTTTTTTATTATTCTGTTGATTTTGTGTGGTTCAGCGGCCAGCATCTTTTTGAATAAATTAACCTGGTTGGCAGCCTTGGTTGGTACAATTCTGAGTATTCTTATTTTCAGGGCAGCAGGTATTGCCGGGTTGAGTTTTCTTGCAGCCTTTTTTATCATTGGCAGCTTGGTTACTTCCTGGAAACTAGAAGTAAAACAAAAAGATGGATTAGCTGAAACTGGAAAAGGGAAACGCAATGCAGGTCAGGTTTTGGCAAATGCTGGCATGGCGGGAATGATCAGCGTGTTGGTATGGTGCGCTCCTGAACTACGTCACCTGGTACCTGTATTAATAGCATCTTGTTTTTCATCGGCTACTGCTGATACCGTATCCTCCGAACTGGGCAACGTTTGTGGTAAAAGGTTTTATGAGATCCTCAATTTCAAAAAAGGTAGCAGAGGGGCTAATGGCGTTGTGAGTGTAGAAGGAACTATGGCAGGATTGCTGGGGAGCTTTTTTATTGGCGGGATATATGTTATATTTTATAGAGAGGGGTTTTCCTTTTTTGTTATTGTGATTGCAGGTATGGTTGGCAATTTGGCAGATTCTGTCCTAGGAGCTACGTTGGAAAGAAATAAAATGATTGGGAACAATTTGGTGAATTTCTTAAACACCTTTGTTGCGGCTATCACTGCTTGGTGTCTGATGCAATAACGGCTTAGGGGTACTAACCATAATTAAGAATAAATTATCAAAAGTAGGTCGAACAAGTTCTGGTAAAAAATCTTATACTCTTTAACTTTGTGTGGTTGAATACCCTTTGGAAATATGGTACATTCGTTTTGCTGGCAATGAGTTTGGCAGCATATTCTTTTGCACAAGTGGTCTCCCTTCCGGACACGGTGCGCGTACCACCTATGCCTTCCATGGAGCAGATTATGAAAGATTGGGGACCCAACGACGTCACTAAGGTTGGAGTGATCTGGTACGGACCCGATTACAATTCCTTTAAAATTATACCATACACAGAGGAAGAGAATGTATGGATTTCAAAACTCCCACCTGAAAAGCTGGAAAAGGTAAAAAGAGAGTATAATCGACTGCGTAATGCCGTGTATGTTTGCTACCCTTATGCCCGAATTGCGGGCAATACCATCAATGCGATCAATAAAGAAATAGAGGACAAGGATAGAAAGCGAGATCAGAAGGCGATAATAAAAGCCAGAGAAAAAGAATTGAAAAAACAGTTTTCCGACCCGCTTTCGAATTTATCGGTATATCAGGGAAAGGTATTGATGAAACTGATCAACCGGCAAACTGGAAACAATTGTTATGAAATATTAAAAGAATATAAAGGCGGATTAAATGCAAGGCTTTACCAGACCGTTGCCTTCTTTTTTGGAGGAAATCTGAAACAGGATTATAACCTCCTGAATCCGTATGATCGAGAAATTGAAGGCTTTGTGAAAGAAATTGACATTACCTGGTACAACAATCCATACCGGAATCCGGCTTACAGTAACAGGTATTAACTGAATTATATTTTTGCCATTGTATATCAAATCCTAAAATCTATGCAGATGATGGGTTTATCCCTATTTTTGCGAGCGTTATAAAATAATCATTCCAAATGAATTTCAGAAAAGTAAACAACATTACAGGCTGGGTAGTATTTCTAGTTGCCACGCTTACCTATACTTTAACCAGAGAAGCCCGTGGTTCGCTGTGGGATTGTGGTGAATTTGTAGCCTGTGCCTTTAAACTGGGAATGCCTCACCCTCCGGGAGCACCCTTATTTACAATTTTAGGCAGATTTTTTATAATACTTTTTGGTGATGATCCAATGACTGCTGCCAATGCAGTAAACTTTATGAGTGCTTTGGCCAGTTCAGGAACTATTCTGTTCCTTTTCTGGAGTATCACCCACTTTGCCCGAAAAATGTTTGTGCAGGTAGGAGAAACACTTTCTACTGCCCAACTAATCACCGTGATGGGTGCTGGGGCAGTAGGGGCTCTGGCTTACACTTTTACCGATTCATTTTGGTATAGTGCAGTGGAAGGAGAAGTATATGCACTTTCCTCTTTCTTTACCGCATTGGTATTCTGGATTATTTTGAAATGGGAGCATGCCGATGAACATGCTGGTATCGATGAGGTGGAACGTGCCAAAAGCGATCGATGGATTGTGTTTCTTTTCTTTATGATGGGATTGTCCATAGGAGTGCATTTATTGAACCTTCTTACTATTCCTGCTATTGTAATGATCTATTATTATCGTCGTTACAAACCCACCACTAAAGGCGCAATACTTGCCTTTATTGTAGGATGTCTTATTACAGGGATTGTTCAGGTAGCCGTTATTCAGTATAGTATGAAAGCGGCTGGTTGGTTTGATATTTTGTTTGTGAATTCCTTTGGTCTGCCTTTCTTCTCAGGATTTGCCGGATATTTTATTTTAATTGCCGGTTTGATTTTTTGGGCATTGAACTTTAAACCCAATGTGTCCAAAGGCACGATCATCATCTGGACAGCCATCTTTTTTACACTGGCATTGCTGCCTTTTGCTTTTTCCAGTACAGCAGCTGTTTTTAAGATCATATTATTATTGATACTTGGAGGTGCTTTGGGTTACTTCATCAAGCCTTCTGCGCTGCGGGTATTAAAGTTGGCTTTGCTATGCTATGCTTTTATGATGATTGGATATTTTCTATATTTCACCTCCATCATTAGAAGTAATGCGAATCCTGCCATTGACATGAACAATGTGGACAATCCAATTAACCTGGTTTATTATTTAGGTCGTGAACAATACGGAAGTGCGCCACTGGTTTACGGACCCCACTATGCTGCCGAGGTTGCCAGAGATGATTCAGGCTATCCGGTGATGAAGTATGGAGAAATGAAATATGTGAAGAGCAGCGACAGATATATTGCCACCGGACGTGCGCGCGAGTACGAATATGAAAGTAGTGGCAAACAATTGTTCCCTCGTATCTGGGATTCCAGCAACGATCAGGGACATGCCCAGTTTTATGCAGACTGGCTCAATCTTCCACAACAAAGAGATGAGAACACAGGTCAAACAACCTATGGTGCTCCTAGCTATGGAGATAACCTCAACTGGTTGTTGAGTTATCAGACAGACTTTCTTTTCCTTCGATATTTTATGTGGAATTTTGCCGGAAAGCAAAATGATATTCAGGGATTAGGAAATAAGAGAGATGGTAACTGGATTTCCGGCATCAGCCTGATTGACTCGCCACGTTTGGGTGATCAGAGTAAAATGCCAGAGTCGATCATGAAAAATAAAGCCCATAACCGCCTATTTATGTTGCCACTCATTTTAGGTGTATTGGGATTAGTGTATCAGTACATTCGCAATCGCAAAGATTTCATTGTCACCTTAGTGCTCTTTTTCTTTATGGGAGAGGCAATTGTTATTTATCTGAACGCTCCTGGAAATATGCCTCGTGAAAGAGATTATGTGTTTGTGGCGGCTTGTTATGTATTTGCCATCTGGATTGGCCTTTCCATTGTGGCATTAGCCAAACTGGCAATTGAAAAATCAAACAAAGAACTACTACAGAAAGTATTGATATATGGCGCAACTACTGCTTTCTTAATAACAATCTTAAGTAGTCTTACTGCCGGAGCAAGTGGTGCTATCATGGCAAGTGTGGTTAGTGCAGGTTTGTTTGCGCTGGTGACATTAGTTTTGGTTTTCATTGTGCGAGCTGCTTCAGGAAAGGAAATGAATCTAAAAACTGCTGGTATTACGGCTACTGCTTTATGCCTTCTGGTGCCAGTGTTAATGGCACAGCAGGAGTGGGACGATCACGATCGTAGCAAAAAAACAATGTCTCCCGATTTAGCCAAAGACTATCTGGAAAGTTGTGCACCCAATGCCATTCTGTTTACTTTTGGAGACAATGATACTTATCCGCTTTGGTATGCACAGGAAGTGGAAGGTATTAGAACAGATATTCGCATTATCAATACCAGCCTGTTAGGAATTGACTGGTACATCAATCAATTGAGGTATAAGATCAATAATGCGGATAGTGTGGATGTGATTTGGGGTGTGAAACAAATAGAAGGGCATAACAGAGAGTATGTTCGTATGGGGCAGCCACAACAGGGACAACAAATTGATGCCAATGCTTATTATCCATTATATGATATCATGAAAGGATACATGGGTCAAACAGTAACCGATGCAGATGGAAATGATGTAGGTCCTAATATGATGCCGTTTACAAAATTCTCTTTGCCTGTGGATAAGAGTATGGTGAAGAAAAATGGAGATGCAAATCCAACAGATACCATTACCGACCACCTAACCTTTGACCTTCCTGGTGTTTCCGGATTGGGTAGAAATGATTTAATCATGCTGAACATCATTGCTTCTAACAATTGGAAAAAACCGATCTACTTCACAGCACCTTACGGAGAACTGGGCTTTGGGCAATACCTGCGCAAGGATGGTCTCACTTTCAGGTTAGTACCCTTTGCAGTGAAATCGCCACAGCAAAACTGGGTTACCGACCAGGCCATGAGGGCTATGCGTGCCGGCGGTTCAACGGTAAAAGATAATAATACCGACGTGATGTATAACAACCTGATGAAGAAGTTTGAATTTGGTGGTGCCAATAAAAGCAATGTGTATTTTGATGAAGTGAATAGACAATATTTATTAAACATCAGAAGTATTTATGCAGAAGCCGCAGGAAATATGGCAGATGCCGGAAGGAAAGACGAAGCGGTGAAACTTCTAAAGAAAGAAGCAGAAGGGATTCATCAGGATAATTTACCCTATGGTTTGGTGAGCCGTTACAACCAGCACAACCAGACTTCTATTTTACTGGTGGAAGCGTATTACAAAGCGGGTCAATTGGATCAGGCCCGAAACATTGCTAAGGCAGTTCAAAGCGATATCAATAGTCAGAAAAATTATTATAACTATCTGAAGATGGAAAAACCGAATTACTATGCAGGTATGGAAAATTCGGAAGTGATCTTGAACGAAATCATGAACGAAACCTTAAAAGCAGTAGAAGAGCATTACGACCCGTTGAAGAAAGCCGCAAAAGCACCGGAGCAGGAGATAGCGCCTAGTCCATTGAAGAAAGCTGCGGACAGCACAAAGAAATAGTGCGGATAAATAGTCATCCAATATTATTATAAATACACTAAAAAAAGCTACTCCAAAAGGGGTGGCTTTTTTTCTTAGTTGGTTTCTTTCCGAATCGGTATTTGCCATTTCGAATTGTTTTTGGTGTTGGCAGTAGGAGTAGGAAAACTTAGTAAGATTTACAATTTCAGTAATGACAACAAAACAATTTTTATTCTAACTTAGTCGGTAGACAAGACAATTATCAAATGGCATTAAGTTGGAACGAAATAAAAGACCGGGCATTAAAATTCTCCAAAGAATGGCAGGGAACTGTTAACGAAATAGCAGACGCAAAACCATTTCTTGACGCATTTTTTGATGTTTTCGGAATTAGCCGAGAAAAAAGTAGGAACCTTTGAACACAGGGTAAAAAAATTGGATGACGGCAACGGGTACATTGATTTGATTTGGAAAGGCGTTGTCCTAGTAGAAATGAAAAGCAGATCTGGCCTACAGACAACCACTATTTACAAGCGAAGCCAACCGTATGGAATTTTTGTTTGATTTGTATGAAAAATACACGGCTGATTTGTTTACTAAAAAGAAGAAAGTATAGGAAATAATGGAAGGTTAAGAATTAGCCTGGCACAACATCTCCTCCGATATTTATGTTATATTCATTCAGGTATTTTGGTTATTCATATATTTTGGAAATAAACAATATTACAAATGAAAGGATTTCATTTTTCAAAGTTTGATAGTAGTCAGGAAGGTAAAACTCCCTTTGAAAAATTGTGGGATATTTTTCTGCAATTACTCACTTATACCAGTGGTGATGTGAATGAGGCGTTTCAATGGCTGAATGAGTTGGATAAGGAATACCGGCTAGCCAATAGTGAATATGGAATAGGCGATTTTATCGAAGACCTGAAAGAGAAAGGATATCTCACAGAAGACAATCAAAAAGAGGAGATAAAAATCACACCCAAAACAGAGCAGGGAATCAGAAAAAAAAGCTTGGAGGAGATTTTTGGCAAGCTGAAAAAAGCAAAGCAGGGAGATCACCGCACCTTTAAACCCGGTCAGGGCGATGAGTTGAATACAGAAACCAGACCCTTTCAGTTTGGTGATATGCTGGAGCAGATAGATTTTACAGAATCCATCCGCAATGCTCAAATCAATCATGGGGTGGAAAGTTTTTCCATTGGAGAAGACGACTTGCATATTCGTGAATCAGATTTTAAAGCGCAAACGTCCACCGTGTTGATGATTGATATTTCCCATTCTATGATCTTGTATGGTGAAGATCGCATCACGCCGGCCAAGAAAGTGGCAATGGCTTTAAGCGAACTCATCACTACCCGTTATCCTAAAGACACACTTGATATTGTGGTTTTTGGAAATGATGCCTGGCCGGTGGAAATAAAGGATTTGCCTTACCTGCAGGTAGGTCCATATCATACCAATACAGTAGCTGGTCTGGAGCTGGCAATGGATATTTTGAGACGTAGAAAAAATCCAAACAAACAAATTTTTATGATCACAGATGGTAAGCCCACCTGTCTGAAAATTGGAAAACGCTATTATAAAAACGCCTTTGGTCTCGACAGAAAAGTAGTGAACCGATGTATGAATCTTGCAGCCCAATGCAAGAAAAACAAAATCCCCATTACCACTTTTATGATTGCTACCGATCCTTATCTGCAAAGGTTTGTGCAGGAGTTTACCGAAATGAATCATGGGAAAGCCTATTTTGCATCTTTGGATAATCTGGGAAGTTTTATCTTTAAAGATTTTGAAAGCGGAAAGACGAAAACAATGTATTAGTGCACCACATGATTGGCAACAAAAAAAGTGTGCCCCTTTCAAATAAACAAAACATTCAACTCTATAGTTGATTTTTTATACTATCAAAGAAAACCATTCATGAATAGATCAACCCTTGGGGAGCTTAAAGCAAGTGGCTATCAACCCAAATCAATCAAAGAAGAAATAAGACAAAACCTGATACTGAAATTGAAAGAAGGCGAAACTAGTTTTCCCGGAATAGTGGGATATGAAGATTCTGTGATTCCTGAAACAGAAAGAGCCTTGCTAAGCAGACATAATATTTTGTTTTTAGGTTTGCGTGGCCAGGCCAAAACACGCATGGCGCGCCAGATGACAGCCTTGCTGGATGAGTATATTCCGGTGGTGGCTGGTAGCGAAATAAATGATGACCCACTTCATCCGATTTCCAAATTTGCCATCGACCTGATTGCAGAAAAAGGAGATGAAACGCCCGTTGAATGGCTGCACCGTAGTAAAAGATATGGAGAAAAACTGGCCACCCCAGATGTGAGTGTGGCAGACTTAATTGGTGACATTGATCCTATCAAAGCCGCCAATCTGAAACTGAGTTTTGCAGATGAAAGGGTATTGCATTATGGCATAATTCCGCGGTGCCATCGAAGTATTTTTGTGATCAACGAGCTGCCTGATTTGCAGACGCGTATTCAGGTGGCTCTGTTTAATATTCTGGAAGAAGGGGATATTCAGATTCGTGGATTCAAGCTGAGGCTACCTTTGGATATATTATTTGTGTTCACGGCCAACCCCGAAGATTATACGAACCGAGGTTCTATTGTTACTCCGCTCAAAGACCGCATTCAAAGTCAGATACTGACCCACTATCCCAGAACCCTGGAAGAGGCACTCGAAATCACCGAACAGGAAGCACATATTTCTAAAGATGCTGCTGAAAAAATAGTCATCAGCGATCTGGTAAAACGGCTGATAGAGCAGGTGGCTTTTGAGGCCAGGAGCAGCGAGTTTGTAGATAAAAAAAGCGGAGTGAGTGCCAGGCTTACTATTTCTGCCAGAGAAAATGCAATAAGCGCAGCAGAAAGAAGAGCGATCATCAACAGGGAGAAAAGCACGCAGGTTTGGATTTCAGATATAGCCGGAATTATTCCCTCTATCACTGGAAAAGTGGAATTGGTGTACGAAGGTGAGCAGGAAGGCCCTTATCAGGTAGCCATGAATCTGGTGGACAAAGCCATCCGCACTCAGTTCATCCATTATTTTCCTAACCCTGAGCTGCTCAAAAAAAGAAAAAATTCCGGTAAACCATCCGTGGAACAAAAGGCTGATGAGAACCCTTACCGACCCATCATAGTCTGGTTTGACAAGGGGAATCAACTCAACCTTCCTTTTAACACTACCGATGAACAGCGCTTGCAATTGTTGTACAGAGTGGATGGATTACACGCCCTTGTGAAAAAATATTTTTCTGGTGCCAATGAAATTGAAAAAGGACTTTTGATGGAGTTTGTATTACACGGGCTGGCTGCCTTTTCTTCCATTAGCAAAAAGTTTTTTGAAACTAATATTGAGTTCAAGGATTTGTTTGGAAGCATGATGGACTTGAACCTGAGCCAGGAAGAAGATTTGGAATGATAAGGATCGGGATAGATTTTTTCTCACTCAAGTGAGGGAGTTTTGGAAAAAGTAGATCCATTCTTTTTTAATTTGGTTTTTTATGACAGTGGTAAATATTTTGAAATGATTTGAATGATGCCACCTATGCAAAGGGAAAAGTGGGTGAGGCAATACAGAAGCCTGAAAATCTTCTGATGGATCCATCAAAAAATGAATGAAGGCTGGTTTGTAGTTTATCAATTCTGTAACAGGGATACTGTTATTTTTGCGACTTAAATTTTGTTATGACAAAAAAAATATTATTAGGTCTTTTGCTTTTATTTGTGCTGGATTTGTCAGCCCAAACCAAGCCAAAACCAAAACCGAAAACAGCTGTGCCTGCTAAAAAATTGGTAGCAGCCAAACCGGCAGTTCCTATGCTGAAAAATATGGCCGACTCAATGAGCTATGCTATTGGCGTAAATATTGCTCAATCCATTTATAAAGATTTTGCAGACCTGAATATGGATGTTTTTACAAACGCCATGAAAACGGTGGTAAACAAACAGAAACCAATATTGGATGAAGCGCAATGTCGTTCAGTGATTATGACATTTTCAGAGCAGGAACAGGCAAAACAGATGAAACCTCAGATAGAAGCTGGTGCAGCACTTTGGGATAAGAATTTGAAAAACGAAAAAATTGTAACTACCAATAGTGGCCTGCAGTATGAAGTGTTGAAAGCAGGAGCCGGAGCCAAACCAGGCTTGTCAGATACAGTAGTTTGTAACTACATAGGGATGCTCTTAGACAGCACAGAGTTTGACAATTCCTATTCACGAGGCGAGCCACTGACGATCCCGGTGAGTGGGGTGATAAAAGGATGGACAGAAGGATTGCAGTTGATGACCGTAGGTTCCAAGTATCGCTTTTTCATTCCACAACAGTTGGGATACGGTTTGCGTGGAGCACCACCCACCATTCCTGGCGGATCATTGTTGATATTTGAAGTGGAATTGCTGGAGATTAAGTAATAGGTTGGTAGATTGGTAGATTGGTTATATAGAGTTCGAAAAATATAATCCTCAATAAGCAATCTTCCATCTACACTAGTCCTTGGGACAGCATTGCTTCGGCTACTTTTACAAAGCCACCAATGTTTGCCCCTTTTTCGTAGTTCACATGTCCATGTTCGTCCTTGCCATACTTTACACATAACTGATGAATGTCGCTCATGTTTAATATTTTCATGAAACGGATGTCGCTCAGGCCTATGATCCGTCCAGGATGAAAATAAAACCAAAAGCGACAAATTCTTAAGATTGAGTCTTGCTGCCATAAGCCAGATCACCAGCATCTCCCAGTCCTGGTACAATATATCCTTTGGCAGTTAGTTCATCATCAATATCACCACACCATATCGTAGCATCAGGTAATTCGCGTGTAACGTAGTCCAGTCCTTCGGTACAGGCAATGGCAGCTGCAATGTGAATTTTCTTTGGTTTGCCTTCATTTTTCAGATACTGCACAGCTTTTACCAAAGATGCGCCTGTAGCCAGCATTGGGTCTGAGATAATTACAATCCGATTTTCGAGATCGGGTGTACTGACATATTCAATTTCTATCTCAAAACTTCCATCCTTATGATGTTTGCGAAAAGCTGAAATAAATGCATTGTCAGCTTTGTCAAAATAGTTTAGCAAACCTTGATGCAGAGCCAACCCTGCCCGCAGAATGGTAGCGAGCACGGGCTGTTCGCTAAGTACTTTGCTACCGGAAATGCCTAGTGGAGTTTGGGTTTCCACCGCTTGGAAAGGTAGTCCCTTACTGATTTCATAGGCTATCACTTCGCCGATTCTTTCCAGATTTCGGCGAAAACGCATCCGGTCATTTTGTATATCCACATCACGTAATTCACTTACCCAATTACTCAACAGACTATGGTTATCACTTAGGTTTATTATCATGCTTTATTGGTTTTTATTTGACCGAAACAAGTACAAAAACTTACTTTCGCAAACTTACAGGAATAAATGTTTTTTTATGCGACAAAGAACTGAATTTCTATTCTTTCATCAAAAACAAGGAGGCAGTAATACAGGTGAAATATGAGCAGGTTGATCTACAGGGGATGATTGAAATATGGGAATGAAAAGGGAACAACTACAACTTCAATCATCAATCTGTAATCACCAAATTGCAATCTTTAAACTGCAATCTGCATTTTTTTTCAGTAAAAAAAAATTCAATTATGATATATCGTACTATAGGATTGATGAGCGGCAGCTCGCTGGATGGGCTTGATATAGCCTATATAGAATTTTTGGAAAATGGTGGCAAATGGACGGGTGAAATAGTTCATTCGGAATGTGTACCGTATTCGGTTGAATGGATAGAGAAACTGAAACTTGCTACTTCTTTATCTGCACTGGATTATCAATTGTTGCATACCGAATATGGGCACTATATCGGAAATGCAGTCAATGCATTTATTAAAAAATATCAACTTCATTTCAAAGTGGCATTGGTTGCTTCTCACGGTCATACTACTTTTCATATACCTTCAAAAAAAATGACGGCACAGTTGGGAGAAGGAGGAGCTATAGCAGCGGTAATTCAATTGCCTGTTGTGACAGATTTGCGAGCACTAGACGTGGGTTTCGGTGGAGAAGGTGCTCCGATTGTGCCCATTGGTGAAAAATTATTGTTGAATGACTATAGCTATTTTTTGAACCTGGGAGGTATTGCTAATGTGTCGGTGAATGCTGATCGCTATCTGGCATTTGATGTTTGTGCCGCCAACAGGGTGCTGAATATGCTGGCAAACGAAGTTGGGCTGGATTTTGACAATGAAGGAGTATTAGCACGTAGCGGACAATTGAATCAACAATTGTTGAACGAATTGAACAGCCTTGCTTACTATTCCCGGCCAGTACCCAAATCATTGCCTAACAGTTTTGGTACCGATGAAGTTTTTCCAATCATAAAAAAATATCAGCTTAGTACCGAAGATGCTTTGCATACCTATACAGCACATATAGTGCGCCAGATAAAGAATGCCTTGTACCAATATGGTACTACTACTACTAGTACCGATTCAAAAATATTGGTTACAGGAGGTGGAGCACTCAATACCTACCTGATAGAAAAATTGCAGGAAGCGTTGAGCCAAATAGAGGTGGTGGTGCCGGATGTGCAGTTAGTGCAATACAAAGAGGCCATGATCATGGCTTTTATCGGGGTTCTTCGCTGGCGAGAAGAGTATAATGTATTAAGTTCCGTAACGGGTGCAACCCGTAATAGTGTGGGCGGTGCCATGTGGATGGGCTAGGAAGAATAAAGGAAAGATTCAAAATCACTAATAGGCTTTCCCCGATTTGATATTTTCAAATACTGTGAGAGAAATAGGTTGGTCTTGTATGTTGCATTTTGTGGAGTATTTGCAAAAAGCAAAATACTGTCTAAGTATTGAAATCTATTTCTGGGGAAAAAAATAATCTGTAAGCAGTAAGTCTATTGAAAAGGTGGACTAATAAAAACATTTCTTAATATTGCGCTCTAATTTCTGTTATTCATGATCAGTATCGGGAAGGGGTTAAGGTGCACAATTGTTTTTTGTTTATTTCATTTTGGTATGCAGGCGCAAAATAAGGAGGTCGTGAGGCAATCGTTGTTTTGGGTACGGTATTATAATCAGTTTAGCTTTTCCAAAAACTGGACATGGCACAATGAATTTGAAGATCGTCGTTTTTTTAAAGCCAACCAGCAACATCATTTCATTCTCCATTCACGGCTGCACTATCGTTTTTCTCCCCAGACAGACTTCGCATTTGGATTGACCTATTCCATTCAAAGTCCACAATATCCAGATGCCAAAGTGGATTTGGTTGTGCCGGAACTACGACCTGTGCAGGAAATAAATTATGTCCATTCGATTACTGAAAGATGGACATTGATGCATCGCCTGAGACTGGATGCAAGGTTTATTCATAGTAACAACGGCGAACAATTGTTGGATGGCTATGATTTTAATTGGAGAATCAGATATAGAGTATTGGCAAATTGCAGACTAAGTAAGAAGGAATCTAAACTGCCGGCAAACCTAAAGTTGTCCAATGAGCTGATGTTAAATGCGGGTTCAAAAATCATCAACAACCAATTTGATCAGAACAGATTGTATGTTGGTTTGGAACAGGGATTAAATAAAAATGTAGCATTGGAATTGGGCTATCTACACTGGTATCAGCAAAGACCATCGGGGTATCAATTTTTTGACAGAGAAATCATTCGGTTTACAGTCTATAACAAAATAGAAATTCTTCCGTGAGTGTTCCGTTTTGGGTGAGCTAAAGGGATATTGGTTGGCCATTAGAAAATGCAAGAATTGTATCAGGACATTTTCAAAACTGGAATAGGTTTTTTTACAAATCGGAATTAAGTTTTATGAGTCGGTTTTTAGTAATCAGCTTGAGGTGCTCATTATCATCCTGCTCCATCCTGATATACAGAAAGTTTCAGGTAGGAGGATTAAATTTGCGTAGATTTTAGTTTATGGCACAAAAAGTTTTAGTAATAAAATTGGGTTCGGCAGTAATAACGAATGCAAATGGTAATATCAATAAGACAGTTATCAATAAGATTGTTTCGGACATAAGTAGGCTGAGCAAAGAGTACAAAGTGGTTTTGGTAAGTAGTGGTGCAGTGAGTAGCGGAAAGAAATTTGTCAGCAATTATAAAGGCACTCTGTTGCAAAGAAAAGTAGCAGCGGCTATCGGCAATCCCATCCTGATTCAGCTTTACAGAACCAGCTTTCAAAAATCAGGTTTTACAGTGGCACAGGCATTATGTGAACGTTCGCATTTCAGCAACAGAAAACAGTTTTTACAGTTGCGTGATACCTTTAAAACGTTTTGGAAACATGATGTAATACCCGTGGTGAATGAAAACGATGTGATTAGCGATTTGGAATTAAAGTTTTCCGACAATGATGAGCTGGCCACGCTTTTGGCCATTGCCTTCGATGCCGAAACTCTGGTGTTGTGCACTTCGGTGGGTGGCTTTTTGAATGAGGATAAAGAAATAGTTCGTGATATAAAAGCAGTCAACACGGATATCTTATCCCTTGTAAAAAAAGGGGAGAAATCGGAATTTGGTTTGGGGGGCATGTTGTCCAAACTCACTTTCACCAGGCTGGCCACCAACCTGGGAATAAATGTGGTGATGTGCGGACTGCAATCTGCCACTCCCATTTCAGATGCATTGAATAAGATGTCCGGAACTTGGTTTCATTCTCAAAAATCTAATTTAAAAAACCGCCAGAAATGGTTAGCTAGTGGCTCCATCACACTGGGTACCATCAAACTGGACAAAGGAGCTTCAAAAGCAGTGGCCGAGAGAAAGAGTTTGCTCACTGTGGGCATTGCCTCTATCGAAGGTAGTTTTGCATCAGGCGAAGTAGTGCAGTTGATGGGGGAGCAGGAAACGATTATCGGCGTGGCCAAAACAAAGCTAAGTAGTTTTGAAATTAAGAAGCAGTTGAAGATAAAGCATGTTATTGCAGCACATGCCAATGATATTGTATTGATCTAAATATTTGCAAAATGCAAAATATGGCACATCGGAATCAGGGAATGAAACAAATAAGCCTGAAGAAGTCTATTGGACATAGCCTGTGTCAAAAATATCACTGTACCTTTTTCTGCTCAATAATGATTTTGAAAAAATTAGATGTAGTACAAAAGATCATACCTCGCCTTTCATTACCCGGCAAAATTTCTTATTTTGTAGCTTTCGAAAAATCTAATTCTTTTTATTACAAATTTGCACTCAATTAATATGTCAATACTTGCCTCACTTGTAAAAGTCAATAAAACAAAAACAGCCTTGCAAAAAATGGCTGATAAGGATGTAAAGAAAATGTTGCAATCCATGGCATTGGTCATTATCGAAAATGAAGCAGCCATACTGAAAGCCAATCAAAAAGATTTAGCAGCCAAAGATCCAAACGATCCCAAGAACGATAGATTGATGCTGAATAGGCAACGGCTTAAAAGTATCTCCAATGCGATTAAAAATATTTCCAGACTACCAGATCCAACTGGAGTTGTGTTGACAGAACGAAAACTACCCAATGGAATCAACCTAAAAAAAGTGGCGGTTCCTTTGGGTGTGGTAGGGGCGATCTATGAAAGCAGACCGAATGTAACTTTTGATATAGCCGCACTTTGTCTTCGCAGCCGCAATGCCTGTGTGCTAAAGGGAAGTAGTGATGCGGCCAACACCAATAAGGTTTCCGTAAAACTGATTCAAAAGGTGCTTAAAGAGTTTGGGTTAGATATCAATACAGTTTGTTTGCTTCCTCCCGAAAGAGAAGTGGTGCAGGAAATGTTTACTGCTACTCGGTATCTGGATGTTTTGATTCCTCGTGGGTCAGAAGGGTTGATCAATTTTGTGAGACAAAATAGTTTAGTTCCTGTGATTGAAACTGGAGCAGGAGTATGCCATGTATATGTAGAAAAAAATGCAGATCTGAACAAAGCAGTAAGCATTGCAGTCAATGCAAAGGTGAGTCGGCCTTCGGTGTGTAATGCCGTCGATGCGATACTGGTGGATGAAAGTATTGCGCCAGCCTTCCTAAATCTATTGGCTCCTGAATTTTCTAAACATGAAGTGGAGGTTTTTGCTGATGCGCCTGCTTTCAAAACATTGAAGGGTTATCCCTTTCTTCAGAAGGCCAAGCCAGATGATTTTGGTAAAGAATTTCTTTCCCTGAAATGTGCCGTTAAAACAGTAAAAGGAATTGATGAAGCCCTGGATCATATTGCCAAATATTCCACCAAACATTCTGAAGCCATAGTTTCAGAAAATAAATCTTCCTGTGCGCGTTTTATCAATGAAGTGGATGCCGCAGCTGTTTATACCAATGCCTCCACCCGGTTTACGGATGGCGAAGAATTTGGTTTGGGAGCAGAAATTGGCATCTCAACCCAAAAGCTACATGCTCGAGGGCCCTTTGCATTGGAGAAATTAGTAACCGAGAAATGGATTTTAGAAGGGGATGGACAAATACGGTAAATGGATAAAGAAGGATGGTTATAAGACCTAAATCCAAAACTTGAAAAGGGAAACCCACGCTTAATCTAAATAATCATTAATTTAGCCGCCCATTAAAGCATTTTTTTTATGCCCGGAGAAGTTCTAAACAGACAGTTTCTTGATTTTGAAAAACCAATCAAAGATTTGTTGGACGAGATCGAGTTTACAGCCGAAAGGCAAAGAAAAACAGATATTGATTTAAGCGAGCAAATTGCCCAGCTTGAAAATAAAGCAAATGAAATACGCAAAACCATCACTCATAATCTGAGCGACTGGCAGCGTGTGCAGTTCAGTCGTCATCCCGATCGACCCTATACCCATAAGTATATTGAGTTGATGAGTGAAAACTACACCGAGCTATATGGCGACAGAAACATAAAGGATGACAAAGCTATGGTAGGCGGATTTGCTTCGCTTGATGGGCAGACTGTCATGATCATTGGCCAGCAAAAAGGTTCTAATACCAAAAAAAGACAATTGAGAAATTTTGGTATGGCAAATCCGGAAGGCTATAGAAAAGCCCTGAGACTCATGAAGCTGGCTGAAAAATTTAATAAACCTGTCGTAACACTGATTGATACACCAGGTGCCTTTCCTGGTTTGGAAGCAGAAGAGCGTGGGCAGGGCGAGGCCATTGCAAGGAATATTTATGAAATGATGCGATTGAAAGTGCCTGTGATTTGTGTCATCATTGGCGAAGGTGCCAGCGGTGGTGCTTTAGGCATTGGTGTGGGAGACAGAGTTTATATGATGGAGAACACTTGGTACACGGTGATTTCTCCGGAAAACTGTAGCACCATTCTATGGCGAAGCTGGGACTATAAAACAAAAGCAGCAGAACAGTTGAAACTGACTTCCTCTAAAATGAAAGATTTTGGTCTGATAGATCATATCATCCCCGAGCCGGATGGTGGTGCACATTGGGACTATGCCTTGGCTGCCGCGAACCTAAAGAAGCAAATACTGGCAGGAATAGCAGAACTCAAAGATATGGATCCTCAAAAACGCGTGGAAGCCAGAATAGAGAAGTTCAACAAAATGGGCTTTTGGGAAGAAGAGTAGGAGGGGAGAATGAACATGGAGAATATGGGGTAGGATGCTAATTAATCAAGAATCAATAGTCAATAATCAATATTCAATAGTAAATATTCAATATTCAATATTCAATAGTCAATAATCAATAATCAATAGTCAATAATCAATAGTCAATAATCAATAGTCAATAATCAATAGTCAATAATCAATAATCAATATTCAATAGTAAATAGTCAATATTCAATATTCAATATTCAATAGTCAATATTCAATTTTCAATAGTCAATAATCAATAGTCAATAGTCAATAGTCAATAATCAATAGTCAATATCAAATAATCAATCCGCAATCAAACAATAAACATCAAACAATAAACATCAAACAATAAACATCAAACAATAAACATCAAACAATAAACATCAAACAATAAACATCAAACATCAAACATCATAATGTCTTTACAGCAAAAATTTAGAGGTACCGGAATAGCGATTGTTACACCTTTTACACCTGCAGGAGATTTTGACTGGCCTGCTTTGGAAAAGTTAGTCAACTTCTGGATCGACAACAAAGTGGAATATCTGGTGGTGGCAGGCACAACTGGAGAGAGTGCCACACTGACAAGAGAAGAAGAACAAGTGCTATTCAGTTTCGTAGCCGAAAAGAATGAAGGTCGTGTACCATTGGTGGCAGGTATCGGTGGTAATGATACCCGAGAAATTTTAGAGGCATTTAAGAAAATGAATGTGGACGGATATGATGCCATTCTATCCGTTTCGCCCTATTATAACAAACCTCGTCAGGAAGGAATATTTCAACAATATAAAGCGATCAATGATGCAGCTCCGCTTCCGGTAATCATGTACAATGTGCCCGGAAGAACAGGTATGAATGTAACAGCAGAAACAACCTTGCGTGTGGCAGAAGAATGTAAAAATATTTTTGCAACCAAAGAAGCATCCGGCAATTTTGATCAGCTCAATCAAATAATGAAGTACAAACCCAAAGACTTTATGCTGATAAGTGGGGATGATGGCATTTCGCTGCCTATGATTGCATTAGGGGCAGAGGGCGTGATTTCTGTGGTGGCCAATGCTTATCCTAAAGAGTTCTCAGAAATGATAAGACTTTGTTTGAAAGGAGATTTTGCGCAGGCATCAACACTACATCTTAAATACATCGATATTATCAACTCCATGTTTGCAGATGGTAGTCCTTCTGGCGTAAAACAATACCTGAGCGAAATGGGATTGTGCGGAACCAACTTTCGGTTGCCGATAGTGCCCGTGAGCGACGAACATGCTGCTACTATCCGGGAGCTGATGGCCAAATTATAGTTTGCCGTTTTGGCAATAGCCTTTTGGGAATTATTGCTTTTTGATTTTCAGATTAACTTATCAAATAGGTATTGATCGGCAAAGATTAATACCTATCTATTTTTATAAAAAACGATTGTGATTATGGATTCAAAAAAATCTACCCGTAGAAGTTTTATTAAACAGACTTCTATAATTAGTGCAGTGGCCGCAGCCTTGCCAAACCTGCTTTTTGCTGAGAATAGTGGCATACGATTAGCTGCACCTTCCGAAAGAATTAATCTGGCCTGCGTGGGAATTGGAAACAGGGCCGGAGAAATTATTGAAGAGTTCTATAAGACAGGTCTGGTAAACATTGTGGCGCTTTGCGATGTGGACATGGGGGCAGCGCATACTCAAAAAATAATGGAAATGTTTCCGGCCGCCAAACGCTTTCAGGATTTCAGACTGATGTTTGATAAAATGGCTAACGAAATAGATGCTGTTTCTGTAGGCGTACCCGATTTCTCGCATTTCCCAATTACCATGATGGCGATCGCCCTAGGCAAGCATGTGTATGTGGAAAAACCATTGGCACGCACTTTTAATGAAGTGGAACTGATGATGAAAGCGGCTGCCAAACATCCGAAAGTAGTTACTCAGATGGGTAATCAGGGACATTCTGAAGCCAACTATTTCCAGTTCAAAGCCTGGGTGGATGCAGGGATCATCAAGGATGTTACATCCATTGTGGCACACATGAATTCCACACGTCGCTGGCATGGCTGGAATCCAAACATAAAATCATTCCCAGCGGCTGAGATGGCTCCTTCCACTCTGGATTGGAATCTTTGGCAGGCACAAACATTTGGACATGACTATAACAAGGATTTTGTAAATGGGCAGTGGCGATGCTGGTTCGATTTTGGGATGGGCGCATTAGGCGATTGGGGTGCTCATATTCTGGATACGGCACATCAGTTCTTGAATTTAGGATTGCCTTATGAAGTAAGCCCCGCAAAGCTTTCAGGACATAATAACTTTTTCTATCCGATGTCCACCACCCTCTCCTTCAAGTTTCCCAAAAGAGGAAAAATGCCAAAGGTGAATATTATGTGGTATGATGGGGTGGACAATCTACCTCCCATTCCAAAGGGCTATGGGGTGCAGGGGCTAGATCCCAATATCCCTCCGCCTAGCAATGGCCCAGTGAAGGAAGCCAAGCTTAATCCCGGAAAGATTATATATACCAAGGATCTTACCTTCAAAGGGGGCTCGCATGGAAGCACACTCTCGATCATCCCCGAAGAAAGGGCTAAGGAAATGGAAAGCCGACTACCTAAAGTACCTGCCAGCACGTCCAATCATTTCAAAAACTTTTTGTTGGCCTGTAAAGGTCTGGAAGAAACCCGTTCCCCTTTCTCGGTAGCTGGTCCTTTAAGTCAGGTGTTTAATCTGGGTGTGATTGCCCAGTGGACTGGAGAAAAGATTAAGTTTGATCGCAACAAAAAAATCATTACCAACAGTAAAAAAGCCAATGAGCTTTTAGCGGGACCACCTCCACGAAAAGGATGGGAAGATTTTTACATTGTTTAGCATCTTATTAAAATTCGGCTCCAGATCTGGAGCCGTTATTTTTGGAGAGAAATAATCTGATCAAGTTTTAGTTGTAGGGCGTAATCGTATAAGCCATCTGCGCCTGATAACAGTTTGTTACAAGTTTGAACATATTGTTCTTGAAATGGTGGATGGAGTTCATTATTCTTGGCCTGAATAATTAATTTGTTATAGAGTAAATCTAATTGAAATAAGAGTTCCTGACGGGTCTTTCTGTTTTTTATATCTACTTTGTCTGATAAGAAATCATCAATCAGTTCGCCGGAATAATATTCATTGATCAATAGTTTAGCACCTTCAAAGTCGTCATTGGTTACATATCCTGACAGCTTTTGTAACACCACAAAAAAACCACGAATCATTTTTTCTATCAGGTCTTCTTTCATAAGGAATGATTTATTTTCCCTTTCTTATATACAATACATTGGCTACTTTGCGTTCTCCCTGATGATCCCATTTTTTATTATCGGATGGATGATTGATCACACCCTTATTTTTCATCCATAAAGTGGATGATCCACCCCCATCAAAGTTGATCGCTTGCACACAGCCTAACCATTGCATCACTTTGGTTAGTTCAAAAAGACTCATGCCTGCAGAGTTGGCATGTCGGCCATCTACCACCAACAATATCACTGCACCATCTTTGGTGATACCAACCGCTGTTCTGGGATGCCGGTTTTTATTAAAACTACTGGAGTCCAATAGTTCCCTTTGATTATCTTTCAAAATCAAAGGGCCGTTCAGCATGATGTTGGGTTGCTTCAGCCATTCCTCCCAATTGACCAGTCCGTCCCATTTTACAATATCTAATTTACCGTTGTCGATGACTATTGCTGCTTTTTGATGAAAGTCTGGTTTTTCATTTTTGTTTTTTCTGTTGATATTGACCACTTCGCCATCTACTTTAATAAAATCCACGGCTCCACCATTTTTCATGTCAAAAAAATTGCCGTTGATGGCAGCTATTGCCTTCCGGTTGTTGGCCATAAAATCAGAAGTGGGTCTTAGCGTTTTTGCCTCGGCCATGAGAGCAAACTTTGCCTTGCGAAAAAAGCCGGATTTTATTTTTATAAAATTGATATTCTCCGTGGTGCCAAAAAGCGTTCCCTTGGCAAAGGAATGATGATAGAGCCGCACGCCAGCTGCAATTCTTTCTTTTGTCCAATGGGTATTTGCAAAGTGGATGGAGTCAGGGTTCTGGCTCCATCCCAACGTGCCGCTTCCCAATACCAGCAAAACCAGCAAAGAGAAACGCCATACGACAGGCTTTATAGAAACGAGTTTGATCAAACTGTATTATTTTAGAATTGCTGTCATTACTGCATTACCTAAAGCCGGAATAGTTTGTTCCATTTTGATGGCCAGCAACTTTTTGGGATCAATCCACAGAATAGATTTGTCTGAGGCCTGCTCAATATTCGTCAGGTTCACTTTCCAACATTCTGTTCCGTTCAGGGTTTCTTTACCCACCACATCAAGCATCAATTGTTTTAGCTTCATGCTGCTCGCATCTACTGTATAGAAAGAAGTTTGATAACCTTGTGCGAGTGGCAAACGACCAATGATGAAGTCCAATCCTGCTCCATCACTAAGTACCAAACCATCTGTTTTGAGTTCTGATGTTTTACCCATCATGTCCACCATAATTTTGTCCGCATTACTATTCATAATGATCGTAGCAGGTCCTTGCTTAATGGTTCTTTTCAAAAGTGAGAGATTGTCTTTTGCCAGAAGCGATGCATCGCTCATGGCACCAAATGCACCTTTCGCTTCATCCAGAATGTTCCAGTTGTTGCCCTCCATTTTTATGGTTCTTTTCATCTCCATCGGTATATCCTGTCCCTGTGCTACTATGTTTACCGCATATTGATAAACGCCTTTTTCAAGCCCTTTTGATAAAGCAGGCATTGATTTCAGGGTAGTGGATTTTGGTTTTTCGGACAGCTTCACCGTGTTGATATCTACAGTCAATTCGGTAAGCCGTTTGGCCACATTCTCTGGCATATCTTGCTGATATCGGGTGCCTAAATGGGATGCCAGAAATTTTTCAGAAGCGGCAACCATGGCCATATTGTTTACTGGTTTGTGAAAACCATGTCCTTCATCATCGGCCAAAATATACTTTACATCACTTCCTCTTTGTCTCAATGCGATAACAATCTGATCGCTTTCGGCTTTTTTCACCCTGGGATCATTCGCTCCCTGAATAATCATGAGCGGTGCTTTTATCTTATCTGCTGAGAACAGAGGACTGGCTGCATGTAATAATTTCTTTCCTTCATCAGTAGCGTCGTCGCCCATTCTAAGGGTGAGGATTTTTCTAAAAGATTCCCAATAGGGTGGAATGGTGGCTAGCAGCGTAAACAGATTGCTGGGTCCCACAATGTCCACACCCGCGGCATACACATCTGGTGTGAAAGCCAGACCTGCTAAAGTAGCATACCCACCATAGCTGCCTCCCATAATGGCTACTCGTTTGGGATCTACAATGCCTTGTTTTACTAAATATTTTACACCCCAGGTAATGTCGTCCTGCATCAGTTTGCCCCATTGCAGGTTGCCGGCATCCAGGAACTTTTTGCCATACCCAGTGCTGGCTCTAAAGTTTGGATCGAGTACAGCAAATCCTCTGTTGGCAAACAATTGAGCATAAGAATTAAATCCCCAAAAGCTTCTTCCCCAAGGTCCACCATGAGGAAAAACCAGCAAAGGAAGATTTTTGGCTACTTTTCCTTTGGGCAAGGTAAGGTAGGCGGGTATCTCCAGTCCATCGCTACTCTTGTAACGAATTGCTTTCATGGGGCTTAGGGATGCCTCATGTTTTTTTAATTTGGGTCTTGGTGTGTATTGGGGAATTATTTTTTTACTATCCCGATCGTAAAAATATACAGAGGCTACTATTACATCACCAGAAACTGTAAATAGCCATTTGCGTTCGTCCTTTGTCATACTGGATACGCCAATCTCTGTTCCAGGAAATTTAGATTTTAATAAATTATAATCCGCCTGATACGCTTTGTCCTTAAAATAATAGCGTTCTTTCTCATCGTTGTATGAAGTGTACACAATACTTCTGGTGATATCGCTGAAAGATACTCCTCCTAGATCTACTCTTTTCAGAGGATCTTGTTCCACATCCTTTACTGCACCTGTAGCCGGATCCATCAACACTAATTTTAATAAATCTACTTCATCTCCTTTGTTGGTTTGAACATATATTCGCTTATTATCTTTAGTAAAATTCAATGGAGATGCTGATTCCATTGCTGTGACCGAATAAATTTTTTCAGGAGAACTTTTGTCTAGACTCAAGAAGTCTGTAGATCCATCTTCGGGATTCCTGATAGCCAGACGTGGCTTCTCATCCCAATCAAAAACCCAACCTCCAATACGATCTTTGTTTTCCTGAATCAAGCTTAGTTTTCCTGAATTGATTTCTAATTTATATAAATCATGCCATTTCTGATCACGGTTGTTTAGTCCGATCATCATCACATTGGGATCTTTTTTGCTTATCAAATAAATATTTACAGTAGCACTATCCATTGGTGTCAGGTTTCGGTTTGCAGGTATTCCTGATTCGGCCTCAGGGGTGGCAGAAGGTGAAACAGCAAAGATGTTATAGTTTTCATTTCCTCCTTTGTCATTGGCATATACAATGTATTTTCCATCATAGGTCCAAAAATAACCGACACTTGGCCTGGTCAAATTGGTAAGTCTGCGGGCCTTTTCAAAAGGCTCATCAAATTTTTTCACCCAAATATTCATAATGCCATTATGTGCCTTCAGAAAGGAAATATATTTCCCATCCGGACTTAACTGTCCACCACTTATTTCCGGATTGCCAAAAAATATTTCCCGATCTATGATGGGTGTTTCTTTGGATGCCTGACTAAAGGCTGTGCTAAATGCGATGGTGGCAATAAGTAAGAATAGATAGTTTTTCATTAGCCGAATTTTTACGGTTTTTAATTATTGTATTTCAGTAGTAGTATTTTGGAAACAAGAAGTGCTCCACATACGCAAACAAGTATTAAAGATAGTAAAAGACATTATTAACTATTAAAGCTTTTGATCTAATTTTTTCGCCGAAAGGTAAGTTTAACTGGTTTGGGCCTATTTATAGTGATTAGTTTTCAAGTTTTTGATACACAACCAGTACATTTACTGTGATTCAAATTTTGGACATTATGATAAAGATTAAACCCTTCAAGGCATTGCGACCTGTAAAAGAATATTCATCCAAAGTAGCTTCAAGGCCCTATGATGTGCTGAACCGAATGGAAGCAAAAGAGGCGGCAAAAGGAAATGAATACAGCTATCTGCATATCACCAAATCCGAAATTGATCTGCCAGATTTCATCCCATTGCATAGCCATGAGGTTTATGAACAGGCAAAGCATAATCTGAAATATTTTATTGATAAGAAGATATTGTTTCAGGAGGATCACCCCTGCTACTATATTTATGAACTCACCATGAACCACAAGGCGCAAACTGGATTGGTTTGCCTGTCTTCGGTAGAAGATTATTTTGATAACCGGATAAAGAAACATGAGTTTACCAGACCGGATAAGGAAAAGGATAGGATAGATCACATGAGCACCATCATGGCACAAACTGGAAATGTTTTTCTGGCTTGTTATAGTGTGGAAGAAATGAACATGCTGATTGAAAACTGGCAGTCTGCTCATGAGCCTGTGTATGATTTTGTTTCGGAGGATGGTGTACGACATGCCGTGTGGGTGATTGATGCGGAGAAGACCATTTATGCGATCACGCAATTGGCCAATGAAAAAATTTCTGCTACCTATATTGCAGACGGACATCATAGGGCTGCTTCGGCGGCAAATGTAAGCAGGGCTTTGGCTGGGAATGAAAAGGCTCAGTATTTTCTTACAACTATTTTTCCAGATAAGGATTTGCAAATTATGGATTACAATCGGGTTGTAAAAGATCTGAATGGTTTAGATGACGAAGCTTTCTTCAATGCATTGAAGGATTCGTTTGACATGGAAACGTCTTTGGTTGCAGTAAAACCTGAAAGAGCGCGCGAGTTTGGAATGTATATAAATGGAACCTGGTATCGGCTTTTTAGTAAGTCTGGTATTGATCACAAGGATGTTATCGGAGTACTGGATGTAAGTATTTTGTCCGATCATATTTTGGAAAAAATTCTTGGTATTCAGGATCAGCGAACCAACTCCCGAATAGATTTTGTGGGAGGCATTCGAGGGCTTACTGAATTAGAAAAAAGAGTGGATAGTGGAGACATGAAAGTGGCTTTCAGTCTGTTTCCTGTTACCATTCAGCAATTATTTGCTGTGGCCGATAGTGGACAGGTTATGCCACCCAAAAGCACTTGGTTCGAACCTAAATTGCGCGATGGATTGCTCACCCATCTTATTTGATGATGCAAAACTATTGTACTACTTTGTTGGCACAGCAGGAGCTGGCAAATGCATCGGGTTTTGCTTTAAAGGAAAATCCCATGCCGGTGATATAACCAATGGCTTCACTAAGTGCTTCGTTGCTTTTGAACATTGGACTGGTGTTGATGTCCACGTGCACTTCCATATCCACATTGTGGTTGGTAAACACATTGCTTAGGTGGTAGGCTATTTCAATGCTTTTGGAAACTTCGGTCATCATACGCTGACGAATGCTCATTTTTTCGCAGGTGGTTTCATTATTAAGGTACATAAAACCGCCGTGGCCTTTGCGAATAAAAACAATGGCTGTAGCAAATTCGGTTTCTTTCCCTTTTACCTGACTGTCGGTGCCGATGCAAACTTTGATGGTGTGACCTTTTTCTTTTTCGCGAAGAAGGACTCCCTGAACCTCATCTACAATGTAATTTCTGAGGTACTCGCCCGTCAACTTTCGCCATTGTTTTGTTGGTTGTTGCATGAGATTTGCGTTTCACAACGTTATTGAATAATATCAGTTCCAGACAAATAAACTTATACACAACATGTGCATTAAGAGATATGGACTAAAATTTTTTATGTCAATTGAGCTTTAGAGCATTGGTATGAAAGGCTAAATCAAAATAGGCGGTAGTGATTCTTTATTTGGATAATTTAAAAATTTATTTGCTTTTAATAGGCGAGATTTTTCATAAGGCTACTATAAAATGATTATTTCTTCTCAAAACAAAAATTCTTTGACCAGAATAAAAAGCCCCATGAGTAGTACAAACCAGCCAAATACTGGTTTGAGCTTTTCACCATTCAGTTTCTTTGAAAGGTTGATGCCAAGTAGCATGCCTGCCAATGCCATTACTGATACCTTAAATAAAAGCATTTTGTTGAAGGCAACATTATTAATCAGATCACCAACAAATCCAATAAGACAATTGATGGTGATGATGGTAAGCGAGGTGGCAATGGCACTTTTTACATCCAGTCTTGCGTACAAGAGTAATGCAGGCACAATCAGAAAGCCTCCTCCGGCACCTAGCAAACCAGTTACAAATCCTACACCAATAGCAATTACAATTAGTTTTAAAGTAGATGTACTTCCGGTTGTTTGAGTTTTATCCTTACTCCGGATCATAAAAATGGCCGATGCGACCATCAACAAAGAGAACAAGCCCATCATCAGAAGATGTTTGCTGACGGTGAATGAGCATACTGCAAAAACTTGTGCAGGTATAGCAGGTAAAATATATTTCCTGGTGAGTAATAATACAATGATAGAAGGAATAGAAAATATTACGGCAGTCGCCAGCTTCAGATTGCCTAGGCGGTAATGTTTGTAACTGGCAGCTATGGCGGTAATGCCAACTATAAACAAGGAATGGGTGGTGGCAACTTCGGGTGTTACTCCAAAGCAATACACCAAAATGGGGATGGAGAGTATGGAGCCGCCGCTACCTATCAATCCCAGAGATACCCCGATCAACAAGGCTAATATGTATCCTAAAATTTCCAGTTGAAAAAATTATAATTCAAATATGCGCATATTTTTTCTGGATAAAAAGCAGCCTACTATGTTAGTAGGCTGAAATGAAGGGTTATATTGATTGTTGGATCTTTTCCAACAAAGCTTTGGTTTTTCGGATACCTTCTTCTTCGCTCAACAGGTCACCTTCGTACTCTATCCCCACATATCCTTTAAAACCTGAGTCTTTTACAATTTTCATGATTCGGTAGTAGTCGGTTTCTATGCATTCTCCTTTTTCATTAAAATCATAGGACTTGGCACTAACGCCTTTGGCGAAGGGCATCAATTCTTTCGTACCCTGATAGCGGTCGTAATCTTCCAGACAGGTCTTCCAATTTTTCGCATCCCTCTTTATACAGAAGTTTCCAAAGTCTGGCAGCGTGCCTACATTCTTTTTGTTTACAGCAGTCATCACTCCCTTCAACCATTTGCCGCTGGATGAATAGCCACCATGATTCTCAACTATTACATTTATTTTTTCTTTGAAAGCATAGTCGCCCAGTCGGCTTAGTCCGTCTGCAGCAGCTTTTGCTACTTCTTCGCTGGTACCTTTGCCGGCAGCGTTTACCCGAATAGTTTTGCAACCCAGGTATTTGGCAGCTTCCACCCATTTATAATGATTTTCTATTGCTTTGGTGCGGGCTTTGGCATCGGTACTCCCAAGCTCACCCTCACCATCACACATGATCAAATGATTCTTAACGTCGTTGTCCTTACAAATTTTTAATAACTCATTCAGGTACTTCGTGTCTTTGGCTTTATCCTTAAAAAAAACATTCACATATTCTATGGCCCCTATTCCAAATTGTTTTCGGGCTATGATCGGGAAATCTAGGTTGGTGATTTCTTTTGCAAATAGTTTTTTATGTAAAGACCATTCTGCCAATGAGATATCAAAGAAAGATTTTTTGCTGACACCGAATAATCCATTTTCTGCAAATGCAGGTGTAGAAAGGATTCCGGCACTCACCATGGAGCATTGTTTTAAAAATGATTTTCTGTTCATGGATTGTTTTTATTTTGAATGAGCAAATTGATTGCTGGGGATGAGTTGAGCCTGTTGCCCGATGAAATTAAAAAAGACTAGTCCTCATTGATAATATCCGATTTTTTGGTGAAGGGATCTTTTAGAAGTTTTACAAAGTCTTCATCTCTTTCATTGGGATAATAACGATCTAGGCCATACTTTATTTTAGAAACAGGAAGCGTACTAAAAGTTCGAAACATCCTGTCCCAAATAGACAATACAGCACCATAATTGCTATCGGTATAAGGTTGTTTCCAATGATGGTGTACTTTGTGCATATTGGGCGATATGAGAATATAGCTCAAACCCTTGTCCAATGTAGCAGGTAGTCGGATGTTGGCATGCGTGAATGCAGTAATGATCACCACCAGGGTTTGATATATCATCACGCCATACATAGGGGCTCCACTCACAAAAATCAGTAATAAAAAAAAGATGCCCCGAAGCAGACTATCTCCAGGGTGATGTCGCAGGCCTGTTGTTACATCTACTTTTGTATCGCTGTGGTGAATGAGATGATATCGCCAAAGAAGGGCATTTTTATGCATCACCCAATGCACCAACCAACTACTAAAATCCAATGCCAGCACACTGATTAATATGATGCCCCAGACATGGGCATTGGTCCAATAAACTAAGCCCCAATTGTGATGCTTACACCAATCGCTAAGCATTACAATAAATACAGCAAGTGCCGTATGGATGATCAGGTGGATAATGGTGAAACCAAAATTCACCAAAGCATGACTGAGTTTGGTGCTTCGGTACTTCAATCTAAACAAAGGGATAGCACCTTCTATTATCCAGAAAAATAATAAACCTCCCACCAGCATGGCCATTCTTTCCAACGGTCTGTTTTCAAGATCCGAGAAGTACATTATTGCTTTTTCCATTCAAATTTTGTTTTTACTTTTAGTCCATTTCATATTCTGTACCGCAATCAAAGCAGTGATAAACTTTGTCTATCGGCAAGGGGGCTCCGGCGCTCAAAAGCAGATTAACAAAAGTGCCCAGCCAATTACTTGCTTTTCTAGGTGTGCTTACCACCTCTATATTCACTGAGCCACATTTTGGGCAGGGATGCTGTTGTTTATAGGCCAACTTGTCTGTGCCAAGTATCTGCCTAGCTCGAATTAGCTGATTTTCTGCCACCATCAGTTTAATGCCACCCACAGCCTGAGTGAGTATTGGATTGATGGTTATTGTATTTTCATCCTTGAGCCAGCAACTAATATTCTCCTCGCACAAACGACCCAGCGCCAGATGGGCTACCACATAATTATCATATACTTCTGCAATGACATAGTTCATCCTTTAAAAATAAACAGTTTCATTCATTAAAATATTCTAATTATGAGATCTAGGATACTGCAGTTTTATTGTCCAAGTGGTAATATTAGTTTTGGTACTCTTGTCTTATTTTTTATAAACCAATAATGGAATTTTAGTTTTGAAAGATAGCTCTTCCGACTTGCTGGACAGAAATAGTTTCTGAAAAAAAGTTCTTTCCTGATTGGTAAACATTACCACCACGGACGGTTTCTTTTCTGCGATCAGGCTTTCTATTCTGTTGATAAAAGAATGTACTGCATCATTTTTTTCATAATGAAATTCAATTCCAAATTTAAAGTTCTTTTTGAAGGGAGCTGTAATCAACGTTTCATTCAGCAAAGTTTCATCAGGCCAGGTATAATGTACCATTTCTATTTTTGCTTCTAAGGGTTTTGCAAACCCAATGACTTTGTTTACCTCTGCATCAAAATTTGTCATATCTGTGGCAAATAAAATTTTGGAGAAATCGGTTCCTTTGTATTCGGAAGGAACCACCATAACAGGGGTAGATGAATGAGTAATTAAATTGCCTGTGTTGGTGCCAAGATGCTTTTTTAGTTTACCTGCTCCTCTGGTACTGATACAGATACAATCATAAGAAGGATTATTTTTGGAATATTCCAGTAAAGACAAAGTCGCATCAACGCCATCCAGCACTAGGGTAGAGATTTTTTCGGGTAAAATATTTAGCTCATCGTAAATATCGCTTATCCAGGTTTTCAGCCTAAGATTTTCAACTTTCAACGCCTGTTTTAAATAGGATTGTTGAACGGATTCATTCTGTCCGGGTATATCCGGAATAAAATGCACGTAGGTAAAAACCAACTTAAGTTTTTGGGCAGATGACCAGTTGATCGCATAACGAATGGCACTTTTGGAGGCAGCAGAAAAGTCGGTTGTTACTAAAATTTTCTTCATAATTTATCTGATATTTAGTGTGTTATAAAAGTACTAAATAGTGGTTACTCAACCAATTTATTAATGACAAGGGAGGGTGTATTTTAGCTACTTTTGTAATCTCTAAGGAAATGAACCAGAAACATCCTTCATCACAAAAAGCAGGAATATTTGGTGAATTTCATCTGACCATTAATGCCATCATGAATAGATGAAAAATTAAATTACAAAAAATGAAAAAAAGTATTCTATTTCTATTGTTAATTGCTATTGGCTTGACAGGTGCTGCACAAGTAGATAAAGTTTCAAAAGATTCCTTGCAAATATTAAAACAAAGCAAGGATCTCACCAAGCTACAGTCAGATTTAAGTGCCGAAAAACTAAAATTGGCCGAGTATCAAAACGCTTTGGTGAAGCTCAACAGCGACTTGGAAACAGCCAATGGAAATGCGACAAACGCTTCGGCAAAAAGTAAGGAGTCGGCAGAAAAAATGGCAAGTGAAGCAGGCAATACCACACTGGCCAAAAGTGCCAAAAAGGATGCGAAGTCTGCCTCAAAAGCCAACAAGCGATCCTCCAAGCTCACCTCAAGTGTATCATCCAAGCAAAAACAAATTTCTAAAAGTCAGAAGAAGATTGACGAACTGGAAAAGAAAATTGCCAAAATGGATGCAGGCCACTAAGCCTTGAAAAGAAAGTATATGTTTGAATTGGGGCTTGCCATAGCAGCCCCATTTTTATTGATCTTGCGTTGGCTTCATTTATTTTCCCGGGTTCCATCACGATTAACTTTTCATTTCTGTTCACCAATATTCCTTTTGTTATATTTGCTCACTTAAAAAAATAAGTATGTGGGATCCAATTGTTGAAAAAATAAATGAAACAGCAGCCTATTTAAAAACTCAGTATCAGGAACCTGTGAATATCGCTATTGTATTGGGAAGTGGGCTAGGCAATCTGGTGCAAAAAATAAAGATTGAGAAAGAAGTGGCCTATACCGATATTCCTAATTTTCCAGTTTCCACAGTGAAAGGACATTCGGGCAAACTTATTTTTGGCGAAGTTGGAGGCAAGAAAATTGTGGCCATGAGCGGACGCTTTCATTTTTATGAAGGCTATACACCACAGGAAGTGGTTTTTCCTATCAGGGTTTTTGGTTTGTTGGGTGTGAAGACCGTGTTACTGAGCAATGCGGCAGGTGCAGTAAATACTGATTATGCAGTGGGTGATATCATGATCATTAATGATCATATCAGTTTTGGTGCGCCCAATCCGTTGATTGGAAAGAATATTGAAACCTGGGGTCCTCGTTTCCCAGACATGAGCGAGCCATACAAAAAACACCTGATACAAAAAGCCAAGCATATTGGAGCCGCCGCCGACATAAAATTACATGAAGGCGTATATTTTGTGGTAACTGGACCCACTTTTGAAACTAGGGCTGAGTACAAACTCATTCAGGTGGTGGGAGCAGATGTAGTGGGTATGAGTACTGTGCAAGAATGCATCGTGGCCAATCACATGGGCATGGAAGTGTTTGCGGTGAGCATTGTAACTGATTTGGGAATCAGAGAGGAGGAAAATATTATTACACACGAAGAGGTGTTGGAAGCAGCCAATGCTGCCGAGCCCAAGCTCACCTATTTGTTTACAGAATTAATAAAAGCAATTTAAAGAACCTGATGAGGTCGGTATTAGTATTCATAATTTTTCTGTGGGGGTTTACAGCTTTTGCACAAAATCCAATTCAAAATATTGGAAATCGTTTTAGTGGTATGCAAAATGCAGGCAATCAAAGTTTACAAAAAAGAAACTTGAGCGATGATTCGGTTAGTATTTCTTTTAGGTATTTGGATACAGCCCGAATTTATAAAATGGACTCTTCCATAGCCGATTTTACAGTGAAATTTCCTATTCCCAATGACTATTATTATTTAGGCAATACCGGTTCTGCCGCACAGTCTTATTTGTTTTCGCCAACGATGAAAGCTGGCTGGGATCCCGGATTTCATTCCTTTGATATTTATAAATATACTATTGATAAGGCACAGTTTTTCAACTCCACCCGACCCTACACAGAGATTACTTACCTGTTGGGTTCAAGAAGCGAACAGTACATCGAGCTGATGCATACACAAAATTTCAATCCCAACTGGAATGCTCATTTGCAATACAGGTTGATCAATGCTCCTGGTGCTTTTAAAAATCAGACTACCAGTCATAACAACTATAAGTTCACCAACTGGGCCAGATCCAAGAACAAAAGGTATAATAATTTTATTGCCATTGTATCCAATAAACTAAGAAGTGGGGAGAATGGAGGTATAGATCCTTCTTACAATTATTTGGATGATCCTAACTATGGCGAGCGTTTCATCATTCCAACCCAGTTAGGAGGCAATTCTACCTATAGCACCAATTTTTTTAATACTGACGTAGCGACAGGAAATAAGTATGACAATCTGGATGTGGTCATGCGCCATCAATTTGATCTGGGTAAGAAGGACTCTATCGTTACGGATACAACAGTCATACCACTATATTATCCACGTTTCAGACTGGAGCATACTTTTAGCTACAACCTCTCAAAGTATTTATTTAGTGATGCCAACCCGGTGTCCAATTATTACACACTAAATTATAATTTAAACCAGGTAGATAATCCGTTTAGGCGGGAAGATTTTTGGAGAGAAATGGCAAACGATTTTTCTATCTACACTTTTCCTGATGCCAAAAGCACGCAGCAGTTTATAAAACTGGGAGCAGCCTTACAGCATTTGAAAGGTACCTTTAGAGATAATGTGATAGAAACACCAGATGGAATACATTATGCCGATGATTTGATCAACAAAGGCTATAATATAATTGGACATGGAGAGTATAGGAATAAGACTAGAAACCAGCGGTGGGATTTGCAGGCCCGTGGTAAATTGTTTTTTGCAGGAATGAATGCCGGAGACTATGAAGCTGCTGCCAGCATTCAAAGTGCCCTTGGAAAAAAGATAGGTTCCCTGCAATTAGGTTTCGAAAATGTGAATCGCACACCATCCTATATTACCAATGCAAATAGTGCTTTTTATCTGATGCCCAATGCGATGGATCTGAAAAAGGAAAACAGCACGCATTTGTTTGCCAACCTTTTTCAGCCTTTGCTAAAACTGGGCTTGAGTGGACACTATTATCTGGTTAATAACTATGTGTATTATACAGATTTTTATAAGATCAATCAGGCACAAATATTTAACGTAGTGCAGTTGGCGGCACATAAAACTTTTTCTACAGGTGCAAAAAATCAGCTCAAATGGATATCCGATGTTTATTTTCAGCAGGTAATTGGTAATGGACCCGTAAATGTTCCATTAATATTCACCCACAACCGATTTATGTACGAAGGGAATTTGGGCTATTCACATCTAAGAATTGCCTTGGGGTTGGATACCCGGTATCGAACCAATTACAAGACCAATACCTACTCGCCATTATTGGGACAGTTTATGTATCAAGATACAGCCACCGTAAAATATAAAATGCCTGAAATAGCCGCCTTTGTTCATTTTCGTATCAATTCCTTCCGCGCATTTTTACGTGCAGAAAATTTGAATACGGCCAGAGTTTTGAATGGCGAATTTGGATTTAATAATAATAATTTCGGTGTTCAAAATTATCCTTATCCGGGTCTGCTGATTCGGGTGGGTATCTATTGGGGATTTGTGAATTAGAGCATTTAGGTTCTTATTGCTGAATTATTAGCTAAGGTTTATTACACATCAACAGAACTTATCATATAGAGAGTTCTCTGGAAAGGCTAGCTATAAATTAAGGATTTCTTTTCCTGGTATCAATAAATGATGGGGCTAATACTTCGTTTGATCTTCTGCATCAAGCCAGCTTTGTTCCGTAGGAACAATTCGTAGGGAGTAGCTTTATATCTTTATTGTTCATCCCTTACATTTTCAAAGGCAGCACCAATTGTTTCCAAGGAAACAATCGGCAATAGGGTTTTCCGTTTTGCTACCGACTCAATGCTCCTACTGTAACAAAGAAAATCTACTACATAAAACAATGGGAGCAATCTCAGAATATGAATTAGGGTTTATGAAGGAAGAGCGGGTTAGGGTTAAAATGATTCTATGACTTTGCTGATGTCGCCAGGGGAGCCTATGAAAAAATTTTGCCTAGTGAGATGAACCAAAAAAAATGCTGCCCAAATAAATGAGCAGCACGAGCAATTCTTCATAGGATCATTTATTAACCAAACAAACCTTTTTTCAAACTTCTAATACCTTCCCCGATCTTAAAGCCATTGTGATATACCTCAATTCTGTAATCACCTGGTAAAAATCCACTGTTGTTTTTTATAGGAAATGAAACTCCTTTTCTGGTTCCGGTTTCGTATTCCACAGGAACTTTTGCCGTAAAGTTTCTGTCTCCATCCTGACGGGTAGTCATAGCTCCTGAACCCAGATTGCCATTCTGTATAATAGCTCCTTTTGGATCGGTCACAATAACAAACAAATCTGCAGGACCAGAAGTGGTTACACGATTTTCTATATTAAATGCGATTTGTAGTTTGTCTACTTTTCTTGCAAAATTTGTTTCTTTCAGTTTCCCGTTATTCTTTTCTTTGAACGGGGTTATGGACATACCGGAGGCCGTAAGTGTACTGGCAATATCTACAGTATTTGCTAGTTCATCGTTTTCGGCATTTCGTATTTCCAAATTTTGCGATAATGAATTTTTCTCTGAAGTCAAATGAGTGTTTTTCGAAGTCAACTCCTGATTTTCTCCTTTCAATTGAGTTATTTGCGTTTCAAGTCGTCCAATTTGACCATTGAGTTCTCCAATCATATGTCTTGCTTTTTGCAAATCGGAGGCAGTAGCCGCTTTGTCGCTCAAAATCCTCTTTATCTCACTCTTTTTATCTTCTATTTCCCTTTGCAATGCTGTTTTTTCACCCTGAAGATTGCTGGTAGCACCAGTAATGGAGTCCAGCCTCATTTCAGCAATTGTGAACAATTGTTTTAGAGAGTCTGATTCTGACATCACCGCTTCTGTTTGCACTGTGTTGCCTGGAAGGTCTGCAAAGGCATCATTGCTTTTTGGGTTGTTCTTTGTCCACAACAAATATCCCCAGGTGAGTAACAAGGCAGCGATCAATACGCCAATAATTAAATTTTTGTTTCCTCCTGGTCCTGAGGGTGTATTCCCAGAAGTTTGTGATGCTGACGGGTAATTAGTATTCGCCATAATGCTTAATTTTTTTTGCTTTTCGAGAGCCATAAATGCTGCAAAACAAGCAGCGGGTTTAAATGCTTTTTAATAATTTTTTTTATTCGACCTTGGTAAATACATAAACTATGCCAAAAGAAAAATGATGAATAATGCCATTCAGTTTTTTGTTCAGGTTTTATTCATTTTAAAATTATCTTGCAGCATGTCTGTAGAAAAGATAATTGCAAGTTGGGAAAAAAAATCTTATAAACCAATATATTGGATAGAAGGGGAGGAGGATTACTATGTGGACTTGTTGGTGAACTATGCCGAGAAAAAAATTCTTAGCGAAAGTGAAGCATCTTTCAATCTAACAATTTTTTATGGTAAGGATGTGCAGTGGGGTGATATTCTGGTAGCCTGTAGAAAATACCCCATGTTTTCGGATAGGCAGGTGGTGGTAGTGAAAGAAGCGCAGCAATTGAGAGATATTGAAAAACTGGAACCATACATACAAATGCCCTTGTCATCTACCATATTGGTAGTGGCTTTGAAAGATAAAAAGTTGGATGCTCGTACCAAATTTGCCAAATTAGTAAAAGATAAAACAGAATATATCCTGACCAAGAAAGTGGGCGATAATACCCTGCCTGAATGGTTGAATACTCAGGTAGGTAAATTGGGTTTTGGTATTTCTCCTAAAGCCAATGCATTGATGGTGGATCATATTGGTAATGATCTTAGCAGAATAAAAATGGAGTTGGAAAAAATTATTATCAATGTAGGACAAAGAAAATCCATCACCGAGGAAGACGTGGAAACTTATGTAGGTATCAGTAAGGAGTTCAATGTTTTTGAATTGCAGGCAGCCATCGCTTCAAAAAATTTTTCCAAGGCTATTAGAATTATTCAATATTTTGCCTCCAATCCAAATCTGGCACCTATTCAGAAAATATTACCTTCCCTCTATGCATTTTTTAGTAAAGTGTATATGGTATTTGGTGTAAACGGGCATGATAGTGACATTGCTGCCCAAATAGGAGTACCTCCATTTTTTGTAAAAAATTATACGCAGGCTTCCGCCTCCTTTGGGATAAAAAAAACGGAAGAAATTCTGTTACTCCTTCATCAATACAATCTGAAAAGTATTGGAATAAATGCTGTGAATGTAGATGATGCCGAACTCCTGAAAGAATTAGTGGTAAAGATCCTAATTCTAAAATAAAATGGCTAATAGTCAATAGGCAATGTTCAATAGTCAATAGTCAATATTCAATGTTCAATATTCAATATTCAATAGTCAATTGATATCTATAACTCCACTACTTTTTTTCTGCCTAGGCTGTCGAGTTCTTTAATGATATTAAGGTAAATAAGCATTTTTTCATTCAAATACTCTTTCTGGATTTTCAGGGTGAGAGTGCTGTCTTTGTTCATCCTTTTTTCATAAACGATCAAATCCGATCCTGCCTGGTTATATCGTGCAATCAGGCTGTCCAATAACATTAGGTGTATAGCTCCGCTTAACTTGTCGTTTACATCATTCCAATTGATGTGCTGGTATCTCAATCTCAATTCATTTGCCTGTCTGGTCCAGTCGGAAGCCTGCATCTTTTTAAAATAGGCTTCTTTGATCGTTGATTTGTCTGCGGATGTCATTGTCTCAGCTAGGGCGTTTTCTATCAAATCCCAATTGCTTCTAATCATAATTTTTTGAGAGGTTTTCAATACACGCTGAATGTTTTCTTCTTCCTTTGGAGTCAATTGAGGGATTATATCAATGGCATTGCGCACAAAATTGGCCATTCGTGGAGGCTGTTCTTTTTGAACGGGTTCTTCATCTTTAACATCCATTGTTTTTTGGATTGATTTATTCTCCGCAACTATTTTCCTTTTCGGGGTTCTTGCGGTTGCAGCAGATTGGGTGGCTTTTGAACTTTCTTTATTGTTGTTTACCGTATTATAAGAAATGGATACCACTGGTGAATATTCTGAATGGGCTAGTGGATTTTCTACTATAGATCCTCTTTTGTTTCCTGAAATAAACAAAGCAGCAGCAATCACCAGCAATAGAAAAGTGATTTTTTTTACAGGGATCAACTGTCTTTTTTTTTGACCAAAAATCCATTCCACACGTTCCAGAAGTGGTGTTTGTTTGCCGGTAATCTGTATGGCTAATTTGTTTTTTTCTATCATGCTTTGTTGAGCCAGTTGCAACAACAATCCTGCATACATGAAATGATTATACTCGAAACGGGTTACCCAGTGATCCGCCGATTTCTCACATTCGGTTTGAGCCAGGTTTGCCAACATTTTAGCAAACGGATTGAAATAAAGAATTGTAAGAATAACCTGAATCATTATATTTTGCAAAAAGTCATTTCTTTTTATATGCGCCAGTTCATGCAAAATGATGGCTTCTACCTCCTGGGTACTAAGTTGGTTCAACAAGGAAAAAGGGATTAGAATCACAGGTTTCAGGAAACCGGTAGTGAAGGGTGATGCCGCAACAGATGAAGCCATTATTTTCACTTTCCTTTTTATGCCCAGGTATAAGGCCATGTCCGCCACAAAAAGTTTGTAATGCCCAGGAACCCTTGTGGTGCCAATGTTTTTCAGGGAATAGATATTGCCTATTCCAAACAATAATTTAAACAAAGGGATTGCTAAAAGAGCCAGATAAAGAATGCCCGAATATCGGGTGAATGAATGGAAATGGTCTAAATGAATCCAGGTTAATATGGAATAAGTATCATTAGTCTGCATCAAAGAAAGCAAGCATGTTCCGACGAAGGCAAGGAAGCCGATCATTAGTGCCACAAAACTAATAGTGTTTACAGAAGATGGGGAAAGTCTTGGAAATAATTTTACAGTTATCAAAACCAACAGCCATAGCAATCCCATCTGCCAAAAGCTATTCAGCAATGCACTACCTAAAGCAGACAATAGTTGTTGCAGACCTGAGTTGATTTCCATGTACTATTTGTTCTTTAAATCATCTATTAAGGATTGTATCTGATTCAGCTCATCGGCACTCACTTTGTGGTTGCCCAATGCCTGCATCACGAGTTGGGTGGAGGAGCCTCCAAACAGGTTGCTGATAAATTTATTCAGTAAAAATTTCTGAGTATTTTCTTTATCAGAGGCGGCTTTATAAATGTGAGTACGCGAGGAGTCGTCTCGGCTCACCAGTCCTTTTTCATTCATGATCTGCATTAATTTCAAGGTGGTGGTATATCCGGTTTCTTTGCTGGCGGTCAGGGTCTCATGCACTTCCCTCACTGTGGCTTTCCCTTTTTGCCAAAGTACCTGCAATATTTCCAATTCGCTTTCGGTGGGCTTTATTGATCGATTTTCCATTAAGGATGAATTTGTGTAGCAATATACGACTCCTTTCGTATGATTAACAAATTCTTATTAGTGATCACCAGTTTTTTAACAAATGTTTGAAGGAGTGGCCGGGAGTTTTTCAGGAATTGATTATCTCAATCAGTTCAATTATTTCCGCCTTCATATACAGTTTATGGTCGATGGAATAACATTGGGAAAGATCTGCCAATAGTTTTTCAATTATTTTTTTGTTGCCCTGAGGTTTGAAATAATCGGGTAGGACAGGTTGGGTTGTTTTGTTAAAATAATTGTACAGATCATTGTGTGTAAATATCTGTCCGATGGAAGGGTCTATAAAAAACTCAATATTCAGGTGTAGATTTTCCTGATCTTTGTTGTTTCCAGATTTCAAATAAGCCAATACAAATTGCTGAGGAATAAGGATGAGCTTAACCGGAATATCCAGTAATTCTGTTAGCAATAAATACAAAACACCATTACCTGTTTGGTTGCCTTTTTTAGATTCAATAATATGGGATAACAAATAGTCCTGTGGCTGCAAGTCCTTGGTGGAGCTGTTTTTCAGCCCGAAATAATTATACAGAATACTCTGGATGACATTGATCTGTTCCAGAGGCGTGAGATAGTTATTCAATTCTAACCAGATATTTCTCCTTAGTCGTTCAATGTCCTGAATCACTTTTGCAGTTTGCAAATCTGGATACAATAATTTTGAAACTAGTAAAGCTCCTGGCAACAAGTCGGAATGAGGAGCCACTGCCCACTCCTTAAAATCATTCTTGAGATTGCTAAAATGAATCCGGTGAATAATCATTTCAATCCGTTCCTGTATTTCCTCATCAAAAGTATGTTCCCATAGTTCCTCCAGATTGTCAATAATGGGATTCCCATAGGCAACAATACGACTGCTGATAGCTTCAAAGACCTCCTTGTCGGGATCTTCCAAAAGACTCAGCAAAGCTTTTATTTCTTTATCGTTTTGCATCGGGGAAAAGGATTGCCTATTTAAGATGGCAGATTTCAAAAGGTGGATTGCAGCATAGGAGTTTGAAATTTGATCTTGTTTTAGTCAAAGAAAATTATATCCGATAAATCAAATAAGAAATGGCAAACATAAAACATCAAACCTCAGATATTATTATCCCATATTATGAAACACCTTTTGCACATCTTCATCCTGTTCTAATCTTTCCAGCAGTTTACTCACCTCTTCTGCTTGTTCATCCGAAACAGGAACGGTGGTAGAAGGGATCCATTCCAGTTCTGCACTAATTGGATTAATTCCTTTTTCTTCCAGGGCTTTTTGCATATTGCCAAAATCGGTAAATGCCGTACGAAGCACTATAATATTATTTCCTTCATCATCCGAACTCTCACCCAGTTCTTCCAAACCAAAATCTATCAGCTCCAATTCCAAGTCTTCGATATTGGTACCTTCCGATTTTAATTTAAACACACCCATTTTATTGAACTGAAAGGATACGCTACCACTATTACCCATCGCACCACCTCCTTTGTTGAAATGTGATTTTACATTGGCCACAGTACGCACGTGGTTGTCGGTAGCTGTTTCCACCAAAACTGCTACACCATGAGGTGCATAACCTTCGTACAAAATTTCCTCATAATTTTCCATTTCTTTACCCTGTGCACGTTTGATTGCAGCCTCCACACGATCCTTGGGCATATTCACACTTTTGGCATTTTGCATACATCTGCGCAAAGCTGGATTGATAGCAGCATCAGGCCCACCAGACTTTACGGCAATGGCTATTTCTTTACCAATTCTTGTAAATTGTTTGGCCATCCGGTCGTATCGGGCAAACATGGTGGCTTTTCTAACTTCAAATATCCTTCCCATAAAAATTATAAAATTTGAGCCGCAAACTTACATGAATTTTTTCAACTACCACCAGCATAAATCATACGCAATGCCGTCTGATAAAGGTGCTTTTCTACCAAACGCCAGGAATGAGAAAAGGTCGCCTTTCGACGACCTTTTCTCAAAAAACGGACAAGGAGTTATGCTGATAATTTTTTGATATTTCTATTTTTTAAATAAATGAATAAATGCAAAATGGCAAAGCCTATTGAAAAGTAAAACAATCCCGTATCCGGAACATCAGTAGAGTAATGATGTGCAAAGGCAATGATCGCCAATGCCAGAGCCAGAGCCAATCCAGTATCTGCTACTATCCTGAAACTTTTTCCATCGTGTTTGTCTTTATTTAATACACTATGCTTGATTCCAAAGAACAGATAAATGTCAAGACCAATCAGCATCCATACAATCAGTCTTATCCAGGTATCGAAAGGAAGGAATGCCATCATACCAAAACAAACTAATACACCTAAAATGGGCACCAATGGCACCAGCGGTGTTTTGAAAGAACGAGGCGCATCAGGATTTGATTTTCTCAGTATCAGAATGCCGATACAAACGAGTATGAATGCAAATAAAGTTCCAATGCTGGTCATTTCTCCCACAATACGTCCGGGAACAAAAGCAGCAAATAAACTTACAAAAAACATAAAGAACATATTGGAGCGGGCGGGTGTTCTAAATTTTGGATGCACAGTGGAGAAAAATTTTGGAAGAAGTCCATCGGTACTCATGGAGTAAAAAACGCGACTTTGCCCCAACAACATCACCAGAATTACTGAAGCATATCCAAGCAGAATGGCAATGATGATCGTATTGTTCAGCCAAGGATAGGCAGGGATAATGACCCCATTAGCACCCATAGTGCCCATGTGTTCAATGGCGATGGCCACAGGCGCTAGATGATCAGATGAGCCGCCAGCAGTGAACTGAGTATAATGAACCACGCCCACCATCACATAAGCAAAAGCGATATACAGTACGGTACAAATGGCTAAAGATCCCATAATTCCGATAGGCATAGCTTTCTTTGGATTTTTAGTTTCCTGTGCTGCGGTGGATACTGCATCAAAACCAATATATGCAAAAAACACGATGGCCGCTGCCCGAATCACACCACTCCAGCCAAACTTTCCAAACTGACCTTCATTTTCTGGAATCAGGGGTTGAAGGTTTTCTGGTTTTATATATTTATACCCAACAAAAATAAATACCATTACAATGGCTACTTTGAGAATGACAATGATCGCATTAACCTTTGCCGATTCGCTTGTTCCTCTGATGAGGATCATAGACATTAAGACCACAATGAATACTGCGGGTAAATTGATAATGCCATGTGTCACTCCATCTGCCCCCACATCAAAAGGCGTCATCATGAGTTGTTCCGGCAGCGAGACACCAAAGGATGCAAAGAGTTTACCCAAATATCCGGACCAACTAGAAGCTACTGTGGCCGCGCCCACGGCATATTCCAGAACCAGATCCCATCCTATGATCCAGGCAATAAACTCACCCATAGTGGCATAGCTATAGGTATAGGCACTACCTGCCACGGGTATCATGCTAGCAAATTCTGCATAGCACAATCCGGCAAATGCACAACCCAGTGCCGCAATCACAAAAGAAATCATGATGCCAGGCCCTGCATGATTAGCGGCTGCCATACCCGTAATGGAAAACAATCCAGCACCAATAATAGCACCGATGCCAAGTGCGACCAGCGAAAGCGAGGTGAGGGTTTTTTTCAGCCCTTTATCCGACTCCTCAGCTTCTGCCATCAGCGTGTCAAGTGGTTTTCTTACAAATAATCCCATAAGTTTTTATTGTGTGTTAATATTTACAATTCGTCCCGGTGAACAAAGCATTCCTTAATATGCAGGAAAAATAAGGAATAATTGGAAAAATTCAGGTAAAATGTTTTGAAACCTTTAGAGATTGAATAGGGGTTTATCCTAAAAATTTTTCCTTTGTTTAGATACATTCCTTTAGTTTTGACCTAAACCCAAAGCAGTATTGATGAAAACAAAAATCGGCCTTTTGGCAATTATTGTATTTACACTTGTTGCAATTCTACACGCCATCAATTATTATCTTTCTCCTTTGTCCGAAAACTTGTTAGTAGCAAGTCGATGGATATTGGTGGCTACACTGATCATTTTTGCATTTTATAAAAAGTCGCTGACCACCTGGATTTTGGTTAGCATTTTTATGGGCGTAGTGGTAGGACATGATTTTCCGGGAGTGGCACTAGCACTCCGACCGCTAAGTCAGGGTTTTATCAAACTGGTGAAAACCATAGTTGGACCCATTCTATTTGCCACACTGGTTTATGGCATTGCCGGACATTCGGATCTGAAACAGGTAGGTCGCATGGCATGGAAATCGTTACTGTATTTTTATACGGCTACTACAATTGCCTTGTTTATAGGACTGGCCGCCATCAATATATCAAAAGCCGGAGTGGGAATTGATGCTTCCAAAATGCCCCATCACGAACTACCCAAAGTGTCTGCTGTAAAAGAGGATGATAAACTGGCTCTAAAAGATATTCCGGAAGGCAATCATTGGATCTATAAAACCACTTCGTTTTTCCGGGATGTATTTCCAGAAAATATAGTAAAATCAATTTATGAAAATCAGGTATTGCAGATCGTGGTATTTGCAGTGATTTTTGGTATTGGCCTGGCCAAGCTTCCCGAAAACAAAAAGAAACCAATTGTGGACTTTATGGAAAGCCTAGCCGAAACTATGTTTAAGTACACCCATATCATCATGTATTTTGCTCCTATTGGAGTGGGTGCCGCCATGGCCTATACGGTTGGGCACATGGGAGTAGATATCCTAAAATATCTTTTCATGCTGCTGATAACCTTGTATGCAGCCCTCATTGCTTTTATATTAATAGTGTTGTTGCCGGTGGCTTTGTATCTAAAGGTTCCAATTAAAAAATTTATTACAGCCATCAAGGAGCCAGTGTCTATTGCCTTTGCCACCACCAGTTCTGATGCCGCACTTCCGGTAGTGATGGAAAATATGGAACGCTTTGGTGTGCCCAGAAAAATTGTAGCTTTCGTAGTGCCAACAGGATATAGTTTTAATTTGGATGGAACGACCCTATACCTTTCGCTGGCATCCATCTTTGTGGCACAAGCGGCGGGGATGGATTTGAGTTTTGGACATCAGATTTTAATTGCGCTCACCCTGATGATCACCAGTAAAGGAGTTGCCGCCATTCCACGTGCCTCATTAATTATTTTAATTGCCACTGCCGAGCAGTTTGGGTTACCGCTGTTTATCATTGCTGCTATTTTGGGTATAGATGAGTTGATGGACATGGGAAGGACATCGGTCAACGTAATTGGGAACTGTTTGGCATCGGTAGTAGTAGCCAAATGGGAAGGCGAGTTCAATGACGAAAAAGCACTGGCATTTACCGAAAATCCAGTAGAAGTGACTGTAGCTTGACCTGCTGCATAAATTGCATGGCCATAAATGGTTTATTGTTCAGTTAAAGTTGTGTGAGTAAATGGTTACTCCACCAGTCGCCCTTATATTTGCGGATTATTTTTAGCACGTACCTGTAATTTATTTGCACCTCATTGGAATTGTAGATTATTATAGATTAATTTTTTTAATAACAGGAGATGATCGAACTATTAAGCAGTTTTACTTGGACGGATTTGTTGCAACCTCAATGGTATATTGAGAATGGAGGATTGTGGCTGTTACTTTTTGTAGTGTTTGCAGAAACCGGTTTGTTTGCCGGATTTTTTCTGCCTGGAGATACTTTACTTTTTATTGCTGGAATTTACGCCCATAAAATAGGAGAAGGAGCTTCCTCAGAACCCGGCCTGACTTATCAGTTCTTAAAGCATTTCAATTTAGGTCATATTCAGCATGAATGGTTGGATTTGATCATCCTTTGGGCATTGATCTCATTCTGTGGCATTGTTGGAAATATGGTGGGTTATTGGACAGGTAGAAAAGTGGGGCCTGCCATGTACAACTGGCGGGAGAATTTCTTCTTCAAGCGTCGATACCTGCACGAGGCACATGATTTTTATGAAAAGCATGGTGGTGGTGCTATAGTGGTAGCTCGATTTCTTCCTTTTATCAGAACCTTTGCGCCGATAATAGCCGGGATAGTAGGTATGAACAGAGCTAAGTTTATGTTCTATAATATTGTGGGATGTGTTGCCTGGGTATTTTCGATGCTCTTTGCCGGCCACTTCCTTCAAAAATGGCTTATGGCTGGATTTGGATTCGATTTGAAACAGCACCTGGAATATATCGTGTTGGGAATTGTGGTAGTGACTACTGCCCCCGTATTGTGGAAACTGATTGGAAGTAAAAAGAAAGCCAAAGCAAAAGAACTTGCATCAGAAATATCCGAAAAGGAAAATATTGAGAAAGTAGATTAAGCTAAAACAAAAAGTTATACAAAAAAATCAGCTCATTTCCAGAGCTGATTTTTTTATTTCCATTTACTGTTCAAATCCTCAATCCTCAATCAACCATTCATTCATTCTTTCCGGCAGTATATTTTCTCCATTTTTCTATCACCCTGGTCAAATCTTCTGGTAAGTCTGAATCGAAAAACATGCGTTCATTTTTTACGGGGTGCACCAGTCCTAATGTTTTGGCATGAAGTGCCTGCCGGTTGCATAGCTCAAAACAGTTGCCCACAAATTGCTTGTACTTGGCATACACTGTTCCTTTTACAATTTTGTCACCCCCATAAAAATCATCATTGAATAATGGATGACCAATATACTTCATGTGCACCCGTATCTGATGTGTACGACCTGTTTCCAACACACATTCCACCAGAGTCACATAGCCAAATCTTTCTAATACTCTATAGTGAGTAATAGCTTCTTTACCGTGCTCTCCTTCTGGATAGGCTTCAAACAATTTCCGATATCGTTGGTTGCGGCCTACGTGAGCTACAATGGTTCCTTCGTCCTGCTCCACATCTCCCCATACCAGGGCAATATATTTTCTGTCCACCGTGTGGTCAAAAAATTGTTTAGCAAGGTGTCGCATCGCCAATTCGGTTTTGGCCAGTACCAATAGCCCACTCGTGTTTTTGTCAATCCGATGCACCAGACCAAAACGAGGTAACTGTTCAGCATTGATATGCGCATTTTGCTGTTGCAAATGCCAGGCAATCCCATTGAGCAATGTGCCATTGTGATTGCCACTGCCTGGATGCACCACCATGCCTGGTTTTTTGTTGATGATGATGATGTCTTCATCTTCATAAAAAAAAGTAAGCGGAATGTTTTCAGGCAATATTTCATTGGCATCGGGCACGGTGTCGGTGTACACCACAATTTCCTGATTCGCCTTTATTTTGAAATTCGGCTTCACCTCATTACCATTCACCAACACCATTTTGTTATGAATGGCTTGTTGAATTTTATTACGGGTAGCCCCTTCGATGCGGTTCATCAAAAACTTATCGATACGGTAAGGCTCCTGACCTGCATCGGTTTTAAAAACAAATTTTTGGTACAACTCATCGTTGGTATCCTGAACCTCTGATAATATTTCTGTTTCACTCATGGGCTGCAAAGGTAGAGGATTGATGTTTTGATAATATTGTATTTACATTTGCGATGGTTTATACCTGTTTTATTTTGCTGTTTTTCCGTTTTGGATTACGAGCTTCAAATATCAAATATCAAATTTTCAAATTTATTATAGTGAAACAACCCGTTTTTTTTCAGGATTTAGGTATCAGACGATATAAGGAAATCTGGGATTATCAGGAACAATTACTTCAGGAGAATGTGGCCGTGAAAACTATTTTGCGTGAGCAGGAAGATCTTTCACCCTCCCAAAAACTGCCGGAAGCAGACTTGCCTACCACCAAAAATCATTTGCTGTTTGTAGAGCATCCTCCGGTTTTTACTTTAGGAAAAAGTGGGGATATGAATAATGTGCTGATGTCCGAAGAGCATTTATCCAAAATGGGTATCGATTTTTTTAAGATAAACAGGGGAGGAGATATTACCTTTCACGGGCCGGCACAGTTGGTGGGTTATCCGATATTTGATCTGGAAAAATTTTATACCGATATCAGTCGGTACATGCGGCATCTGGAAGAAGTGATCATCCTAACAATGGCTGATTATGGATTGATAGGAGCCCGGTCGCCCGGAGAAACCGGGGTATGGCTGGATCCGAATATCAAAGGCAAAGAGCGAAAAATTTGTGCCATTGGGGTGCGCACCAGCCGCTGGATTACTATGCATGGATTTGCGCTAAACGTGAATACTAAACTGGATTATTTCAATATGATTGTACCCTGTGGTATTCAGGGAAAGCAGGTTACGTCCTTGGAAAAAGAACTGGGCCGGGAGTTGCCAATGACAGAGGTAATGGAAAAAGTGAAAAGACATTTTGAAACCGTTTTTGATATAGAACTGGCGGATGGCCAATAAGTTTGCTCTTTCATTCCATAAAGCTCAAATAGAAAGTGATAGATTGATCCAGTGTGGTAAATAAACCATTCATTTTTGGATAGTGAATGAAACACTCTGTGCTGATCCAGATCCGACAATTGATAAGGGATAAACCCATTCAGGATATTGGATATGTATATATTTGTACCTGTTTCAATCAATTTAGTTTTCTGTATTGATGAAATATTTTTTTATAACCAAAGTAGTTTTAAATAGATGCAGGTAATCATTTTATGTGGTGGTGAGGGTTCCAGGCTTAGTGAAGAAACCTCTATAAAGCCAAAGCCAATGGTAGAAATAGGCCAGAAACCAATTCTTTGGCATATCATGAAAATATACAGTCATTTTGGGTTTAATAAATTTGTACTTGCATTAGGTTATAAAGCAACTTTCGTAAAAGAATACTTTCATAATCTTCGTTTTACTGGAAGTGATTTCACCCTTAGATTAACGCCCAATAGCGAACCTGTTTATTTCAACGAAATGCTTGAAAAGGACTGGGAGATTACCTTTGTGGATACCGGAGAAAAAAACCTGAAAGGATCCAGAATCAAACAATTGGAAAAATATATCACTGGGGATGATTTTTTTCTGACCTACGGAGACGGAGTCAGTGATGTAAATCTGCACGATCTTTTAGCATTTCATCAAAATCATGGTAAACTGGCCACCCTTACAGCCGTGCATCCTCCATCCCGTTTTGGGGAAATAGATATAGATGGAACACTCGTTACCAGTTTTGACGAAAAACCACAAATGGAAACTGGCTATATCAATGGAGGTTTTTTTGTGTTTAAGAGAGCTTTATTCGATCACCTTTCTGCCAACCCGGATTGTGATTTGGAATTTGGTCCCCTAAATGATATTGCCCAAAAGAAAGAATTACATGCATTTCGGCATGATGGTTTTTGGCAGTGTATGGATAATGTGCGGGAAAAAAATTATTTAACCCGATTGGTAGAGCAAGGCAAAGCTCCTTGGATAAAAGTTTAGAAGCATGTTTGCAGATATTTATAGAGGTAAAAAAGTAATCATAACAGGGCACACCGGTTTCAAAGGTTCATGGCTAAGTCTATGGCTTTTGCAACTAGGGGCAAGGGTTTATGGTGTTTCCGACGAAGTGCCCACCAAACCCTCGTTATTTGAAACGTTGAAATTGAAAGATCTCCTCACCGACCACCGACTAGATATCAGAGATCGGGAAGGAGTAAGACAATTGATAGAAACCATTCAGCCCGATTTTGTTTTTCACCTGGCCGCTCAACCTATTGTATCTGTTTCTTACCAGGATCCGGTGGGTACGTTTGCTACCAATGTGATGGGGACCGCTCATATTTTGGATGCCCTAAGAGGACTGAAAGGAAACTGTACCTGTGTGGTCATTTCCAGCGACAAGTGTTATGAAAACGAAGAGTGGGTTTGGGGTTATAAGGAAACTGATAAGTTAGGAGGGAAAGACATTTATAGTGCTTCCAAAGGGGCCACAGAAATTGTTTTTAAATCCTATTACCATTCTTTCTTTAAAAACTCCGCCAACATTCGTCTGGTTTCTGCCCGTGCAGGCAATGTGATTGGTGGAGGAGACTGGGCAGTTGATCGTATTATTCCAGATTGTATGCGAGCGTGGTCTCAAAATCAGCCTGTTGAAATCCGAAGTCCCAAGGCGACCCGTCCCTGGCAGCATGTGCTGGAACCACTGAGCGGATATCTGCTTTTAGGTCAGCTCGCCACACAGGATTTTTCTTTGCATGGGGAGAGTTTCAATTTTGGCCCCACCATGGATAGTAATTATTCTGTACTCAGTTTGCTAAAAGATATCAGTAGCAAATGGTCATATAACAATGATATAGAACCTTATATCCTTACCGGCAACCAACCATTTCACGAGGCCGGTTTGTTAAAAGTGAACTGTGAAAAAGCCTTATTCTACCTCAAATGGCTACCAGTTTTGACCTATAAAGAACTAATAGAAATGACAAGCGATTGGTATTACAAGTTTTACCATGGAGAAGATGATTTATACCAATTTACCTTGACTCAACTGGAACTGTTTCAGTCACTAGCCAAAGAAAAAAAATTAGAATGGGCAATATGATCAAATATCAATGGCAGATAGAAAAAACCATCTAGTAACCACATTGTTTTTCTACTGGTCGTATTGTGTATAATTGATATTAATTTCCCAGGTTTAGGGAAACGAACCTTAAATTTGCACGCAATTTGTTGAATGTAATTCGTCCTTAATCTTATGATACAAATAAAATTAAAGTATATACTCGGGTTCTTTTGTTTGCTACTGCTATCGATGGTGCAGGCCCAAAATGAATCCAAAGGAAAAACTACCACGCCACAAAGAAATCAGGGCGAAGCCACCAAGACCGTTCCAAAATCAGGCGATATGGGCGGGCTGAAAGTGGATAATATGTCCGATGCCCAGGTGCAGGATGCTATGAAGAAAATGCAAGAGTCCGGATACACCGAGCAGCAAATAGAGCAGGCCGCCAAAGCCAGAGGAATGGATGATGCCGAGATCCAAAGGTTCAAACAAAGGATGGGCAAACCAAATACAGCACAGGGGAATATCAACAATGAATTATTAGATAAACGACCAAAATCCGAATTGCCGGAAGCAGACACTTCCAAACATTCCCTAAACCCCAATCCCCGAAACTCAAGAATCTTTGGGGCCAATCTGTTTAGTTCAGGTTCTTCAAGCTTTGAACCCAACCTGAAAATGGCCACGCCTGAGAATTACGTCATTGGTCCGGAAGATCAGCTTTTGCTGGACATAACTGGTGACAATGAAGTGAGCTATAAACTACCCGTTACGCTAGAAGGATATATCAATCTGGAATATGTGGGTCGTATTGCAGTGGGTGGCCTCACCATAGATCAGGCCAAAAGTAAGATCCGGGCAAGGATGGCAGGGACCTATCCAGCTCTAAATAGTGGCCGCACACAGATGGCACTCAATCTCGGAAATATCCGAAGCATCAAAGTAATCATGACTGGCGAGGTGCTACGCCCCGGAACCTATACCCTTCCTTCGGTGGCCAGTGTATTCAATGCCTTGTACGAAGCAGGCGGCCCCTCGGATAACGGTACATACAGAAATATTCAGGTGATCAGAAATAACCGGGTGATCGCGACTATTGATCTCTACGATTTTTTGATCAATGGCATTCAAGGTAGTAATGTAAGGTTGCAGGATCAGGATGTCATTCATATCCCCGTATATCAGATTCATGTGGATGTGGTAGGCGAAGTGAAAAGATCCGCTATTTATGAAATTCGTGCAGGAGAGTCGCTGGTAGATGTGTTAAAATATGCTGGTGGCTTTTCCGATATGGCTTATAAAGCTAAAATAAAAATTATTCAAAATACACCCAGTGCTCAAAAGGTGATTGTAACCCCACTGGCCGATTTTCCAAACTTTCGTCCCAAAAATGGTGATCGGGTTTTTGTGAGTGCTATTTTTGATCGTTTCGAAAATCAGGTGCAAATCAATGGTGCGGTGGCAAGAGGGGGTATTTTTGAACTGACTCCGGGACTTACGGTTTCTAAATTAATAGAACAGGCCGATGGCCTGATGCCCGATGTGTTCATGAACAATGGCTACATCATTCGGATGAATGATGATTACACCAACTCAGTGGTGTCCTTCAATGTAGCTGAGGCCATGAACGGTGGCATGGGAGATATTCCTTTGAAGAAAGATGATATTGTTCAAATTTCTTCTATTTTCGATTTAAGAGATGAGTACAAAGTGTCCATTGGCGGCGAAGTGAGACAGCCTGGTTCATTTCCCTATGGCTCCAACCTCACCGTTTCCACTTTGATTCAGATGTCTGGCGGATTTAAAGAAGGTGCCAGCAGCAGCGGAATAGAAGTAGCCCGAAGAATAAGGCGTTCCGATCTCACCCAGAAAGGGGCACAGATAGCAGATGTGATCACCATCAATGTGGACAAGGATTTGAAGGTGACAGATACCTCTTTTGTGCTTCAGCCTTTTGATATTGTAACAGTAAGAAATGAGATTGGTTTTGTGGCACAGCAACAGGTGCAAATAATTGGAGAAGTCATTCATCCAGGTCTTTATACCATCAAAACCAAGAACGAAAGAATTTCCGATATTGTACAGAGAGCCGGAGGTCTTACTGCCTATGCTTATTCAAAAGGCGCCTCTCTGAAACGCCCTGGCCCCGGTGATCCCAGAGGATATAATCCGGTGACAGATAATGAGGAAGAAAAGTTTCGCGATTTAAACCTCAGTCGGCTGAAACAGTTTGGTGCGGTAGATTCTTCATCAGAAATTAATGAGCAATCCAGGGTTTCAGATCTGGTAGGGATTGAGCTGGATAAGATCCTGAAAAATCCCAATTCCAAATACGATTTACTGGTGGAAAGTGGAGATGTGATTCGCATACCTACCACCCTCCAAACCATCAAAGTAACAGGCGAAGTATTGCGCCCCATTTCAGTGGTGTACCAGCCAGGACGATCTTTTAAATATTATATAAACAGTGCAGGAGGCTTCACCAGAAATGCCTATAAACGGGGATCCTTTGTCAGCAAAGCAAACGGTTCGGTAGAAGGAACCAAACAGCCAGTCTTCTTCAATAATTACCCGGACATCACACCAGGTTCTGTGATCTCCGTGCCTCAGAAAGCAAAGAAAGAAGGCATGAATGCCCAGGGTTGGGTAGGCATGGCCACGGCCATCGCCTCACTTGCTGCTATCATTTTTGCACTCGCTAAGTAAACCTACATCGTAAAATGACTGATACTATAAAAGCCAATCCATCACCGATCAAAAAAAAATCTGCATCACTCCCGGAGATCATTCTTGCCCTGCGTGACTGGTTGAGATATCTGCTCAAAAACTGGTACTGGATTTTGGTGTTTGGTTTGGCTGGTGCCGCCATTGGGTTTTGGTATGCCAAATCTCAAAAGCCGGTCTATTCGGCTACCACCACTTTTGTGCTGGAGACTGGAGACAAGGGAGGAGGCTTTAGTCAATATGCAGGTATCGCCTCCATGATGGGAATCGATTTGGGCGGCGGCGGAGGTGGTATTTTTCAAGGAGAAAATATTCTGGAATTGTACAAGTCCCGCACCATGATCAGCAAAACGCTTTTGTCTGAAGTGACTATTCAGGACAAAAAACAAATGCTGCTGGACAGATATATCCAATGGAATAACCTGAGGGCAGGTTGGCAAAAACCAGCACTCAAGGATATCCGGTTCAATGCAGCTAACACCTACGCCAATCCCTGGCAGCAACTCATCCATGACAGCATCCTGTCCCAAATTGTGAAAGACATTAGTCAAAACAGTTTGCTGGTGAGCAAGCCCGACAAGAAACTGAATATTATCCATGTGACTGTAAAATCAGGCGATGAGTTATTTGCCAAAGCTTTCAATGAGTTGCTGGTGCAAAATGTGAATGAGTTTTATTTTCTTACCAAGACCAAAAAGTCATTAAACAATATTGCGATCCTGCAACAGAAGACCGATTCGGTGAGGGCTCTTATGACCAGCTCCATTGCCCGTGTGGCACAAACGGTGGACGCCACCCCCAATTTAAACCCCACCCGGCAGACTCAAAGAATAGTACCCTTGCAAAATTCTCAGGCCAATGCCAAAATCAATGAAACGATTTTAAGTCAGTTGATTCAAAATCTGGAATTGAGCAAAATGGCCTTACAAAAGGAAACTCCGCTCATACAGGTGGTGGATCAACCCATCCTTCCCCTGGATATCGATCCGCGCCTGGGGAAATTATTAGGCTTGATTATTGGAGGCCTAGCAGGTGGCGTGCTGATTGTGCTGGTATTAATCGGGAATAGATATTTTAGAATTATACTGGGAAATTGACTTTTTCAGTAAAGCAGAATTTTTATATCTGATTGATCAAATTACCTCATTAATATTTAAACCTACCTGGATGCATACAAAATCACAAACGGATCATTGGACTGAAGTAATCCGACCACATACTAAACTTTTGGATTTGAATCTGAAAGAATTGTGGCGTTACCGTGATTTGTTAGGGTTATTGGTGCGCCGTGATTTTGTGGCGACCTATAAGCAAACTATTCTGGGACCCATTTGGTTTTTTATACAGCCAATTTTAACCACTCTCATGTTTGTGATTGTTTTTGGTCGTATAGCAGGCATAAGTACAGATGGAGTTCCCATGTTGCTTTTTTATCTGGCAGGTATTACTATGTGGAATTATTTTGCAGAATGTCTGAACAAAACCGCTACTGTGTTTAAGGATAATGCTGCCATTTTTGGTAAAGTGTATTTCCCTCGATTAATCATGCCGCTTTCTATTGTAGCCAGTAATTTGGTAAAACTAGGTATTCAATTTATTTTATTTCTTCTTTTTTGGGTTTATTACCTCATCCAATCACCAGAATCTATTCATCCTAATGGATATATTTTCCTGCTTCCCTTACTGGTATTGATGATGGCAGGTATGGCACTGGGGTTTGGAATGTTGATTAGTGCAATGACAAACAAATATAAAGACCTGATATTCCTGCTTACTTTTGTGGTGCAGTTGGCTATGTATGCTACGCCTGTAATCTACCCTCTTTCTTCCATCGGTGCTGAATACAAATGGCTGATTCAGCTAAACCCCATGACCTCAATCGTAGAGACTTTTCGGTTTGGATTTCTGGGAAGTGGTAGTATGGACTTCGGTTGGTTATTTTACAGTTTTGGATTCACTGTTTTTATCCTCGTTTTGGGTACGGTGGTATTTAATAAAGTAGAAAAAAGTTTTATGGATACAGTGTAGTGAGAAAGAAATGAAGATTTGATTTTTTTTCACAAACATTAGAGAATGGATTCAACTTTTTATAAATAGACTATTTACAATAACATGAGTGATATTGCAATCAAGGCGGAAAATGTTGGTAAATTATATCGCTTAGGCCAAATAGGCACAGGCACCATCAGTCACGATTTGAACCGTTGGTGGGCTAGTTTGCGTGGCAAAGAGGATCCCTTTGCTAAAATAGGAGAAACCAATGACCGCAGCCAAAAAGGAGAGAGTGATTATGTTTGGGCATTGAAGGAAGTGGATTTTGAAATAAAAAAAGGGGAAGCAGTAGGCATCATTGGTCGTAATGGAGCTGGAAAAAGCACGCTCCTGAAACTTTTAAGCAAAGTAACCAAACCCAGTACTGGACAAATAAAAGTAAATGGACGTATTGCGAGTTTGCTGGAAGTAGGCACTGGTTTTCATCCCGAGATGACCGGAAGAGAAAATATCTATCTCAATGGTGCGATTTTGGGAATGACAAAAAAAGAGATTACCCGTAAGTTTGATGAGATTGTTGATTTTAGCGGGGTGGAGCGTTATGTAGATACTCCGGTAAAACGATACAGCAGTGGGATGTATGTGCGGCTTGCGTTTGCGGTAGCAGCACATTTGGAAAGCGAAATATTGATAGTGGATGAAGTATTGGCCGTTGGAGATGCCGAGTTTCAAAAAAAATGTTTGGGGAAGATGAATGATGTGAGTAAGGGAGAGGGGCGGACGGTGTTGTTTGTGAGCCATAATATGGGGGCAATACAAACACTGTGTACTAACACTTTGATCCTTAAAAATGGGGCCTTATTATTGCAGGGGAAAACGGAAATGGTAATCAGGGAGTATTTTACACAAAATAGTTCAAACATTAGAAAGGTTGTTTGTGAACAATCCAACAAAAAAATATGGTTTAAAACTATCTTTGTAACAAATAAAGCTGGTCTATCTAAGACGGAATTTCTTCATGACGATCCAATTTATATAAAATATCAGCTGGGATACAATATAGAAAAAACGACACATGATTACACAATATTTTGTATTATACTGGATCAAAATAAGAAAAGAATTTTTTCTGCAGAGTCAGGAATTGTTAAAAATGATGAATATGCGCTTATTATAAATCCAAATACGTTAGTGCGTGGGGCTTATTCCATACATACGTTTATTCATAAGCCAAGAACAGAACAAATAGATGTGGCAGAGGACGTGTGTGAATTTCAGGTCATTGATAACGGTTCTTGGTTAAATATACATGGAGAGTATGATTATGGAGTTGTTTTTGGCAACTCAACCTGGGTTGATATTCAATATATAGCTAAATAAATATGAGTGAAAAGAAATTTATCTATGAAAGAAATTTTGCACTTTCAGAAGACGATTTGATTATTGAGCACAGGAAAATTGCTCAATGGATAGGAGAAAAGAAAACTGTGCTTGAAGTAGCTTGTAATACAGGTTATTTTTCGAGTTACCTACTGCGAAAAGATTGTCAGGTTACAGGCGTTGAATTAGATAGTGAAGCATTACATAAAGCTAAGCCATATCTGGTTCGAGATATCAATGGCAGTATTGAGGATGAATCAATTTGGAAGAAAATAGAAACAACTACCTATGATGTTGTCTTATTTATGCATATTCTGGAGCATTTGACGAAACCTGAAATCGTGTTGCGAAGAGCGTTAAACTGGGTAAAGGATGATGGTTTTCTGGTGATTTGTCTTCCCAATATAAATAATTGGAATGATAGATGGAAAATCTTCAAAGGTAATTTTAATTACACCGAAACTGGTGTTATGGATAAGACACATCTAAAATTTTACAATCACCAAACTGCACAGGAGCTTATCAAGGATGCAGGACTGGATATTGAAGAGTATTTTGGAGGCAGTCAGAAAGTTCGCTTCAAAATAGTGCCTTCAGTTACTATTATTGGGAGGCTCAATATTCTGCTGAATAAGTTTGCGTACAAATATTTCCCGCCCAATATTACGGATGAAGTGATGGTTTTTAAAGTAAAAAAGAAATAATATGGGGGTACGTCCAATAGCCATCCATCTTCCTCAATACCACCCTATCCCAGAAAATGATGAATGGTGGGGAAAGGGTTTTACAGAATGGACAAATGTAACTAAAGCCAGACCCCTATACAAAGGACATTACCAGCCTCATCTACCTACAGACTTGGGTTTTTACGATCTCCGATTAGAGGAGGCTAGGCTTGCTCAAATAGCCTTGGCTAAAGCTAATAACATCTACGGATTTTGCTATTATCACTACTGGTTTAATGGCAAACGGCTTCTACATGAACCAATAGACAGGATGTTGCAAAATTCAAAAGAGGATTTTCCTTTTATGTTGTGCTGGGCAAATGAGAATTGGACAAGGGTTTGGGATGGTGCCGACAGACATATGTTATTAGAACAGAACTATGGGGAGGAAGACGATATTACTCACATGCAATTTCTGGTGGATATTTTTAAAGACAACAGGTATATAAAGGTAAACGGGAAACCTGTTTTTGTAGTATATAAACCGTATTTGTTCAAAGACGCTGTTCACACAGCCAAGGTTTGGCGCCAGATTGCAGCGAAGGCGGGCTTAGAATTGTATTTATGTCACATGGTTTTTGGGTATGCGGATGCTTGGCAAACCCCGGTAGAAGGGTTTGATGCAGTTATAGATTTTGAGCCTTTTGGCATAAGGCGTGGAAATATTTTCAAAGAAATTGAATCACGTAATGGCCAATTTACCCTTCTAAGACGGATTCTTAGTAAATTTTTTATAAAGCCCGATAGCCTGAATAAAATAAATTACACATGGATGGTAGAAAACCTCTGTTCTTTAAAAGATTTTGGGTTTAAAATATATCCTTCATTGGTGCCGGGTTGGGACAATACAGCTCGACGCAAAAACCCAGCATTAATTCTTGATGATTCCAGCCCAGAAAAATTTGAAAGATGGTGGAAAAGTGTAATAGAAGATTTTGAGCCATATTCTGATGAAGAAAATTTTGTTTTTATCAATGCATGGAATGAATGGGCGGAGGGCAATCATTTAGAACCTTGCCAGAAATGGGGAAAGCAATACCTCGAAGTTATCAAAAGAAATTTGCCGGAGAATAAGTAAGGAGGCACTGGGTTTGTGATCTTATTTATGGAAGAGTTCAAATCTATTATTTTTAAATGTTAAATCAGGTAGAGTCATTCAATGAAATTCCTAGCATATTATTTACCTCAATTCCACCCAATTCCAGAAAATGACCAGTGGTGGGGAAAAGGTTTTACCGAGTGGACAAATGTAAAAAAAGCAAAGCCTCTTTTTAAGGAACATCAGCAACCTATTGTACCAGGTGAACTTGGATATTATGATTTGCTTGAAGATAAAAGTATACAAGTTAAACAAGCCAACTTGGCGAAAGAATATGGAATAGATGGTTTTATCTACTATCAGTATTGGTTTGGAAATGGTAAAATGCTGTTGCAAAAACCAGCGGAGCAAATGCTTCAAAATCCAGCAGTAGATATTCCTTTTTGCTTTTGCTGGGCCAATCAAACCTGGCAGGGAATATGGCATGGATTAGACCGTCCGGGTGTTATTATAGAGCAACAATATCCAGGCAAGGAAGACTATATTGCTTACTTTAATTATCTGCTTCCATTCTTTAAAGACAAACGTTATTTGAAGGAGCAAAATATGCCAGTATTTCATATCTTTCGTCTAAACGACATTCCGGATTTGGATGTTTTTATTGAGGTGTTCCAACAACTATCAATAAAAAATGGTTTTGATGGAGTTTATTTTGTTGCAACTGGAAATGTTGATTCTCCTTTCGTTATGGAAAGGAATGAAATAAAAGGTGTCGTTGGTCTGGATTTCTATATTAGGCTCAGGTATAGTCAATATTTTTATTTTCCCGAAGGGTCACGATTTTTTAAACTTGAAAATTATTGGCGGAGATTGACAACAAAAATTTTTACCGAAGGTGAAAAGCAAACAAAGCCTCTCGTTCTCAATTATGAAGCAGGAATTAAGAAAATGCCTGCAAAGATTTTGCACCATAAATACATCCCTTGCGTTCTACCAAATTGGGACAATTCTCCGCGTTCGGGGATCAAATCGCTGGTACTAAAAAATGCTAAACCTTCACTATTTGAAAAATACTTACTCAGGTTTGTGGAAGAGTATAAAACCCATGTAGACAATCCTCCATTTTTTATAATAAAGTCATGGAATGAATGGGCAGAAGGAAACTATCTGGAACCAGATAAAAAATTCGGGAATGCTTGGTTAAAGGCAGTTAAAACAGTAAGAAGAATTGCGAATATTTAATCATTCTTTAAAAGAAAGATCAATTGATATAATGTCAGAAAATTTTCAAATCCAATATAACAATGAATTGAAAGATGTAGAAGCCGATTGGGTAAGGATTTATGATTGCTCAACTCTTTCTTATTTCTGTTCTCTTAATTGGCATAAAGTTGTCCTAGCATTTCTACAAAAAACTTTGATTACTAAAAGAAGAAACAAGATAAAGTATTTTACCATAACCAATGGGGATGAAATAAATGTGCTTGGCTTTTTTTTTATCCGTAATTACAAAGGACAAAGGAAAATAATTTTTGGGCATTTGCTAGGCCCTTCTGATTACTATGATTTTGTTTATTCGGATATTGCAAATCTCAAACTTACTGGATCTATTCTTACTAAAATAATGGATGATCATAAAGCAACTGCCTTTAGCATGGGGCATGTAAAGCAACATTCGCTACTTTATAATTGGATGACTTGCTTAAAGCCAGTTCAGATAAATCCCTTAGCATGTGTAGCCATAACGCTTCCCAATGAGTTTAAGGATTATCTTAACTTGCTTTCAACAAATGCAAAACAGAATTTGAGGACTGCTCAAAACAGACTGAGGAAAAATAATCTACATACAGATTTTTCACTCCTTGGAAGGAATGATTTAGAAAAAATTGATTTCCAAAGTTTAAAAAGAATTTATAAAGACCGAAACAGGTCTAAAGAAGGTAGCCAAAGTTGGCAGTCAAAATTATATGTTAATCTGGACAGCATTTTTAAAGGATACCCTGACATGTTCGATCTTATGGAAACCCTTGAAACGGATTTTAGTCTTGGTGTTCTAAGAATAAATGGAAACTTGGCAGCTTATTTTTTTGGATTTTGCAAAAAACAATCTATTGAGATTAATCGGGTAGCAATTGTGCATGAATACAAATTTTATTCACCCGGAATTTTACTTTTCCATGAGTTTATTAAAAACCATATTAGTAAAGGTTTGAGAGTGGTGGATTTAACGGTAGGGGATGAAAAATATAAGTATGATTTAGGTGGAAAAACACATGAAGTCTTTAATATTACTTTTGAAAAATGAAATGGATAATATCAAAACTGACAGGTAAAATAGATTATCTAAAAAGAGCCATTGCCTTGTACTATTGGCATCCAAAAAATGGTGTGATCAATTCCATTGGAGGTATAACATTTAGGGAAATCAGATATGTGGATGATCTGAATCTAATAAATTATAAGTATGAAAAATCAGATTATGAAAACCGACTTCTTTCAGGGCATTTACTTTTTTTTTTAGAAGAAGATAGCCAGGCACTTACCTATGGTTGGGTAAATCCAAGTGAGGAACATATTCTGGGTGAACTAGCTCTGAAAATGGAACTGGGATATGAGGTAGAAACACTTTATGATTTCCATACCTTTGAACGCTATAGAGGACGGGGGCTTTATCCCTTTTTGTTACAAAAAATTTGTTCAAGGAATTCAAAGGCAAAACTGATATATGCTTTTCCTGATAATATTAGTAGTATCAAAGGAATTGAAAAGGCAAACTTTAAGTTGCTGGGAATTATTTACGGATTTAATAAATATCGCTATGCTAAACTGATCCGGAATTATGAGAAGAATAATTTTTAATGCAGACGACCTCGGGTTGTCGAGGGGTGTTAACGAAGGTATTTTGCATTGCTACCAGCAAGGGGTGGTAAACAGCAGCTCTTTATTAACAAACATGGCACATTTTGAAGATGCTGTAAAGATTATAAGAGAGCATAAATTATGCAATATTGGTTTGCACTTTAATTTAACTGAAGGAGAACCAGTTTCAAAAAAGGTTAGTACCCTGACAGATGAAAAAGGTTGTTTTCAAAGAAATATCCAATATCAGACAAATCTTAACATGGAGGAAATTTATCAGGAATTGGAGTTGCAATATCAAAAGGCAATAAATGCAGGAGTGGAAATTGTACATATCGACAGTCATCATCATATTCACATGACCCAAGCGTTTCGGAAAATATTTGCACGCTTTGCCAACAAACATAAATTACCTTTGAGGAAAATACATTTTGCAAGCAGAAATCCATTGAATCGGTTGTCACAAATTCAGGACTTGAAAGGTGCGAAATTCTATACCACCCATTTTACTGCCGATTTTTATGGACAAACAGTTCAGGAAGAACAATTAAAAAAACTATTATCACGATTTAAAGGAAAAGACGTGGAAATTATGTGTCATCCGGGTTTTGAAGATTTGGACAATGGTGAATATAACAAAAGTAGATTTCTGGAACTAAAGATTTTGACTGCGGATCGAATTAAGAGTATGATCTAGTTAGCACTGATTCATGGTTGGTCAAAAAAAATAAAACGATGGAAGTAGATTACAAAATAAAAACAGAGCTCGATGGATCCACTGATGGTTATGTAATCTGGAATCTGCCTGCTCCCAAGTATGTGGATTTTAAAAATAAAAAAGTGTTGGATCTGGGCTGTGGGGCAGGTGGATTTCTACGTTATTTGCAAAAACAATTTCAGTGCAAAGTGCTAGGTATGGATCCCAATCAAACCAATGCCAATCAATGCCGGGAAGCAGGTATTGAAGTAGCTGTCGGCTATGCTGGTGAGTTTGTAGATCAATACGCCCATCAATTTGAAATAGTAACCTGCTTTGAAGTTTTGGAGCATGTGTATTCCCACAAGGATTTATTTATTCCGGCCCATCAGTTTTTGAAGGACAATGGCAGTTTGGTTATTTCCACTCCCAATGCTTTTCATGTGCTCAGAATCTGGAGTATGCTTTTTGGTGATCACCGGGATTTGATGATGGATCCCACCCGATATTACCGCCCGGAACATGTGCGCCTGTATTCCTATAATATGATGAAAAGAGCTTTTAAGCAAACTGGATTTTCTGGCATAAAAGTGTATGGCGTGCGCAGGATGTTTAATAAAGAAATTGTGCTGAAAAGTAAAATATTGATTAACTATTTTGCCCAACATTTGGTAGGGGTGGGGAAGAGAAAAAATGAAAGATAAAGTTCCTATTACGAGATATAACTTATCTTAATGGATGAATTGTATAATTTCAGCTTAACTGATGAAATGATTGAAATTCATCAAAACCATCCATTGTATTTAGCTGCATTTTTTTAATAATGATACCAAAAATATCCGTCATCATACCCTGTTACAATATTGCACCACATTTGCCAAAATGTGTGGAAACTGTATTATGCCAAACGATGCAAGATTTTGAACTGTTGTTGATTGATGATGGCTCTTCAGATACCACATTGGAGATATGCAAAACCTTTCAGCAAAGGGATCCCCGTATAAAGGTTTTTACCCATCCTAACCAGGGGGTGAGTTATAGCCGAAATAGAGGCATAGAGGAAGCTAAAGCCGATGCACTGGTTTTTATTGATGGCGACGATTATGTGAAGCCTGATTTCCTGGAAAGATTATATGAGGCTTTCGAAGAAGGCGTATGGCCAATATGCGGAATGATTAATGTCAGAAAGGGAAAAGAATTGGACAATGAAAAATATGCTCTGTTATTGGGTCGTTTCTCTAGTGGGAAAATAGGCCATGAGGAATTGCTGTATTTGCTAAAGTATGATACATATAATTCGCCCTGTGCCCGTATTTACTCCAAATCCATAATTAGGCAGCATCAGTTGGAGTTTGATGCCTCCATTTCTTATCAGGAGGATTTAATGTTCAATATTGCCTATTCACAATATATAAATGAAGTAATCTGTTTGCCTTATTTTGGGTATTACTATATCGAACATACTAGTTCATCCAGTAGCCGATATCATAAAAATTTTGACCATCTGGAAATATTATTACAAAAATTTATACCTATGATAAAAAACCCGGAGCAGGAGGAAATCCTAAAGGAGTTTATGTTTCAGGCTGTTTTAAAAAAAATCGCCAATTTATTTCATCCCGGATCTGCCTGGTCAGACAAAAAAAAGTATCAGGAATTAAAAACCCTGATAAACTCGGATGTCTATCATTTTATGCATAGCTATATCAGCCAATCCAGGGTAAATCCAGTACAGAAAGCCTTGCTCAGGTTCAAGACTCCCTTATTTTTGTTTTGTTATTTTAAGATACTGCATTAATATGAAGTCAAAATTGCTTTTCATTTTTGGATCCATGGGAGGAGGAGGTGCTGAAAGAGTCTTGGTTGATTTGTTGTCAAATCTGGACTATTCTAAATACGAGGTAGATTTATGCTTGATAGTGGGCCAAGGGGTGCTCTTGCCTGAAATTCCACAACAGGTTCGTATTATTTCTTTATGGGAAAGCTATACCCTCTATTACAAAATAGCACTCCGTTTTTCCACTATTTTCAGGATCCAATGGCTTTTTAAAAGAATCTTAAAAAAGAGGTTAACGGATACTTACGATGTGGAAATAAGTTTTTTGGAAGGGATGCCCTTAAAATTGCATGCCATCAGGCAAACAAAAGCAAGAAATATAACCTGGGTCCATGTTGATTTATTTAGTTTTCACTATACTCGAAATGTTTTTTTCAAAAGAGAGGAATTGGCGGCTTACAATCAAATGAATGCGGTGGTTTCTGTTTCAAAAGATACACAGCTTGCCTTAAAAAAAAGATTTCCATTATGTTCATCAAAGCAGGTAGTAATTTATAATCCTATCGATATAGCAAAGATTTTAAGAATGTCCAATAACACCAAGGTAATAAAAAATGGAGTCTTTACAATAGTGACAATAGGGAGGTTGACAATACAAAAACGCATGGATCGTATAATGCGTTTAGCAGCTCGGTTAAAACAGGATGGACAAAATTTTCGTATTCAGCTAATAGGGGATGGGGAACTAAAGAATGATTTGAATCAAATGCGCAACGAATTGAGTGTGGAAGAAGAAGTGGAAATGCGGGGTTTTATACCAAATCCATTCCCCCTGCTCAAGAATGCGGATATGCTCCTGCTTTGTTCAGCACATGAAGGATTTGGACTGGTGCTTTGTGAAGCAATGGCTTTGGGTGTGCCGGTTGTTTCTACAAAAACTGCCGGACCTATAGAAATTATTGGTGATAATGAATTTGGCCTACTTTGCGAACAGGATGATGAAGCTATTTATATGGCTGTAAAAAATATGATGGAGAATCCTACACTTAGATCAAATTATATTCGCAAAGGTTTGGAAAGAGTGCAGGATTTTAGTGTGGAAAAAACAATTAGGGATTTTGATGTTTTAGTGGCACCGTAGTGATTTTTTTAGGCAAGAGGTTGGTTTTTTAAATTTGAACTCAGAAAAAGATGAGAAAGAAGATACTTTTTATTGTAGGCAATATGGAAAGTGGTGGAGTCTCAAAGAGTATGGCTTCTATGGTCAATACTATTGATACCGAACGGTTCGAAGTGGATTTGATGGTGGTGAATCCTACTGGTGTTTTCATGAAATTAATTCCTCAGGCAGTTAATCTAATCACTACCGAACGGAATGCTATTTTCCTGTCCTCTTTTCCGGCTAATATGCCGACCTTGTTGAAAAAAGGGTATTTGAAACTCTTTGTATTACGGTTTTTCTCCGCCCTATTTATGAAGATAGATAAGGGGATTGCCGGTTGGATCTTATCTAGAGGAATGGAACCCATCCAAAAACAATATGATCTGGCGGTTGATTTTAATGGTCAGCAGCAATTGTGTTATTTAGTAGATAAGATTATGGCAACAAAAAAGATTACGTTCTTCCATAACGACTATAAAAAATGGGACTTTTATTATACTATGGATAAAAAATATTTTCCTAAAGTGGATAAAATATTTACTGTTTCTACGGAATGTGTTAACTCTTTAATAGACTGTTTTCCTCAAGAGGCAAATAAGGTAGCATTATTTGAGAATATTTCAAATGAGAAAGTTATAAAGCAATTGGCTAAAGCTCATCTTCCCGATTTATATGAAAATGCTATTATTACAATTGGACACTTAACGGAGCGAAAAGGAACAACGCTGGCTCTAGAAGCAGCAACCATCCTAAAAAACCGAGGTGTTGATTATAAATGGTATTTTTTAGGTTACAATACAAAAGAACGGGATTACGAAAAAATCATTCAGCAAAGAGGACTTCAAGATCATACTGAATTATTGGGGATAAAAGCCAATCCTTACCCATATTTAAAAGCGGCCTTGATTGTAGTACATCCATCAAAATTTGAAGGAAAATCTATCGCATTGGACGAAGCCAAAATATTGGCCAAGCCAGTGGTGGTAACCAATTTTTCTACCGTAAAGGATCAGTTTGAAAATGGTGTCAATGCCACGATTTGTGAAATGGATGCTGAAGCTCTGGCAAATGCGATTGAGGATTTATTAACAAACAAAGCCAAAAGGGATAAATATGAAACGGCATTGAAAACGGTTAGTTTTGATACCTCCTCCGAAATCAACAAATTGTATCAACTAATCGTTTAAGGGAATGGACAGTATTCAATGGGCAAATAACTGGTATTATTTTGTAGAAGCGGTAGTGCTGATTGCTATTATTCGGATCTGGATATTTAAACCAGATGAGAAAGGGCAACTCCCAGCGTTTTCTCAGATTCTACTTTTACTGAGCTTCATCCTTATCCCCATATATTTTTCACTAGAGCCAATAATTGAGAATTCGGATAAATGGGCCTATGAGTTGGGTTTTAGGTTTGTTGCTCAGGGCATTTTTGATGGTATTCCATTTGCGGACTCCGGTTATTTCTATTATGTGTATCTACTTACTAAAGTAATATCAAATACAACGATTTTCTTTTGGTTAACAGCATGTATCTATCTGCTCGGATATGTTCTCTTTGTTTGGAAGAAGGTCAATGCCGGCAACCGCTTTGTGCTCCTATTAGCATTTATAGTAGCTTTGGGCTTTTATAATTACGGGGTTAATACTATTCGGGCCGGTGTCGCCCTATCCATTTTTATGATCGCCATTTCCAGAAAGCAGTTTTGGAAATCTACAATTCCAATGCTTTTATTGGCCGTTTTAGTTCATAAAACAGCTTTGCTTCCGACAGCATGTTTCCTGGTTAGCAAAATATATAAACCTAAACATCATTTTTTATATATCTGGATAATTTGTCTTACTATATCAGCTTTAGCAGGTTCAAAGATCTCGGATTTATTAGGAAGTTTCTTTGATTTTGCTGATAACCGGGTGAATACCTATTTGGGGGATAATAATTTTGCTTATAAAACCGGATTTCGGGTGGACTTTATTATTTACTCTCTGGCACCCATATTACTCGCCTTTTACTTTAAGAGAAAAGGATTTGATGATAAGTTTTATAATCAATTATTATCATCCTATATCTTATGCAATGCTTTTTGGTTATTATTAATTCGAATACCATTTACCGATCGTTTAGCTGCATTAAGTTGGGTCTTAATTCCCTATCTTGCACTTTACCCTTTACTTTCCGGTAAACTGTTTGAAAAACAAAATTATTGGTTGGCAGCAGTACTATTGGTGCTATCAGGGATTAGTTTTTATTTAAATATTTTACGATAGATGATTACAGTTTTCACACCAGCCTATAATAGGGCACATTTGCTTAGTCGCTTATACGAAAGTCTGAAACTACAGACTTTTAAAGATTTTGAATGGATAGTTGTGGATGATGGATCCATTGATAATACTAAAGAGGTAATGGCTAAACTTTTGGAGGAAGGTGCCATTAAGCTACGTTTTTTTTCACAGGAAAATGGGGGGAAACACATGGCCACAAACAAAGGAGTAGCTGAAGCGTATGGAGAACTTTTCTTTAATGTAGATAGCGATGATTTCTTAACACCAAATGCACTTCAGGAGATTGACAGTGCCTGGAACTTGCTATCCCAGAAATCAGATTTTGATACATACCTTGGAATAGGAGCAAATCGGATTACCCCTGAAGGCCAGACTATTGGTGGAGCGGTAAAATATGATATTCTGGATACTAATATGTCTGCATACCGTTATAAATATTTTATTAAAGGAGACAAATCAGAAGCTGTTAGAACTTTGGTTCTCAAACAACATCCTTTTCCTTTTGTAAAGGGGGAGAAATTTTGTTCCGAAGGCTTTTTATGGAACAAACTTTCCAGAAATTATAAACTCAGGTATATCAATAAAGGAGTTTGTGTCTGTACTTATTTGGACGGAGGTATTACAAGTAGATCTATTACTTTAAGATATCAGAGCCCTAATTATGCATCCTTATTGTATTTGACCATAATTTCAAATAAAAAGGTTCCTCTATTAGGGAAATTGAAAGAGGCCATAAATTATTGGCGCTTCAATGTTAAAAATAGACGGCATTTTGAACTTGAAATGCCTGAAAAACCGTTTTGGATATTTGCAATATATCCTCTTGGTTTGATATGCCATTTGTATGACAAAGTAAAACACTTAGATAAGCCTGGAAAATAGGTGGTAGATTGGCTTAAAAAATCAGGTTTATATTTAGTACTAAGTTTTGAATTGCCTATCTGGTAAATGATCTTAAAATATGAAAAATTAGTAAACTAAGCATGTCTGTAGGAATTGAGAGGATTGTTGTAAATCCTATTACATTATATAATTATGCGGCTTTCTATATAGAAGGGTTAAATAGGGTATTCAAAAACAAACTAATTTTTGATTATCGTCCTTTCAAACAACTCCCAAATTCAATAAAGCAATGTTTATTATTTGAAAAATTAGAAAAGCAGGCAAAATTGTATTGGGAAGAATACTGTAGCCCAGAATCTGTTATCCGAAATATTTTCTCAAGATTAGAACTGGATTTCAAGTTGAGATGAGAGTACTTCAAATCATCAATGCCTTGGGTACCGGTGGTGCCGAAAAACTGTTACTGGATACCCTGCCCCTTTATCGGAAGCAGGGTATTGAGATGGATATTTTATTGTTTTGGAATCATCAACTCCCCTTTACAAAAGCATTGATGGCATTGAATATTTGTAAAGTGTATATCCTTCATGAGACTGATGTCCCCAAGGATATATATAAACTCTCTAATATTCCAAAACTAGCAGCCATCCTAAAAAATTACGATATCGCTCATGTGCATTTATTTCCGGCACAATACTATACGGTGCTGGCAAATTGGTTGAATGGGAAAAAAACCAAACTTGTATTTACAGAACACAATACCAGTAATAGCCGAACAAGGCGACCGATGGTTAAACCTATAGAACGTTTAGTTTACCGTGGATTTCGACATCTGATTTGTATTTCCGAAGACATAGAAACCATCTACCGATCCTATTTAAAATTTCCGGATGGATATTATAAAAGAATTTTAAATGGAGTGGATTTGGATAATATAAGCAATGCAATTTCTTATCCTCGGTCAAATCTGTGGGAGAACCTGTCTGAAACAGATCGTTTAATGATTCAGGTTTCTAGCTTTCGGGCTCAAAAAGACCAGCCTACCCTGATCCGGGTCATGCAACTACTTCCTGAAAAATTCAAATTAATTCTGGTGGGCGATGGGCCTTTGCGGGCAGATTGTGAGCAATTGGTGCGCGAACTAAACCTGAATGAAAGGGTGTTTTTTATGGGTCAAAGAATGGATGTGCCGCAATTGTTAAAGACGGCAGATTTTGTGGTGCTCTCCTCTCACTATGAAGGGCTCTCTTTGTCCAGTGTGGAAGGCCTGGCATCCGGACGACCTTTTATAGCCAGTGATGTGGTTGGGCTTAGGGAAGTGGTGCAAGGCGCTGGCTGTTTATTTCCTGCAGGAGATGCCAGCCAATTGGCTAGGGAGATCCTGAATTTGGAGCACCATCCGGAAGATTATCAGCGAGTAGCTGCGGCAGGCCTGGTAAGAGCCCGGCAATTTGATATTTCCACCATGGTTCAAAAGCATATTGATCTGTATAAATCATTAATGTAGAGGAGGGAGTGTCTATATTTGCTTTAGTATTGAGAATAAATATTTACCCATTGAGATTACCTTGAAATATAATGAAACGTATAGCCATTATTAGTAATTCAGCTTCCTCATTATTGAACTTTAGAAAGGATTTGATCAAATACCTGGTGGGGATGGATTTTGAAGTGTTTGGTCTGGCGATAGATTTTTCTGCTGAAACCAAAATTGAATTGAAAGACCTAGGGGCTAGCCCCGTTTCTTATACTTTAGACCGTGGCGGACTGAATCCCTTTGCGGATTTAATGGGACTAAACAAACTCAGCCGCATCATTCGGGAAATAAAACCGGACATCGTCTTCTCAACCTTTGTGAAGCCGGTAATTTTTGGTACGATGGCTGCCCGCAAGGCTGGGGTGCCAAGGGTGGTAGGGATGTTGGAAGGGCTGGGCTATTGCTTTACCGATCAGCCGGAGGGTCTTTCGCTGAAAGCCCGAATCATTAAAAAAGTACAGGTACTGTTGTACAAAATTGCCATTCCAAAACTAGACTTATTGATCTTTTTAAATCAGGATGATCCAGCAGATTTATTGGAGCGATACGCCATTAAAACAAAACAGTATCGTGTTTTAGGTGCCATTGGTTTGTCCCTGACCGACTATCCTTTTTCTGCACCAGCTCAGCATCCCGTAACTTTTATATTTGTGGGTCGCCTGTTAAAAGAGAAGGGGATTTTTGAATTTCTGCAAGCATCTGAAATAGTGAAAGAAAAGTATCCTGAAACCGAAATTATAGTGCTTGGGGATGTGGATTCAGAAAATCCAGGTTCGATCAAACAAAACCAGTTTGATAGTTATGTGGCAAGCAAAACCATTCGGCAACTGGGTTATGTAGACAATGTGGCTGCCTGGTTTCAACAATCCAGTGTGTTTGTGTTGCCATCCTATCGGGAAGGATTACCACGTACTTCACAGGAAGCGCAGGCCATCGGCAGGGCAGTGATTACAACAGATGTACCTGGATGCCGTGAAACTGTGATAGATGGATACAATGGGTTTTTGGTACCCCGGTGGAGCGCAGATGCCCTGGCAGAAAAAATGATTTATTTTATTGAACATCCGGAGGCTATCACTCTGATGGGAGCCAATGCCTATCAATTTGCAAAGGAACATTATGATGCGGAAATTGTCAATAAAAGATTGTTTCAAATGATTACGGAATAACCAGTAAAGTCAATGGCAGAGATCAACATGGTAGATGTTTACGCTTTAATTGGTGAGGGATAAAGGAACTATTACAGGTATAACCAAATGCGAAAAAGAATAATCATAAATACAGCTAATCTTCGAAAAGGAGGAGCACTTCAAGTGGCTTTGTCTTTTGTGCAGGAAGCCACGAAGCAAACCGCTTTTGATTTTTGTATTATTCTGGGAAGGGCATCGCAAACCATCCTATCTCCGAAGGATTTTGAGTCTTTTTCACATTTGAGTTTCAGGGTGACAGATATCCATCCATCTGATTCCATGTTGGCTGTTTTTTATTTTCGCAAAGCCCTGTCCCAAATTGAAAAGGCGTTTCAGCCCGATGCAGTGATGACCGTTTTCGGTCCCTGCTACTGGACACCCAAAGCCTGCCATATTATGGGATTTGGCAATGGATATTTGTTGTATGAGGACAGTTATTTCTTCAAGATATGGAAGGGCTGGCATCATTGGAAGTATAAAATTAAAAAGGCTTATCACCGATATCTTTTGCGTCGGGAAGCAGATTTTTACTGGACAGAAACCGAGGAAACTCGGCAAAGGCTGGCAACATTCATTCACAAGCCTCTATCTTGTATGGTGGTGACAGACAATAACTGTAGCAACTTGTTTCGGGAAAACGACTATAGGCAGTTTCCCAATCTGAAAAAGAAACAGGGGATCAGAATATTTTATCCCTGCGATTATTATTTGCACAAAGGGTTTGAACATATTCCGAAAGTGCTGGAGGGCTTGGAAAAGCAGGGGATCGCAGTAGAGCTACTGGTTACTATAGATTCAAAGGAGTATGATCGTTTGTTTAGTGGATATAAAAATGTGATTAATCTGGGATCAGTAGAGCCAAAATATTTTCCTGATCTGTACCGGCAATCGGATATTGTTTTTATGCCTTCGCTTTTAGAGATTTTTTCGGCAGTTTATCCAGAAGCTATGTATATGCAGAAACCCATCGTAACGACCGATTTGCCCTTCGCAAGAAATATATGTCAGGAAGCAGCACTGTATTTTGAACCGGAGAATGTGCAAGAAGCGGTTGCCCGTATCAGGGAGATTATTTTAGAACCAGAGTTGGCGGCCTCCCTGATTGGTAAGGGAAGCCAAAGAGTGAAAGATTTTGATCTGCCAGAAAAAAGGTTTTCCAAAATTTTAAGCAGGGTACTAGCGAAATAAATAGACAGATTTTTAAACAGAAAAACAAGGTGTACAAAAGAAAAGTGGTATCATGATTCAGGCATTAAAAAATAGAGATAAGAAAATATCCATCACCGGGCTGGGTTATGTGGGTCTGCAGTTGGCGGTTGCTTTTGCAAAACATTTTGCTGTTATCGGATTTGATATTGACAGGAAGCGGGTAGATCAATTGCAAAACAAAATGGATCATACGGGCGAGTTGGATCAGGATGCTTTTGAAGGTTGCGATCTCCGGTTTACCCATGATCCGGATGATTTGAAACAGGCTCATTTTCATATCATCGCCGTGCCTACTGATATTGACGAATATAAAACGCCTGATTTAAAACCTTTGCTCAATGCTACTTTGAACATCGGTCACATATTGAAGCCGGGAGATGTAGTGGTGTTTGAAAGCACCGTGTATCCGGGTTGTACAGAGGAGGAATGTTTGCCGGTATTGGTGCAGGCAAGTGGATTGAAAGCAGGGGTGGATTTTAAATATGGGTACAGTCCGGAGCGCATCAATCCCGGCGACAAGGAAAGAAGGTTGCAGGATATTCAAAAAATAGTTTCGGGGAACGATGCCGAATCCCTGAAATTGATAGGGTCTGTTTACTCGACAGTGATCAATGCAGGGTTGCATTATGCGACTTCTATCAAAGTGGCTGAAGCGGCCAAAGCCATAGAGAATACACAACGGGATATCAATATTTCTTTTATAAATGAGATGGCAATTTTGTTTGATAAGATTGGCATCAATACCTCAGAGGTTATCGAAGCAGCTTCCACCAAATGGAACTTTCATTCTTACCAGCCCGGATTGGTGGGTGGGCATTGCATCAGTGTGGATCCGTTTTATCTGATTCATAAAGCAAGGCAGGTGGATTTTTTTCCGCAACTGATAGCCGCAGGCCGAAATGTAAATGATTTTATACCTCATTTCATCGCTAAAAAAGTGGTACAAACCCTGATTGAGAAAGGAAAAAATCCCGGGCATTGTAGGGTGTTGGTCATGGGAGTTACCTTTAAAGAAAATGTCCCGGATATCAGCTACAGCAAAGTGATTGACATGGTCCGGGAGCTGAATAGCTATTCCATTTCGCTGGATTTGATAGATCCTTATGCCGACAGTAAGGAAGTAGAAAAACGATATGGACTTTTATTGAAAGCCCAGCCGGACACAGGAGTCTATGATGCGGTGATCGTGGCCGTGGGACATCAGGAGTTTAGAGCCCTGTCCCCAGTGGAACTAAAGGGTTTTGCCAGAGATGAGTTGTTGTTGTTTGATATAAAAGGAGTGTACAAAGTGGAAGGGCTTGATTTTTATTGGAAACTTTAGTATGCTGACAAATGGATGAATTTGCGTTTATGGAATTGGAAGGGTGCTATTTTTTTAAACGATTAATTTTAGGATACTCTTTCAAAGGAAACGATACTCGCAGTATCTTTTCACCAACAAGGAGCTAAACAGCGTATAAATAAGAGAAAAAAATAAATTATTGATGAATGAATATTCAAAATAAAACACTTTTGATTACCGGTGGTACGGGTTCTTTCGGACATGCGGTGATGGCCCGGTATCTGAATTCAGATCAGTTTAAGGAAATTCGCATCTTTAGCCGGGATGAGAAAAAGCAGGATGATATGCGCCGTAAGTATAATAACTCAAAAATAAAATTTTATTTAGGGGATGTGCGGGATCTGGCCAGTGTGGAATCGGTAGTGAAAGGGGTGGATTTCATTTTTCATGCAGCCGCTTTAAAGCAAGTGCCTTCCTGCGAGTTTTTTCCAATGGAAGCGGTAAAGACCAATGTTCTGGGGACAGAAAATGTGCTCTATGCGGCGGAAAAATATGAAGTAAGCAAAGTGGTGGTGTTAAGTACAGATAAGGCGGTTTATCCTATCAATGCTATGGGTATGTCTAAGGCTTTGATGGAGAAAGTGACACTGGCAAGATCACGAAACCTGGATGACCGTAAGTCCATCTTTTGCATCACCCGATATGGAAATGTAATGGCCTCCAGGGGTTCAGTCATTCCTATGTTTATCGAGCAGATAAAATCAGGCAAACCAATCACCCTCACGGATGCCGGAATGACTCGATTTATGATGACTCTGGAAGAAGCCGTAGAGCTGGTGGAATATGCTTTTGACCATGGACGGCAGGGCGATTTATTTGTAAGAAAAGCTCCAGGTGCTACTATTGAAACGCTGGCTCTAGCTTTGCAGGAACTATATAAGGTCAGGAATGAGGTTCGAACCATCGGCACCAGGCATGGAGAAAAAATGTTTGAAACCCTGGTGAACCGGGAAGAAATGCTTAAAGCCGAAGAGATGGAGGATTATTACCGTATTCCTGCAAATACACGCGACTTGAATTATGAACAATATTTCTCCGAAGGCTATACTTTTAATAATAGTCTGGAAGAGTATCATTCCAAAAATACCAAAAGACTGGATTTGGAGGAAATGAAAAGCTTGCTGATGCAATTGCCCACTATACGGGAAGATATTTTTGGTGAGAAGAATGTTATTCATGATTCAGAATAAATATTAAATGAAGATTCGGATAGGCATAACAGGACAAAATGGATTTATAGGTAGTCATCTTTACCATACTATCCGTTTGTTGAAGGAAGAGTTTGTGTTGGTGGATTTTGATCGACTTTGGTTTGCTCAGGATGATGCAATGGATGCTTTTGTGAAACAGTGTGATGTGATCGTGCATCTAGCAGCTTTAAACCGCCATCACAATCCTTCTCAATTATTGGATACCAATATCAGTCTGGTCATCAAACTGATCAATGCACTTGAACGTACCCATTCAAATCCTCAAATTGTCTTTTCATCTTCTACCCAGGAGTTTCAGGAAAATCATTATGCCAGATCCAAAAAGGAGGGACGGATTTTGTTGGCGGATTGGGCCAGTAAACATGGTGCCTGTTTTACCGGGCTTATCATTCCGAATGTTTTCGGTCCTTTTGCGAAACCGTTTTATAATTCAGTAGTAGCCACTTTTTGTTACCAAATAGTCAATGGACAAAAACCCGAATTAATCACCGATGCTGACCTGGACTTGATATATATTGGAGAACTGGTAGAGGTGATTATTGAAAAAATCAGATCTCAGGAAAACAATTTGGGATATACTGTTTTACATACTTCACAAATCAAGGTTTCAGCTATGTTGACAATGCTACGATATTTTGAAGCCAGTTATCTTAATGAAGGTACTATTCCGTTGCTGGGGGGCAACAAGTTTGACTTGAATCTGCTGAACACATTCAGGAGTTATATCAATCCGGAAACTTATTTTCCTCAAAAGTATATCAGTCATGCCGATGATCGGGGCGTATTTGTGGAATTAATAAGAAACTATAATGGAGGGCAGGTTTCTTTTTCTACCACCTTGCCCGGTAAGATAAGAGGGAATCATTTCCACACCAGAAAGATCGAAAGATTTATGGTGATTAAAGGCATAGCCCAGGTACAGTTAAGGAAAATCGGGACCAATGAAATAATACAATTGGAATTATCTGGTGCGCAACCTGCTTATGTAGATATTCCGGTTTGGTGTACACACAATTTAATCAATATTGGGATTGAACCATTGATCACCGTTTTTTGGATCAGTGAATTGTATAATCCCAATGATCCGGATACATTTTTTGAGTTGGTTTAGTCTTATTTTTGTGCACCAAACAAATCAATCCTACAATGCAGCAACTGAAAGTAATGACGGTGGTAGGCACCCGACCGGAGCTTATTCGGCTATCTAGGGTATTGGCCGCATTGGATGCTTCGGAATCCATAGAGCTTATTTTGGTACATACTGGTCAAAATTATGATTATGAACTGAACGGGATTTTCTTTTCAGATTTAGGAATTAGAAAGCCTGATGTTTTTCTAGATGCCGCAGCAAAAACTGCCATTGAAACAATCGGAAATGTACTTATAAAAATGGATCCTGTTTTAGAAAAGCAACGCCCGGATGCTTTCCTTATTTTGGGTGATACCAATAGTTGTCTTTGTGCGCTGGCTGCAAAAAAAAGAAAGATCCCTGTATTTCATTTGGAAGCAGGCAACCGATGTTTTGATCAGCGCGTGCCAGAGGAAGTGAATCGGAAAATAGTAGATCATATAGCAGATATTAATCTCACCTATAGTGATATTTCAAGAGACTATTTATTGCGGGAGGGAATCCCCCCCAACAGAGTGATAAAAACTGGTTCGCCATTGTTTGAAGTGTTGAATTATTATCTGCCACAAATAAAGCAATCAAACATTTTAGAAACACTTGGCCTGGAAAAGGAGAAGTACTTTTTGGTTTCCTTTCATAGAGAGGAGAATATACAGGTGGAGAAGCATTTCTTAGGTTTGATGAATATCTTAAACGTCATGGTTGAAAAGTATCAGTACCCAATTATTTTCTCTACACATCCTCGAACACAAAAAATGTTGGATGAAAAAAAGGTGAAAACCCGTCCCGAGATCCGTTTCTTAAAACCATTGGGTTTTCATGATTATAATGCCTTACAAATTAATTCCGCGGCTGTACTTTCCGATTCGGGTTCTATTTCTGAAGAATCATCTATCTTGAATTTTCGGGCACTAAATATCAGGGAAACCCATGAACGTCCGGAAGCGATGGAGGAAGCATCCGTAATAATGACAGGCATTTCGGAGGAAAGGATCATGCAGGGACTGGCACAGTTGAAGAACCAAAATAGTGTTGCTCAAAGTGCCTTAAGATTGGTGTCTGATTATGCCATACCAAACGTATCGGAGAAAATAGTTAGGATACTATTGAGTTATACTGATTATGTTAATCGAGTTGTATGGAAAAAGTCTTAAAGAATAGTAATATTTACGATGGTAAAAGAAAGAGTTTGGCTGGTTTCTGAGGTATTCTTCCCGGATACAGATATTGCCTCGGCAAATATTGCTACCGAAATAGCGCTTAAATTAAAGGAACATTTTGAAGTGCATGTGATCTGTGGGCCTGAAAATTACGCCAGAGGTAATTTGTCCAACCCGCAGGTGAATCTGGAGGGTATTCGTATTCACCGTTGGGGATATTTTAATTTCGATAAAAATCACAAATTCAAACGTCTAATCCGGGTGATAGGTATTGCACTTGGACTATTGTTTTATGGTCTAAGAATAGGGCGAAGCGATAAAGCTTTCGTGATTTCAAACCCGGCATTTATTACACCGTTTTTTGCTTTTTTAAAATGGCTCAAGGGATTTGAGTTTATCCTTTTGATGCATGATGTATTTCCGGAAAATCTGGTTACAGGAAACTATATTAAACCAACTAATTTCTTTTATCGACTGTCGAGAAGTGTCTTTGTTCTGTCCAGAAAATCAGCCAATAAGATCATTGTCATTGGCAGAGATATGAAGCATCTGCTTATGCAGGATTTTCCAGCGTCCAGAAGCAGCGATATTACTATTATTCCAAATTGGGCGGATACGGAAGAAGTTTGTCCCAAAGAACGAACCACTCCAGACAACTACAAGGAAGAACTTGAATCTACACTAAAGAATAAGCTGGTGATTCTGTTTGCAGGTAATCATGGTGTGTTGCAGCATTTGATGGCCTTTGTGAAAATTATTAAACAGGTGTCTAATCCAGAATTGTTCTTTCTTTTTGCAGGAGGTGGTGCTGTGAAGAACGAGTTATTAGAATATGTAGAAAGTCAGAAGATAAAAAATATTGCCTTCCTTCCATCCTTTCCACGATATCAACTTAATGAAATGCTTAGTCTTTGTGATATTGGCCTGGTGAGCCTGAGTGATACTTTTTATGGTGTGGGTGTTCCTTCCAAATCATATAATATTCTAGCGGCTGGAAAACCTATTTTGTTTTTAGGGAATACAGATACTGAAATTAGTTTGTTTGTAAAAGAAAATGAAATTGGTTGGGCTTTTCGGTATTCAGATATATCACAGATTATTTCATTTCTGGAAAGTCTGCATCCAGAAGACCTGCCGCAAATAAAGGAGAAGGGACTAAACGGCAGAAAAATTGTAGAGGATGCTTATGCAAAAAATATTATTCTTGAAAAAATTTTAAATACCTGCTTAACGCCCAAGTTCTAATAATATGCTTGAATGAAATGTAATAACCTTTCATCTTTTCAACGTTTCAATATTCAATATTCAATATTCAATAATCAATATTCAATTTTCAATTTTTAATCATTCAAACCCCAAACCACCAATAATATCCCCCGCTAACATCGCATCCATCCCATACCGGGCTGCTGCTTTGTCTCCGGCTTTGCCATGTAGGTAAACGCCCAATATGGCTGCATGATCGGGTGGATAACCTTGCGCCAATATTCCGGTGATGATTCCCGTGAGCACATCCCCACTACCACCGGTGGCCATGCCTGCGTTGCCTGTGGAGTTGAAATACCCTTTGCCAGATGGGCTGGCAATAAATGTTCGATGACCTTTTAGTACAATGATGATTTGGTATGCCATTGCTTTTTGTAAAGCCATTTCCAGTTTTTCAAAATCATTTAATCCTTCTCCAAAAAGTCTGACAAATTCTTTGACATGAGGCGTAAGGATACTTTGTGGCGGCAGAAGGGTTAGCCAGTCTGGGTTTTCTGATAGAATGTTGATGGCATCGGCATCTAGTACCATTGGATTATTATATTGGCAGATGAGCTCCTTTAAAAAAGTTGCCGTTTTGTATTCATTGCCAATACCTGGCCCTATGCCCACGGCTTTGAATGAACTTAAATCATAATGAATAGCACTGATTATTTTTTCTTCCTCATCTACCTGGCACATGGCTTCTGGTGCACTGATTTGTACAATATCCAACCCACATTTTGGCACATGCACACTCACTAAACCTGCACCGCTTTTCAGGCAGGCTTTAGTGCTTAACACAGCCGCACCCATCTTCCCATAGCTTCCGGCAATTAATAGCGCATGACCATAATTTCCTTTATGGGCAAAGGGTTTGCGGGGACGATAAATTTGTTGAATCAGTGTTTCATTCACCCATTCAAACTTAGTTTCAACAATGTCTAAAAAAGCGGGAAGCAATCCAATGTCTAAAATATGAACCTGTCCAAAATGAATTTCATTTTCCGGAAGCAGCAAAGCCAGTTTGGGAATTTGAAAACTTAAAGTATGGCTGGCCTCTACAACTGGAAAACCAATACTGCTTTCATCACAAAGAAGTCCGCTAGGCAAATCAATAGAAATGATTTCAGCCTTGGATTCATTTATTTGCTGGATAAGTGTTGCTGCGATTCCTTCCAATTTTCGGTTGAGACCAGTGCCAAATAGGGCATCAATGATTATTGTTCCTTGAGGGATTAACGGAAAAGATTCTTCACTTTCCAATGACACTATTTCAACAGAAGGGATGGATTTCAATCTTTCTAAATTGGTATTGAAATCGGGACTTCCATCCTTATTTATAGAAAGCACAAACACTTTTACCAGCTTTCCGGTCAAAGACAAAAAACGAGCAATGGCCAAACCATCACCACCATTATTGCCCTGTCCGCAAAAAATATAGATGATGTGTTTTTCGATATGACGCAGAATCCAGTCGGTACTGGCACAGGCTGCATTTTCCATCAAATCAATGGATGAAATTGGCTTGTGAAGAATGGAATAACAATCCCATTCACGAATCTGATCTGTATTCAATAGTTTCATGAGTTATGAATTGAGCCAAAAAGCCCAAAAGAAAAAATATTTGAGCAATTTCTATCTGGCAATTAATAATCAAAAATAAATATACAGATGAATTATTGTTTTTTTTTATTGGGGGTTTAACCAGAAACTAATATTGAAGTTATTAGTCTGAAGCGACTACTTTTTATCTTTTTTAGATTTTGAAGTTTTGGGATCCACCATTGTTTTCTTTTTAGCTGGAATTTTAACCAAGGTCTTCGCTTTTTTCTGGGTTTTTTCAGTCGTCTTTTTTTCGTTTTTTTTAGGGGTCGATTTTTTGATGGGAGTTTTAGACGTTGCTTTTAATTTGTTTTTATTGGGCACTTCTTTCCGGTCTGTTTTGTAGGGTTCCACTTTTTTAGAAAGGACAGGAGGCGCAATTGTTTGATGAGGAGAGTTGTCATCCTCTTCAGAACTATCGCTTTGCAAATAGTTGCCAAAAACATTATAAGCTTTCTTGGCGGCGGAATAGATGTTTTTATTCATCTGGTTGCCCAGGATGATAATCACAGCCTTTTCATCTATCAGTCTGGCAAATGCAGGAGTAAATCCATGCCATTTACCATTATGATAAATCACTTTTTTGCCATTACTCAGGTTGAGCATTCTCCAACCCAGTCCATAATTGTGGGTGGAATGACTTTCGTTGCTGAGTGGTTGGTAGGCTGAATCCAATAGAGTCGGATTAATGAAATTATTATACAAGGCAGCATCCCATTTTACCATATCTCTTGGCGTACTATAAATGTTTTTATCACCATAAGTGTTGTCAAAAATATCATCTTCCCAAATTGCTCCTGATGGCTTGTAGGACATAAGTACTCTGCCACTATCATTGGTTGTATAAACAAAAGAATGTACCATCCCCAGCGGTTTAAAAATGGTTTTGTCTAAAAAGTTTGGATAAGATTCGCCTGATACTTTTTCTATAATCAGTGCCAATAACACATAGTTGGTATTGCAATAATTAAAACGAGTTCCTGGCGTATAATTTAGTGCAGGTCTGTACTGAATCATAAAATTTAAGACATCCTGATTGCTTACCATCTTACCGTTTGGCCACTTGGTTCTGTCTTCCATAAAATACAAATAGTTGGGTAAGCCGCTTCTATGACTTAATAAATCCTTAATCGTAATGCCAGGGTAGGGGAATGTTGGAAAATATATTAACACTTCATCATTCAAATTTATATTTCCCTGTTGAACTAATTTTAGAATAGCCATGCCGGTAAAAGGCTTACTGGTAGAGGCCAAATGGAACGAGGTGGTATCTGTAATTGGAGTGTTTTTATTTTTCGGATTGGTATAGCCTGTATATTTTTCGTAAAGTATATTACCTCCTTTGGCTACAATGATGCCGCCATTAAAGTTTTTGTTGTTAAGGTTGCTGTCAAAAAGTAAGGATAACTGTTGCGTATAATTATTAATTTCTAGTTCAGATAATTTTATTGTAGGCGTAATTTGAATGCTTGCCTGATCAGGGGATTCGGTTTCGCTTTCGGTATTTTGTGTGGTGTTGGATTTACAGGAAAATAAAAACAATAATAAAACTAAAAGGGCGTGTTCACTTCTCAAAACAAAAAAATTTATGCTGGCAAATGTATATCTTACCCTTGCCAAACCAAAAAAGAAATTCATGTTTTTGGGTATTTTAACACAGTCTAGAGTATATTGGGTAACAATTTTAGAATCGAGCAATCTTGTAAAATTTTTTTGCTTTGGATTTCAATGCCGGACTTGCCTCTGGTAATCTGATTTCTATGATGGATAATATTTCCGGAACTATTTCGGGGTACTGAGTCGAAAGTTTATGTAGTATCCCCAAAGCAAATGCTTGAACGGCAATTGGCTCATTAGGGTTTTCGATATACCTAAAGCAGGCATCCATGATGGTGCCATGAAAGGCTTCCTTAATTTCAGGGATCTGATCCAGAATTCTCAATAGGTTTCTTCTGACAGCAGTGGGCTGATTTGGTTGGTCTAATAAAGAAAGCATTTTATCATAATGCTTATTGATAAGAGATGGATGGTTGGCGGCTATGTAGCCCAAGGGCCAGGACGCTCTTTGTACTATGCGATATTCGGCTGTATAAATTATTTGCATCAACGCATCAAACCGTTGTTGATTGTTCCCAATCCAATGGATGATTTCGTTTGTGATAGTTATTGAATGTTCCCTTTCTAGTGTTTGAATGAGGTTCATGAACACAAAATAAAGAAACTTAGAAATTTTTCAGAAATAGTTTTGGCTGTAAACATTTCAGCTTTTATATTTGCACTCCCAATTTGAAAGCGGGGTTTTTGAAATGGAGGAGTTTGGGTTAAAGAAGATTTTTTTTACATTTCAAAATGAAAACAAAATAGTTCTTTAGTAAAAATATTGGATCGGTAGTTCAGTTGGTTAGAATGCCGCCCTGTCATCCCCAACGTGTTGGGGACGGATTCGAGTAGAAAAGTTCTTTAATAAAAATATTGGATCGGTAGTTCAGTTGGTTAGAATGCCGCCCTGTCATCCCCAACGTGTTGGGGACGGATTCGAGTAGAAAAGTTCTTTAATAAAAATATTGGATCGGTAGTTCAGTTGGTTAGAA